>Ga0209890_10000378_pt1 | contig 20607 bp, 21 predicted proteins | sample OrgsoiDNA2013049_FD_185799 | JGI IMG/M metagenome (GOLD analysis project Ga0209890, IMG submission 185799) | Permafrost soil microbial communities from the Arctic, to analyse light accelerated degradation of dissolved organic matter (DOM) -... | ecosystem: Environmental > Terrestrial > Soil >...
TGAGAAGCCGCTTACCGCCTCGACAGCCGTTGGCAGATTTCCGGCAGCGTTTCTTTGTTGCACACGCGTTTTGTCGGGGTCAGCGGTTCATTCGCAGGCGTTGGGATAGACGGCCGCGCGCAGCCGTTCGCACCCAGCTATAAGTTCTCCGCGGCCGTCGAATACAACCACCCCGGCGGTTGGTTCGCGCGCCTGGATGCCTCCGCGATGGGCAGCTTCTACTATTACACGAGCGATGCGCAGTCCTCGAGCGCCTATAACTTGGAGAACCTTCGGGTCGGCTGGCGCCGGGGCTCCTGGACCACGAGTTTGTGGGTCCGCAATCTCTTCGATGCCCGCTACGCCCAGCAAGGTTTCTATTTCCAGCTGATTCCTCCGAACTTCCCGTACCAATCCTTTCTGCAACTCGGTGATCCGCGTCAAGTGGGTGTCACCGTGAATTACGAGCTGCAGCACAGCACCAAATAACCCGGCGAACCGACGACTACGGACCCGGAGACGTGTCCGCGGAAACGCTGTCCACCCTGCGGATGGCGCGTATAGCTAGGTAGTGGGGCTGCTTGCTTTCGGCATGCTCGGCGGGACGGGTTTTTGCGAATCCGCAGACGCGTCATTCCCGAGCAGGTATGCGTCCAAAACCTTGCGCGCAATGGGAGCCGCCGCGGACGCGCCGAAACCGCCGTTCTCCACCAAGACGGAAATGGCAATCCTCGCCTCGTCGGCAGGCGCGAAGGCGATGAACCAGGCATGGTCGCGCTTGCGCTCCTCGAGGATCTTGGCGCGGGTATTTTCGGTCTGTTTGATGGTAAATACCTGGGCGGTGCCGGTCTTGCCGGCAATTTTATACTTGGCGCCGAGGCCGGCAGCGTAGGCGGTGCCGCCCGGCATGGACGTGGCTCCCACCATGCCGTCGTAGACCACCTCCCATTGCGCAGGAGTGGCAATGTCGATCGGCGCCGTGAGCACCGGACTACGCGGCTTGATCGAAGTTGAGCCGGCCGCGCGGATTGCCGATACCAGCCGCGGCGTCGCGACGAGTTGTCCTCTCTCGGCAATTTCGGCGGCAAAGTGCGCCTGCTGCAGCGGGGTGACCGTAATCGGCCCCTGGCCGATGCCCATGCTGATGGTCTCTCCGGGAAACCAGACTTGCTCGGCCTTGCTCTTGAAAACACGCCGTTTCCATTCCGGCGACGCATAGAGCCCCGGCTTCTCGCCCGGAATATCGATGTCGGTCATGGCGCCATAGCCGAATGCGCTCATGAACTCATGCATCCGATCGATCCCGAGCTTCTCGGCGACCTTGTAGAAGTACACGTCGCAGGATTCGGCTATGGCGTGGCGCATGTCCAGAAAGCCGTGTTTTTTGTCGTCGCGATATTTGTTGCTGCTGCCCGGCAAGGTAAAGAAGCCGGGGCAGAACTGGGTCTGGAGAGGCGCAATGATATTGTATTTCTGGGCGGCCAGCGCATACAGCGGCTTGACGGTGGATCCCGGCGGATAAGCGCCGCGCAACGCCCGGTTGAGGAGCGGCTTGTCGATGTCGTTTTGGAGCGCCGCGTATTCGGCGACCGTGAGTCCGCGCACAAAATTATTCGGATCGAATCCCGGGGTGCTTGCGAGCGCAATGACATCGCCGGTTTTCGGGTCGAGCGCCACGACCGATCCTCGCTTGCCGGCCAAAGCCTCTTCAGCGACTTTCTGCACGCGCATATCCATCCCTAAGATCAAATCGTCGCCCGCCACCGGCCGACGGGTATTGAGCCGCGGTGCGAAATCGCCTTGCTTGTCCACCGGACGGCCCGCGGCATTCACGAGAATCTCCCTGGAGCCGCGCTTGCCGTGAAGTTGCTGCTCGTACGCGGCCTCGACGCCGAGCTTGCCGATGAGGCTGGTGCCCGCGTACTCATCGGTGTCGATCAGCTTCATGTCCTGTTCGTTGATGGCGCTCACGTAGCCGATGGCGTGAACGGCCATCTCGCGGAACGGGTAATGCCTGGCGAGCCGCGTGCGGATATCGACGCCCGAGAACTGGTAGCGATGCACGGCGAACAGCGCCATCTCCTCCTCGTTCAGCTGCAGTTTGATCGGCACGCTCTCGTAAACCTTGTGCAGCAGGATGGTGCGCCGGATGTTGGCGACCTCTTCTGCACGGAGCAGCCCGATATCGGCCAGCAACGCGAGTGTCGCATCGAGCGACTTGATATCGCCGATCTGTTCACGCACGAGTTCGATTTGATACGCCGGCAGATTGTCGGCGAGCACCACGCCGTGTCGATCCAGAATCAAGCCGCGGCTCGGCGGAATCGGCTCCGTGCGAATACGGTTGCCCTGCGACAGGGTCGCGTAGTATTCGTGCTTCAGGACTTGCAAGTAGAAGAGGCGGCCGGCGACAGCCATGAGCAGTGCACCGGCGATGAAGCCCGCGACGATGCTGCGGACGGCGAATAGCCGGTTCTCGGCAAAATAATTTTTGATCCGCGACTGGCGGCTTCTCACCATGGCCACACTTCCTCGCGCCCGCTCGGGGGTCAGCGCATCGACACCTGAACGCGCGCGTTCGAGCTCGCCTCCATCCATGTCTTGATCCGCTTGGCATCCGCGACCCGTGTGTACTTGCCCAGGGAATCCAGCAGCACGATGACGACGGAACGGCCTTCGATGACGGCCGCCATGACCAGGCACTTGCCGGCTTCGGTGATATAGCCGGTCTTTTGCACGATGATGTTCCAGGTGGGGTTCGCCACCAAGTTGTCGGTGTTGCGGAATTCGACCATGCGCCGGCGGACTTTCACTGCGTAGCGTCTATCGGTCGAATACTCGCGGATGCTGGGGTTACGCGAGGCGGCGATCACGAGCTTGGAGAGGTCCTCCGGACTCGCCACGTTCTGGCTCGACAAGCCCGTGGGGTCGACGAAATGCGCGCTGGTCATGCCGAGCGCCGCGGCTTTGGCATTCATGGCGGCGACCATCGCGGGCACTCCACCGGGGTAATTGTTCCCCAACGCGTGCGCGGCACGGTTTTCGGACGACATCAACGCCAGGTGCATCAGGTCGCCGCGGGTCAGAGTGGTGCCGACGATCAGGCGCGAAGGGCCGCCCTTGGGGAGATCGCGGTCGGTCTCGGTGATCTGAATCGGCTCATCGAGAGGCTGATTGGCATCGAGGACCACCAGAGCGGTCATCAGCTTGGTGATGGAGGCGATCGGCATCGGCACATCGGAATGGCGCGAATACAGCACCGAGGAGTCGCTCTGATCGATAATGAGCACCGAACTCGACTTGAGTTTCGGATCGCGGACCGGCTTGGCGTTGGCCTGAAATGCCAGAAGGGCAAGGACCAGGACAAGGCCAAAGCCGACTGCCGCGCGCACCGGCATGGACGGCTTTCTCGAGTTCAACGCCATTGACGATCTCTGTGTGCTGAGGAAGAAGCCAAGCTGACATATGTCAATCACGTCACGACGTGATGCAGCACTAACTTTGCCATTATTTTTTTGAAAGTCCAGCACATTCAGACATTTGCCCCGTTTACCTTAAGATCTTTACCGGACTCAGGCGCTCGCCTCGCTACCGGGAGCTCGCCGCAGCTCTTTGTCGCGGTACATCTTGCGATCGGCAATGCTGAGCAGCTCGCGCATGTCGCGCCCATCTTTGGGGTAATTGACGACACCGATGCTGACGCTGCAGCGGATCATGCGCGAGCGTAGGTCGAGCGTGGTCTTGAATACGTTGTGCCGCACGCGCTTGACCACGGCTTCGGCGATCTCCGGCGACGCGTCGGGCAGCAGCACCGCAAACTCGTCGCCGCCGAAGCGCGCGGCGTAATCGGAATTGCGGATGCTCCTTTGCAGACATTGTGCAACCAGCGTGATGGCGCTGTTCCCCGCCTCGTGGCCGAAGGCATCATTGATGTCCTTGAGCTTGTCCATGTCGATCATCAGCAGCGCGTATACGCCGCGATCACGCTCGGCGGAGTCGTGTGCGCGCTGCCACACTTCATTGAACATGCGCAAATTGTAGAGACCGGTCAACGCGTCGGTTTGCGCCAGATTCTCGATTCGTTCCCTGGCCTCCGTTATATCCGCCGACAGCGTCGTCGTCAGATAGGCAACCAATAAAAAGGGCGCCAATTGGCCCACTGCCTGGCTGGCGTAGACCAGCGACATGACATCGATTCCGGGGGTCGCAGAGGCAAGCAGAAGATGGCAAAACGCGACCACCGCCACTTGCAGCAGAGTCACCAGCCGTCCGAGCGTCAGGGCACTCAAGATGATCGGCAACAGGTATAGGTTGAGGAGGGGACTCGAGCTCTTCCCGGTGAACCACAGCACGCCGGTGATGAATATCACCATGGACCAGGATTCGATCAACAGCCGGGTCCGGGTGCGCCGCGGGAAGAATTGGCGTGCCCGAAACAGGATGATGGCGACCGCGAAGGCGGCCAACAGAGCGATGACCGGCCACAAGGGGGTCGCCGGCGCCCGGGACCAAACGAGCACCAGGGCCGCGAGGGCCAGGCACAATATTTCAATGGAACGGGTACTGCGCATGCCTACCTAAATCGAACCGCCGCGGATACCGAACCGCTCTGGCCGATGGTCGGTGCCTTCAATTCCTGAACCGCGCGCCACACCTCGGCGTCTCGCTGCAGCAGCGGCGCGTCGGCGGGCACCGGCTCAGCAAGCGGCTTCGGATCGCGCGGGAGCTCGATGTCGGGAGCGATGCCCCGGTGATTGATGGATATTCCCGACGGCGTGTAATAGAGCGATGTGGTCAGCTTGATGGCGCGGTCGCCGGAGAGGGGGATGACGGTCTGCACCGAGCCCTTGCCGAATGTCGTGCGGCCCATGAGCTTCGCGCGGTGGTTATCTTTGAGGGCACCGGCGACGATCTCCGCCGCCGACGCCGATCCACCATTGATCAGCACCACGATCGGCGCGCCGTAGAGTGCGTCGCCCGGCGTCGCATCCATTTCAAATTTGGACTCCGGCGTGCGTCCTTTCGCGGTCACGATGACCCCGGAGTCGAGAAAGGTATCGGAGACCGAGACAGCCGCCTCGAGCACACCCCCCGGATTGTTGCGCAGGTCGAGCACCAGCCCCTTGAGCGGCGCCGCGTTGCGTTTGCGCAGCTCTTTGAGTGCGGCGTTGAGGTCATCCCCGGTGGTTTCGCTGAATTGGGAAATCCGCACGTACCCCATGCCGGGTTCGAGCACTTCGGACCTTACGCTGCGCAATTCGACGCGCGAACGCTTGAGGGTGAATTGCAGCGGTTCGGCATTGCCTTCACGCAAAATGCCTATTTTGACCACTGTTCCTTCCTTGCCGCGCATGCGGCCGATCGTGTCCGTGAGGGTGGTCGTGTTCACCGGAATCCCGTCGATCGTCGCGATGACATCGCCGGTGCGAATCCCGGCCGCGGCCGCGGGCGAGCCCTCGAACGGCGACACCACCACGACCTGGTCGTCCTCCATCGACACTTCGATGCCCACGCCCGAGTATTGGCCCGAACTTGAGATCTTGACCTCGTCGTACTCGTCCCCGTCGAGATAGGCCGAATAGGGATCCAGCGATGAAACCATGCCGCGAATCGCCGCCTGCAGCAGCTGGTGATCGTCCACGGGATTCACGTACTCATGCTTCACTCGCTCCAGCACGTCGGCCAGCATCCGCGCGTCTTGCCATGGCAGGTCGGTCCGGATCGCCGCGGGCTTATCGGCGAGCACCCCGCTCGCGAGCCCAAGCGACACGCCGATGCCCATTCCTATGACGAGCAGCAGGACATTGCGGGATTTCGTAATCATCACTCAGCAGCATACGTGCGGCGGTGATCCGCCGCCAGCCGCCGCGGAGCGCCTCCGCCGGGCCGCGGTCGAGCCCCAATTGTGCGGCGCAGCCTCGCGGCGCAGGCGCCGACCCCGTTGCTCACGGATTCGTCTTCAGCCAAACCCTGGGGTCCACGGTTTTGCGTCCTTCGCGTATTTCAAAATACAGCTGCGGGGCGGCGCCGTTGGTGTCGCTCAAGGCCGCGATCACGTCGCCCGGAGCGACCCAGTCGCCCACCGATTTGTAGATAACCTCGGCGTGGCCGTACAGCGTCATGTAGCCGCCGCTGTGCCCGATGATGAGAAGGAGTCCCAAGCCCTGCAGCCAATCGGCGTACACGACGCGGCCAAAGTAGGGTGCGCGCACTTTGGCGCCGCGCGCCGTTTCTATCATTTCGCCGTTCCAGCGGATGCCGGGCGCGGAAATTGCGTGTTGCTCCTGATAGCGCGCCGTCACTCGCCCGGGCACCGGCCACGGCAGTTTGCCGCGCATCCGATCGAAACTCTGTGTCGCATCGACAGGAAAGTCCTGCATTACCCGCGCGAGATCCGCCACCAGCGATTCCACTGCCTGTTCTTCGCGCTTTAAATTGGCAAGCTCCTGGTTGCCGTTCGCCACCTGTTTGGCGAGTTCCGCCAGAGCGCCGGCGCGCTCGGTGCGGGCATGTTCCACGCCGGCCATTTCGCGGCTCGCGTCGTTTTCCAGAGCCTGCAGTCGTACGCTTTGCTGATCGATTTCCGCGACCAGCTGCTGCAGCCGCAATACTCGTCCCTGAATGATCTCGATTTTACTGCTGCGATCCTGCGCGAAATATCCATAGTAGGTGAGCGTACGCCCGAGGCCGGCTGGACTCTTCTGGTTCAACAACAGCTTGAGTTGTTCTTGCCGGCCGATCATGTACGCCGCCCGCACTTGCCGGCCCAAGGCGGCCCGCTCCGCCTGCAGCCCATTTATCGTCGCTGCCTGCTCGCCGCGCAGCTCCGTTCGGTGCCGCTCCGCCGCGGTCTTTTCCGCGCGCAACGCTTCCAACCTTTGGCGCTTGGCGGTGATGAGGAGTTCCGCCTCGCGCAGACGCGAGCTCAATGCGTCACGCTCCTTGAGTTCCTCGCCCAGGCGGTTCGTGAGCGCCGCGATCCTCGCGCGCACTGCCATGAGCTTTACCCTGGCCTGCTCGGAGTCCTTGGGCGCGGGGGCCCCCGCCCCGGCGCCGCCGCAAGACAGGGCGGTCAACGCGACGGCTACGCAGAAGCGTCTGAGGCGGCGGTTGCAGTTAAGGCTCATGGTGGTCGGCAAGCATACAAGCCTTGTGCCCGCTGCTATACTTATCGGCCCGAAAAACCCATATGTGCGAGCCGAATGCAGCGATTGTTCGAGTTCATTGGCCATCATCCTTACTTGTCGGCCGGAGCTGTGCTCGCGGCGGCCTTCGTGGCTTTTTACGAGATTCGCGAGCGGCTGCAGGCCTTTGCCGCGCTCTCCGCGATGCAGGCGGTGCGGCTGATGAATCAGGGCGCTCTCGTGATCGACCTTCGCGGCAAGGAATCGTACGACGCCGGCCACATAGGCGACGCCCGCAACGTGCCGGTGGCGGAACTCGAATCGCACGCCGATGGTTTGAAGAAATGGCGCGATAAAACCGTGATTACGTATTGTGACAGCGGCACCAGCGGCGCCGGGGCCGCACGGACGCTGATGAAGCTCGGCTTCACCAAAGTGTTCAATCTGCACGGCGGTTTGAATGCCTGGGTCAAGGACAACCTGCCGTTGGCGAAGACTTCGCCGGGCGGAAAGGGAGCCTCAAAGTGACCCGGCCCGTCGTGACGCTGTACGTGTCGGACTGGTGTCCGTACTGCGAGCGGGCGAAGGGGCTGTTGACTCAAAAAAACGTGGTGTTCAACGAGATCAACGTCGAGGAGCAGCCCATGTTCCGCGAAGATATGATCGCGCGCAGCAAACAGCGCACGGTCCCGCAAATATTCATCGGCGACCAGCACGTCGGCGGCTGCGACGATCTATTCGAACTCGATCGCAGTGGGGAACTCGATCGATTAATTCAGGGGGTTTGATGAACGAGGTTAGAACTCCGGGGCCGGAGGCCAATATCGGCGGCGTGCAAGTGAGCCTGCAAAGCGTCTACTTGAAGGATTGCTCCTATGAATCCCCGAACGGACCGCGGCTGCCGAACAATCAAACGTGGGAGCCGAAGTTTCAGCTCAACATGAATACCTCCGCCGAGGAAATTGCGGCTGACGTCCGCGAGGTACTGTTGACCATCACGCTCGAGGCGAAGCAAGGCGAGGCGACGCTGTACCTCGTCGAAGTGAAGCAGGCGGGTGTGTTCTCGATCGTCGGAGCGTCGGTGGAGGACTTGAAACGCCTGATCGGCAGCTTTTGCCCCGCCGTCCTGTTTCCTTACGCCCGCGAAGTGATTTCGGACCTGATCGTGAAGGGTGGCTTCCCGAATTTTCTCCTCCCCTTGGTCAACTTCGACGCCTTGTTTGCGCAGGCGTCGGAAATGCCGCAGCAGCAACAGGGTCTGGTCAACTAGACCGGATCCGGTCGCCAGGTAAGAATCACCGATGCAGTACCGGCGCGCAGAACCGATCACGGTCATTGGCGCCGGTTCCTGGGGTACGGCGCTCGCCATTCAACTGGCTCGTGAAGGACATGCCACGCAGTTGTGGGGACGCGATGGCGCCCAACTCGATGCGATGCGCCGTGCGCGGTGCAACGAGCGCTATCTGCCGGACGCCGCCTTCCCCGGTACTTTGCGTGTCGTAAACGAACTGACTGAAGCGCTTGACGCGGCAGGCGATGCGCTGATCGCCGTGCCATCGCACGCCTTTCGCGCAACCTTGGAAAGCATCAAACCGCACCTGGGTCCGGACACGCGCGTCGCCTGGGCAACCAAGGGATTCGAGATCGAGACCGGACTATTGCCGCACCAGGTTGCCCATCAGATTTTGGGTTCCCGGCCGGGGGCGGTGTTATCCGGCCCTACGTTCGCGAAGGAAGTCGGTGCCGGCCTGCCGACCGCAATGACGGTTGCCTCTCGGGATGAGCGCTTCGCCAAGGAACTCGCATTGAGCCTGTCGGGACCGAACTTCCGCGCATATACGCAAACCGATATCACCGGTGTCGAGGTCGGAGGCGCGGTCAAAAATGTCATAGCGATCGGATCGGGCATCGCCGACGGCATGGGCTTCGGCGCCAACACTCGGGTGGCGCTCATCGCGCGCGGGCTCGCCGAGATGATGCGTCTCGGCGTGAAACTCGGCGCCGTGCGCGAAACCTTCATGGGGCTCGCCGGTTTGGGCGATCTCGTCTTGACCTGCACCGACGATCAATCGCGCAATCGCCGGTTCGGCATCGCACTCGGCCAAGGTCAATCCACGAGCGAAGCACAGGCAAGGATTCATCAAGTCGTCGAAGGGGTGCCCGCCGCCGGCGCGATCCATGCCGTTGCGCAGCGCCTGGCCGTCGACATGCCGATATGCCGGGAAATATACCGGGTCATGCATGAGGGAAAGCCGGTCCGAGCCGCCGTGCAAGCGCTGATGGAGCGGGAAGTGCGCTCGGAGACGGAATGAATCGCGGCGCAGAGAGAGGAGAGCGCTGAAAGCTGGCTAAGCTAGGAGCGCGCATTATCCGGTTGCGCGGTCGCGGCACCGACAAAGCCGATCTGCCGCCACGCCTCGTAGGCGACCAGTGCCACGGAATTGGATAGATTGACGCTCCGGTTGTTGCCCCGCATCGGAATGTATACGCTCTGGTCGCGCCCGACCCGGGTAAGAACGGCGTCCGGCAACCCACGCGTTTCGGGTCCGAACAAGAACGCATCACCGGCACGGTACTCAACGTCGCTGTAGCAGCGGCGCCCTCCGGTCTCCACCGCGAATAGGCGTGCGTGGCCAAGTTCGAGCAAACAATCGCCGAGATTCGCATGAACTTTGACGGATGCGAGATCGTGATAGTCGAGCCCCGATCGCTGCAGGCTCTTGTCATCCAGGCGGAAGCCCAACGGCCTGACCAAGTGCAGAGTCGCGCCGGTATTCGCGCACAGGCGTATGGCGTTACCGGTATTCGGAGGAATCTCAGGCTCGAATAGCACGACATGAAACATGCGGGTGGCAGGAGCCTGTCTGAGTATTCCACGTGAGCCGCGTGGAATACTCAGACAGGCTCCTATGCGACGTCCTCCATCCCCAGCTCCTTCATTTTTCGAGACAAGGTGTTGCGGCCCCAGCCGAGAAGCTTGGCCGCATCCTGCTTGAGGCCGTCGGCCTTGCGCAAGGCAACGCGGATAAGGATGCGTTCGACCTCGGGTACGGCTTGATCCAGCAGCCGCTGCGTGCCCGCGTCCAATTCCTGCTCGGCCCAATGCGAAAGCTTCGCCATCCAATCATGATTCGCGGCGTGGCCGGCCGGGACGCCGCCGAGATCGGGCGGGATGTCCTCGGCGCGAATCTCTCGCCCGGGCGCGGTTACAGTCAGACGCCGGCAGGCATTGACGAGTTGGCGGACATTGCCGGGCCAATCGAAGGTCACGAGTGCGGTCTCCGCCGGCGACGTCAGCAATTTCGGCTCGACGCCGAGCTCCTGTCCGGCAACCGCCAGGTAATGCCGCAATAGTTCGGGGATATCCTCGCGACGCTCGCGCAAGGGCGGGATTTCGATGCGAATCACGTTGAGCCGGTGCAGCAGGTCCTCGCGAAAGTGGCCGGAATTGACGCGCGCCTCCAAGTCTTGATGGGTCGCCGCGATGACGCGCACATCGACCTTGACCGGCGTTTGGCCGCCGACTCGATAGAACTCGCCTTCCGCCAGCACGCGCAGCAGCCGCGTCTGCAACGCCGGAGACATGTCGCCGATTTCGTCGAGGAACAGGGTGCCGCCGTCGGCTTGCTCGAAGCGTCCGCGGCGCAGGGCATCGGCGCCGGTGAATGCGCCCTTCTCGTGGCCGAACAGCTCCGACTCCAAGAGATCCGCAGTGAAGGCCGCCGTATTGAGGGCGACGAAGGCTTTGCTGGAGCGCGGACTGTGGCGATGCAGAGCACGCGCCACGAGCTCCTTGCCCGTGCCCGATTCGCCGGTGATCAACACCGTCATGCTCGAGCGCGACAGCCTGCCCACCGCACGAAACACTTGTTGCATCGCTGCCGCCTGGCCGAGCAATTCCGGGATGCTGCGCCGTGCGGCTTCGGCATCGATGGAGACGGTGGCCTGCTGCGCGGCGCGGCGCACCAGGTCCACGGCCTTGTCGATGTCGAAGGGCTTCGGCAGGTACTCGAATGCGCCGCCTTGATAGGCCGCGACCGCCGCGTCCAAGTCGGAGTGTGCGGTCATCACGATGACGGGCAAGCCGGGCCGCGACGCTTGAATTTCCTTGAGCAGGTCGAGACCGCTGCGTCCCGGCATCCGGATGTCGGTCATCAGTACGTCGGGCGCGCCCGAGCGCAGGGCCGTCAAGACATTGTCGGCCTGATCGAAACACTTGGCGGCCATACCGCTGCCTTTCAGCGCCTTCTCGAGCACCCACCGGATGGAGGCATCGTCGTCGACCAACCAGACTTGCAGCGGCTTTGGGTTCATGCGGAGTCCATGGGCAGAGAAATGGCGAATATGGTTCTACCCGGCGCGCTGTCGAATTCGATCAGCCCGCCGTGGCGGCTGACCAGGTCTTGAGCAATCCCGAGCCCCAAGCCCGTGCCGTCGGCGCGTCCGGACACCAACGGGTAAAAAATCGTTTCGCGAATTTCCGAGAGCACGCCCGGGCCGTTGTCTTCGAATTGAATGGAAGCAACCAGCCGATGGCGCTGCGCGCCGACGCTCGCATTGCTCGCGGCGCGGGTTCGAAGGACCAGCCGCGGCGACTGCACGTGGCCGCCCGACAGGGCCTGGATGGCGTTGCGGCCCAGATTCAGCATGGCCTGAATGATATGGTTCGGATCGACTGTGAGAGGCGGCAGGCTCGGGTCGTAGTCGCGATCGACCGTGACGCCTTCGGGCGCTTCACTGCGCAGCAAATGATAGACCCGCTCCAGCAACTCGTGCACGTTGATCAGTTGCTTCGCGGGCGGGCGCCCTGGCCCCAGCATGGAATCCAGCAGATTGGTGAGCCGGTCTGCTTCGCTGATGATGACGCGCGTGTATTCGCGCAAGGCCGGATCCAGGAGTTCCCGTTCGAGCAGCTGTGCCGCGCCGCGTAAGCCGCCAAGCGGGTTTTTGATTTCGTGCGCGAGCTGGCGGACCATCAACCGGCTCCCGCCCAATTGTGCCAGCAGCGCGTTCTCGCGGGTCAGGCGCCGATGCTGCGTGATGTCCTCGATTTCCAGGAGCAGCCGGACATTGTCGACCCCAAGCGTTATTTGAGTGACGGCGCAGTCGAGGATGCGATCGACGCCGCCCGGCGCCGGCCACGCGAGTTCGCGCTGCACCACTCCCTCGTTGCCCTGACGCGCGCGGTCGAACAGGGGCAGCAAGGTCTCTGCACCCCTCGCCAATTCCGTGATGCTTCGGCCGAGCGCTTGGTTGGGACCCAAACCCAGCAGCGTTTGCGCAGCCGAGTTCAAATAGCCGACATGCAGGTCGTGATCCAGCAGAAACACGCTGGTCACCAAGCCATCGAGGAGTTCCGTGCCCTCGATGTGAATTACGTCCAACTTGAATTCAGCGGCCAATCGGCGCATCCGGTTGGCGGAGAAGATGCGGTAGGAGCCTGGCTCCTAGGGCTTCTGGTGCTGGGGCGCCAAAGCGGAAGGCTGCCGAACGAAAAAGTTGACGCTGCCGGTGCTCTGAGATTCGCCCGTCTCTTGATCCGTGATGGTCGCGGCGATGGAGTAACTGCCGCGATCCAAGCGCGGCAGACTGAATTGCGTCGAGGTCGGCCCCAGATCGCCGAGTTGTTTGCCGTTCAGATGCCAGGTGATGGTCTGAGCCGGCTTGAAGCCTGGACTCAGCGCCAGACTCACGTTGATGGCCTCGTCGCCGAAGAAAGTCTGGTCGGGGGCCGGCGAAGTAATGGAAAACTCGGTGAAGCCGAGCCCCGGCGTCGGCTTCTTGACGCCCGTCTCTTCCGAGTCCGTTGTCGCGCGGGCGGATGAAGCCGCGTCGCCGGTGGCGCTGCTGGATGATGTGTATATCTTCTGGGCGCCCGGCACCGGTTGATCCGAATAATGGATTACCCCATCGGGGTCGGTCCATTTGTAGACCACGGCTGCCTGTCCCGCAAACGCTGCGAGTGTGGCCAGCACGAACCATGGTCTCCAGGGGTGCATAAGTCGAAAGCATAAACCTATCGTCTCCCGGCCACAAAACAAGGTGACGGCGGCGTGACCGCCGTCACCTTACGGCTGCACCTAAGCAATAAGTCACAGGCTGTAATACATCTCGATCTCGATCGGATGCGTGGTCATCCGCACGCGTGTCACTTCCTTCATCTTCAAATCGATGTAGGCGTCGATCAGGTCGTCGGTGAACACGCCCCCAGCCTTGAGGAACCCACGATCCTTGTCCAGACAGTCGAGCGCCATGTCGAGGGAATGGCAAACCGTCGGTATCTTCTTGTCCTCTTCCGGCTCCAGGTCATAGAGATCCTTGTCGCCGGGTTCGCCGGGATGGATCTTGTTTTGGATGCCATCGATTCCCGCCAGCAACATCGAGGCAAACGCGAAATACGGATTGGCGGTCGCATCGGGAAAGCGCACCTCGATGCGCCGGCCCTTGGGATTGGAAATCCAGGGGATGCGAATCGACGCGGAGCGGTTGCGCGCGGAATAGGCGAGTTTCACCGGCGCTTCGAAACCGGGCACCAGGCGCTTGTAGCTATTGGTGCTCGCATTGGTGAAGGCGTTAATGGCGCGCGCATGCTTGATGATGCCGCCGATGTAATAGAGGGCGATGTCCGACAGGCCGCCGTACTTGTCGCCGGCAAACAGGGCTTTGCCCTCTTTTTGCAGCGATTGATGCACGTGCATGCCGCTGCCGTTGTCGCCGACTATGGGCTTCGGCATGAAAGTCAGGGTTTTTCCGTAACCATGCGCCACGTTCTGCAGCGCGTACTTGAGAATCTGCACTTCATCGGCTTTCTTGGTCAGCGTATTCGCCGCCACATTGATCTCACCCTGGCCGGCGGTCGCCACTTCGTGGTGATGCACTTCGAACTTCAAGCCCATTTCTTCGCAGGCCATGGACATCGCGGTGCGAATGTCTTGCTGCGAATCAACCGGCGGCACCGGAAAGTAACCCCCCTTCACGCCGGGGCGATGACCCTTGTTGCCGTCTTCATAGGTCTTGCCGGAATTCCAAGAGCCCTCGTAGGAGTCCACCTCATAGGAGCAGCCATTCATGCTGGAGCTGACGGTGACGTTGTCGAAAATGAAGAATTCATTCTCCGGGCCAAACAGCGCCGAATCGGCGATTCCGGAGGACTTAAGATAGGCTTCCGCGCGCTTTGCCAACGAACGCGGGTCGCGCTCGTAGCCCTGCATGGTCATGGGTTCGATGACATCGCAGCGCAAATCGACGGTCGTCTCTTCATAGAAGGGATCGATGACGGCAGTGGCAGGGTCCGGCATCAAAATCATGTCCGACTCATTGATCCCCTTCCAGCCGGCGATCGATGAACCGTCGAACATCTTGCCGTCCTTGAAGAAACCCTCGTCCACCAAGCGCGTCGGGATGGTGACGTGGTGCTCCTTGCCGATCGTGTCGGTAAACCGGAGATCGGCGAATTTCGCTTCTTTTTCCTTGATTAATTTTAGAACATCGGCGGGAGTCATTTGCGTCCTCGCGTTGGGTTTTATATGGCTCGAGCAAAGGCCTCGGGTGCCAGTCGACAATGCAGCTAGTGTGCCATTGTGATGCGTATACGGATCAAGCACTTGCAATCGGGCGTCGGGGTCGCTTGCATCATAATGGATCACCGCCTAAAAAGTCGCGCCCTTATATGGTGCATTGCGGGCGATTCGAGTCGAGGAGCGGCACCTTGCGCGAATTATCGAGCGCTCATGAGCAAATAAGGTGCATGGTGTGGAGTCGCGTTCAGGCTCCAAGGACACATACAACCGGCGTCGCTATACTCGCGGGCTTTGCTCCCGAGCATCCCATGGCCTCCGCTCTCCCCAAGCCACCCCGCACCTTCCAAGATCTCATTTTTGCGCTGCAGAAATATTGGTCCGGGCAGGGCTGCATTATCTTGCAGCCCTACGATATGGAAATGGGCGCCGGCACGTTCCACGCGGCAACGTTCTTGCGCGCGGTGGGCCCGGAACCCTGGCGCGCGGCCTACGTGCAGCCGTCGCGCCGTCCCACTGACGGACGCTACGGCAATAACCCGTTTCGCCTGCAGCATTACTATCAGTTCCAAGTCTGCATCAAGCCCTCGCCGGATGACTTTCAGGAACTGTACTTGGGTTCCCTGCGCTCCCTCGGGTTCGACCTGCTGACGCACGACATCCGTTTTGTCGAAGACAACTGGGAGTCGCCCACCTTGGGTGCATGGGGATTGGGCTGGGAGGTGTGGCTGAACGGCATGGAAGTCTCGCAGTTCACCTACTTCCAACAAGTGGGGGGCCTCGACTGCCGGCCCGTGATGGGCGAGATCACTTACGGCCTCGAGCGCTTGGGGATGTACATTCAAGACAAGGAAAGCATCTTCGATATCGTTTGGACCGACGGTCCGTTCGGTACGGTCACGTATGGGGACGTGTTTCATCAGAACGAAGTGGAGCAGTCGGCCTACAACTTTGAAAAGGCCGACACCGCGGTGCTTTCGGCTCAGTTCGATGCGCATGAGGCCGCCTGCCGGCGCCTGCTCGACGACAAATTGGTGCTCCCCGCCTATGAGCAAATGGTGAAAGCGTCGCACGTGTTCAATTTATTGGACGCGCGCCACGCGGTCTCGGTTACGGAACGGCAGCGATTCATTCTTCGCGTGCGCACGCTGGCGCGCGGCGTAGCCGAATCGTATCGCGCCAGCCGTGAAGCGCTGGGCTACCCGCTCATCAAGAACACTGCCGCGGAGCGGCTTGCCTGATGATCGTCCACGATTTGTTGTTCGAGCTGGGCACGGAGGAGTTGCCGCCGCGCACTATGCTCAACTTGTCGAATGCCCTGGCCGAGGGCGTCCGCTCGGGGCTGGACACCGCCGGCATTCCGCACGGCAGGATCAACGGCTTCGCGACACCGCGGCGGCTCGCCGTGCGGGTACAGAAGCTGGCGCAGCATCAACCGGACAAACAAGTTGAACGGCGCGGACCGCCGCTCGAGCGGTCCTTCGATGCGCAAGGGGCCCCGACTCAAGCCGCCGTCGCGTTCGCCAAGAATTGCGCCGTGCCCGTGGCAGAGCTCGACCAGCTCAAGACCGACAAAGGCGCGTGGCTGGTATTCCGGGGCACCGAGCGAGGCGCGGCAACGGCGAGCCTGCTGGGCGGCATCGTCAATCACGCCATCGCCGAATTGCCGATTGCTAAACGCATGCGCTGGGGCAGCCGCACCGCCGAGTTCGTGAGACCGGTACACACGGTGGTTTTGTTATATGGCGAGACGGTGGTTCCGGCCGAGGTGCTGGGGCTCCCGACGGACCGCGTAACCTTCGGCCACCGCTTTCATGCGCCGCAGCCCATTGCGCTCAAGTCGGCCAAGGGCTACGAGAGCCGCCTGCGCCGCGCCAAGGTGGTGGCGGATTTCGCCGCGCGCCGCGAGCTGATTCGCACCGGCGTAAGCACGGCGGCGGCGGCGACCGGCAGCGGCAGCAGCGCGTTGATCGAAGATGCGTTGCTCGATGAAGTCACCGCTCTGGTCGAGTGGCCGGTACCCATCGCAGGACGGTTCGAGCCGCGATTCTTGAGCCTGCCGCGCGAGGTTGTCATCGCAACGGTACAGGACCACCAACGTTATTTCGCTGTGGAGGGTGCAGACGGAAAACTCTCCGGCTGGTTCGTCACGGTCTGCAATATCGAGAGCCGCGACCCTTCCAAGGTACGGGAAGGCAACGAACGGGTCGTGCGGCCGCGGTTGAGCGATGCCGCGTTCTTTTGGGAGCAGGACCTAAAAGTGCCGCTTGAGGCGCATGCGGCCAAGCTTGCCGGCATGACGTTTCAGGCCAAGTTGGGCACGTACGCCGACAAGACGCTGCGGGTGAAGTCGCTGGCGCAATCGATCGGCGGCCGCATCGGTGCCGGCGCCGAGGTAGGGCGGGCCGCCGAGCTCGCGAAGGCCGACCTGATGACCGCCATGGTGGGCGAATTCCCCGAACTGCAGGGCACCATGGGCCGCTATTACGCGGAAGCACAGGGTGAGCCGGAAGAATTGGCATTGGCGCTGGAGGAGCACTACCTTCCGCGATTTGCGGGCGACTCGTTGCCGACCACCAAGACCGGCCAGGCCCTCGCGATCGCCGACAAGATCGATACCCTGGTGGGAATTTTCGCCATCGAGCAACGCCCGACCGGCGCCAAGGATCCCTTCGGTTTACGGCGCGCAGCCTTAGGATTGCTGCGCATCTTGCTCGAGGGCCGGCTGGAACTGGATTTATTCGAGCTGCTGGGCGCGGCCGCCGCGGCACAACCCGTCCAGCGCGCCCAAGTGGTCGACGAGGTTTACGGCTTCATTACCGAGCGGTTTCGGGGCTTGCTGCTGGAAGATTCGGGCACCACCATCGAAATGCTTGACGCGGTGTTTGCGAACCGGCCTTGCTCGCCGCTCGACGCGGTTATGCGTCTGCAGGCACTGAAAGAATTCCTGGGCTTGCCGGAGGCCGCTATTCTTGCGGCCATCAACAAGCGCATCGCGAACATCCTGAAGAAGACGTCGCTTGGGCCTGATGTGGCCGTCAACGCCGACGCGCTGACCGAGGAGGCTGAAAGGCAACTGCACAACGCGCTGCGCGATCTGCGAGTTCCCGTGCAGGAAGCGGCCGCCCAGCGCCGCTACGCGCAGAGTCTCAAGTCATTGGTGGCATTGAGAGTACCGGTGGACGATTTTTTCGAGCGCATCATGGTGATGGACGACAACCTCGAGCGGCGCAATAACCGCTTGGCGCTGCTGCGCGACGTACAGCTGCTGCTCAGCGGAGTCGCTGACCTCAAGCGCCTGCCGGGTTGAGTCGACACCGTGCAGCTGTTCCGGTCGCTGCTGTTCACCACTTACATGATGGCCTCGGCCTGTGTGTTCGGCGCCGTGATGACACTTGGTTTTTGGTTGCCGTATCGCGCGCAATTTGCAATTGCGCGCTGCTGGGCGCGGATCTTATTTTGGGTGCTGAAGCGCTTATGCGGCCTGAACTTCACCGTCGAAGGCCGCGAGCGGATTCCGCCGGGCAACCACATCGTGATGAGCAATCACACATCGGCGTGGGAAACCGTGGCGCCATTTCTCATTTTCTCGCCGCAGGTCTGGGTGCTGAAACGCGAGTTGCTGTGGATTCCCTTCGTCGGTTGGGGGCTGAAACTGCTCCGGCCTATCGCCATCAACCGCGGCCTTGGGCACCGGGCCGTGAACCAAGTGATCGAGCAGGGCAAGTCACGGCTTAGGGACGGTCTTTGGATCATCATCTTTCCGGAAGGCACCCGGGTGGTTGCGGGTGACGCGCGCAAGTTCGGTGCCAGCGGCGCGATGCTCGCAATCGCCTCCGGCAAGAGCGTGGTGCCTCTGTCGCACAACGCCGGCACATTCTGGCCGAGACGCGGCTTCTTGAAAAAGCCCGGCACGATTCGCGTGATCATCGGCGATGCCATCGAACCCGCCGGCAAGAACCCCAGGGAACTCAACGAGGAAGTGAAGCAAGCAATCGAAGCGGGGCTCGCGCGCATTGCATCGTCGTGAGGTAGTACTGCGGCCGGACGTGGCCGCCGCCGCCAGGGCATCCAAGGCACGGTCTATGCACATTGACTAGCGTTTGTTGATTTCATCGGTTGGCGCATCATGATTCACGGCCATATTGACGGCGTGATTGAGGCGAAGGACCGAGTCGTTGAAGGATTCGCCATTGCGCCGTACCAAGGCCGCGATCATTCCGTGTGGATCTGCGGCAACCGCGGCGCATTCGAACACTTCCGTCAGCGTTTTTTTTGCACGAAGGATGAATGCCCGGCGCTCGTAAGAGCTCCTTCAACACATTCGGGAAACGATCGAGGAGCCACCTCGACAAGCGATTGTTTCGCCCACATGGGATCGCAACCCGAAAGCAAAATGAAACCTCCCAGAAAACACCGCGTGCGCAGGACAGCGAGACCACTTGCGGGCCAACGCTTTGGAGGAATGATGTGCCACCATAATTGAACCAGACTAATCCACATCCTTCGCCTCCCTGCCTCTTCTTGCCGCAGATCTACCCCGCGATCGCTCGAACCGAAGGTTAGGGGGTATAGATATATCCCACCGAATTAAACAGCACAATTCAGCTTTAAAGACACATCTCGCAAGTGTCTGGATTCGGCGCGGCCAAAATCGCGGGAACTAATGATAATTGGCCATAATGCCCAGGAAATCGGCATTGACGCTACGTGCGACCGGCATATAGTATAGTTGTTGAAGATTTCAACAATGGAGTCGGGCAGTGGCAACCGTCAATTTCAGCGTACCCGATGAAGTAAAGGCAGCGTTCGACAAAGCCTTCGGTGATCAGAACAAGAGTTCGATCATCGCCGAGTTGATGCGGCGGGCCGTGCGCGAGCGGCAGCTCCAAATCAGGCGGGAACGACTGTTCCGCCAATTGAGCAGCGCGCGTGCGAGCCGGCCGTCGATCACCAGCGAGGAGATCCGCAGGGCAAGAGCGGCCGAACGACCGTGATCGTCGTGCTCGATGCGAGCGTGGTTCTCAAATGGCTGCTTGAGGACCCCGCCCGCGAACCCGATACGGAGAAGGCGTTCGCCGCAATCGAGTCCGTCGTACGTGGCGGGCTGGAGATCCTGCAGCCGGCGCATTGGTTGGCCGAAGTGGCGGCGGTGGCTGCCCGCCTCACCCCACAGACGGCGGTCCGCGATGTCGAAATGCTCGCGGCGTTACAGTTTCCGACTACCGACGACCCGAACGTCATGCGACGGGCAACGAACCTTGCGATCGAAACCAATCATCATCTGTTTGACACGCTATATCACGCCGTCGCGCTTGAGCACCAAGACGCGTTGCTCGTGACGGCGGATGACCGATACTACCTGAAGGCCGAGCGCTACGGGATGATTGCCGCGTTACGCGACTGGGGAGCTGTACCGTAGCGCGCTCGATGCCCTTCAATTTGAAGAGTTTTCCGCTGGAGCGGCCAGAGTATGACGTGAGTCACATTCCGCATGGCCGCTGTTTCGTACTTTGCACAAACGACGAACGGAACAGCCGGTCCGAAAGCTGGACCCGGAACGCAGGAGTGCTCATGGCAGAAGTAACCGATGAAGAAATTGCCGAGTTGCGCAAGATTTTCGAATCTTGCGACCTCAATGGTGACGGCTTCATTGATCGGGGAGAATTCCATTTTCTGCTACGAGAGCTTGACGGCGATGTGTCTCGCGAAGAGTGCCTACTTGATTTCGAAGTGGCCGACACCGAGACAGACGGCTACCTCGGATTCAAAGAGTTCATCGTTTGGTGGAAGAGTTAGCGACTCAGACTGGTCAGTCGCAATTGCGCGCGAGGCACACAGACATTGAGATACCAGCGTCCGCGGCTGTCAGACGGGAAGATTCAAGGCGCAGTCACCGCGCGTGACCCCTTTAAGAAACGGCCAGAAATCAAATCCCGACAGAAACCGCCGCTCGCGCTCGAACACTTTGATCGACAGTTCGTTGC
>Ga0209890_10000379_pt1 | contig 20588 bp, 17 predicted proteins | sample OrgsoiDNA2013049_FD_185799 | JGI IMG/M metagenome (GOLD analysis project Ga0209890, IMG submission 185799) | Permafrost soil microbial communities from the Arctic, to analyse light accelerated degradation of dissolved organic matter (DOM) -... | ecosystem: Environmental > Terrestrial > Soil >...
GCAGGTTGGTGTAGACGAGATTGCGCCGCGCCTCGCGAATGACCCGCTCGAGGATCAGATGCGACGCTGCATGCCCGGTCGACGATCGCGTCAGCCGGCTGAGATGCGTCGGCGTGATCTGCAACGCGGCCGCGTAATCCGACACGGTCCAGTGCTGCAGGAAGTGTTGCTCGAGCAATGCCTCGAAGCGCTGGAACTGGTCGGATTTCGTCATGCCGTCCGGCATTCTTCCGACCGCTGCTATCTCGCGCGCGACAAGGCCAATCAAGGCAGCGGACAAGGCCCGCAGGATATGCGCCCTGGCAAAATGCCGTCCGGCGAATTCGGCGAATATCTGCTGCATCGCGTTGCGCATCTGCGTCGTGCCGCGCACCACCGTCGAATGCGCCAGAACGCGGCGCAATCCCTCCGACGGCGTCGATACCTCATCCAGCATTTCCGCGGCGATGGTGAGCACCCAGCCCTGTGTTCCCGGTTTGAAACGGAATCCATGAACGTCGCCGATTGCCACATTGACGGCCCGCATCGGCCGCAACGTGTGGATGCGTCCCTCCAGCGTGGCCTGTCCGCCGCCGCTTTCGATCAGCAGGACCTGATGCAGCCGCGCATGGCGATGGGGCGCGAATTCCCATTCGTGCAGAACCGAGCGCGCCGCGATGGTTTCGCAATGCACGACGTCAGGCAGGTCGCCGGCCTCGCCGAACAGATTGTAGGTTCGAATGGTTTGGTTCGCGGGAGTGCCGACCATGTTCGAATCATACAAGACAATGCGAAGTCTATCCATTGTCTTCAGCTGAACGGCTCGTAAATTCATCCAAAATCTTTTGCAAAATATTTGGAGGAAACGACATGAAGGTTCAGGTCTGCATCGTTGGCGGTGGGCCATCCGGGCTGCTGCTGTCCCAGCTCTTGCATTTGCAGGGCATCGAGACCGTCGTCCTGGAAAAGTACAGCCGCGAATATGTGCTGGCCCGGATTCGGGCGGGCGTGCTGGAGCATGGCTTCGCCCAACTGATGCGCGAAGCGCGGTGCGGCGAGCGCATGGACCGCGAGGGCGAGATCCACAAGGGGTTTCATATCGCCCATGACGGCGTGATGGATCGCGTCGATCTGCACAAATATTCTGGTGGCAGTTCGGTGGTCGTTTACGGCCAGACCGAATTGACGCGCGATTTATATGAGGCGCGCGACCGGATGAAAGGCAACGTCATTCACAACGCCGAGGACGTAACACCCCACGACGTCAATTCGGCTGCGCCTTACGTCACCTATCGCGACGGCGACAAGATTGTTCGGTTCGATTGCGACTACGTCATCGGCGCCGACGGCTTCCACGGCGTCAGCCGGAAATCGATTCCGAAAGATGTGCTGCGGGAGTATGAGCGAATCTATCCGTTCGGCTGGCTCGGCGTTCTGTCGCGCACCAAGCCGGTGTCGCCCGAACTGATTTACGCCAAGCATGACCGCGGGTTCGCGCTGTGCTCGCTGCGGTCGCAGGTGTTGAGCCGCTACTACATCCAGGTGCCGCTGACGGATTCGACCGAAGACTGGTCTGACGATGCCTTCTGGACCGAACTCAAGCGCCGACTGCCGGGCGATGTTGCGGCAGGATTAACCACCGGTCCGTCGATCGAGAAAAGCATCGCGCCACTGCGCAGTTTCGTGGCCGAGCCGATGCGGTATGGCCGCCTGTTCCTTGCGGGGGATGCTGCCCATATCGTGCCGCCGACCGGCGCTCGCGGGCTCAACAGCGCCGCATCGGACATTTACTACCTCTATCACGCCATGCTCGATCACTACAAAAAGGGCGACGACGCGGGTCTCGACGGCTATTCGAAAAGGGCCCTGGCCCGGGTTTGGAAAGCACAGCGTTTTTCATGGTGGATGACGATGCTCCTGCATCGCTTTCCGAACAACATTCCCTACGACGACAAGCTGCAGGAAACCGATATGTCCTATCTGTTCTCGTCCGAGGCGGCCCTGCGCTCGCTGGCCGAGAACTATGTAGGGCTGCCGTTCTAGCTCTGGTCCGGCTTGCTCCGGATTTGATCCAGAACAAATCGTGCCGGCCGACGATCGTCTAAAATGATCGTATAAGAACGTTTGCATCAAGGAGAGGCCGCGCCCATGTCCATTGGGAAGTCCCGACAGCCCGTGCCTGGCACCACCATCTTCGACGGCGAACAGGCCCGCAAGGGCTACGCGCTGAACAAAATGTGCTACTCCTTCAATGACGCCGGCAACCGTCGCGCTTTCGTCGATGACGAGGATGCCTACTGCGCCAAATACGGCCTGAACGCGCAGCAGCGCGAAGCCATCCGCAACCGCAACGTTCTGCAACTCATCGAAGCCGGCGGCAATGCCTATTATCTGGCCAAGTTCGCCGGGATCTTCGGGCTCGACATGCAGGACATCGGCGCCCAGCAGACCGGCGTCACCAAGGATGAGTTCAAGGCCAAACTGCTGGCGGCGAGGGGATAGACCATGGCAAGGATTGTCGGTGCCATCACCACCTCGCACGTCCCTGCCATCGGCGGCGCCATCGCCAAGGGCTTGCAGAACGATCCGTACTGGAAACCCTTCTTCGATGGCTTCCCGCCGGTGCGCGACTGGCTCGCCAAAGTGAAGCCGGATGTCATCGTGCTGGTTTACAACGACCACGGGCTGAACTTCTTCCTCGACAAGATGCCGACCTTTGCCATCGGCGCGGCGAGCGAGTATCGCAACGCCGACGAAGGCTGGTGCATCCCGACGCTGCCGCCCTTCCGGGGCGATCCGGAGCTTTCATGGCACCTGATCGACCAGCTGGTTGCTGAGGAATTCGACCTCACGACCTGTCAGGAGATGGTGGTCGATCACGCCTTCACACTGCCGATGGCGCTGTGCTGGCCAGACATGAAATGGCCGGTCCGCACCGTTCCGGTCTGTGTGAACACCGTGCAGAGTCCGTTGCCCTCGGCGGCGCGCTGCTACAAGCTCGGCCAGGCGATTGGGCGGGCCATCGCCTCATGGCCGGGGAACGAGCGGGTGGTCGTCATGGGCACCGGGGGCCTGTCGCATCAGCTCGACGGCGAGCGCGCCGGTTTCATCAACAAGGAATTCGATCTGCAGTTCATGGACAGCATGACCAGCAATCCGGCCTGGGCGACGAAATACTCGACCACCGAGTTGGTCGAGCTTTCGGGTACGCAAGGCGTCGAACTGCTCAACTGGGTGGTTGCGCGCGGCACCCTGCCAGAGAAGGTGCACAAGGAGCACGCCAACTATCACATTCCGATCTCCAATACGGCGTCGGGGCTGATGGTGCTCGAGCCAGTGGGCTGAGACCGGCGAGGCTCGTCGTGACGTTCGCTCTGGAGACCGTCGGACTGGAAAAGCGCTTTGACGGGCTGGCCGTCACCAGGGATCTCTCGCTGCGGATCGAGGCCGGCGCGCGCCATGCCCTGATCGGGCCGAACGGCGCCGGCAAAACCACCGTGATCAATCTCCTGACCGGTGTTCTTCGCCCCGATGCCGGCCGCATCATGCTGGAAGGCAACGACATCACCGCGCTCCCGGTGCATAAGCGCGTCCTGCGCGGGTTGTCGCGTACGTTCCAGATCAATCAGCTTTACGCGGATCTGACACCACTGGAGACGATCGGGCTTGCCGTCTCGGAGCGCATGGGTCACGGCGGGGATTGGTGGCGCAGAATGGGCACGCGAGCCGACATCAATGGAGAAATTGCGCAAAACCTGGCGCGGTTTCATTTGCTCGACGTGATGAACGAGCCGACAGCGACGCTGCCTTACGGCAAGCAGCGGCTTCTTGAGATCGCGCTCGCCGTCTCAGCAAAACCGCGCGTCCTGCTGCTGGACGAGCCGGCTGCCGGCGTTCCCGAAAGCGAGCGGCGCGATATCCTCGCCGTCGTAGCAAGCCTGCCGCGGGACGTTACGGTCTTGCTGATCGAACATGATATGGATCTCGTATTCAGTTTCGCTGATCGCATCTCGGTCCTGGTGGCGGGAGCACTGCTGGTGGAGGGGACGCCCGAGATGGTGACGCGCGATCCGCGTGTTAAGGCCGTTTATCTCGGAACGGCGGATTCTCGATTTGCCTAATGAAGGTCCGCGCTGCCGCGTTAATGGCAATGGCGAGCATGCACCATAGCGGGAAGATTGACAAACACGATAATTCTCTGAGCCAGGCGAGGATGCGGCGGAAGTTGTGGCCGACGGCGGAGAAGATGACGGTAGCGGCGTCTTCTGCGTGGCCTTTAAGGTAGCAACGCCCGAGGTGGCCTTCGGGTGTCCGATGATGGGCTCGATGGCGGAGCGCGGCACAGCTCGCGCTGGATGACACCGAAGACGCCGCGCTTCTGGCCGGCGATGAAGACACGACGGTTGCGCGTCGTGGCTGCGGTATCCCTTGTCGACCAAGGCCTCTCGATCGGACAGAATGCCCATGGTTGTATCCCGCACAAAGCAAAACCAAAGGGAGTGCGCTGCGGGCACGCGCGTAGTCCGCTGGGCTCCCCGGTCAAACAGGGACAGAGCAGAATGAACAATCCACTGCAGCCGATCCAAGACGCCAGGGCAGAAATCGAGACAAGACAAAAACGGCACAAAACGGTCAACTTGATTTCCGCGGGGCAGCTGCCGCGGAGACGATCGCGGATGAACTCACCTTGATGCGGGCCGAGATGACGGTGATGCGCGAGCTGCTCGGAATGATCGCAGCAAGCTAAACACGGCCAATAGGCAAAGGCACCACCTGAAAAAGCCCGGGCGCCGAAATGCGCCCGCAGCGTCCTCAGGGCTCGAGGGGCAGCGGCGGCTGATCTTCCGACCAATCGATGACCTCGAAGAACATTCCGCGCTTGAGCATTTCCGACTCGATATCCGCAGCGTGCTTCTTCCAATCGGGTTTCTCGCGAACGCGAAACCTGGGCTCGTCTCCCAGGCCGCTAAGCGCATCGTCAGATGCGAGGGCGCCCCGGACTCCCTCATACATCATGATCAGGCTGTCGTTCGTAGTTCATGGGACCACCTCACGCAAAAGCCGCCGCTTATGCCCTAGCGGCGGCTCTTACACATAAACGACCCCAGAAGGTCACGCGAACCGTGCGCCCGAATGGTTAATTCCCGGTTACAGGCTTTGATCTGAATCCGGGCGCGCACGCCGATGGCGGCGCAGGGTAGGCATGACAGTTCCTCGCCGTCCCGCCCTCCGCGGCTCTATAGCGAGCCGAAGACCATAGCTTCAAAACCGTCTTGACCATTGATCTGACCCAAGCGGCCGTTTCTGACCGGCCGCTTGTGGCGCGAAGCGGACGGTCGCCAAAAAGCTGAGGCGATCGACGCAGCCGGCCGCATCTTTCAGCAGCAGTTACCTATCCTTGAACAGCGAGCTGAGATCGGGGTCAGAACGACTTAGTTCGTCCGACTAGTTTGACTTCGCTTTTACGTAACGCCCGGGTGCGGGCTCTATTGAGTTGTATTCAGCGTTGCCCTGCTGTTTTGGCGCCGGAATAACTCCATGAGAATGCCGCTTCATCCACGCATCCCAATCCGGCCACCAGCTTCCAGCCTTCTCCTCCGCACCTTCGAGCCAATTCTGCGGATCAGCCGCCAGTTCGTCGTTCAGCCAATGACTCCGCTTGTTGCGGGCGGGAGGATTGATGACGCCCGCGACATGGCCGCTTGCGGCGAGGACGAAACGCACATCTTTTCCGGTCAGATCCTTCGAACCGTAGGCCGTTTTCCACGGCACAATATGATCTTCCCGGGACGCGAGCACATAGAGAGGCCGCTTGACCTTGGACAGATCGATCGGCAAGCCGCACTGCGTCGTCTTTCCGGGTTCCTTGATATTGTTCTCGAGATATGTGTTGCGCGTATACCAACAATACATCGGGCCCGGCAGGCTGACGCTATCGAAGTCCCAATATAGCAAATCGAAGGCGTCAGGCGTTGCGCCCTTGAGATAGCTGTCGACGACGTATCGCCAGATCAGATCGTTGGCGCGCAGCGTGCCGAAAGTGAATGCCAATTCCTTACCAGGCAGAATGCCACCTTTCCCGATTGTCGCCTCTCGCAAGGCGACCGATCCGGCATCAATCAGCAGACCGATTTCGCCGGTATCGGAAAAATCGAGCATGGTCGTGAGTAGCGTCATGGTCGCGAGCTTGTCCTGCTGTCGCGCAGCCATCACCGCTGCGGCACAGCTCAGGATGGTTCCGCCTACACAAAAGCCGAGCGCGTGAGTTCGCTCGGCGCCGGTAATGTCGAGGACGACATCGATCGCCTTTAGCGGTCCCATCTCCAGGTAATCGTCCCACGTCAGATGTCCGGTCTCGGGTATCGCGCTCCGCCACGAGATCAGGAACACCTGATGACCCTGCGCGACGGCGTATTCGACCAGTGAATTTCCCTTTCCCAGGTCGAGCAGGTAATATTTGTTAATGCACGGTGGCACGAACAGCAGCGGAATTCGTTCGACCTCTTTCGTCTGCGGGGCGTACTGTATCAGTTGAATTAGTTCATTTTCGTAAACCACGGTTCCCGGTGTAGTAGCGAGGTTGCGGCCGACTTCGAAGGCTGACTCATCGACCCGCGTAATTCGTCCCTTCTGAAGGTCGTCGATCAGATTCTTCATACCGTCCGTCAGGCTGGCGGAGCGGGTCTCGATCGCCGTTCGGATAACTTCGGGGTTCGTCGCGGGAAAATTCGACGGGCTCATCGCATCGATGAACTGTCTGGCAAAAAACCGTAGCTGTAATTTGGTCTTATCGTCGACCTGCGCCCGATCGACAAATTCGTGCAGTTGTCTTGAGCCGAGCAAATACGATTGCTTGAGCAGATCGTAATAGGGCTGTTCCCGCCAGGATGCGTCCTTGAACCGCTTATCGCCATGGGCCAGCGCGACGCCCGAATCTGCGCCGCCGGCAAACGACTTCAGAAATATGGCGTTCCGGAATTGCCATAGCTGCTTGAGGTACTCCCGCTGGAGGTCGGCTGCCAATGTAAAGGGAAACAATGGGTTGCCCGGCGATAACGGCGCCTTGCCGCTCACACCCATGGTCGATATGAGAGCACTGTCAAACTGCTTCATCACATCTTGCCCGGCACGCATGAGATTTTCGAGATATCCCTGCGCGTCGGCAGATGGTGGCATGCTGTTCATGGCGTTCCCTCGTCCTCGTAGCATTCGATCCGCAACAGTCCATTTTTTAAGGCAAAGGCAATTTGCCACATTCTGACGAGCCAAAAAGCGAAATCCTTCAATGTCAGCCGTGTGAAAGGTCCGAACGTCAGCTTCCAAATCCGGATTCGGAACGAAAGTCTCGACAGTCCAAATTCTTTCGAAAGGAAATCGATCACCAGCAAGATAATTTGCCTCGCAAGCGTATCGTCTTGTTTGTTTTGCCGGGCGCCTTCACGCCAGCACTCTCGGATAGTCACATGGAAGTTAGAAGCCTGCTCCGGTCATGTTGATCTTCTACCTAGCCACGAATCCAACTTTGGCCACAGCCGTCTGGCTGCATTGGGGCCGGCGATCAGGCTGACATGGCCGCCTTTCAGGATTACCTCTTCTTTGTCGGTCGAACCTACCTTTGTGATCAGGTGCTTGGCCGCATCATAAGGCACGATGTGATCATGCTCGGCGACCGCATGCAGGATAGGCACCGATCTTGTCGAGCCGAGCAGGGCGTCCGCCCACCGTCATCGTGTCGTTTAGCAGCTTGTTGTTCCACATCAGGTCCTTGGTAATGGTGCGGAAATACCCGCCAGCCAACGGCAGGATGTCGGTTGCCCAGCGGTCGAACATCCGGAAGGACTTGACGAATTCGTCGTTCCAGATGTTCTCCCACAATTGCACTTGGCTGACCGCGCGCGAGGCCGGCCGCAGCATTTCGAAGGATTGCAGTATGAGTTCCGGCGGCATATTGCCGACGCTGTCGACCAGGCGGTCGACGTCGAAGTGGCGACGGTCCGCGAAATTGGCAAACAGCTTCATTTGGCAGAAGTCGACCGGCGTTGTGAAACAGATCAGATTCTTCATCGGTCCGTCGTGGAAGATCGAGCCGTACAGCAGCGAAAGCAAGCCGCCGAAGCAGTAGCCGATCATCGTAACGTGCTCGACCCCGGAATCCGCCTGTACACGGCGCACGGCGTCGGGAATGAAGTCAAGCACGTAGTCGTCCATGCCGAGCGACTTCTCTTCCGGCCTCGGCGCATTCCAGTCCAGCATGTAGACGTCGTAGCCGCGCTTCAAGAGAAACTCGACAAAGCTTTGGCCGGGCACCATGTCGAGGATGTATCCGCGATTGGTGGTCGCCATCACGATCAGGATCGGCACACGGTAAATCTCGTCCGAAAGCGGACGGTAGTGATAGAGCTGCATGGTGCCACGGCTGTGCAGTACATCCTTCGGCGTTGAGCCGAGAGCCGGGCCTGGAGTCGAGAAATATTCAACACCCTTGATGCTACGCTGGATTGCGCGCTGCACCTCGGTCTGGATGCGCTCCGGAATTGACGCCAGATTGAGTGTTTCCGACGAGTTCACGACCCTTCTCCTTCCGCCAGCTGCGCGTGCGAATGCGGCGTGCCTGTCCAGCCCATTCCTTCGATCAATTCCATGCCGATACTGCGCAACAGCCGGGGTAGCTCGGCGATGCCGTTTAACGGCGGCCAGTTGGACTGCAAGAAATGGACACGCAATCCGTCGGTGGTTGGCCGGTTCTTGGCGTCGAAGACGATCACGTCGGACACCAACTCTCTATTTTTGTGAGCGGCGGCCAGCACCTGCGTCATGCTGGAGGAATGCGCAATCACAATCACCTTACGTCCAACTTTTCGTGTGATATCGCGTATCACCCGCGAGAGTGAGCGGTCGTTTGAAGGATTTTCCATGTTCATGAAATGACCTGCCGTCACTGGCCGATAACCGAGCGCTTTGAGCCACATCGACAGAGGAAAAAGCGAGATGTCAGTCGCGAAAAGCTGTGGAATGAGAACGAGCGGCTTCCCGTCACCGAAGCGCGAAGCGCTGCCGACCATGATTGACTGTCGAAGCACCGCCAGGGAGTCGAAACCAGTTTTTGTGAGAGTCAACGGCAGTGTCATGAATAATTCCATCCAGGACGCCGATGTGGCAGATGCCGTAGACTCGCGCTGCTGATCGACTTCGGCGCTGCGGATGGCCGTCGGGGCATCGGATGCGCCGCGAATGAACCAGGTCGATGCACTCGTCGGTGGCCTCCCATAAAACCCGGTGTCCCCCGCCGGGAATGATCGCGAGCCTAACGTCTGGAATAAGACTTGCCATCATCGCGGAGTTCTGCGGCGGGATAAGTTCGTCGAGATCGCCGGTCAGCACCAGGGTCGGGCAGGCAATTTGGGCGAGCGCTTTTGAGCCGTCAAATTCTGCGAATGCTTGAAATTGGAGGTCTGCCGAATGCAAAGGTGTCGGGAATGCGATTTCGCGTCGCGTTTGATCTTCGACAAGCGCCTGATGTCGTTCAAGATAGGCCGGCGCGTAGGTAACTTGCCAAATCCGGCGGGCGATCTGCTCGGGCGACAATCCGTCAATTTCACGCATCACGCGGGTGACTGAGGGTTTGGCGTAGGTTGCGCGTGATCCCCCGCACATCGTCGCGCACAGCATCAGGCTTTGAACCCGCTCCGGAAACTGTCGAGCGAACTCCTGGGCAATAGCGCCGCCCATTGAATAGCCCAATAGATGGACGCGAGAAATCGCGAGTTCGTCGAGCAGCCCGTGGATGTCGCTGGCCAGGTTCGCGATCGCATAGCCATGGACCGGCTTGTCGCTAAAGCCGGTGCCGCGGTTATCCAACGTAATGACCGTAAGCTGCCGTGCCAGCGCCTCGACGAACGACGGTGGCCATGCCGCAGAGCTTAGCCGATAGCCCATCACTAGCACCAATGGTGGCCCGGCGCCCTGGACGCGATAGGCGATCCTTGTCCCATTCACTTCGGCAAAAGTTGCGGTCACTTGGAGCTATCCATCTTAAAGGCTGGAAACGAGGTGCCCGCCGTCGACGGTGACGACACTGCCGGTCATGAACGATCCCGCGCCCGAAATTAGCAACAGAAGTGGGCCGTCCAATTCGGTGAGCTGGCCAAGGCGGCGCTGCGGTACGCGCTTGATCAGGGCCTTCCCCGCTTCGCTCTCGAAGAAATCGTCATTCAACTCGGTCATGAAGTATCCGGGCGCCAGCGCGTTGACGCGAATCCCGTGGCGCGCCCATTCGAGGGCCAGTGCCTTGGTCATCTGGATGACGCCCGCATTGGAGATCGCGTAGGGCGCGACCGAACCGGCCACGCGCAATCCGAGGATGGAGGCGATGTTGACGATCGAGCCCTTGACCTTGTTCGTAACCATGCGCCGCGCGGCGGCTTGGGCAACGAGCCAGACACCTTTCAGATTGGTGTCGACGACGCTGTCCCAGGAATGTTCGTCCTGATCTAGTGCCGGCTTGGTTGCAGTAACTCCGGCATTGTTGATGACCGCATGTATTGGGCCGAACGTCGCTTCGGCCTGCGCCATCGCCGCATCGATGCTCTCTGGAACGGTCACGTCAAGCGTCACGCTTTGCGCCTTGCCCCCGGCACCGTTGATCTCGTCCACAGCGGCGGACAAGGCCGCGGCGCGGCGCGCCGCAAGCGTGACCCTGGCGCCGTTGCTGGTGAGGAAGCGCGAGAAATGACGGCCGAAGCCGCTCGAACCGCCGGTCACCAGAATGTGCTGATTAGTGACTTCGAACACAGGCATCTCCCAGAATTCAGTTTGAGGCGAAATGGCGCCCTGGATCACGAGGCCCGCCACTTCCGTTCGGCCTCGTCCCACGCCGCCAGCGGCTGCAGATCCGGAACCCAGGCGAGCCCGCTCTTGCCGTCGGACGAGATCGCTTCAGGGGTGACGACCATGTCGAGCAGCGCTGGGCGGTTGGCGAGGGCGCGCCGTATGGCCGGTCCCAGCTGCTCCTCGGTCTCTACGCGCTCGGCATGCATGCCGAACGACCGGGCCATTGCCGCATAGTCGGCATCCTGGAGCCGGGTGCCGACCACCTTGCCATGGGTCACGGTCTGATCGTGCACCTCGATCTGCCAGGCGCCGTTATTGGCTACGACGATAAGGACGGGCGCCTTGTGGCGAACCGCGGTGTCAATCTCGATGGCGTTGAAGCCGAACGCGCCGTCCCCTGTCGCTACCACCACTGGCTTATCGGGAAAGGCGAGGCTGGCAGCGATGCCGTAGGGCACGCCGATGCCGATACAGCCGAACGGACCGGGATCAAGCATCATCGGCGCGTTCAGTCCGACGCGAGCAAAGGCCAGGAAGTCGCCGCCGTCGGTGATCACGATCGCATCGTTGCCGATGGCTTGCTGAAGCGCCGACAGCACCTTGTTGGGATGCAGCTTACCGTCGGACCCTTTGGGCGCGTTTGCCATGCTCTGCTGTAGCTTGTTCGCGCGCTCCTCGTGTCCACCACGCAATTTCGCGGCCCATTGCCGATCCACCTTCGACTCACGGTTTCCCGCATGCTCGACCATCGCGCGAAGGGTTTCGGCGGGAGAGGCGAGGATCTCCACGGCGCCGCGCCGGTTGTCCCGCATCTCCGACGGCGTGTCGCCGATGCGGACAAATTTTGCGCCTTGAAATACCGACGGCGATCCGTAGGCCAGCTGAAAGTCGAGGCGCCGGCCAACGGTGAGAACCACGTCGGCATCGCTCATTACCGCACCGCGCATGGCGCCGACGACGGAAGTATGGCTATCCGGCACCAGGCCGCGGCTCTCACCGGTATCGAGATAGACCGCGCCCAGCCGATCGAGCAGCGAGATCAATTCAGGTCCGGCACCGCGGGCGCCACGACCGGAGATCACCAGCACGCGGCGTGCCGACCACAGGAGATCGACGGAAAGCGCCACCTGTGCTGCGTCGGGGCGGGTGACCGTGCGTGGCTTCGCGTTAAAGTGCTCCTCAAGTTGCAAAGCCTTTGGCACGATACCGCGCAACGTATCGGTCGGGAAATCAATGTAGGAGGGACCGGGTTCTCCGCCTTCGCCGAAAGCGCGCGAGATCGCTTCATCCAGTTCCTGCAGTACTAGTGACGGTTCGCGGACGGTCCGGGCGTAGCGCGTAATCGAACGCACCAACTGAGTGTGATCCATATCCTGGAGACCGCCTCGGTTTTCCTGCGGACGGGGGTTGCCTCCAGAGATCACCAGCACCGGCGCGCGAGAAACATGCGCATTTGCGATACCGGTAATGGCATTGGTCATTCCGGGCCCGGCTGTCACCAGCGCTACGCCGAGTTCGCCGGTCAGCTCCGCATGCGCTTGGGCCATGTGGACCGCTGCGCGCTCGTCGCGGACATCGATGATGCGGATGCCTTCCGCATCCAATCGCATCCAGATCGGCATGATATGCCCACCGCACAACGCGAACACGCGCGTGATGCCACGACGCTTCAGCAGACGCGCGATCAGGTCGGCGGCGCTATCGGGAAGGACTTTCATGGTGCGACTCCATTGGTATAGGGGGTTAGAATCAGGTTGGCGCAAGCCAGGCGACGAGCAGTGAGACGGTCAAGACGGCGAAGACATGCGAAGCGAGGATCGAGCCGGAGGTGACGCCAGCTTCGAGACCGTAGAGTTTGGCAATGGTAAAGGGCCCGGACCCGATCGGCAGCGCGCTCAGGATGACAGCCGAGTGCGACCACAGCGGCGGCATCGAGAAGACGTAGAAGGCGAGGAACGCCGTGACGGCCGGCTGCAGGATCAGCTTCAACGTGACGAGAATGCCGATCGACTTGATATCGGCGCTGACCACGCGCTCCTGCGCGAGAAACAGCCCGATACAAACCAGCGCCGCTGGGGAGGCGGCGCCGCCGAGCAGGGCGGTAAAACTTTCGAACGGTCCCAGCACCTTCAGCCCGCTCAGGCCCACCGCAAGGCCGGCGACCGGCGCGACCAACAGCGGACTGCGCAGCACCGAGATGATCACCCGGGCGCCGGTTGACCAAAAACTGCCGCCTTTCTGTAGATCGATCTCGACGACAACGACCGCAAAGAGAAACAGCACGCAGGCGGTGAAAAGGGTAGCGATGATCGATACAGGTGCGCTTTCAGAGCCGAACACCAGAAGGCACATCGGTATTCCCATGAAGCCGACATTGCTGTAGCCGGCGTCCAGTCCCTCGATGCTGGCATTGGCGACGCGGCGTCCGCGGAAGCGGCTGATTGCGAACGCCGTGGCGAAACTCACGGCGAAGCCGCCGCAAAATGCGCCGGCAAAGCCGAACTGACGCACCTGGTCCGGCGTAATCTTCGACATCGCTACGAACATCAGCGAGGGCAGCGCCAGATAGACCGCGAAGCGGTTCAGATTGTCGGTGGCCGTACGATCGAACACGCCGAAATAGCCGCAGATGAACCCGGTCAGGATCAACGCGAAAATCGGTAGTGCTGAATTCAGTACGGCGTGCATGGTTCGCGGAGTCCGGAGAAGGATGGTTTGGCTAAACAACCATGTCAGTTCGAGTACTTCTTCTTCAATTCGCGATGCAGGACCTTGCCGGTCGCATTGCGCGGCATCTCGCTTTCGGCAATGAAGGCGTAGGACCGCGGCCGCTTGTATCCGGCGAGGCGCTCCTTCGACCATTCCTGCAGGTCGGTCTCCTTCAGCGTGGCGCCTTCATGCAGCACGATGACTGCGTGAACGCGCTCGCCCCACTTTTCGTCCGGCAAGCCGATCACCGCGACGTCCTTGACCAGGGGGTGCGCGCCAACAAAGGATTCGACTTCGGAGGGATAGATGTTCTCGCCGCCGGAAATGATCATGTTGCTCTTGCGATCGGAGAGGTGGATGTAGCCGTCTTCGTCGCGACAGGCCATGTCTCCCACGGAGCAATAGTCACCACGGAAGGCCTCCCTGGTTTTCTCCGGCTGACGCCAGTAGCTGTCGAATGTGTGAGCATTGCAGGAGTACAATTCACCGGCCTGTCCGTCCGGCACTTCATTGCCGGCTTCGTCCAAAATCCTGATTGGCGCGGCACCGACGCATTCGCGGCCAACCGATCCGAGCTTTGTGAACTGCTCGTGCGGATGCAGCATGGTCACCCAGCCGGTTTCAGTGGCCCCGTAGAGCTCGAACAGCCCGGAATTGGGAAACATCTCCATGACCTCGCGCTTGGTCTCGGGGCGCGCCGGCGCCGACGAGATCATGAGCTTGGTCACCGCATCGTAGTTGTACTTGCTGCGCACCGCCTGCGGCAGGCCGAGCATCATGATGTAGTGGGTCGGCACCAGCGAAGTAAAAGTAGAACCGCCCTCGGCCAGCGTCCTGACGAAATGCTCAGGGTCAAAACTCTTGCGCGAATAGACCGAATTGGTACCGCCGCAATAGCCGAAGGCGCCGAAGAAATTCAGCGAGTTGGCATGGCACATCGGCATCACCAGCAGCGCACCATCATTGCGGTGCAGACCAAGCTCGATCTCGGTCACCATCGAGAGCAGAACCGCGCTGCGATGGCTGCGCAGCACGCCTTTGGGATTGCCTGTCGTGCCGGAGGTGTACATCAGCGTCCACGGATCGTACAGTGCAACCGGTTGCTGCGGCTCGCCGCTGCTGCCAGCGGCGAGAAAATCTTCATAACCGCGATAGCCAGCTGGACACGGGGAAGTCCCGCAATGGATGAAGCGGTCCGCCTTGATCGGCAGATCCTTACGGATTTCCTCGACCACATTGGCGAATTCGTCCTGAACGATGAACGCTGCGGCCTCGGCGTTGTCGACAATGAATTGAACTTCTTTGCCGGTTAGGCGAAAGTTGATGGGGAGAGCAACGAGACCGGCCTTCGCGGTGGCGGCAAAGATTTCGCACCATTCGACGCAGTTGTAGGCGAGCACTGCGACCCGGTCGCCCTTGGCGAGGCCGAGACCGAGCAGGGCGTTGGCGAGCCGGCACGAGCGCTCGTTCCATTGCACGAAGGTCATTGAGCGCTCGAGGTCGCGCGCGCCGATCCGGTTCGGCGTAACCCGCGCATGCACCGAAAGCATTTGTCCGAAGTTCAGGAGGTCTTTCACGATTTTCTCCTCGTATCTTGTTGCGACGTGCGATGGAGTTACAGCAGCCCGATTGAGATCCACGGCACGGCCGCGATCACGATGGTACCGATCAGAAGCGCCAGGATGTATCCGAGCATGGGCTTGATGCCTTCGTCGGGATGAATCCTGCTGATTGCACAGGCGGCGTAGTATCCGACACCAAATGGTGGGGCGAACAGGCCGATGCCCATCGCGAGGATGACGACCATCGCATAGTGTACTTCGTGTACGCCAACCTGTTTGGCGATCGGGAAGAGCAGCGGTCCGAACAGGACAATCGCCGGGATCCCTTCGAGCACGCTGCCAAGAACGATGAAGGCGACGATGGTCACAGCCAAAAATGTCGGCGCGCCGCCGGGAAGCCCGGTCATCATCGTTGCGAGCGATGCCGAGAACCCGGATTGCGTGAGCGCCCAGGCCATCCCGGTGGCGGCACCGATGATTAGCAGGATCGCGCCTGACAGAGAAGCTGTTTCGACCAGCATCGGATAGAGTCGGCTCCAATCGAATCTCCGATAGATTAGAAGTCCGGCAAGCACCGAATAGATGATGCCGATCGTGGAGACTTCGGTCGCGGTGGCGACGCCACCGACCACCGCCGCGCGAATGACGAACGGCAAGGCGATAGCCGGCAGTGCGATCAGCAAGGCCCGTCCGATTTCGTTCGCCGTAGCCCGCTTGACGTGAGAGAGGTCGTCGTTTCGGTATCGCCGCCAGACCACGCCGCACAGCATGACCGCAAGCACAAGTCCCGGCAGCAAGCCGCCGGTAAACAGAGCCGCGATCGATACGCCGGTTACCGATCCGATCGTGATCAGCACGAGACTTGGTGGAATCGTTTCGGTCTGCGCGCCGGTTGCGGACAGCAGCGCCACCAGATCGCCCGGCTTGGCGCCGCGCTTGATCATTTCCGGAAACAGCACCGGGGCAACTGCCGCCATGTCGGCCGCCTTCGCACCCGAAATTCCGGATACGAGGTACATCGCCGCAACCAGCACGTATTGCAGGCCGCCGCAAACGTGGCCGAGCAGGCTGGCGAGAAATCCGACCATTGCACGCGCCATGCCGGTCATCTCGATCAACAGACCGAGGAAGACGAAGAGCGGGACCGACAGCAGGATGAGATGGCTCATTCCTTCATCCATTCGCCCGATCACAACCGTCGCCGGCGTCGTCGTCGTCAGGGTGATGTAGGCGAAGGTCGCCAGGCCGAACGCGAACGCGATCGGAACCGCGGCGAACACCATCACCGCCACCAGTCCGACGAAGAAAATGAGAAGGTTGATGTTCCCGAGGGGAATCAAAACCGGGCTCAGCAAATAGAGTACTCCGCCAATGCCCAGCACGAGTGCGATGGCGCCGCCCGTCAGTTTCCAGTCGCTAATCGACACCAGACGCAAAACAGCGAACACGACCATAAGACCAAGTCCAACCGGCAGGGCGGCCGCCCGCCACACGTTGGAAATGTCGAGCGCGGGAGTCGTGACGAATATTTCGTCGGACGCGAACTCGTAGGCTGGATGAAGCACGAGGATCAGAAAGGCGAGGGGAGCGGTAATCGCAAGGACATCGAGAAACGCACGGGCCTTCGGTTTCAGCATTCCGATGATCGCCGTCATTCGCATGTGCTCGGCACGCTGAAACGCCAGCACGGCGCCCAACATTGCGAGCCAAAGGAAGAGAATGCCGGCGAGTTCATCCGTCCAGATCAGGGGTTTATGGAACAAATAGCGCGCAGAAACGCCCGCGAAGAGCACAAGGATTTCAGCGACGACGAGCGCCGCCGCGACGATTCCGACAAGCGACCCCAGCAGCCGCTCGATCGTTCGTAAGCTGCCGGCCGCGCCCGCATTGGCAGGCACGGCGTTGGCGTTGGTGTCCTGCGCTATCTGCATGGCCATCAACCGATGTTGCCGGCGTATTTCTGCAACAAGGCCCATGCTTCGTCGCCGAACTTGAGCTTGGCGTCCTTGTAGAATGACGTCTTGGCAAGCGTGGCCTGGAAGGCGTCGGCCTGGGTGGTGTTGAAGGTCAGGCCCTTGGATTCCAGAATTTTCTGATATTCGGCATTGGCCTGGACGATGTCGTCGCGCTGCTTCTTGGCGGCCGCATTGAAGTGCTTCTGCAAGACTTCCTGCACGTCCTTTGGGATGGTCTTCCAGACCTTGCCGCTCGAAATCAGCCAGAAGCCGTCCCAGGAGTGATTGGTGAGCGAGCAGAATTTCTGGACTTCGTAGAATTTTGCGGATTCGATCAGCGCCAGCGGATTCTCCTGACCGTCGGCAATCTTGGTCTGCAGCGCGGAATAGGCTTCGTTGAGCGGGATGCTCACCGGCGCAGCACCGAGTGCCGAGAACATTGCTACCCACAGCGGCACGACCGGGACGCGGATCTTGAAGTTCGCGAGGTCTTCCGGCGTCTTGATCGGGTGCGTACTGCTGGTGATCTGGCGGAAACCGTTGTCCCATACGGCTTCAAAGGGAATGAGCCCGACCTTCTCGATATTGCCGCGGATGAACTTGCCGACTTCGCCATCCATCGCCGCCCACACCTTGTCGTAGTTGGTGAAGGCGAAGCCGACGCCAGTCAGCGAAGCAGTCGGAATCAATGTCGACATCACGGTGCCAGGCATAGTGGCGAGCTCGAGCGCGCCCGAACGCAACTGGGTCATCATGTCGGTATCGCTGCCGAGCTGATTGTTGGGAAACAGGTTGATCGCGACCTGACCTTTGGTCTCGGCGGTGACCGCCTCGATGGCTTCCTTCAGCCGCACGTTGACCGAGTGCGTGGCGGGCAAGTCGTTGCCGAACTTCAGTTTCAGCGGAGCGGCCTGCGCAAATACTGCGGGGCTTTTGAGCAGTGATCCCGCTGCCACCACACCGGCGGCAGATTTCAACAGCGAACGACGGCTAACCGTGAGCATTGCATCCTCCCATTTTGCTCCGCATTGACGCGGATTGAATTCGAATACAGAATTCGTATTCTGAATTCGAATGCAATGCAATGGATTTCTATGTGGTGCAGTGCTAAAGATTCGCGGAACAGCCCTCTGGAGTGCACATGTCCCAGGTTCAAGCCCAACCGACCCTGGTCGAACAGGTTGTAAATGCTATCGTTTCTGAGATCGTCGATGGGGATCTGCCGTCCAATTCGCGGCTAATCCAAGACGAACTCGCTAGTGCCTATGGCGTGTCACGCCAGCCGATTCAGCAGGCGCTGCTCCTGCTGCGAGACCGGGGAATGGTGCGGGAGGCTCCGGGGCGAGGCCTTATCGTCTCGCCGCTGGACGTGGACTTTGTCCGAAATCTCTACGAGGTGCGGGCGATGCTGGATGGGCTTGCGGCGCGCCTTGCGGCCGAGCGTAGCGCCGAGCGTGCGAGAACCGAGGGGCCAGCCTATCTGGAAGAAGGTCGTGTCGCCGTCGCGAGCGGGTCACTGCATGAACAGATCGAAGCCGATATGCGTTTTCACGCCTTCATCAATGAGTTGGCGGGAAATAGCTTGATTGGCGAGACCACCGCGCCGCACTGGCCATATTTGCGCCGTGTGATGGGAGAGGTGTTGCGGGACGACGCTCAGATGCCGCAAACGATCCTGGGCGAGCACGTCGCTATCCTCGACGCTTTGATTGCCGGCGATGGTGCGCGAGCGGAGATGCTTAGTCGCGATCACATCATGCGGGCCGCGACGATTTTCGTGCAGCGCCTGCAGGCGCGCCAGGACGCTTCCGAGCGAGAGATACGCCAGCGCCCCACGCGACGCATCCGGTAACGTTGCGGTCGTTTGGATTCAACTGCTGAGGCTGACCAAAAGGAGAAATTGATGAACGAAAGCGACTTTGAGGCGTAACTTAGAGCCGATGGGTACACTGAAATAGAATCTCAAAAACTGGCGCCGCGCCATGGCAAAGGTCGTCACAGACATAATTTCGCTATCCGCGGGTTTGTTGTCTCACGGACGTTCGTCGTTGCGCAGGAGAGTCAGCCAGTCACGTATTCAGCAGGCCAGATATTCGCGGTCGACGAAGGAAAATTGCATGACGAATGGGTTGGACCTGACGGCGCGCAAGTCTTGGTCGGGCGCAAATTTTCAAACTAACATGAATCGTTGATTCAGAGTTCAGCACAATGAACGGTCGTAAGTTCGCAACCTGATTCGAACAAATTACTGTCACTCCGGCGACACAGTCGAGAAAGTTTCAAGTCGCATCTGTGTGCTCGTCGCCGTAGTAATTTTGCATTCCAGAAATGGGCACGGATTCTTGAGGGTCTGAATCTTTGAAGGCCAGCGCGGCTTGCGCGCACCTTCTCCATTATCTCCTTCCGATCTTCTTGGGTAAGTTTGGGTCTTGGCTTTACCGCCGCGCCTGCCGAGCGCGACTGCGTTCTTATTTTTCATTGGTGAGTAGGTGAGGGTTGCTCGTAAATGTTGCCGATGACTTACCAAGCCGGTTGCGGATCGTAAAGTCCGAGAGAGCAATCTTACATGCGGGGTATATTTGTCGCCAGCCAAGGCGAGTGTTCTCATCAATCTGTCAAAAACCGGCTGGTCGCCGGGCTGTCACCTCACGCGAAAGACCCTGTACACTTTGATTGGAATGGAACTTTCCCGAACCGTGAATTCAATCTTTTTGGATCGCGCTTGCCTAGACAAAGACACGAACTCGAACGAGGCTATTGGTGTTTCGCGCATCACGCAAAGCGATCAAATCGGTTTGCTCGAACCAGGGTAGGTAGATGAAGTTCGTGACGGGTTTGCTCGCGGCTTAAATTGAAAAATTCCCGTCGCGCTCCGCCTACAAATGGCGGACGCGCGGTTCGCCAACACTCCTAGCGAACCCCAACGGCTCGGTGGATTTGATCAGCGGCCAATCTTCGCTGGAATGCCGACATTGACCGCGGCCGCTGCGACAAGTGGATCGCCGGGAATTGAAATTCAAACTGAGACACCTGTCGCCAGTCACGAAGAAATTCCGCTTCGCAGTTCAGGACGTGCGACCGAGTTTCAAGGTGCCTAGCAACAATTGGGGCTTGCCGGATGATTTTGCGCGGATCACAATTTTTCTGGCGAGCGCCGCTTCCGATTTCGTCACGGGGACCGCAATTCCCATAGTTGGCGGTTACTCAATAGCAGGGTAACCGTTTGCAATGACGCTAGAAGATCTCTAGACCCGATAGCAATTTGGCACCGTACAGTGCAAATTAAGCTAAAAATTGAGAGGAGAGAATCTTGAAAGAGAATGCTCGGAGGCTGCTGTTCACCAACTGCACAGTCTGGACCGGAGATGTTGGATCGGCGGCGGCACGTGAGGTTCTCGTCGAAGGCAGCCGGATTGCGAGCGTCGCTCCTGTGGTGGCCGCGGATCGTAAGCATGACGCCGTCGTGGTTGATTGCGGTGGCGCTACCCTCATGCCGGGCTTGGTGGATGGGCACTCCCATCTCTCCTTCCTGGAGAAGGCAGATGTTGTCGAT
>Ga0209890_10000382_pt1 | contig 20509 bp, 15 predicted proteins | sample OrgsoiDNA2013049_FD_185799 | JGI IMG/M metagenome (GOLD analysis project Ga0209890, IMG submission 185799) | Permafrost soil microbial communities from the Arctic, to analyse light accelerated degradation of dissolved organic matter (DOM) -... | ecosystem: Environmental > Terrestrial > Soil >...
CGATCGTCGCAGCCGGGCTCGTGGTGGACGGCGGCATCTACCGTCATGAATTTGTCGCCGACACGGTGATCAAGGCGCTGATGGACGTGCAGTTGCGCACCGAAGTGCCGGTGTTCTCGGCGGTGCTGACGCCGCAGCAATTCCACGAGACGAGTGCGCATTTCGATTTCTTCCGCAGACATTTCGCCACCAAGGGAATCGAGGTTGCAGCGGCGTGCGCCAACACGCTGCTCAGCCTGGAACGGCTGCGCGGCCAGGTCGCGGCCGGCATCGCGTAGCTTGTCACCCTCTTTCGCAAGGGAATAGGGGCAGACCGGTTGATGCGCCGCGGCGCGCTCACAATCCGCTCGGCGCTGATTGTCATTTCTCCCGCCGCGCCTGTAAGGTCCGCGGCGGGAGGAGGCGCGCCCGTGGCGACGGGCGGCCGATACGATCATGTTCGATGGACACGATCCCTATCTTGTCGCGCTCTCGGTGGTGATCGCGATCCTGGGTGGCTATACCGGTTTCGGCCTCGCGGCGCGCATTCGCGCGACTCCGGCCGTCAACCGGCGCGTGTTGTTGTCCGGCGCCGCCGTCTTCCTCGCCGTCGGCATCTGGACCATGCATTTCATCGGCATGCTGGCCGCGCCGATCCCGCCGGACGCCGTCTACCTGGTGCTGCCGACCATCATCTCGTTCCTGATCTGCGCGCTCGTGGTCGGCATCTCGCTGTTCTTCGTTTCGATCGGCGAGCCCTCGCTGCAGCGGGTGATCTCCTCTGCCGTGCTGCTTGGCCTCGGCATCGCCAGCATGCATTATGTCGGGATTCACGGCCTCTCCGGACATTTCGGAATCCGGCATGATATCGCCATGGTGCTGCTCTCGGTGCTGGTCGGGATCGTGTCGGCCTATGGCGGCCTGCGCGCCTTCCTGGCGCGGCAGGACGGTTTGCGGCTGATCGCAAGCTCGGTCGGGTTCGGGATTGCGGTGTCAGGGATGCATTACACCGCCATGGCCGGCATGCATGTCGTGCCGCTGTCGGCGGATGTCCACCATTCCGCCAGCGGACTGGCGGCATCGCAGCAGATGCTCTCGATCATCGTCGCCGTGCTGTGCTTCGTGATCGCGGCCGGATTCCTGCTGTCGCTGGTGCCGGAGCCGCGCCGCCAGGCGGCGGCGCACCTCTTCGTAGGGGATCATCTGGGTTTTGCCAGATCGAATGTCGTCGATGCGGCGCCTGATTTCATCGGCCCAAGCTGCTTCCACACCAGCTTCGGCTGGACCTTCATTTATTTCGCGGTCCAGGGTTGAGAACAGTGAGTTTGCCAAGGCTTCCTGTTCTTCAACCGATAGGGACAAGGCTTGTTCCAGTAACTTCGTAACTTCAGGGGTTAGATGTCCCATGTTTAACCTCGCCGTTGCACTATTCTACCTCTTCGTAAACCGACTGAGCCTGGATTCTAGCTCTTGATCTCGCTACTCCACCTTCGGCCGCACCATCTCAAACCGCTGCGTAGTCCGCGTGTACTGCATCCCGCCCATGCGCCCGATCAGATCCAGCGAGTTGCGGTCCAGGCGGCCGTCTTTCAGATGCCGCTCGTCGACGTGAATCGAAACAATTTCACCAATCACCAGGCTGCCGCCCTCGGGGCCGGGATTGAAGTCGAGAATCTGATGCAGCTTGCACTCAAAGCTGACAGGAGACTCCGCCACGCGCCGCGGCCGCACCACTTTCGAAGGCGCGGAGACGAGTTTCGCCACTTCGAATTCATTGATGGACGCGTCATAGTCGCCGCTGGTCAGATTCATGGCCTCGGCCAGTTCGTAGGTGACGATGTTGATCACGAACTCTCGGGTCTCACGAATATTGCGCAGCGTGTCTTTCGGCACTCCTGCGGGCTCTCCCACCGCTGCGACCGCTTTCTTCGGCGAGCGCATCCCCGGCGCAAACGCCAGCAGCGGAGGATCGGCGCAAACGGCATTGAAAAACGAAAAAGGAGCGAGGTTGGGTTGTCCAGAAGCACTGAGGCTCGATACCCACGCGATCGGCCGCGGCCCCACGGCGCTGAGAAGAAGGCCATAGAACTCACGGTGCGCAAGTTGAGAAGGGGTGACGTCCATAGCGTCGAGTATAGCTTTTGTATGTGGCATCCCTTGTGGCTGGCTAGGGCTGCAAGAATCGTCACCACAGAGGACACAGGGGACACAGGGGGCACAGAGAAGGCAGGGGGCATGGTTTCACGAAGCGCAAAGGTGCGCCGCTATCCGCCAAACACTTCTTTCGCGGCTACCACAGTGTTGCAGTGGATGATGATGGTGTCTTCGACCTTCAGCGCGTAGCCGCCGGCGAGGGTGACCATCACCGGAATGCCGCGAGCTTTGGCGACGCGGAAGACAAGTTCGTCGCGCTTCTTCAATCCTTCAATGGTGAGCGACAGGCCGCCAAGCTGGTCTTCGCGATAGGGATCGGCTCCAGCGAGATAGCAGATCAACTCTGGCTGGAACTGGCGCAGGCCGGAACTGAGCGCGTTGTCGAGCCACGCGAGATAGTAGTCGTCGCCAATTTCGTCGGGGAGGTCGACGTCGATCGACGAGGCAGGCTTCCACATCGGGTAGTTGTTTTCCTGGTGGAGCGAGATGGTGAAAACGTCTTCGGCGAAGCCGCTATGCATTCTGGATTTGGCGGCCATTTGCGCCGGAACAGATTGATGCAGCGTGAAGTTGGGCACGGACGGCAGCGGTTCGCTGGCCGTACGCGCGCCGGCGAAAATTGCGGCGGTGCCATTGCCCTGGTGAACGTCGCAATCGACGGTCATGGCCTTGTGAATCTTGCCGTCCCGCTGCATGCGGCGGATGGCAATGGCCACGTCGTGAATGACGCAGAAGCCCTCGCCGTGATCGGGGAACGCGTGGTGGAATCCTCCGCCGATGCTGATCGCCAGACCGTCGTTGAGGGCATGATCGGCGGCCAGTATGGAGCCGCCCGCGCCCAGCCAGAAGGCACGCACTAACTCCGGCGAGTACGGGACTTCGAGCTCCAATTCTTCACGCGTGCTGAGCGTGCCCGTCTGCAATTTCTCGACATACTGCGGCGTGTGGACGAGCAGCACGTCATGGTCGGTAGCCGGACGCGGAGCGACAAAATCGGCCGGCACGGCAATTCCGGACGCGAGCAGCCGGTCATGAATACACTTGTATTTCTCGGCGGGAAAAACATGGGAGCCGATGGGCAGGAAATAGTCGTCGCTGTAGACGAGCTTGAATGGGAGCATACAGCACTCAGGATCCAGCACTCAGCGGGGCAAGAGCTGAAAACTCCATATCATACGCGATTGCCGGAATTTTGCGGTGAAGCCTCGCATGGTGAAGAATTTTAGCTGCTAAACTTGGCTCATTGCCTCCCAAAAAGAAATCGCCGCCGCAAGTGAGTGCCGCTGCCGGGCCGCCGCCTCCTTCCGCTGAGGGTAAGAGCGGGATTTTCCTAATCGATACGATGTCGTTTATTTTCCGCGCCTATCACGCGATGGCGCGGCAGCGGCCGATGTCCACCAAAACTGGCGTCCCGACGGCAGCGACTTTTGTTTTCGTCAACATGCTGCGCAAGCTGCGAGATGATTTTTCTCCCGAGTATCTGGCGGCGGTGTTCGACGTGGGCGCGCCAACCGTCCGCAATCAGCAGGCGGAAGCGATTACGACGATCCGCAAGTTCGACATCAAGACGCAGACGTTCAAGGAAGCGCAATATGACGGCTACAAGGCAAATCGCGCCGAGACGCCCCCCGACCTGGTGCAGCAGATTCCGTACATGCGGCGGGCGCTGGAGGGATATCGCATCCCGATTTTGCAGTTGGAAGGTTACGAAGCCGACGACGTGATCGGAACGCTGGCACGGAAAGCGGCGGCGGAATCGTATTCCGTGTTTGTAGTGTCGAGCGACAAAGACATGCTGCAATTGGTCAACGACAAGGTGCAGGTGCTGAATCCACCGAAGGACAACCTCATTTGCGATGCGGCGAAAGTTGAGGAAATTCTTGGAGTGCCTCCGTCAAAAGTTGTCGATGTAATGGCGCTCCGAGGAGATTCGGTGGACAACATTCCCGGGGCCCCCGGGATCGGAGACAAAGGGTCGGTGGAACTCATTCAGCGCTTTGGAAGCGTGGAGCAGGCGCTGGACCATGCAGCGGACGTGGAGAAGAAGACGTACCGGGAATCTTTACAAAACAATCGCGACAATATTCTGTACAGCAAGCAACTGGTTACCATTGATACCGATGTCGCGGTCGAGTTGGATGTGGCTGCGATGAAGGTGGGCGCACCGGACGTGGAATCGCTGCGCGCGCTGTTTGCCGAGCTTGAATTTACTTCTTTGCTAAAGGAACTGCTTCCCGTAGTTGAAGCGAAAGCGGGCGACTACCGGGAAATCAAGTCGAAGGCCGAATTCGACGACTACCTGAGAGAGTTGGGCGAAAGCGCGGCGCTCGCGCTGGCAATTCCGACAGAGCACCCGGAGAGCATTGAAGAGGAAGAAGGCGAGCCTCAGCCCGCGCAGTCGGGGTTTCTGGCTTTGCAGCCTGCGGATGCAGATGAGCAGAGCCCCGAATCCGCAGAGCGCATCGCCGTTTCAAATGCGCCGGGGGTTGGGGCAATGGTCGCGCTGGAGGACAGAGCCCTCGCGGATCGAGTAAAGAGCGCGCTCGAAGATGCGACCGTGCCGAAGACGGTGCACGATCTCAAGTTGGCGCTGCACTACTTCTCAGAGCATTTTTCTGGAGCGGGAATCGCGTTGGCGGGAGTGAAGCACGATCCGATGTTGTATTCCTACCTGCTCGATCCTACCTACTCGTCGCATTCCTTGGCGGAGGTAGCGCTGCGGCGATTCAATTTGAAGCTGAGCGGCAACCTGGCGGAAGCGGCGGATGTAACGGGGAGGCTGGCGAGCGCGCTGCGCAAAGAAGTTGACGATCAGGGACTGACCTCGGTGTACGAGGAGATCGATGCGCCGCTCGTCCCCGTGCTGGCGCGCATGGAAGACGCGGGAGTGAAGATCGATCCGGCGGTGCTGGGCGAGATGTCAGTGAAGTTGCAGCGCGAGGCCGCGGCCAAGGCGCGAGATATTTATGAGCGGTGCGGCGTGGAGTTCAACATCAATTCGCCGAAGCAACTGGGTGATGTGCTGTTCAACAAGCTAGCCCTTCCGATGCCGTCGAAATACGGGAAAGGGAAAAAGATTTCTACGGCGGTGGATGTGCTGGAAGGACTGGCGACGGATCACGAAGTTCCGCGCCTGGTGCTGGATTACCGGCAACTGACGAAGTTGAAGTCGACATACGTGGATGCCTTGCCGATGCTGATTCGCGGCCAGAGTGGCCGCGTGCACACGACTTTCGGACAGACGGGGACCGCGACGGGCAGGCTGTCTTCGACGAATCCGAACCTGCAGAATATTCCGATTCGCACGGAACTTGGGCGAGAGATTCGGGCGGCCTTTATCGCGGAGCCGGGGCACGTGCTGCTGGCAGCGGATTATTCGCAGATCGAATTGCGGCTGCTGGCACATTATTCGAAAGACAAGCTGCTGGTGGAGGCGTTTCGGCGCGGCGACGACATCCACACGCTGACCGCATCGCAAGTGTTTGGCGTGCCGCCACTGATGGTGACGCCGGAGCATCGCCGGGCCGCGAAGGTTGTAAATTTCGGAATCGTCTATGGTCTGTCGGCGTTTGGGTTGTCGCAGCAGTTGGGAATTGAGCCGGGTGAAGCCCGACAATTCATCGACGCGTATTTTGAAAAATATGCGGGCGTGCGAGCGTTTATCGATACAACGATTGAGCAGACGCGGCGCGAGCAGAAAGTGAAGACGCTGTTCGGCCGCATCCGGCCGATTCCCGACATCAACAGCAAGAACGCTACCCAGCGCGGGTTTGCGGAACGCACGGCGGTGAACACACCGTTGCAGGGCACGGCCGCCGACCTGATCAAGCTCGCGATGATCCGGATTGATGAAGAGATCCGCAAGCGCGGGATGAAGTCGCGGATGACTTTGCAGGTGCACGATGAACTTGTGTTCGAAGTGCCCGAGAGCGAAGTGGACGCCATGAAGCCGCTGGTGCGGCAGCACATGGAGAACGCGCACGCGCTCGAGGTTCCGCTGCTGGTGGAAATCGGAGTGGGGCCAAACTGGCGGGACATGGAGTAGGAGAACGGTTCGAGCCGACAAACGATGAAGTCAGACGCTGGGGGCAACTATTCCAGCGTTTGTCTTCCAGCGTTCCGATATACTCGGAGGAACTATTCTCGCAGGTACTGTGCTTGATGTTGATTCAAGCCAGTTGATTCCAGCCGCATGACAAGTTTCGATCCTGCGGAGGCAGTCTGATGAGCGCAGCTCTATCGCCGGTGTTGGACGAAAGGCCGCAGCGCGTTTTCCCTCGCCATCCCATCAACGTACCCGTGGACCTGATTGCATTGCGATCCGGAGTCCCCGAAAACCTGCCGGGACGTTGCACCGACATCAGCGAAGCGGGAGTGGGCGCGGTGGTGGCCGGAGAACTGGCTGCGGGTCAACAAATCGCGGTCGAACTACGGCTTCCGAACGTTGGCGTGCCGGTTCGGGCGCGCGCGCTGGTTCGTTATCAGTCACGGCTCCGTTGCGGACTTGAGTTTGTGGGATTGTCGGTGGAGCAGCGGGAGATGATCCGTTATTGGGTTTACCGCTCCGCTGCACCGCCAATGGATTTAGGAGATTTCAAAAAAGAAGAGAACCACGGACCGGCGACGGCGGAAGGCCCGGTGGTCGCTGCGGAACAGGATGCGCAGCCCAGGCAAATTCGCATTGGGCGACGCGGATTTTATGTGCTAATCGCCTGCATGCTGGCGCTGGCCGGTTTGGGATGGTGGCAGTGGCAGAAGTCCTGGAACGAACTGGAAAAGCGGGCCCCGGTTGGGGAGTCGAGGTTGCGAGTCTCTCCCGAAACCATGGATAAGCGGATCATCACCAAGGTCGAGCCGGTTTATCCGGAGGCTGCGCGATCGGCGGGGACGCAAGGGCTGGTCGTTTTAGATGCGGTGATTGCGCCCGATGGCAGCGTGAAACGTTTGCGGCCTGTGTCCGGACCAGACCTGCTGGTGCAGTCGGCGACGGAGGCCGTGCGGCTCTGGAAATTTGAACCGTACCTATCCAGCGGCAAGGCGGTTGAAGTTGAAACCACAATTGCGGTCGAGTTCCGGCTGAATTGACGCTGCGATCCTGGAATTTTCAGCTACTGGGAAGGCATACCACCCTGGTCTTTCGCAAACCCTAGTCAAAACCGGACACGAAGTCTTGCCCGGCTTCGGCGAGGATGTATCCAGATCAGGCGGGCACGGTCTGGCTGGGAACGACAGCTTCGGTGTCAAAGACCGTCGCCAGGCCATGGATTACGGCCGCCAGGCGCACAGCCGCCAGGATAGTTTCCTCCGACATACCTTTGTCGCGGAGAACCTGCTCGTGAGAATCGACGCAGAGTCCGCAGCCATTGATCGCCGAAACGGCGGTGCACCAGAGTTCGAAATCGACCGGATCAATGCCGTGGTTGCGCAAAATGTTCATACGCAAGCGGGCTGGCAGAGTGGCATACTTCGGGTTTTTTGCCAGGTGCTGGAAGCGGTAATAGATGTTGTTCATGCCCATGACGGCGGCGGCGCTCTTGGCCGCTTCCAGAGCTTGCGGCGAGAGGTGCGAAGCCGCTTCTGCAAGCAAGGTCTGAAGGACCTGCGGGTTGCGAGACGCGATGGCGGATGCCGCCACGGTGCCCCAAATCTGCTGCTCGTTCAGTTCCTGCTGTTGCAGCAGCGTCGACAAGTTCAGCTTCAAATCTTTGGCGTACGCGGGCACGCTGTCGAGAAGTTCATTCAGAGTCATAGGGTGCTCACACGTAGGGAATGGCGATCCCGGGCCGGGAGTCGTGCGTTATGATCGCGGCCCGGGGTCTGCCTACGTTGGAACGTCGAAAATCTATACGACGAGTGTCGCTTCGCCCTTCTTCCAGTTGCAGGGGCAGAGTTCGTCGGTCTGCAACGCATCGAGCACGCGTAGGACTTCCTGCGGATTCCGTCCGACGGAGAGGTCGGTCACCATCACGAAACGAATGACACCCTCAGGGTCGACGATGAAGGTGGCACGTTGAGCGACGCCTGCTTTGGGATCAAGAATGCCGAGCGACTCCGAGAGATCACGCTTGATATCTGCCAGCATCGGGAACGGCAGGTTGTGCAGGTCTTCGTGGTGAACGCGCCAGGCACGGTGCACGAACTCCGAGTCGGTGCTGCCGCCGAGGATTTGCGTGTCGCGGTCCAGGAATTCCTTGTTCAGTTTGCCGAACGCTGCGATTTCCGTGGGGCAGACGAAGGTGAAGTCCTTGGGCCAGAAAAAATACACTTTCCACTTGCCGGAGTAGTCCTGGTCGGTGATGGTTTTGAACGCTTTGTCACTATTGTCGGTGCTGACGGTGGCCGTCACCGAATATGAGGGAAATTGTTCACCTACTGCTAGCATTTCTCTTCTCCTGGATTCTCTGTAGTCAAGTTCATTTACTTCTTCACCCTTCCGTAGAACTTGCGAGTGAGCCGGATAGGCCAAACTCCGCCGGGGAAAGGTTTCGAAACGCCCTTAAAATCATAAACACAAAATGGTGGTCCGTCTGTGATCTGGCTCAAACCTGAGTGTGCTTTGGTGCACACCTGACTCCACGCAGCTGTCGAATTCCCTTCAGGCAAACATGCGCAGAAGTATTCGCAAAGGACAGCTCTGTTGTCCACTGTTTTGGATTCGCGAGGCTCTGCGCCGGATGCAGATTCTTTCGGCGAGAGCTGGGCCTACATATTCAATTGACAGGTTCGGCGCCAGGGCGCGAAGAGCAGGCCTACTGGGACGGTAGAAGCGCGGATCTGGACCTGCTGCTCGGCGTGGGCTCACTCGGCATCCATCCCAGTACGTTGTAATAGGCTTTTTCGATAAAGCGGATGGCGTTGCCCTCCGAATGCAGGATCTCCCAAGCCATCCGCTCTTCCGGGTTGTGTGATCGCCTCGCTGGTGGAACTGCCCGTGCCCGTCCGGTCCTGGCTTTGCGAGCTCTCCGCCGCCGCGATCTTGCCGGCTGGCGGAGCAGAGAACACAGGTGCCGAAGTAGGCGACGTTACAGTCTCCTGAGCGGAAGTGACCACGGCCAGCTGAAGGATGAGCATGCCCGCAGCTCCCAAAACGACGTGTTTAGTAAATACATTCATCTCCGGACTCTCACCGTTGTTCCGAACGGCGAACCAAGCAGCTCGATCGTTTGAGCTGTTTCCACGAAGGTACCGTTGCGTGCCGAGCACAACAAGACTTGAAAAGTATTGTCCACCGCGGTACAGGGCACGTTCCGGCGATCGGAAAGGTGATGAAAAACAGAAACGGGGCCGCCATGACTGGGTTTCCCGCCTGGAAGGCGGGAGAGTGCTGCTGCCAAAGTTGTGCACAAGAGTAGCCCTTCGAAAGTAGGCATGGACCACCGGATTCATCACCAACAGGGTGTGATGGGGCCTACATCCGGTCCCTGCGCTTTGGGGCATGATGGAAGGGTGAAAACCATTCGCTCCGCGAAACAGGCCATGCCCACGGGGACCCGTCCGGTCGCAACCGAAACTGTGCAAGTTCTGGTTGCAGATTCGGGTCCTATTCAGTCTCAACTCTTGACGCGGGCCTTGAAAAGCCGGCGGGATTTCCGGGTTGCCGCCGTCGCTTTAGAGACGTCTGCGATCCGCAACTACATGCAATCGAATCACGCCGACGTGGTTTTGATCGCGGGGAACCAACTTCCGGACTTGAGCCTGCTGCGCTGGTTGCGAGTTTCGTATCCGAAGATTGCTCCCGTGTTGCTGGCCGAAAGCGGTGATCGCGAACTGGTGGTCAATGCCTTTCGCGCGGGAGCAAAGGGCATTTTTCTTTTCACCCACACTCCTTTCCCGCTGCTCTGCAAGTGCATCCACCAGGTTTTCCAGGGACAAGTTTGGATGAACAGCCAACAGATGAATTACGTCCTGGATGCTCTCTCGGAGGTGCCCACGCTGCGTGTAGTCAACTCCAATGGGAGGTTCTTGCTGACGCCTCGCGAAGAGCAGGTGGTCGCGCTCGTTGCCGACGGCTTGACCAACCGCGGAGTCGCGGTCGAATTGAGGCTCAGCGAACACACGATCAAGAAGTATCTGTTGCGCATCTTCGATAAAGTGGGGATTTCAAGCCGGGTGGAACTGGTGCTCTACGCCATGTCGCACGGCGAGCATCGCCCGGCGGAATGGATGCCGACAAGCAACGCCTGAGCGCGGAAGGAAAGGCGGACGGAATACAATGGCAATATGCGGAAAGGCGAGGAGATCGCTTGGTGACGAGTTCTGGGTCCGGCGTAGCGCGCCGATGGACCGTGATCGCTTCAGGTCTGCTGCTTCTGGCGCTGGCGCTGGTCGTGATCTATACCGGGCCGAATGCTTTTTACAGTCCCATCGCTTTGGTGGTGGTGGCCGCCATCGGGCTGGCCGCGCTGCTGCTCCAGGTTTGGTTTCGCCGGGATCTTCCAAATATTCGTTCTCCCCTCTGGCTTAACGTCCTCGGCATTTTCTGTGCCATGGCAGCGCTGTTCGCGGATTACCTCCGGATGACGCGCCGAATGCTGGATCTGGTGGCGTTTGCCGCCGTGGTCTGCTTCGGAATCAGCGGATCACTCATCCTGCACGCCCTGCGACGGCGGGGGCGAACACCGCAACCGACTGAGGCGGAGTAGAGAAAAAGAGAAGAAGACGAAGTGGCGGGCTTTCAACCCGCTCGGCCTTCCCATTTACAATGCCCCCTATGCGCGTCACGTTGTTCGGTGCCTCTGGATTGCTTGGCCAGGAACTGGTGCAGGAGCTGAGCGGGGAGCAATTGACCGCGCTGTCTTCCAAAGACGCCGACCTTCGTGACCGCGTGCGCGTTCGCGACGTGGTTCGCGATTCCCGTCCCGACTGGATTTTCCTGTCCGCCGCCTACACCGACGTGGATGGCTGCGAGTCAAATCGCGACCGAGCCTTAGCGGTCAATTGCGAGGGCGCAATCAATGTGGCGCAGGCTGCCCGCGAAGGCGGAGCGCGGTTGATGTTCCTGAGCACGGATTACGTGTTCGATGGCAGCAAACGATCGCCCTACGAAACCCGTGATCCGAGAAATCCAAACAGCGTTTATGGCGAGAGTAAAGCGCGAGCCGAGGAACGGCTGCTCGAGATCTTGCCCGAGGTGTGCATCGCCCGGACCTCGTGGCTGTTCGGGCACGGAGGCAAGTGTTTTCCCGCAACGATTCTGAAGCTGGCGTCTACCCGTCCTGAGATTTCGGTGGTGAACGATCAGCGTGGGAGCCCGACCTTCACGCGCGATCTCGCCTCTGCCCTCGTCGAACTTTGCCGTGCGTCCGCTAGCGGTATCGTGCACGTCACCAATTCCGGCAACTGCACGTGGTACGAGTTTGCCACCCAAATCGTGCGCGTGTCCGGGATGCCGACCGTAGTCAAACCCGTGACCACGGCCGAATTCCCGCGTCCGGCGCGGCGGCCCGCCTACTCTGTTCTGTCGCCGGATAGCCTGCACGCTTATAACATCCTCATGCCGGAATGGCAGGATGCCTTGCGTCGTTATCTCGGGAGCGCTCCCACTGCTTCGGCTTCCGTCGTCCCATAGACCCGGCGGTTTCATGCCGGCCGCGTCACTTCTGCTTCTTATCCCAATCCTGTCGCGACGTTGCTTTCAGTGGCTCAAGCTGCTTGTCCTGCAGGGCTGTATTCAGTGCTGGAATCTGCGATGAAGCGATCGACTGAAACTGCGCTCCCGCCTCGTCCAATTTCTTCAGGAGCACGGCCGTGCTTTCGACTTGCGATTGTGTCGGACGCCCGGAGTAACCATTCACCGCCCCATACAACTCGCCGAGGTCTTCCCGGAGCCTCTTCTCTCCCGTAATCATGCCGCCTTCTTTCACGGCCACGAGCGAAGAGCGGAACTCCTCCAGTTTCTGGGCTAAGCCGTTGAGCTGGTCCTTCAATTTGTCGTCCGAGGCTGCGGCCGCCCGCTGCTTCGCCTGTTCGTGCAACTCGCTGGTGGCATCGACAACGTAAGTCAACTGCGCCAACATGTCGTAGAGCTGGGTGACCGTCTTGTGTTGGAGCTCTCGGTCCGCAGGCGTACTCTTTGATCGCGGATCCGGCACCAGCTTCACCTCCGAAGAATAGGTCTCCTTCCCCTTGGTCAGCTTGATCGTGTACGTTCCCTCCTGCGCTTGCGGCCCATAAAAAACATATTCGTTTTCCACCAATCCGGCCGCCGGCGGCATCTTTGGAGGCTTCGCGCGCTCGGGCCATTGCACACGATTCAATCCCCGGCGCTTGTCGCCCTGCAGCGACGTCAGGAGTTGGCCCTTCGCGTCATAGATGTCCAATTTCAGGTCGCCGAAAATGTGCCGCTTCTTCTGGTAATACACGATGGCTGCTGCCTCCGGCAGCGTTCGCCCTCGAAATTCAGAGTCTCCATCGAAACGCTGTTCGCTAGCCGGCAACGCCAGCACCGAGGGCCGCGACGGCAGCATCACCAGGTCTTTCGCCAGAAGTTCCGGTGTGAGAGCGCGGATGGGCGTCAGGTCGTCAAGAATGTAGATCCCGCGACCATGGGTCGCCAGCATCAAGTCCGATTCGCGGGGGTGGATGGCAATGTCGCGGACCGCCACGTTCGGAAGGCTGCCCTTGAACTGTGCCCAGTGCGCGCCACCATCAATCGAAATGAACAGCCCAAACTCGGTCCCCACAAACAGAAGATTGGCATTCACGAGGTCCTGCCGCACCACGTGGGCGTAACCGTTCAACTCTGAGGTTGAGAGTGAGGTCCATGTCTTCCCGTAGTCTTTCGTCTGGTAAACATGCGTCTTCATGTCGCCCGCCGCGTGCCCATCAAACGTCGCGTAAGCAGTAGCAGGATCGAAGTGGCTCGCCTCGATGGTCGATACCCATGTCCCCGAAGGCAGCCCGGAAACATTTTTCGCGACATTCGTCCAATGCTTACCGCCATCGCGAGTTACCTGGACATTTCCGTCGTCCGTCCCCACCCAGATCACGTCACCGTTCTTGGGAGACTCGGCGATCGTGTAGATGGTTTCAAACTTCTCAGCGTCCGAATTGTCGATCGTCAAACCGCCAGAGAGGTCCTGATGTTGCCGCGCCGGATCGTTGGTCGTCAGATCCGGCGAAATCCGCTCCCAGGATTCTCCGTGATCATGCGAGCGGAACAAAAATTGCCCGCCCAGGTAAATCGTCCCCGGATGGTTCGCGCTCATATGAATCGGGGCGTTCCAATTAAAACGAAATTCCGGCTCACCCAACCGCGGCAGCGGCTTGATGTCCCTCCTTTCGCCCGTGGACTTCCGAAAGCGCGCGATCTTTCCGCCCTGGTATTCCGCATACGCATAGTCCGCATCGCCAGGATCGGAAAACGCCCAGAAGCCGTCCCCCAAATCGATGTTTCTCCAGTGGCGATTGGCGATTCCATCCGTTGCCCGCGAAGGACCCATCCACGTGCCGTTGTCCTGCAGCCCGCCATACACGTTGTAAGGCTCCGCCATATCCGCGCTCACGTGATAAAACTGCGACACCGGAAGGTTCGACAGAAACCGCCAGTGCGCGGCGCGATCCAGCGACTGATACACGCCCCCATCGGTGCCCAGCAGCATTTGTTCGGGATTGTCCGGATCGATCCACAGGGCGTGGTTATCACTGTGGGTTCCCCCGCCTGGTCCCTCTTCTGTCGAGAATGCGGCGCTGAAACTCTTCCCTCCATCTTCGCTCGCCGTCACGAAAAATCCCGGCTTGTACACGCGATCTGCATTCTTGGGATCAACCGCCAGGCGCGCAAAGTAGAACGGCCGCCCGCTGACATTGAACGAATTATTGACCTCGGCCCAACTCTCGCCCGCATCGTCCGACCGGAACAGCGCCGTGTGATTCTTCGCCTCCACTACCGCGTAAAGCCGAGCGTGGTTCGAGGGAGCGACTGCGATCCCGATCCGCCCCAAATCGCCCTCCGGCAGCCCTTTTCTCAGCTCGTGCCAAGTGGCGCCCGAGTCCGTGCTCTTGAACAACCCGCTACCCGGACCGCCCGACCGGAAGTTGTGCGGCTCACGACGCACGTCCCACATGGCGGCATAGAGCACACTCGAATCCTGCGGGTCCATCGCCATTTCCGCGCAGCCGGTGCTGTCGTTGCGGTAGAGAAGCTTGGTCCACGTCTTGCCGCCATCGCTGGTCTTGAAAACCCCCCGCTCGGTATTCGAATTCCAAAGGTGACCGAGGGCGCACGCATACACCGTGTTGCTGTCCTTCGGATGTACAACAATGCGGCTGATGTGCTCGGAGTCGGAAAGTCCCAGCGCTTCCCAGTTCTCGCCGCCGTCGCGCGATCGGTAGATACCCGTCCCTACCGACACGCTGTTGCGCACCCAGGACTCACCCGTTCCTACCCAAACCGTCTGCGGATTGGAAGGATCAATCGCCACCGCGCCAATCGAGAGCGAAGGCTGCTTGTCGAAGATCGCCTTGAAGGTCGTGCCGCCGTCCACCGACTTCCAGACGCCGCCGCTGGCCGAACCGACATAAATCGTCAGCCGCTGGCCTTCGTGCACTGCCGCGATGTCGGCGATGCGGCCCCCCATCGCCGCCGGGCCGATGGCGCGGATCGGAAGTCCGCTCAGCGTGTCAGAGTCCAGCGTCACGTCCTGCGCCGAAATGCTCAGTACCAGAGCTAAGACGGAGAAAGCAATCCAGAAAATTCGCACGCGATTGAACATGTTTCCTCGAAGTGAACCGGAAGTGAAACGATGGAGCGCCGGGCGTCCCCGCCCGGCCCAGCCGCCAGTCAGCTAATTTTTTGGCGGGTCAGTTTTTGGGGGCGTGGGTGCCGCCGGAGCCGCTGCCGGCATCTTGAAAATCGAGTCATCCGCCGGCACGTTGAGTTCGATCTTGGTGACGGTCAGCTTCTGTTTCTGCGGGCTTCCCTTCGCTCCGCTCTCAATCGCAAACGGAAAAATGATCCCGCCCACTTCCTTATAATCACCGATCGACGATTCGATCACCTGCTCGCTTCCACGCACGGTGCGCTTGGTTTCTTCTTTGATCTCAAGGAAGGAATCCGCGTCGAGGTAGACTGTCTGAACGTCGCCATTCTTAAGGCTGACCTTTAGCTTGTAAGCGTCGGTCCCTTCGATCTTCTCTTTGCCGAGAAGTTCGACCTGGTTCCCTTTGCTCTTGTAGTCCACCCATGGGCCATCGAAGTCGCCCATTTCCTCAACCTCTTTCGCCTCGTCGCCCGACATTAATTCGGGGTCTTTCTTGCCCATAAAAGGCATAACTTGCCAAGCGTTCTTGCCGTCAAACGCCTGCACTGCCGTCAGTCCCTGGATGGTGAACTCCAAGCGCGCCAGATTTCCCCGCTTCTGGATCAACATCCCCGGCGCTTCCATCCCCGGCCCCATCGCCATCGTCGCAGTGGACTTGATCGACTGCACGCTTTTCAGCTTGTCCGCTCCGCCACGCGCTTGAACATTCTTCGCAATAATCTCATCTACGGTTTGCGCCCACACCGCCGGCGCCAGCACCGCCACCGCAATCATCCCGAAACACAGCTTTCTGAACATGAGTGATCTCCTGAGAATTTTCCTTGATATGCAAACGAAGTGAATAGATGACGATAAGACCCATAGTTCGCGCCTGTCAAATGAATCGTCGGGGGCTGTTGAAGCAAGACACTCAGAAGGTGTCTAGTTGCAATGAGCCAGCAGGTTGGGGCGAAGACGGCAATCGAACCCTTGCCATCAGGCTCGTGAAGCAGTTACAACGCCCGCGCTGTCCAATCCCCGCCGCTGTGGTTTATCCTTGCCTTTCTTCGAGGACCAACCGTGAACAAGCGACTCTTCTGGATTCTGCTCGCTGCGCTCTGCGTTTCGCTTTTTCCTTTCGCGCTCTCCGCACAGCCCTATGACCCGGCCATGTACCAGGAACTTCACTGGCGGATGATCGGACCATTTCGCGGCGGCCGCACCGTGGCGATTTCCGGCGTTCCGGGACAGCCGAATGTCTTCTACATGGCGCCGAATAACGGCGGAGTCTGGAAAACGACGGACTTCGGCCGCACCTGGAATCCCATCTTCGATGATCAACCCTCCGGTTCCATCGGAGCCCTCACGGTTGCGCCGTCCGATCCCAACACGATCTATGTTGGAAGTGGCGAAGGCCTGCGCCGCCCCGATCTCTCCGTAGGCGACGGCATCTACAAATCGACCGACGCGGGCCGCGCCTGGCAGCATCTAGGTCTCCGCGACGCGCAGCAGATCGCATCCATCATCGTCGATCCCAAAGATCCCAATCGCCTCTTCGTCGCCGCCCAGGGACATCCCTACGGCCCCAACGCCGAGCGTGGCGTCTTCCGCTCGCTAGACGGCGGCCAGACGTGGCAAAAAATTCTCTACAAGACCGAAAACGTCGGGGGCATGGACCTCGTCTTCGATCCCCGCAATTCGCAGACAATCTTCGCCAGCATGTGGGCGTCACGTCGTCCCGTGTGGACGACCGGAGGGGGCTACAACGGCCCCGGCAGCGGACTCTACAAATCCACCGACGGCGGCGATACCTGGCATCAACTCACCAAGGGACTGCCCGGTGAAGCCGAAGGCATCGGTCGCATCGGCCCCGCCGTTTCCCCCAGCGATCCCGACCGGATGTATGCGTGGGTGAACGCCAAAAAAGGCAGCGGCATCTACCGCTCCGACGACGCCGGCGAAACCTGGCAGCAGGTAAACGATGAAGATCGAGTCTGGGGACGCGGCGACGACTTCGGCTGCGTGCGCGTCGATCCAAAGAACAAAGACGTAATCTACGTCGCCAACACTTCGACCTACCGCTCCACCGACGCCGGGAAAAATTTCACCGCCATCAAAGGCGCGCCCGGTGGCGACGATTACCACACTATGTGGATCAATCCCGAAAACCCCGACATCATCGCCCTGGCGGTCGATCAGGGCGCGACCATCAGCGTGAATGGCGGCCAGTCCTGGAGTTCCTGGTACAACCAGCCCACCGCACAGTTCTATCACGTGATCACCGATAACGAGTTTCCGTACTGGGTATATGGCGCCCAACAAGAAAGCGGTTCGATCGGCACCGCCAGCCGCAGTGACTTTGGCGAAATCACTTTTCGCGACTGGACGACGGTTGGCGTAGAAGAATACGGCTACGTAGCGCCCGATCCGCTGCATCCCAACCTGATTTACGGCGGCAAGGTGACGGTGTTCGACCGCAACACCGGACAGACGCGTGACGTATCGCCCGTGGTTCTGCGCACCGGGCAGTATCGCTTCAATCGCACCGCGCCGTTGATTTTCTCGGCAGCCGATCCGCACGTGCTGTATCTGGGATCGAACGTGCTGTTCGCCACTCGCGACGGTGGCAACAGTTGGCAGATCACCAGCCCTGACCTGACGCGTGAAGATCCCGGCGTTCCCTCGACTCTCGGCCCGTTTATCGCGGACGACACCGCGAAGGGCAAGCATCGCGGCGTGATCTATTCGGTTGCTCCGTCGCCGAAAGACACAAACCTGATCTGGGCTGGCACCGACGATGGCCTGATTCACGTAACGCACGACGGCGGCAAAAACTGGCACAACGTGACGCCTCCCGAACTAACTCCCTGGAGCAAACTGGCCCAGATGGACGCGTCACATTTCGATACCCCAACTGTCTATGCCGCGGTGAACCGCTTCCGGCTCGATGACCTGCGTCCTTATATCTACCGCACACACGACGGCGGGAAGTCGTGGCAGAAAATCGTAAGCGGCCTACCCGAGAACGAGCCCGTCAACACGGTGCGGGAAGATCCGGAACGCAAGGGCCTGCTTTTTGCCGGAACCGAACGCACCGTCTATGTCTCCTGGGACGACGGCGACCATTGGCAGTCGCTGAAGATGAATTTGCCGCCGACGTCGATCCGCGATCTCGTGGTTCACCATGACGATGTTGTCGTCGGAACTCACGGGCGTTCGTTCTGGATCCTCGACAACATTACGCCGCTACGGCAATTCAACTCCGAGGTCGCGAATGCTTCAGCGCATCTGTTCACGCCGCAGGTCGCCTATCGCGTCCGCCGCAACAACAACACCGATACGCCGCTGCCTCCGGAAGAACCAGCCGGGCAGAATTTGCCCGACGGAGCGATGATCGACTACTGGCTCGGTGAAAAGACCGCGCCTTCCCGTCCTGTCACTCTGGAAATTGTCGATGCCTCAGCTCGACGAATCGTGCGCCACTTTTCAAGTGCCGACAAGCCCGAACCCGTCAACGCGAAGGAATTCAACGTTCCGACGTACTGGATACGTCCAGCGCGAACGCTGTCGGCCAAGGCTGGCATGCACCGTTTCGTTTGGGACCTGACCTATCCTGCCCCTGACGTGCTGACGCGTGACTACCCGATTTCGGCGATCTACCACGACACCCCGCTCTATCCCTTGGGAGGGGCAGCGCTGCCGGGACAGTACAAATTAGTGCTTACAGCCGACGGCAAGAGCTATACGCAGACGCTCGATGTGAGAATGGATCCCCGAGTAAAGACTTCGCCAGAAGATCTGCGCCAGCAATTCAAACTCGACCAGAAGATTGCCGACGCTCTTCACCAGGATTACGAAGCGCTGCAACAAGTGCGCAGCCTGCGATCGCAGTTGAAAGCGCTCGGCGGAGAGCCGCATGCAAGTAGTGCCGCTACTAGCGAAACGCTCGCAGCGGTCAAGATAGCGAAGGAACTGGAAGCAAAGGCCGCGCTCCTCGAAGGCGCCGAAGGCGGATACGGCACGCGCTACCTGAGCACTCCCGAAGGCCGCAGCTTGTCTCGTCTGAACAGCGGTTTGAGCGCGCTTGTCAGCGCTCTCGATTCCGCCGACGCCGCGCCTACGACGCAGCAAACCGCGATGTTCGTGGAACTGGAAAAGGCGCTGCATGAGCAGTTGTCGGCCTGGGGCCAACTCAAGTCGAAAGACATTCCGGAACTGAACGAGCAACTAAAGAAGGCAGGCCAGCCGCCGATCGATCTGCAAAGACCCGTCCCGGGCGCAGCCGATGCGGCCCAGACCACGTCGCAGGATCGGGATAGGGACGTGGAGTAGATTTCTCGGGTGTCATCCTGAGCGAAGCGAAGAACTGCTCGCGGGTGTCCCGAGCTTAGCGGTTTTCGAAACGCGGGACGGCCAACCGCACAAGCAAAAGCCGCCAGCTTGCGCTGACGGCTGAATGCTGATCGATGCGGTTTCCTAGAACCCCGTTATCGCTGCGCTTGGGTGTCCGCCGCGTAGCGTTACCCGTACGCCGCGTTGGCTATTCACACGAGTGGTCGTGCTCCAATCCACTTCGTCGGTGTTGATCACTCCGTTCCCGCCACTGGCGAGTTCGTAGCTGATGCGGCCCTCCTGATAGGTGTAATTACCCACCTCAAGCACCATGCCGGTCTTCAGCACAAACACCGGCACTCCCGGCGCTGTTCTAGAGATGCGCGCGTCTTTGACATTCGCAACATAGCTGGCGTAGGTGACCTGGGGAATTTCCTCGGCCATCGGTTGCTCGCTGGATGTGACATTTACGTTGCGCACCGCGAGTTGAGGAACGCTGTTGTCCCCCGACCGGGCGCTAGCGCCTTGGTAACCGCCCTGATAAAACGTGTCGTTCTGCACCTGCGGACGCCCGAAGAAATGCCAGTCCGGGCCGTTGGTTGCCTGAACCTGCGGGATCTGCACGTCATCCATCAGGCGCAGCGTGAGCTGGCTCTCGCCCTTGAGCGTGGGACGCGGACCGCGTGCCGGCAGCATGATGAGCTTCCACGGCCATAGCGGGGGCAGCATCCATTCGACGATGTCGCGCCTGGCGTGGCCTTTGCCTCGAATGTCGCCGTCTTTGTTGACCTTGTAGCCGCGCGTCGCGATTACTTTGGCGTCCAAAGGCAGATCTCCGTTCGGCATGCCGATGCGATCGAACATCAGCTTCATATTGCCTTTGCCCCAGAAATGTCCGGGGTCCTGCGCCGATTCCAGATGTCCTACCAGGTAGCTGCCGCGGGGAAACGCCTGCTGGCCGAACTCCGTCACCGAGTGCAAATGACAAAGCACGGGATCGCCGACCGCGACGCTGGCAGAAGACATATTGGGTTCATTCAGGGTGCACTTCAGAAGGGTACCGGCGGGCAGGACCATTTCCCGCGCACTGGCACTTAGGGTCAAAGTTAGAAGGGATATTGCAAGAATCGCATACGAGCTGGACTTCATGACTTCACCTCGGTCTCACGCCCCGGAATTTTTAGTACGTATTCCCAAGCAACTGCTATGAGCCAGCCCCGATTGAGGGAGTTGAACATAACTCTGTCTGGCGGTCAATCGATCTTTTCGGATCAAAGTGTGTCTTTGTTACAACAGGCGACTTA
>Ga0209890_10000383_pt1 | contig 20442 bp, 21 predicted proteins | sample OrgsoiDNA2013049_FD_185799 | JGI IMG/M metagenome (GOLD analysis project Ga0209890, IMG submission 185799) | Permafrost soil microbial communities from the Arctic, to analyse light accelerated degradation of dissolved organic matter (DOM) -... | ecosystem: Environmental > Terrestrial > Soil >...
CTCCTGTTAGACGAAGGTGAGGTCGGCATCGGCGCCCATCATCCAGGCGCCGACGGTTTCAAAATGCCTGAGCTGGCCCTGCAGCTGCTGGGTCACGGTATGGATGTCGCGGAAGCGACGCTCCAGCGGATGGTTCTCGAAGATCGCCGTCGCGCCCGCGGCATTGTAGGCGAAGTCGACCGCCTCGCGCGCCTTCTGGATGGCGTGGGTCGCGGCCATGCGGATATTGATGCGTTGCGCGACCGTGATGGTGGCGCCGGCAGCAAGCGCCTTCCAGGTGTCGGCCATTGACTGCAGCACGTAGCCGCGCGCGGCGCGCAGGTTGACCTCGGCCTGCGCGAGATTGGACTGGACCACGGCATTGTCGCGCAGCGGGCTCTTGGTGCCGCGCGCCACCTTGTTGCGCGCGACATCGATAAAGCTGTCGAGCGCGCCGCGGGCAATGCCGCAAGCGACGCCCGCGAACCCGACCTGGTAGCAGGTGACGGAGCCCATGCGATAGAGCGGCCCGCTCTCCCGGCATTCCCGATCGAATTCGCGGGTAATCGAATGGTCCGATCGAACGAAAAAGTCGTCGAGCGCAAACTGGTCGCTGGCCGTGCCGCGCAGGCCGACCGTGTTCCAGATGTCGGTCCACTGCACATCCTCTGATCGCACCAGCATGGTGCGCTCCAGCTGTTCGCCGTTGACGTCGCGTTTGGGCAAGCCGTCGGCGGTGTAGATCGGGCAGTGGGCGCCGAGCCAGGTTGCGTGGCGGCCGCCCGAGGCAAAGGACCATATACCGGTGACCTTGTAGCCATTATCGCATTCGACCGCCCTGACCTTGGGACCGGGACCCCAAGCGAGCGCCGCGCGCGGATCCTTGCCGAAAATCGCATGGGCCACCGGCAGGTCGAGATAGGCCGCCGCCATCGCGCAGCCGCCGGCCTGGCTCAGGCACCAGGCGGTCGAAGCGTCGGCGCGCGCGATGGTCTCGATGACATGGAAGAACGTGACGGGATCGGTTTCGATTCCATCGAACGAGCGCGGCAATAGCAGTCGGAACAGCCGCGCCTCATGAAGCTTGTCGAGCAAGTCAGGCGGCAGCCGGCGTGTGCTCTCGATTTCGTTCGAAGCAGCCGCCACCGCCGGACGAACGGCCTCGGCGCGGGAGATCACGGTCTGATCTCCCGCGAGGTCGGCAGAAGTCGCGATTATCGTATCCAAGACTATGCTCGTCGTGCTGCAGTCGTGGCTGTAGACAGATCAAGCCCGTCGGCCAGTTCCTTGTCGATCTGCTCGATCGACTTGCCCCGGGTCTCGATCCCGAGGAAATAATACACCGCGCCGGCCATCAAGAACCAGCATCCGAGATAGATGAAGGCCGTTGGAATCTGGGGCAGCGGCACGTCGGGCTTGAGGTAGTTGTTTGAGCCTACGATCATGGCGAGGCCCAGCGGACCGATGATCTTGCCGATGCCGCCGAAGCCATAGGCCGAGCCCATGCCGGAGGTCCGCAAGTGCGAGGGCCACACCTCCGCCGCATAGGGGCCGACAATCGCAAACCCGCCGTCGGCGAAGAAGAAGGCCACCGCCAGGATCAGCCAGAAAGCCGATACGCCAAACAGCGTGGCGTCGTAGTATTGGCCGGCCACGATGGTCAGGACGCCGGCGCCGAAGCCGAGCAGGCCACCCGCGTTGCGCCGTCCCATCAGTTCGGAGAAGAACGAGAAGGAGAGGCGGCCGATGAAGCCAAACACGCTGAGCAGGATCATCATCTTGGCGGCTTGCTGCGGCGTCACCTTCAGCAAAAGCACGAACAGCGACGGCGCCCAAAGCGTAATGCCGTAGACGCCGGTCTGCGCGCCGGCATTGCCAAGCCACGAAACGATCAGGCTGCGCGGGTATTTGAAGAGATCGAGCCAGTTGCTCTTGATGATCGGGCCGGCGTCTGCGGCCGTCGGCATCGGCAGCGCGGACGGCTCCATATGCAGCGCCCAGGCCAGCGACTTGCGGGCGTCCTCGTAGCGCCCCTGACGGCACAGCCAGCGCGGCGACTCGGGCACCCAAAGGCGAACCAGTAGCACGAGCAGCGCGGGCAGCACGCCGACAGCAAACAACAGCCGCCATTCGCCGGAGCCCACCAAAGCGCCCATGACAGCGCCGAGCCCGACGCCCAACGGGATCACGCAGGTGACGATGCCGCCCACCCATCCGCGCTTGGACGAGGGCATGAATTCCTGCACCAGCGGCAGGTCCACGCAATAAAGTCCGCCAACGCCGATGCCGACGAAGAAGCGCATGATGGAGAGGTAAATCCAGCCATTGTCGGGCGTGAAATAGAGCAGGCCGGTGGCGACAGAAAAGTTCAGCACGGTGCCGACAAAGACCTTGCGGCGGCCGATGCGGTCGGCGAGCCAGCCCCAGACATAGGCGCCGATGATGGCGCCGACACCCGAACTCAACAGCACGATAGCCGACTGGCCGAAGGTGAGCTTCCATGGACCGATCAGAAAGGCGAGCACAAAGCCGATCAGGAAGTAGTCGAAGAATTCCAGCGCGTCGCCGATAATTGCCGCGGCAAGGATTTTGATCTGGTTGCCGGTCAGACTCGTCCGGCGATCGAGGATCTCGAACATGGCGTTTTTTCCCTTGGCGCATGTTCGTTTTTTAGCGGGCGTCGCGCCTACGCTCCGTCTGTACCGGGAACGCTACCCTGTCGACGCGAGGAACGGAAGCCCGTCGATATGCGGGGCACCTGCGCATAAACCAAAAGCGCGCCCCGTCGCTCATGGCGAATTGGGTTCTGCAACCGAGCTACTGCAGATCGCGGGAGCTGACAGGTGCGCGCGCAGCCACCCCGCGCGCGCGGTTCACATCGGGCTTATCCGGACGAACGGCGGAGAGCCCGATTTATTTAACCCTTGCCGCTAATCTGCTGCTCAATTGGGCAACCGAGGCGGAGTTGATGGAAGAAAGACGCAGGCAGCCGCGGACTGAAATCAACGAACCGGCCTATGTGTCGTCGGGCGGCTTCGTCATGGGCTGCATGGTGCGAAATATCTCGGCCGAAGGCGCCGCCATCGATGTCGAGAACCCGGCGTTTGTCCCCCAACGCTTTCGCCTGGTCATGGCAAGTGACTCGGCAAGTGACTCCTCGGTCCGCGAATGCAGGGTTGCCTGGATCCAGAAAAACCGGATTGGCCTGACTTTCGTCGACGCGCCGTGAGGACCGTCATTGCGCTGACATTCTCGACGGCGACATGCCGCTCGTTTCACGCGATAGCGCTCCCATCCGTCAGCTCTGCGAGCGCGGGCGCGGGGCGGCCCTTGACGGTTCAGGGTTCCATGGGGCCGCGGTCCGAACATAAAGCAGGCGCACGGTGATTCGAGTACCGCTCGCTCCGGATCGGGAACGCAGCTCCGCCAAACGTCTGACTTCGGAGGCAACCATGCCAGATATGAAGCTCCGTGCGTCAACCATCCTCAGCGCGTTCGAGGAGGTGCAGTCCGAGCTTGTCGGCAAGGCGGTCGTCCTGACCGACGGTAAAGCGGGAACTGTGGAGGCCGTTTGGCTTGACGAATTGCACGGCCTGCGAATCTCCGTCGGAGGCCACTGCGGAAAATGGCCTATCTCAACCATCAAATTCGCGCAGCGGGCTGACCGGCGCGCCGGCCCCGTCGAGTCCCGAGATTGAGCAATAACGAACAGCGCCGTGCAGAGCTAAAGCGTAAATAGAATCATCGCCGCAACGTCCTTGGCTTTTACCGGTGACTGAGAGCCTTGCGCTCCCGCCTGACCTGAGGTGGAGGACAATGGCCGATTTTCCAGCCGCAATCCCGCTGCTCGCGCTTCGACGACTTCGCTGCCAGAAATGCCAATCCCGCATGTCGCTGGCGCGCATTTCGCCAGGGCCTACGGGATTTGAACTGCGCACGTTTGAGTGCTCCAGGTGCGATTACGTCGAGAAAATCGCGATAGCGTCAGATCCAATGAAATCCGGAGATGTGGGCTGGCTGGTCGGCGAATTGCAGCCGCCGACATAGGCCGGCCATCATGTCGCGCGCTCCTCGTGACCGCAGATCGTTCCTGACACGGTTTGGGCAACCGCGTTCGCCGCTGACGGGTCGCTAATTCTTCAGCAATGATTTGAGCTTCGCTCCAGTTCCTCGAACGACATCGCGCCTTTGAGCATCTCGCCATTGATAAAGAAGGTCGGCGTGGCATCGACCTTCAGAACGTCGTAGGCGAATTTTTGATCGGCGGAGAGCTTTTCGAGCAGCGCCTGATCTTTCTCGCAGCTCACGACGGCCCGCTCGCTCAACCCGTTCTGTTTGCCGATCAGCTTCAGGGTATCCGTCGTCTGGTCCATCAACCGATTCTGCTGTTTGAACAGCGTATCGACGGTGCCGAAAAATTTTTCGGCATCGTCGCCGGCGATGCAGCGCGCCAGCATCGAGGCCGCCGCGGCCTTGATGTCGATCGGGAATTCCCGAAACACGAAACGCACCTTGCCGGTGTCGATGTATTTCGACCTCAGCATCGGAAAAACATTTTCCTCGAACGCCGCGCAATGCGGGCAACTCATCGACGCGTATTCGACGATGGTCACTGCAGCTTTCACCGGCCCGAGCGCCATATCCGGCAGCGACACTGGCTTTGCCACCAGGGTTGCCGTTGCATTTTGTGCCATGGCGTCGCCGACCAGATGCGCCGGCGCGAAGGCGAGCGCGGCCAGAGACAGAGCAACGGCGAGAACACGGCGAATCGCGATCAACTGAGAACTCCGAATTCGATGAGGATGCAAAACCGTTCGCTAGCTCGAAACGAAAATTCTGGCAATGGCTGCCGCGTCCGCGAGAACCCCGTTTCGATAGAATCGAAACCGGCTCTCGATTCAAGTTCGGGGTGGGCTTTCGCTTGAAAACGCCCTGGTTGCCGGGCCAATCCGGACGATGGCAGGTGTGAGCGCGGACTATTCAGACTGATCTGTTTTGCCGGGCTGCTCGATCTTGTGCCGATCGGTTTTGGACTGGCTGGTCTTGGACTGGTCAGTCTTGGACTGGTCGGTCTTGGCTTGATCTGTTTTGGACCTTGCCGCTTCCTGGGCGCGCGCCGCCATCCAGCTTTCGTATTCGGGCGTGCCGCGCCGCGGCGGCACGCCGGCAGGCTCGCCGCCCATCCAATGCGGCATGTCCGCTAGCCGCTCGCCCGCGGTTTGCCCGGCGCAAGACGACAGCAAAACGCAGGCGAGGCAGAGCGAGGCCCAGAGGGCGCATGTGTGATATTGGGAGGGGCGGTTCATTGCGGCGTGATGCCAACGCATTGTGGCAATCGCGACGCGTAATCATGGCGAGGATGCGACAGTAAGGCGAGCAGCTCGTTCACGACGCCGATTATCTTCCTGTTATCTGCCGCGCTTTCAGTCGAGGGACGAGCTATTTGTTGAAAGCGGCGATCCTGTACTGATCGTCTCGGCTGCGTCAGCAATTCCGAAGCCAGCACCAAAATTAAAAACCTCCGGCAGGGCATTGCCGGAGGTTTCGGAGGTTAATGATAAAGTAGGCTGCGTCTCCTTGAGACGAAGAGGCCGGCAAACGATTTGGCGGCTACTTAGGCGCTACAATACATGATTAAAATACCTGAGTAAATAATCTTTTTGAGATGAGCCGGGTCCGCGTATGAGACGTACGTTAGTTGCCGAGGATATTAGCCTCGTTGTCTCGTCGTGCCGCATCCCAAAAGCACGGGTAACCAATGAGGTTAGGGCGGAGACCGTGAGCTTGGGTGCCCACATTTTCTTTCGCTTCGCTGCGTTATAGCTCTTGAAGGCAAGCGACTCGCCAAAAAAACCCCCGGCAGTTTCCTGCCGAGGGTTTCTTTTCGAGAGTTGTCAGACGATCGAGATCAGAAGTTACGCTGAGCGCGAACGTTGAAGGTCACGGTGTCCTGGTCTTTGAACTCGTAGACCGCCGTCGGCTTCGGAGCAGAAGGCGTAAGCGTGGCTGTTCCAGCAAACTTCTGGTCGAGATGGGTCCACATCGCTTCGGCCGAGAACGTCAGGTTCTTGACCGGAGTCCAGCGGGTGATCACGCCGAGCTGCGATACGTTGAAGTCAGGATTACAGGTGTAGCTGACACCCTGACCTGCAACGGTAGCTGCGTAGGAGGCGCAATAGGCACCCTTGGCCGAGGTCAGATCACCCACCGCGCCGTTGTACCGAACGGCAGAGTAGCTGCCGAACAAGCTCGACGACCAGTACGGATCCCAGTTGTGGTTGAACGCACCGCGAACACCATAGGCCTCGGTCAGCTTGATACCGCCAGTACCGGCAAGGCCCGGGAGATAGACGCCGTCGGTGGTCGCACCAAAGCCAACGCTCTGGTAAGCGCCAGCGGCGCTGGTACCGCCGAACATCGCGAAGTTCGGGGAACCTGCCGAGGTGGCGATCACCTGCTTGGTGTCACCTTTGGCGTAGGTCGCATCGACCTTGATGTCGTCGCCGGCACCCGTCGGGATGTTCTTGATGTTTAACGCAGCCATCACCGCACCGCCCCACTTGGTGTCGGGGTGACCAGAGAGTTCGGACAGGTTGGTTGGCGCAGCCGTTCCGGCAGTCAGGCTGTTGTAGGAGGGTTCGACTTCGTGCGCCGCGGCCGAAATCTGGAATAGACCCCAGGCCTAGTCGATGCGGATGTTGCCGACGATGTCAGGCGCATGTGTGCCGGCATAGGCGCTGCCGGTGACGCCGACTGCGCTGAGGCCGGTCGACAGGTTGTAGAGCGCGGTGCGATCGTAGACGGTTGGATCATCGAGACCGATGGTGCCGGACACGCCGTTGCCGAACTGAGCGGTGTACTGGATGTTGCTCACGCCGGTGACGTCGTCATGACCGCCGAGCAGGAACGACGAGTTGTTGCCCGGATAGCCATGCCAAGGCGTCGCAAACGCCGAAGCCGACTTACCGAAGGTGAACCCGGCAAACTGGATGAACAGAAGCTCAACCACGGTGTAACCCGACCCGGGGGTGCTCAACAGGTTCGTGTTGTTGCCGAGTTGGGTGGACAGAGCGTTCGGGTTGGAGCTCGCGCCATTCATTGTATCGAAGGTGAAGTCACCCTGACCGAATGTGCGGACCACGCCGTATTCGGTCGCGGTACGGGTATCAACCGTCAGCGCCAGACGGGAACGGGTCACGTAATAGTCGCGATAGCGGTTCTGCTGACCGGCATCGCCGGCCCAAGCAGGCCCGTCTTGCACGTTGCCGGGATTGAATGTGGTGTCGACGCGCAGATAACCACCCAGCTTGATGCAGGTGTCGGTGCCCGGAATGTAGAAGAAACCGGCACCATACAGGGAGCAGATCCTCACGTACTCGACCGCTTTGGCCTTTACGGGAAGATCGGCTGCCTGTGCCCCACCCATGGCGAGAAGACCCGCCGCTGAGCCGAGGATAAGGCTCTTAACCATCTTCATAATAACCTCCAGTTGCTCTGTAGGGAAGGTTCCGGATCCGCTGGGTGAAGCACCCTGGTTGGTTCCCTTGTCCCCGTAAAAAAACCGCTCAGCCGCTTCGCGCCTTCGGACACACCCGCACCAGCGCGAGGGACTTAAGCGAACCACCTAGAACGGGACGATCTAGGACCCCCCAGTCGTCGTCAGGAACTATGCCTGTGCCTCTTAGTTAATCAAAATACTTTATGAGATCAGCTATCGTTATGCTCGATCCCTGTGTCCTTGTGGCAACAGTGAAAATTGGGCGTTTTCCGGCGAGCCGCGTGACTTCAAGCTGATGTAGATCGGTGATTTTGTTATTGAATTTTTTAAGTTGCATCGCAGCAAGATTGATGAAAAATAAGGTATGGAACGCGGCGTCGCAGAAGTCGAAGAAGAGAGTTCGCCCATCTTGGCTGAGAACTCCGACAATAACTCCGATGAGACTCAGTCCTCCGCAAAGAATCAGGACACGGTCAGGCGATTCACTTGGGAGGTCGCCTCAATCAATGTGTACCTTCAGGAACTCCGGTATTTTTGGGCGAAAGCCCTTGGCATCAGTGGCCCGCAGTGGATGATCCTGATGGCCGTGGCGGACCTGGACAAGGGCGAAGGCGTTTCGGTGAAGGTCGTGTCAAAGATGCTTCACGTCGATTCGTCGTTCGTCACGACCCAATCGAAAATGCTCGAGAAGAAGGGCTTTATGCGCCGAAAGACCTCGGCGGAGGACGCCAGAATTGTCGAGATGTCGCTGACCGACAAGTCATACAAGCACATGGCAAATCTGACCTCCCAACAGGATAAGCTGAACGAATTTATCTTTGCGGAATTCAGCGATCGCGAACTCGCTGAATTCACCGGCAAACTGAAGTCCCTCAAGAATCGGCTTGAGAAAGCCTGCTTGAAGGTTGCAATCGATATCTGAGCACCGCTCAGATTGCCGGGCGTTAGCCTGAGCCGATTGATCGGTGACCACATATTGATCAGCGACCGAAAAGCCTTCAGCAAAGAAATTTCCTCTGCATATCTGAATCCGGAATATGGGGCTTGCGCAAGAGCTCGCGGTCCGATTGAATTCAGTCAATTATAATTGATAACGTCAGGTTTTATGACCATTCCGGTCTGTCAATTTGACAAGAGGGTGGATTCACTGGCCGGACAGCGAAGATCTGTCCGCTGAGTTCCTGCGGCTTTTGGGCGCCGCCCAGGAAGGCGGCTCGACGATTTCCGAATGCTTCCTCACCGCAAGCCGGATCGATTCGAACGACGGCGGGTCCTGGTATCGGGAATGGACCAGGATGGCCGATGCCAGCCATGCGCGGGGCAATGCAGCTTTCACCCGCGGACATTTTCCGACCGCGCGAAGCAACTGGCTGCGCGCCGCGAACTACTATAGCGCGGCCGCGTTCGATCTTGATTTCGCGGACAGCAGACTCCACGCCGCGCTTGCAAACATGCGGACCTGCGCGCGCCGCTACCTGGCACATCGAACGCCCGCAGGCGAAGTCGTCGAGATTCCCGGGCTGAGCGGCTATCCGCTGGAGGGATATTTCCTGCCCGCCCCGGGGGCGTCGGCTCAAACGCCGGCCGTCATTTGCATGGGCGAACCCGGACACCGCAAGGAAGAGTTCCTTTACAAGACCGCGCGTTACGCCCGCGATCGCGGAATGTCGCTGCTCGCAGTAGACCTTTTGGGAACGGACAACGGCGAACAGTTTGCGAATGTGGTCGGCCGTTCCGATCTCGAGATGGCAGTCGGCCATGTCATGGACTATCTCACATCGCGCGACGATGTTGACGAACGCCGAATAGCGATTCTCGGCGACGGTTCGGGCTCTTCCTTTGTGGCGCGCGGTGTTGCGCTCGATCAGCGATTTGCGGCCGCAGTTTGCGACGGCGGCATGTGGGATCTGCAGGAGCGAGCGTTTTTGGCGGAGCGTGTTTTACCGCATGATGCGTGTATCGCTGCGCGTATCGGATGCAGCAGGATCGCACGAAAAATAACATGTCCGATTCTGACTACTGTGGGCGAGCATGGCTGGCTTGAGGCTGAGCGTGTGCAGTTTCTGTTCGAGCAGCTCAAGAAGGATCAGCGGGATATCACGCTGAAGATTTTCACGGGGGCCGAAACCGCCGACTCGCAAGGACACGCCGACAACCCGACGCTTGCCAATGAGTTCATTTTCGACTGGATTGCAGACCGCCTTAAAACCCGTGTCGGCTCGGGAACCTGGAAGGCGGCTACCAACACCGGTAGCATGCGGGAATTTTAGGATCGGCCGCGTCGGCCCGCGTCCTCCGTCACGCTACGGCTCTCGCCCAGAATTCCCTGCCGGAGCGCCACAAGGACGAGTGCGATGTCTGAGGCGACGCCAAGCTTGGCCTTGATAAGGTAGCGCGTATTCGCCACCGTCTTCGGGCTGAGGTGAAGAATCTCGGCGATATCCTCGGTTGAGCTTTCCGCAAGCAGCATGCGCAAAATCTCGAACTCCCGCGGCGTCAGCACGTCGGTCGCGGCCGGTGTGTCGGCGACGCGGCTCAATGCCAGTTCGTGATCGATGTCGGCGCTGAACGCTATGCCACCTTGCAGCACATCGAATATGGCGCGCACCAGCGTTTCCGGCGGACTGCTTTTGGTGACATAGCCCCTGGCTCCCGCCCGGATCGCCTGCACGGCATAGGCGGCGTTGTGATGCATGGTGAAGGCCAGGATGCGGGCGGCGGGATCCCATTGCCGGATCCGCCTGATCGCTTCAACGCCGCCGAAACCCGGCATGGTCAGATCCATGATGACGAGGTCTGGCCGCGTCGCCTTGAACAGGCGGCAGGCCTCGGCGCTGTCGCTCGCCTCGGCGACGACCTTCAGCCGCGGCTGCTTCTGCAACAGCGAGCGATAGCCTTCCCGGACGATCGCGTGATCGTCGACCAGCATGATCGTGGCGGCTTCGGTCATGCCGCATCCCTTGTCTCGGAGCAGCACCCTGCAGCGGCCGGCACGGGGATTTGGGCGCGAAGCACAAACCCGCTCGGACGCGAAGTATCCATGCACAATTTGCCGCCGAGCGCTGCGATGCGCTCGCGCATGCCGAGCAGCCCCATGCCGGATTTGAGCGTGAAATCGCTCCCGGCATGGCCGTCGTCATCGACGGCGATCTCGATGTGCGCGCGAGGATCCGCGGCTGTGGCCTCTTGCATGCGCAGATGGAGGATGACCCGTGACGCCTGCGCATGTTTTGCGGCGTTGGTGATGGCTTCCTGTGCGATCCGGTAGAGGTTCGCTGCGAAATCGCGGGGCAACACGCCGAATTCGCCTGACAGCTCGATTGAAAAACGGGTGCGGCCGCCACTGCGCGTGTTCCATCCGGCAACAAGGCCTTCGAGGCTTGCGGCAAGGCCGAGTTCGTCGACATCCGGCGGCCGCAGCCGCAAAAGAGCGCCGCGCAACGCATTCATCATATGGGCGGCGGTGCGGGCGATGCTCTGGCATTCGGGCAGCAGGGCCGGGCATTGCTGCCGCGCGGTCTGACCGGCGGAGGCTGCGAGCGCGCTGATCGCAGCAAGGCACTGGCCGAATTCGTCATGGAGCTCTCGCGCCAGATGCTGCCGTTCCTCGTCCTGGACCACGATCAGCCGTCGCGTCAGCGCGTTGCGCTCCGAAAGTGTCGTCTGAAGGCTGCCGGCCAGATGATTGAAAACATTGCCGACCGCCGAAAGTTCGGCGAGATCGAACGGCGGCAGCCGCGCCGAAAGGTCGCCGGCGGCGAGGCGCTCAAGACCCGCGCGGATCGCCCTTGTCGGGCGCAAAGCGTCGGCGAGCGCCGCGTAAACCAGCACGCAAAGCCCTACAAGCGCGCCAGCCATGATGACGGCGAGGCGGCTCGTCTCGCGCCAGCTTTCTGCGATCAGGCTTTGGCGATCGATCGACGTCACCGCCTCGCCGTGCGTCTCCTTGCCGAAGCCTACGGGGCGCACCGCCTCGCGGCCTGCATCGAAAACACGCTGGTAAAGGTCGGCGAATAGCCGCGGCGCCCCGGTATCGTCGGGCGCGACGCCGCTGCACAGCCGCTGAACGATTTCGCCGTTCTGCGCGCGGTACGCGATGCAGAGGCCGGGCGCCATCAGAGCCGCCGCTATTCGCTGCAAGTCAGGGAACTGAATCGGCGCGCCCCTGACCCAGCTCATCTGGTTCTGTTGCAGCGCGAGATCCCTGGCCACCAGTTCGGCGATCGAATCCGCGCGTTCCCGGGCAGAGCGGTCCGTTTCGAATAGAACGTAAGCCTCGGCGGCGGCGAAACAGAGCGCCGCCAGCGCGGCGACACGCAGCGAGAGCCGAAGTTTGAGATCGACCTTAAGCGCTGACATGGCTGAACACCTTTGCAAAAAGTGGATGGTTCAACGGCGGGGACGAGGCGCAATCTAGGGGCAGAGCGGGCCTGTTGGAAGCGCCGGCGGAAAGATCGGGCAATTTGCCCGGCCATATCAGGGACGCGTTCGCTTTCCAGCCGCTCTACGGTTGGCGCAAACTGACGACGGAGCGAAGCAACGGGGATTTGCGATATGCGTGATTTGTTTCTTGCAATGCTGGTGGCCTTGCTGTGGCTGGCGCCGTCTTGCGGCAAGGCCGAGGATGGCGGCAACAAGCCGCGCAGCGCCGCGGTCGCAGTGATCGACTTCGACTATGTCGACACCTCCGGCGAGGCGCGCGATCAGCGCGGGGAGCATGAAGCCCGGCTCGCCACCTTCATGCGCGCCCTCAGGGGCGATCTTGCACAAAGCGACAGCTTCCGGCTGGTGACGCCAACATGCGTTCCCGCTCCTTGCTCGCTGGCGGGCTCGACGGTCAGCGGCCTTTTGGCCGTGGCCCGCGACGCTGGCGCGGACATCCTGCTGATCGGCGGTGTCCACAAGATGAGCACGCTGGTGCAATGGGCGAAGATCGAGGCGATCGACCCAAAGACGGAGCGCGTCCTGTTCGACAGGCTGTTCACCTTTCGCGGCGACACCGATGACGCCTGGCGCCGCGCCGAAGCTTTTATCGTCGACGAGATCGCCGCGATCTCAGGCCTGCCGGCCTCGCGCTAAACGCTTTTCAGCGAATGGCAGAAATGGAGCCACATGAGAAACCGGGTTTTCTTTCACCGCCGCCTGTTGCTCGCTGTCTGCGCCGGCGCATTGTTATGGAGCGGCGCGCCATTGGCGGTTCCGGCCAGCGCCGATCCAGCGCCGATCAAAATCGCGGTGTTTGATTTCGAACTCGACGATTCCAGCGCCGGCGCCGGGATCGCGGGCGATCCTGCCGCCGACCTCACGCAGCTGGATCGGGTCACGAGCGAGGCGCGCCGGCTTATCTCGGACTCCGGACGCTATCGTCTTGTCGACGTCGCGAGCGCCGAAGGGGAGGGGGTGAAATCGCGCTCACTGCGGCAATGCAACGGCTGCGAAGCCGCGGTCGCGTTAAAACTCGGCGCCGATCAATCCTTTGTCGGCGTCGTGACGCGGATCAGCCGGACCGAATATGTGGTGCGGTTCCAGATCCGCGACGCCCGCACCGGCGCCTCTGTGATCGCGCGCCAAAGTGACCTTCGCATCGGCGCGGATTACTCCTGGAATCGCGGTGCCGCCGCGCTGATCAACAGCGGGTTGCTTAGTCCCTGAGCGCGGCGTCCCGAGGCCCTCCGCGAGCGGCGGCAGCGACCCCGCACTGCAGAAGCGGCCGTTAAGAATTTATTAGGGATCGACGTGAAACCTGATGCCGCTTTCTTTGAACATGGCGAGGGCGATTCGCATGAGCGAGCCTGACGTTTTAAGTCTCAACATACACACCCTCAAAGAGCGGCAGAGGGTGGCGTGGCGCAGTCTTGCCGATCCAGCTCTGACCATTTTCGAGCGTCGCGAAATGCGAAACGAAATAAAGCAGAGCGACGCCGAGTTGCGGTCCTATCTGGAGATGATGTCCGACCGTTCCCGCTTCCGGGAACGGCCAGTGGAAGCTGAAGTGGCCGACGGCTTCGGCAAGTTCGAATTCAGGCTTCTTGCCGGGACCTAGCTGGCGGTTACTGACAACCGCAATTCGAAGAGGTCACCGCTTCGAAAGAACGAGGTCATGCCGATTCGGCTGGCCTGCCGAGCTGCATCGCCGTCAAGTTGCCCGAATCGCGATCGCAGTTTGCGTTCGCCGACGCGCAGTCGTCGGCTCAGGATCTTGACTTCGCCCCACCCCGGCAAACTCAACCCCTGACCCAGGGGTGGGGCGTCTCTTTCGCAGAGTATGGCGTTGCTTGGAAAACTGCATTCATGAATGAAGCAGTTGTATCGCCCCTGCATCGCGCGCCCAATTCAGAAGGGTGTGCGTTCGGCGATTACTGGAGGCCTTCAATGCCGGCGACGACGCCCTTCGGACGCTCCGCTACATAGCGCGCCAGCTCCCGCAGGGCGTGCCCAGCCACCCCCGCACTGCCGTGAGCCGGTAGAAGTCGAATCCAGCGCTAACGCTGGCCGCTCTTTCCGGCACGCAAAAGTGCGAGCCGATAACATTTCTACACCCAGACCCGCTCTGTCCCCGTTGTTGATTGACACCTTCGATTTGAAGTCCCTAAGAACGAAAAGCCACCGGCTTGCGAAGCAGGAGCGTTGAAATGCCTTACGTGAACACGGATGACGGCGTACAATTGTATTTCGAGGAGGCGGGAACGGGTCGCAGCTCTCATTCTCGTTCATGAATTCGCGGGCGATATGCGCAGTTTCGAGGCGCAGATGCGTCATTTCGGCAAACGATATCGTACGATTGCATTTAATGCGCGAGGGTTTCCGCCGTCGGATGTGCCGGAGCAAGTCTCCTCATATTCGCAGGCGCGCGCAGCGGATGATATTCTCGCCGTGCTGGATCACATCGGCGAGAAGCGGGCTCACATTGTCGGTCTGTCGATGGGCGGGTTTGCGACACTTCATTTTGGCCTGCGTCATCATGACCGGGCATTGTCGCTGTGCATTGGCGGCTGTGGTTATGGCGCCGAACTCGAGAAGCGCGATTCGTTTCGTGCAGAAGCTGATCTCATTGCCAAGATGCTCTTGACTGGCGACATGCAGGCTTTCGCCGAGCGCTATTCGGTCGGCCCAACCCGTGTCCAATTCCAGAACAAGGATCCGCGGGGGTTTGCCGAGTTCAAGAACATGTTGGCGGAGCACTCCGCGCTTGGTTCGGCCAATACGCAACTGGGCGTACAGAAGGAGCGCCCTTCTCTTTACGATCTCGTTGAAGAGATGAAGCGGATCACGGTGCCGACGTTGATTATTACCGGCGACGAGGACTGGCCTTGCGCTCTTCCCGGCCTCCTCATGAAACAGAGCATTGGTTCGGCGGCTTTATCCGTGATGCCGAACGCCGGGCACGCCATCAACATAGAAGAGCCGGATGAATATAACCGCATTGTCGGAGATTTTCTGAGCCGCGTTGAGAGCGACGATGGCCGATGCGGGATCCAAGAGCGGTCAGTGCTTCAATCACCGGCATGAAAGATTAGCCGGACCAAGCCGCGACGGGCATCGTCTTCCCGGACGAACGAGGACGCCAAGCGGGAACAAGTTGCGCGCTGGTCCGTTTTTCCCACTTCGCCAATGCACAGAAAACTGGCAATCGCAATGACGGGAATAGAGCGAGGCGGCATGAGTTCTGCTGATCCGACAGATGTAGGTTCGTCCACCTCGGCGTCAGGGGATACCTTGCGCAGCGGCCGGTCATCCGAGAAGAGGCCTACAAATGCGTCCGATCCTGTCTCGCGAGAAGACAATGACGTAAGGTCCGAGAAACCTCAAGCAAATCCTGTGACAAAGCCTGAAGGTCGAAAAACCGACCGCAAGCCGCCGGAAACCGACCCAACCCAGGAGCCGGGTCCCACGGGCATCAAGGGCGCATTCCGAAAGCATCCGATCGCGATGGTCGTCTGCCTTGGATTGATCGTCATCGGCGTCATTGCAGGCATCGCATGGTATCTTCACGCCCGTCACTACGAGAGTACGGACGATGCCTTCATCGATGGCCGGCCGGTGCTGATGAGCCCCCAGGTTACTGGCAGCATTATCAGCGTCAACGTCACCGATAATCAGGTCGTGAAAATAGGAGATCTGCTCGCGACCATCGATGCACGAAACTATCAAGCCGCAGTCGATCAGGCCGACGCGCAAATCCGTCAAAATGAAGCGACCGAAAAAAACTTCGAAGCCCAGATCGCGGGCCAGAAAGCCCAGGTCGATCAGGCCACCCAGCAGGTGACGGAGGCGGCGGCAGCGCTCAAATTCGCGGCGGACGAAAACACCCGCTACCAGGACCTTGTGCAAAAGGGCGCCGGAACGGTTCAGCGCGCGCAACAGGCCTCATCCGATTTCAACGGCAAGCAGGCCGCCCTTGACGCCGCCAACGCGGCCAAGGTATCGGCCGAACGGCAGATCGATGTCCTGAACGCGCAAAAGATCGGCGCCGTTGCGCAACTCGATCAGGCCAAGGCACAGAAAGATCGCGCCGATGCGGACCTGCAGCGAACGGAGCTGCGCGCAACCGTCGACGGGCGGGTGACGAAACTGACGGCGGCCGTCGGCGCACTGGCGGCGCCCGGGCAGGCGATTATGATTGTGGTCCCGCTCGACATCTGGGTCACGGCCAATTTCAAGGAATCGCAACTGGCCGACATGCGCGTCGGTCAGCCCGTCGATATCAGAATTGACGCGTTCGGGGGCCGCAGCTTCCCCGGCCAAATCAGCAGCGTTCAGGCGGGCAGTGGAACCGCGTTCAGTCTGCTGCCGGCCGAAAACGCTACGGGCAACTATGTGAAAGTGGTGCAGCGCGTGCCGGTGACGATTACCTTCAACCAGCGTCCGGACGTTGAACTGGGACCGGGCATGTCAGTCGTTCCCACCGTCACCGTCCGCCCCTGAGCGGATGGTGGCAAATGCCTGACGCACCGGACAAGGGCGAATACGGCGACGCGAACCCTTGGATCATTGCTGTCCTGGTGGCGATCGCGACCTTCATGGAAGTGCTCGACACCACTATCGCCAACGTCGCCCTGCGTTACATATCGGGCGGCCTTGCCGTCAGCAGCGACGAAGCTTCCTGGGTCATTACCACCTACCTGGTGGCCAACTCCATCGTACTGTGCGCCAGCGGCTGGATTGCCGAGATGTTCGGGCGCAAGAACTTCTTTCTGGTATGCATTGCGCTGTTCACGGTGAGCTCTCTGCTTTGCGGCTTTGCGTGGAATCTGCAGGCTTTGCTGGTCTTCCGCGTGATCCAGGGTCTGGCTGGCGGCGGCATGACACCGGTGGCGCAATCGATTCTGGCCGCAGCCTTCCCACCCGCGAAGCGCAGCCAGGGGTTTGCGCTCTACGGCATCGCAGTCGTTGTCGCGCCGGCAGTCGGGCCGACCCTCGGCGGCTGGTTGAGCGACAACTTGTCCTGGCACTGGTGTTTTCTCATCAACGTGCCGGTCGGACTGATCTCGCTCGTGCTGATCTACATGATTGTTCCCAGTTCGCCGGAGAAGAAGAAAGAGCGTGAGCGGCTCTGGGCCAAGGGCCTCAACTTTGACGTGGTGGGCTTTCTGCTTATCGCGACGTTCCTCGGTGGCCTGGAGGTCGTACTTGACCGCGGCCAGATCGACGACTGGTTCGGCTCCGGCTTCATCGTGACGTTCGCGGCGATATCCGCCATCGCGCTGCTGCTGTTCATCCCATGGGAGCTCAATCGGCAGCAGCCTCTCATCGATATCAAGATGCTGACCGGGCGCCAGTTCGGCACCTGCTTTGTCATTATGCTGGTGACCGGCGCGCTCCTGATCGCGACGACGCAGATTATGCCGCAACTGTTGCAGGAGGAATTCGGTTACACCGCTACGCTGGCCGGTCTTGCGATCTCGCCGGGCGGCGCGGTGACGATGTTGATGATGGTGGTGGTTGGCCGCCTTGGATTCGTCCAGCCGCGATATCTGGTCGCCGCCGGGGCGGCGATAGCTTGCTACGCGATGGTTGACCTGCTTCGCATCACCCCCGATGCAGACTACTGGTACTTCGCCTGGTCACGTATCTATCTCGGAATCGGCTTACCGCTTATCTTCATTCCGATCACCACCGCATCCTACGACGGGATTTCACCGTCGAAGACCGATCAGGCTTCGGCGCTGATCAACCTTGCGCGAAATTTCGGCGGATCGATGGGCGTGGCGCTGAGCCAGACCGTGCTGGCGCGGCGCGAGCAATTCCATCAGGGCCGCCTGGTCGAACATCTCGGCTCCTGGAATCCGTTCTATAACGATACATTGAACCGCATACAGGGATATCTGAATGGGCGGGCGGCCACTGGCAGCTCATCCGGGACCAGCATGGCAATCGTCAATCATATGGTACAAAGCCAAGCTGCAATCCTCGCCTATATCGACGTGTTTGTCGTGCTGGGCCTGATTGCGATGGTGATGGTGCCGCTGGCCTTGACGTTGCGAGCGGTCAATCGGAGCGCTGGCTCGAAATCGGCCCATTAGCATTTTGCTGGCCGCGCCGAGCATTGTCTCGATGACGCGAGGTCCTACGTCGCGCGCACCGGCTTCTTAGCCTGCCTTTTTACCGACTTAGACGTCTTTAAACGCGCATTGGTTTCCATGAGCACCGGCACGACGGTTATGCTGCGTTCGGCCTGCTTTGCCGCATCGAGCGACGCGAAAGCCTCCTCCATCATCGTCTCGACGTCCTGCCGCATCATGACCAAGGTGAAGGGAAGCTGTGCCGCGAACGGATCCCAGTCGAAACACCCGACGACGCAGTCGCCAAGCGGAGCTGTCGATACGCCGTTGGTGAACTGGGCTATACCTTCGAATGCTGTGATCGAATTGACAAACAAGCCGGAGGGCAGATGCTGTTTTTTGGCGACATATTCTTGCAATGCGTCTCTCGCATGCGAGGGCTGGTAGCCGCAACGCGAGACCATGTGGTCGCGCGGCACGACGCCTTCCCGACGCAAGGCCTCGACGAAGCCGGCAACGCGGTTGTCGGTCGCATATTCTTCCTTAATGCCACCAAGGAAGAGGAAGTCTTCCAGTGATCCTCCGCGTTTTCGCAGTTCGGCTATGAGCCTTTGCGTGAGTTGCATCGCACCTCCTTTATTGTCCGATACAATGGAGGGAGCACCGGCACCGGGAAGGTCGATGTTGACGCACGGCACCGCTGCCGTCTCGCATAGGCGATTGAGCTCGCCAGCCTGCGGCACGCCCACGATAAACAAGAATTCGACCTGCTGATCGAGGAGAGTCTTGGCAACCTTCGACTCGATATCGAACTGGCGTTGCGTGCTCACAACCACTGGACATAGATCCAGCTTCCGCGCTCTCGCTTCGAATGTCTCGGCGAGATCAGCAAAAAATCGATTGCGGTAGTGCGGCAAAATCATCCCGGCGAGACCCGACTTCGACAATCGTAAGCCGCGCGCTTTTAGATTCACGTTGTACCCGAGTTGGTTGGCGATAGTCAGGACGCGCTGCGCGGTGTCTTCCTTGATCCGATACCGAGACCAATTGCCGTTCAGAACGAGGCTGACCGTCGAAACCGAAGCTTCGGCGGCGGTCGCGATGTCGTAAATTGTGGATCTTCGCCGACGTTCATTCCGAGTCATGGCTTCACATCTCTTTGCGCTCGTCTTTGCGCTCGATTTTCAAGGCGCGGGTTTCGCCGGCACCGTAGCTGAACCCTGCACCTCATCTCCTTGCCGTTGAGAAGTTCTTATCTGCAAACGATTTCGCATCCGAGAATTACTGCTTGACACCGAGATCGTCTCTATTTATTTATTTATAGCTAAATGGATTTAGCAAGTCCTGAGATTGGCGAAATCCTAAAGTCTTGAGGCTTTTCCAGGCAAAGATGCCGGAGTGGGAGGTGCCCAAAACGCATCGAACTGGCAGTCCGCCACGCGCCTCCAATCCAGGCCACCCAAAACATCTCAAGAACACAGTGCTGACGGATCGGTCGAGCGCCGCCCGAGCAGTTCGATGACCGGCGCGCAGTTTCGAGCAAGTTGCGACGGACTCGAGTCGTTGGCGGTTTTCGCCGGACTGCGCTCGATGCATTGTATCGAATTCCGGAAACGCCAGGCGTCGATGCGTCATATTTCGATTCTGGTTATCGATGTCCGTACTTCGCAAGACGGTTGACAATGCGTCTGGCAGACTCACCAGGCGCGAGCAGGGGAGGGAAGCGGATGGGCAAGGGACATATGGATCCCGCGATATGCGTCGCAGCTTTCGGGGGAATCGGAGAAGCTTCGACCGAGATGCTGATGATCGCGACCGTCAACAACTCCGACATGATCATCAACCAAGTCCGCATTGAGAATCATGGCTGACGGTTTTGACAGAAATCTGAAGTTCGGCCCTTTCGAACTTTCGATTGGCGGAAGGCTGCTGCGGCGCGAGGATGTGGCGTTGCCCCTTGGGAGCAGGGCCCTGGACCTCCTGATCTACCTTGCCGAGCGTCCGGGCGAGGTGATCGCAAAGCAGGAACTGATCGATCACGTCTGGCCGGACGTAACGGTCGAGGAGGGGAGCATCCGGGTCCACATGGCCGCGATCCGCAAGGCACTTGGTGACGGCCAGTTTGGCAACCGTTACATCGCAAACATCAAGGGACGGGGCTACTCGTTCGTCGGCAGCGTTGTCTCTCTCGCGGGCGGCACGGAAAGCAGGAACGCCAGGTTCCGGCAGCAAGGCAGGCTCCCCGTGCGACCGATCATGATGATTGGGCGCGAAACGGTGGTCGGCGAGGTTAGCGACAAGCTCCGAAATGAAAGGTTCGTAACACTGCTCGGCCCCGGCGGCATCGGCAAGACGACCATTGCTTTGGCTGTTGGCCGCGCCGTTGCCGGGGAATTTGGCGGGAGAGTCCATTTTGTTGACTTGGAAAGCCTTACCGATCCGCGACATGTTGCGGGGGCTGTC
>Ga0209890_10000384_pt1 | contig 20368 bp, 18 predicted proteins | sample OrgsoiDNA2013049_FD_185799 | JGI IMG/M metagenome (GOLD analysis project Ga0209890, IMG submission 185799) | Permafrost soil microbial communities from the Arctic, to analyse light accelerated degradation of dissolved organic matter (DOM) -... | ecosystem: Environmental > Terrestrial > Soil >...
AAACCCTGCCGCCTGCGCGTCTTCCTCGGAGCAGAACCAGCGATCCGGTTTTGTCACGGGCGCATAACTCCGGCACAGCTGCAGGTGATAGACACCGACGTAACCGGTCAGGCGCGCGCGCCCGGCGAATTTCGCCTTGATGCTGCAGCCGGGCGGCATCGCGGGTTCGTCCGGGAACAGGGCTTCTCGCAGCTCGCGGTCTTTATCGCTTCGGCAGGACGAGCCCAGCAAGGCGCCTGACTTTTCCCGATGGCGGAAATCCCGCGGCGCCACGAAGCAGCCTCGCCAAAGGCCGCTAAGCTTGTCCTTTGCGTTCGCCTCGTCGTCCTTGAATCGACCCTTGGCGTCAGGTTCAAGATTCAACGCAAAACCCTGACGCACCAGCAACTGGTTCAAGCTGGTAGTTTCGCCGGTGGCGGTGCAAACGCCGGTGTGCCATTTGGTGTAGGCCTGGTTTGGCCCCAGGTCCTCGCAGTGGACGCCGCGCTTGCCAATCAGCTTCGCCAGCTGGTCACGCGCTTCCACGCCGCACGCCCATGGCTCGGCATGTTCGTCGATGCACATCTGGTCAAACTCCGGCGCATCGATGCCATCGAGTTTGTAGGTCACGCCGCCAAGCTGGAGGGTGTCTCCGTCCTTGACGATCGCGTCCTCGGCCCAGCTCGAATTCACTGGGAAGAATGCCAGGACAATCATTACAATCATTATAAGAAAGCGCATCGAGCTAATCCTGAGGCCACGGAAATGATATTTTCCCATAACGTATCGCACAACAGGGATACCAGAACGGGTTGGAAAGGCCGAATTCAAAAAACCAGAACAGTTTTCGACAATTTGCGCCGGCGTCGCCCGCCAATTAGGCAAAGAGTTTGAGACCGTCATTGCGAGGAGCGCTGGCGACGAAGCAATCCATGATCGTCGTAATCGTAGCCTGGATTGCTTCGCGGAGCCCGTCGTCGGGCGCGCATTCGCGCGACCCGTTGGATCGCGATGACGATCACAAATCCATTATTTGTTGACGGCATTTTCCAGTCGGCCTCTAGGGAGCCTTCGCCAACGACGTCCTTTGACTGGCAACGTTACCTGGCGAAACCGGCGCTGCGGCATTGCCCCAGCTGTTGCGGATGTAGGTCAGCACGGCGGCGGCCTGGGCGTCGCCGAGCCGCCAGTCGAACGCCGGCATCGCGGGCGCCGTCGGCATGCTCGCGGTCGATACCGCGCGTGTCCCCTGCAGCACCACCCGCACCAGCGTGGTCGGATCGTCGGATTGCACCAGCGCGCTGTCGGCAAGACGCGGAAACAGATGCGCCTCGCCCTTGCCCGTGTCCCTGTGACAGGCGGCGCAGCTATCCTTGTAGATCGCAGCACCCGCGCGCATCGCGTCGTCGTTGGCGGCGACCGGAACGGCCCTCGAAGGCGAAGCGAGCGCGCCGCTGTCCATGAGATAGGTTGCAATCGCGAAAATATCCTCGTCGGTCATCGCAGAGGTCGAATGGGTCACCGCGTCGGCCATCGGCCCGGAGGCCAGCGTCCAACTGTTGGCGCCGGTCTTGAGATATTGCACCAGATCGTCCCTCGACCATCGGCCGATGCCTTTGCGCGGATCGTTGGTGATATCGGGCGCGTACCAGCCCTGCAGCGTCGCACCCGCGAGTGCGGCGTCATTCTTGTCGCCGCCGAGGAACGTTTTCGGCGTGTGACAGGTGCCGCAATGCGCCGCCCCCTCGACAATGTAGGCGCCGCGATTCCACTCCGCCGATTTTTGCGGGTTGGGCTGATAGCGCCCCGCCGTAAAATTGAGCGCGTTCCAGAACGCCATCGAGAGCCGGATGTTGAACGGGAACGGCAGCTGGTTCGAGATCACACTGTTACTGACGGGCGCAACCGTTGCGAGATAGGCACGGATCGCGAGTACGTCGTCATCGCTCATTTTGGTGTAGGCAGGGTAGGGCATGGCCGGATAGAGACGCCGCCCATGATGGCCGCGGCCGTCATGCAGGGCCGCCAGGAACTCGGCGTTGGTCAGATTGCCGATACCTGTTTCCCGGTCGGGTGTGATGTTTGGCGCCACCAGCATGCCGAACGGCGTTTGCAGCGCCAATCCGCCCGCAAAAGGTGGACCGCCCGGCTTGGTATGGCACGCCGCGCAGTCGCTGAGCACCGCGAGATATCGCCCTTGTTCGATGCGGTCGAAATTTTGCGTGTCCTGCGCAGCGACCGCGCCGGACCAGGCGACGAGGAGAATTGCGGCGGCGAGAGAGGAGCGCATCATTTTCTCCTCACACCAATGGGCCGGGGTTGCGCAGATAGCGGTCCCTGATCGCATCGGCGGTCCAGTAGGCGAGCGCGCCGACCGTGTCGGTCGGGTTGTAGCCGTGGTTCTGCGGAAACACCGACGCGCCGCCCGGCACGAACACATTGTGCACGTCCCAGCTCTGACAATAGCGGTTGAGCACGCTGGTGGCGGGATCGGCGCCCATCACGGTGCCGCCGGTGTTGTGCGTGGTCTGGTAGATCGACATGTTGTAGGGCCCCTTGCGCGGCGCCGGTGTCAGTTCGGCGGGGTCCATCGCCTTGGCGATGTCGGCCAGCCGTTCGGTGAGGAAGGCCGACATCTTCAGTTCGTTGTCGTGGAAATCGAACGTCATCCGCATCAGCGGCCGGCCGAGCCGATCCTTGTAGGTCGGATCGAGGTCGAGACAGCAATCCTTGTAGCTGTAGGAACTGCCGTGGGTGGCGAGGCTGCAGGCGCGCTGATAGGTTTCCGCGGTCGCCTTCTTCCACTGCGCGCCCCATTTCGGCGTGCCGGCGGGCACCGGCCGGGTCTGAATCGGCCGGGCATTGGTCTGCCCGAAGCCCATATAGCCGCCGCCGAAAAAGCCGAGCCCCGTGTGATCGAAATTATCGCCGTTGTAATCGTCGATGATCATGCCGTGCGCGCCGGTGGCGATGAACGGATTGAGGTTCTTGTCCTTCAGGATCAGGTTGACGCTCGAAGTGGTCTGATAGGCATAATTGCGCCCGACCACGCCCTGGCCGGTCTGCGCGTCATAGGGCTTGCCGATGCCGGACAGCAGCATCAGGCGGACATTGAACAGAGCGAAGGCGCAGACCAGCACGATATCGGCGGGCTGCTCCCATTCCTCGCCAGAAGTATCGACATAGGTGATGCCGGTGGCGCGTTTGCCGGTCGAATCAAGATTGATCCTGGTGACTTCGGATTCGGTTTGCGCGGTGAAATTCGGAAACCGCAGCAGCGCCGGCAGCACGCAGGTTTGCGGGCTCGCCTTGGAATAATTGCCGCAGCCGAAGCGTTCGCAGAATCCGCAATAGGTGCACTGGCCGAGCTTCATGCCGAGCGGATTGACATAGGCCTCGCTGAGATTCGAAGCCGGCTGCGGGAATGGATTGTGACCGGTGTTGCGCGCGGCTTCGGCAAACAGCGTCGCGCCAAGGCCCTGCTTCAGCGGTGGCGTCGGATATTCGGATGAGCGCCAGCCTTCGAACGGATTGCCGCCGTCCTGTTTTGCGCCGCGAAGGTTGCCGGCCTTGCCCGAGGTGCCGCAAAGTTTTTCGAAGCGATCATAATAGGGCTCGATCTCGTCGTAGCTGACCGGCCAATCCTGGATCGTCATGTCCGCAGGCAGCGCGTCCTTGCCGTAACGCTCCTCAAGATGGCTGCGGACGCGAAAATCCGTCGGCAGGAAGCGCCAGGTCTGCCCGTTCCAATGCACGCCGGCGCCGCCGACGCCATTGCCGGGCAGGAAGCTCGCGAAGCTGCGGATCGGCAGCGCGGTCTGGCCGGCGTTGTTGCGGAAGGTCAGCGTCTCCTGATCCGGCCGCAGAAAGAGATCCAGCCGCACCGCGTAGCGCAACTCGTCCTGCGCATAGGCCGGCGGGAAATCGGTCGCGGTATCGCGCCATGGCCCGCGCTCGATCGCGACGACGTCAAGGCCTGCCTTGGCGAGTTCATAGCCGAGGATCGATCCGGTCCACCCCAGGCCAATGATCACAACGTCCTTTGCGGGGAGTTTACGCGCCATGACCTATTCCCTCAGCGTCCAGTCGGAGCGGCCCATGATGCTCACGGGCGGCAGCGGATAGACTTCGTTGTGACGCTCGACCCAGTCGCGATAGTCGTAACGCGCGCCGGGAAAACCAACCAGTTTCCAGCCGGCCATGTCGCGGTTGCCGCCGTAGATCGGATCGGCAAAGAAACCTTCCTGCGTGTTGGCCAGCAACAGCTCGAAGAACTCCTCCGCGTTGACGTCCTTGAGCGCGATCGATCCGGTCTCAAGGCCGCCCAGCACCTTGTCCTGATCCGCGGGCGCAAGCGCGGCAAACGATTTGCCGGAAAATGTCGCCTTGACGTAGTCGGCCGTCGCTTTCAGCCCGGTGCGGTAGCGCGCGGCCGGCGCGTCCGGCATCTGGTAGCCTTGCGTGGCCGCGCCCGGCATGAAGGGCGGCTTCATATAGAGGCCGGCGGCGCGGCCATACGGGCCCGCCAATTGCCGGTCCATGAAGACGGCGCAGCCGGCATCCTTGCCGCCGGGTCCGCGATCGTCGGGTGGGATCAGACGATCGACCGCGGCTTCGATCAGCGAGGCTTCGTCCGATGTGAAGAACATCCACGGGCCCGGCCGGACCAGCGCCGGCGGCGTCGCGGTGCCAGGCTCCCACGGCATGCCGCCGCTAAGGGTACGGGCGCGCCCGGCGGTCGTACCCGCGACCAGCAAAGCCGCGGTCGAAACCAGAAGCGAACGGCGGGTCAGCCTGGTCACCGTCAAGTTCCTGCTTCCCTGTTTGCGCAGCCGTCATATCGCGCCTGACGCAGCGCTATCTGTATTGCCTCTGGTCCCCCGGCTTTGTCTCCCGATTTTATTTTGATCGGGCCGGGAACTTTTCCGGCTTGATCGGAAATGTCTTGAGTTTACTCGCGTCTGCCGCCTCGTTCGCGCCATTCCCACCAGGTCTGCGGAAATCCGTACAGGAGCAAAGGCCGCGACGGCTCGCGCTCCAACAAAAGATCACGATGCGTATTGCGCGACGCCGTTGCCGAACGACCAGTTTTCCTTTTTCACCTCGACCAGGGTGATGAAGACATCCTCCGGCCGGACCTGCAGCGAGGCGGAAAGTCCGTCGGCAATCGCCTTGTAAAGCGCCTGCTTCTGCGCCACGGAGCGGCCCTCGTTAAAGAAGATCTGCACCATGATCAGATCGTCGGTGCGGTGGATGCCGAGATAGTCGGGATCGAAGATGAAGTTGTCGGCTGAGTGCTCGCCGATGATCTGGAAGCGGTCGTGCTCGGGAACGCCGGTGCAGGCCACCATCGCCCGATAGACGATCTGCCCCACCTTCTGCCGGTAGGTTGCGTCTTTTCCCTTTTGCAGGTCGATCCGTACCAGCGGCATCGCGCTCTCCATCTCGTTGCGAACGCGCCTTGGTCTCGCGCGCGTCATTATCGCTTGCATATGCAAGTAGTCACGTTATATGTGCATATGCATGCAATAGTCAAGACGGAGGCGGGAGCGGCGAAATGACGGGAGCGGTGAAGATGGCGGTTGGCAGCAGGAAGCAGAGCCGCCCCTGCAACTGCACGGCCTTGCGCAAGGCGACGCGCCGGGTGTCGCAGCTTTATGATCTGGCGTTGGAGCCGTGCGGATTGCGGATCACGCAGCGGGCGATCCTCAGCCACATCGCCCGCAGCGGAACGCCGCCGATCGGCGAACTGGCCGGGGCGCTTGTGATGGACCGCGGCGCGCTCACGCACAATCTGAAGCCGCTGGAGCGCGATGGGCTGGTCGAAGTCAGCATCGACCCGGACGATCGCCGCAACCGCCGCGTTGCGTTGACCGCGGCCGGCCGGACCAAACTCGCGGAGTCGGAGCCGCTGTGGAAGCGCGCCCAGCAGGACTTCGAGGCCGCCTTTGGCGTCGCCAAATCCGCCGCACTGCGCAAGGCGCTCGAATATGTCGTATCCGAGGATTTTGAGGCCGCCTTCAGCCGTCTGGATTGAGCAAAAATCCACCCACTGGAGGTCGAACTCAAGTCGCGCGCCGGAGCTCCCAACAATGTTCCGCGGCATTGGCTACACCAGGCAGCGGGACGATCTGCCGCTGGAAGAAATTATGGGAAAAAGTCCGATGGGCAAAGTGGCTGTTGTCGTCGATCAGGCCAGGGCAAACCAATAGCGAGGTCGCCACTGCAGTGCGATCGACCTATTTGAGTTCCTCAACCAAAAAATCCACCAGCGCGCGGACCTTCGTCGAGGGGCGCGGACCTCCGGGAAAAACCGCATGCACGTCCACCGGCTCGAGCTTGTAGCCGCGAAGCAGCGGCACCAGCGCATCCGCCTTTGCTTCGGCCGCGAACATGACCGTCGATGCCATGGCGATGCCGAGGCCTGCCATGACGCTTGCAAAAACGCCGGGGCCTGAATCGGTATGAATGCGGCCGCGCAAGTCGACCGATATTTCGGTACCGTTGCGGGTGAATGACCAGCTGTCGCGGCCGAAATTGCCCGGCCCAAAAATGCAATCGTGTGAGGCGAGATCTGCCGGCGTTTTCGGGGTGCCACGCGCTTTGAGGTAGAGCGGCGAGGCCACGAGCATGATCTCGAGCGTTTCGAGCTTGCGCGCGCCGAAACCGGAATCGCCGAGCTTACCGAGGCGAATGGCGACATCGGCGCCTTCCGCGACCAGATCCTGCCGCGCATCGACAACCGCCATCTCGACCTCCAACAGCGGGTGCGCGGCGAGAAATTTCGGCAGGCGCGGAATGATTTCGCGGGTCCCGTAAATGATAGGCAATGCGAGGCGGATAGTGCCGCGCAGCGAATCGACGCCGCGCGCGGCGTCTTCGGCGTCCTCGATTTCCGCCAAAATCTCGCGGGTGCGATCGAGAAACACCGCGCCGGCATCGGTCACCGTGATGCGGCGCGTCGTACGCAGAAGCAGCGTCACGCCGAGCCGCGCCTCCAACTCGCCGATGATGCGCGACACCGACGGCTGCGACAGACCGAGTTCGCGGGCCGCCCTCGAAAAGCTGCCGCTTTCAGCCGCGCGCACAAAAACCTGCAATTCCTGCAACCGGTCACTCATTTGAAATCCAAATAAATAATGTCCACATTTGCCATATACCCCTTTTGCAGCAATGAACCAGATGTGGCGGGCCAACCCAATACGGAGACTTTCCATGGCCCTGCAAGATATGACCCTACAAGACCGCCTCGACGCTTTTAAAGCCGACTTCGAGTCCGGCCGGTTTTCCATCAAGCCGACCAGCGCGGCACTGCACGCGATGCACTGCGCTACCGCCGAACTGATCGAAAGCGCGCAGGCGCAACGCGCCAAAAAAGCTGGCGACGCGGCGCCGGAATTCACGCTTCGAGACCCCGACGGCAAGCCGGTGTCGTCGCGCGACCTGCTGGCAAAAGGCCCGCTGGTTATTTCCTTCTATCGCGGCGTCTGGTGCCCGTACTGCAATCTGGAATTACAGGCGTTGCATTCGGCACTGCCCGACATCGCCGCAAGAGGCGCCAGCCTGATCGCGATTTCGCCACAGACGGCTCCGAACAGCCGCAAATCGCAGCGCGACAACAAGCTGAGCTTTCCGATTCTGAGCGATGCCAAAAGCGAGGTCGCGAACGCGTTCGGCATCCGTTTCGCGCTGCCGGATTACCTGGTCGAACTCTACAAGAGTTTCGGGAATAATCTGCCTGTTCTCAACGACGATCCGGCCTGGGTGCTGCCGATGCCCGCGCGGTATGTGATCGGCGCCGACGGCGTGATCGATTATTCCGAAGTCAATCCCGATTACACCCGGCGTCCCGACCCGTCGGAGTTGCTGCCTGTGCTCGATCGCCTGAAAGCCAGCCAAGCGGCCTGACCCCACCAAACCGGCGCGCCGGTCGCCCAACAATCGAGCCCTCGCCGGCGGCGTGAACGCAATCCGAAATCCGAACACGCAAACCGTGCGTGGCGTGGCGGCGAAGCCGCCGCTTCGGTGCCTCGGATTGCCTGTGGACGAGGCCGGTATCGCAGTTCAGAGGTCTTGAGCTTTCGGCTGATCACCGATTGAGCATCGCAGCTTAATTTCGTCGCCCGGATTTTTACAACGTCATCCTCGGCTCCAGACCTCGGTCCGGCAATTGACTCACCTCCGCGACGATGTACTCTCCGATCCAACAAAGAACGGCTATCCTTTCAAGGGATAGCGCATAAGGGAGGACACGAATGCGCTGCCTGCGGCTGATTTGCTATTCGTTAGTGGCCCTTGGTCTGTTGTTATCCGGCCGACCGGTTCTCGCCGAAGACACCATCAAGCTCGCTTATACCGATCCGTTTTCGGGTCCGTTTGCGTCGGGCGGCGATGAATTCCTCAAGATCTTTCAATTCATCATTGCGCGAAAGAACGCAGCCGGCGGGCCGCTGGGCAGAAAATTCGAGCTCGTTCCATTCGACGACAAGCTGCAGCCGGCCGAAGCGCTGATCGCGCTGAAAAACATGACGGACCAGAACATTCCGTTCGTGATGCACTGCACCGGATCCAATGTCGGATCCGCGCTGATCGACGGTGTTTCCAAGCACAATGCGCGCAATCCGGACAATCGCATTCTGTATCTGAATTGCGGAGCGCTTGCGACCGAATTGACCAACGAGCAATGCGACTTCTGGCACTTCCGTTTCGCAGGCAGCGTCGACATGCGCGCGGCTGCGCGAATCAAGTCGCTGCCGGCGGACCTGAAGAAGGTCTATCTGTTGAATCAGGACTATCTGTTCGGCCAATCGATCCAGCACGACACCAAGAAATGGCTGGCGAAGTTGCGCCCCGACATCGAGATCGTCGGCGACGAACTGATGCCGTTCGGCAAAGTGCAGGATTTCTCCTCCTACGTCGCCAAGATCAAGGCGTCGGGCGCGCAGAGCGTCATCACCGGCAATTACAACCGCGATCTCAATCTCCTGATCAAGGCGGCCGTGGACTCCGGTCTCGACGTGCGTTTCGATACCTTCCTGGCGCATCTGATCGGCGGGCCGACCGCCATCGGTGCTGCCGGCGAAAACCGCCTGTCGTCGGTGATGGAGTTCAACGGCAACGTCGCGGTCGATCTGAAAAGCGCCGAGGCGGAGAAGCTGGCCAGCGACTGGCGCGCCAACCATGCGACGGATTTCTCGACGCTCAATTTCATCACCATGATCGATATGCTGACCGATGCCATCAACAAGGCCGGTTCGACCGATCCGCTCAAGGTTGCGCTGGCGCTCGAAGACATGCACGAAAAGGACCTGGTCGGCCAGGAAACCATCATGCGCAAGGAAGATCATCAATTGCTGATGCCGTTCTATGCCGGCGTGTTCAGCAAGGATGTCAAATTCGATTCCGAGCACACCGGCTTTGGCTGGAAGAACATCATGACGGCGTCGGCGGCCGACCTGACGCTGCCGACGATCTGCAAAATGAAGCGGCCGGAAAACTGACCGCGGCTTGAGAGGGCATCGATACGGGAAAACGGGGCGATCATGGAAATAGTCCTGGTTTCCCTGTTCAATGGCCTGGTCTACGGCATGCTGTTGTTCATGCTGGCCAGCGGATTGACGCTGATCTTCAGCATGATGGGCGTGCTGAATTTTGCCCATGCCAGCATCTACATGATCGGCGCCTATCTGGCATTCACGCTGAGCCAGCTGCTCGGCTTCTTTCCCGCGCTCATCATTGCGCCGATCCTGTGCGGCCTGATCGGCGCCGCCATCGAAGTCTGGGGTCTGCGGCGCGTCCATAACAATGGCCACATCGCCGAGCTGCTGTTCACCTTCGGCATGGTGTTCATCATCCAGCGCGGCGTGCAGATGATCTGGGGCATGCTGCCGATGGCCTATCGCGTTCCGGCGCTGCTCGACTTTCCGTTGTTCACGGTTTACGGCGCCAACTTCCCGGCCTATCGCGGCTTCATGCTGCTGGTGTCCGTGGGCATGCTGGTGGCGACATGGCTGCTGCTGAAGAAAACCCGCGTCGGCCTGATCATCCAGGCGGCCCTCACCCATCCGCAGATGGCGAGCGCGCTCGGCCATAATGTGCCGCGGGTCTTCACCATCGTGTTCGCCGGCGGCTGCCTGCTTGCCGGCCTCGCCGGCGTGATCGGCGGCAACTACCAGACCACCGAACCCGGCATGGCCGAAGCGATGGGGCCGATCGTCTTCGTGGTCGTGGTGTTCGGCGGGCTCGGCTCGCTGTCCGGCTGCTTCATCGCCTCGATCCTGATGGGATTGATCCAGACCTTTGCCGTCGTCATCAATTATTCGCTGCTCGATCTGGTCAAGCCGCTCGGCATCACGGTGTCCGGCGACAATCTCTTCACCGAAATCCTGACCGTTCCGGTGGCGCGGATCGGCGCGCTATTACCGTTTGCGCTGATGATCATCATCCTGCTGTTCCGTCCGCGCGGCCTGTTGGGAACGCGCGACACATGAGCGGAGGCCGGTTCAAACAGGGCTGGATCTGGATCGCGGCGCTGGCCATCGCGATCATGGCGCCATGGGCGTTCTACAATTACGGCACCGGGCGTCACTCCGGCTTTGTGCTGTCGATGCTCAGCCAGATGGGCATGATGAGCATTCTGGCGTTGTCCTATAATATGCTGCTGGGGCAGGCCGGCCTGTTCTCGCTGTGTCACGCGACCTTCTTCGGCATCGGCGGCTACGCGACCATCCATTTTCTCAACCTGGCCGGGGCCGGCGATCTGCCGCTGCCGATGGAGCTCATTCCATTGCTGGCGGGGCTGTCCGGGCTCGGCCTTGCGATCGTGTTCGGCTATATGGCGACCAAGCAGCGCGCCACCGCGTTCGCGATGATCACGCTCGGCATCGGCGAGTTGATGGTCACCGCGGCGCTGATGTTTCATCATTTCTTTGGCGGCGAGGGCGGCGTCAACGCCAACCGCATGATCGGCCACAGCCTGTTCGGTCTCAAGTATGCGTCCGGAATTCAGGTCTATTACCTGATCCTGGCGTGGACGCTGGGTTCGGCGCTCGCGATGTTTTTCCTGACCCTGACGCCGCTCGGCCGGATGGCGAACGCCACCCGCGACAATTTCGAGCGCGTGCAGTTCATGGGCTACGATCCGCGGATCGTGCGCTTTCTGCAATTCGCGCTCTCCGGATTTTTTGCCGGGATCGGCGGCGGGCTGTACGCGATCACCTATGAAATCGTGACCTTCGATGCGCTGGCCGCGCCGCTTTCGGCGAATGCGCTGCTGATGGCCTATATCGGCGGAGCCAGCGCCTTCGGTGGCCCGATATTGGGCGCGGTGCTGATCACGCTGTTGCAGAGCGGGGTCAGCCTGATGTCCAATTCCTGGCTGGTCTATGTCGGCGTGCTGTTCATCGGCATGGTGATCTTCGCGCCGCAGGGCATCATGGGACTGGTGATGGCCCATGGTCCGATTGTGCGCGCCGGACAATTCGGCCGGCTACTGATGCCTTATGTCAGGGTGGTTCCGGCGGGCCTTGTCATGGCGCTTGGCTTCGTCGGTCTGGTGGAATTGACGTCGTTCCTGACCATCGGCGCGGCGCAAGGCAAGACGTTGATCCTGTTCGGCAACAGGATCGACGTTCATGCCGTGCTGCCGTGGCTGCTGGCGACGGTCTGCCTGGTCGGCGGCGGCGTCTGGCTGCGGCTGGAAGCGCGCGCGTTCCGGCGGGTCTGGGAAAAGCTGATGCTCGAACTCAAGCCGCAAAGGAGCGCGGCATGACCGGCATCGCGCTCAGTCTGCGTAAGGTGACAAAAACGTTCGGACAGACCGAGATCATCCGCGGCGTCAATCTCGATATCGCCAGCGGCGAGCGTCATGCCATCATCGGCCCGAACGGCGCCGGCAAGACCACGCTGTTCAACCTGGTCAGCGGCCGTTTTCCGTTGTCCTCGGGCGAGATCTGGCTGAACGACGCCCGGGTCGACCGGTTGCCGCCGCACCGGATCAACCGGATGGGCCTGTCGCGCAGCTTTCAGATCACCTCGATCTTCCACCGATTGTCGGTGTTCGAAAACCTGCGCTGCGCGCTGTTGTGGAGCATGGGCTATCACTACTCGTTCTGGACCCCGCTCTGGATTCAGCGCGAACTGACCGCGCGCACCGATTCGATGCTGGAGCAGTTGAACCTCGCGCCGCGCCGTGACACCGCGGCCGGGTTGTTGTCCTATGCCGACCAGCGCGCGCTCGAGATCGGCATGACCATCGCGGGCGGTGCTTCCGTGATCCTGCTCGACGAGCCGACGGCGGGAATGAGCAACGCCGAAACCGACAGCGCCGTCGAACTGATCCGCCGCGTTTCCGAGGGCAAGACCCTTGTGATGGTGGAGCACGACATGAAGGTGGTGTTCGATCTAGCCGATGTGATCACCGTGCTGGTCTATGGCCAGGTGATCGCGTCGGGGCCGCCGCAAGCCGTCCGCGCGAATGCCGCGGTCCAGGAAGCCTATCTCGGCGCGCTGGACGCCGCATGATTCTCGAGGTCAACGATCTCCACGCCTATTATGGCCAAAGCCACATTCTGCACGGCGTGGACCTCTGCGTCGACGACGGCGAGATTGTCAGCCTGCTCGGGCGCAACGGCGTCGGCAGATCGACCGCCTGCAAGGCGATCATGGGCCTCGTCGCCGCGCAGGGCACGGTGAAATTCCGTGGGCAGAATATCGCCGGGCTGCGACCGGATCAGGTGGCGCATTGCGGCATCGGCTACGTGCCGGAAGACCGGCAAATCTTTCCGACCCTGACGGTGCGACAGAATCTCGAGCTCGGCCTCAAGCGCTCCGGCAAATTCGGCCGCTGGAAGTTCGACGACATCTTTGCGCTGTTTCCAAATCTGAAGGCGCGGCAGGATACGTCAGCCGGTGTCCTGTCCGGCGGCGAGCAGCAGATGCTGACGATGTGCCGCACCTTGATGGGCGATCCCGATCTGATCCTGATCGATGAGCCGACCGAGGGCCTGGCGCCGAAGCTGGTCGAGCAGGTCGGCGAATTGCTCGCCGAAATCGGACGGCGAGGCGTCTCCATCCTGCTGGTCGAACAGAAACTGGCGATCGCGCTCAAGATCTCGGCCCGGCTTTACGTCATGGGCCATGGCAGAATCGTCTTTCAGGGCACGCCGGCCGATTTCGGAGCAAACGCCGCCGTGCGCAAGGAGTGGCTCGAGGTCTAGGGCGTCACGTCGGAACGCCGCACCGCTTGCGGCGCGGTCTGTTGCTTCCAGGTTGAATTGGCGACATGGACCGGAGAGAATGGCGGCCGCTCGACATAATGTCCGTCGCCTTTTTCGGCGCGAAGATCGCCTTTGGCGAAAGCGATCTTGCCGCGCGACAGCGTCACAATGGGCGCACCCAGGCAGGCAAAACCTTCGAACACATTGTAATCGATCCGGCTCAATTGGTTTTTGGCGGTGATGGTTTTGCTCGCCGAGGGATCCCACACCACGATGTCGGCGTCGGAGCCTGTGGAAAGCCGGCCTTTCCTCGGATAGATGTTGAGGATGCGGGCGATGTTGGAAGACGTCACCGCGACGAATTCTTCTTTCGTCAGCCGGCCGGTGTTGACGCCCGATGTCCACAGCAGCGGCATGCGGTCTTCGAGACCGCCGGTGCCGTTCGGGATCCTGCGGAAATCCTCAAAGCCAAGCCGCTTCTGATCGGTGGTGAACGCGCAGTGGTCGGTCGCGACCACCTGCAGCGAGCCGGATTGCAGCCCGGCCCACAGACTGTCCTGATGCGTTTTCGCGCGAAACGGCGGCGACATCACCCGCCTTGCGGCATGGTTCCAGCTTTTGTTTTCATACTCGGTGGCATCGAGCAGCAGATGCTGGATCAACGGCTCGCCGTAGACCCGCTTGCCATTGGCGCGGGCCCGCGCGATCGCCTCATGCGACTCGCGGCAGCTGGTATGCACGACATAAAGCGGCGCCCCCGTCATGTCCGCGATCATGATGGCGCGGTTGGTCGCCTCGCCTTCGACCTCCGGCGGCCGCGAATAGGCGTGGCCCTCGGGGCCGGTGACGCCGCGCTCCAACAGGGCTTCCTGCATGCGCGCGACCACGTCGCCGTTCTCGGCGTGGACCAGCGGCATGGCGCCGAGATGGGCGCAACGCGCAAACGAGTTGTAGAGCTCGTCGTCGTCCACCATCAGCGCGCCCTTGTAGGCCATGAAATGCTTGAAGGTGTTGATGCCGTAGGTCTTGACGACGATCTCCATCTCGTCGAACACCTGTTTCGACCACGACGTCACCGCCATGTGGAAGCCGTAGTCGCCGGCCGCCTTTTCGGATTTGCGCCGCCAGTCCTGATACGCCGCCAGCATCGATTGCCCGGGATCCGGAATGCAGAAATCGACGATCATGGTGGTGCCGCCGGCAAGTGCTGCCTTGGTGCCCCATTCGAAATCATCCGCCGACACGCTGCCCATAAACGCCAGCTCGAGATGGGTGTGCGGATCGATGCCGCCCGGCATCACATAGCAGCCTCCGGCGTCGATCACCTCTGCGCCGGCGGGGGCGTCGAGGCCGGCGCCGACCGCGACGATCGTCTCGCCGTCGACAAGTACGTCGGCGCGCCGCGAATGATCGGGGTTCACGACCGTGCCGCCGCGGATGATGAGAGGGGCCATGGAAACTCCAGACAGGCAATTCGAAAACGCGCGTCGCGCAGCCGCGATGCTACCGTTCCCGGCAGCCTAATTGGCGCACAAAAGGTGGGCAACAGGTAGCCGGTCGAAGCTTCGATGACATGGCCTAAATCTTGAATGCCAAAACCCGCGAGCGCCCACAATGCGATTGCGAGGCTGACATGGATTTGCCATCGAGTGCCCCGGTCGGCGGCTTGATCGATCGTTCGGTCACGAGTGCCGGCCCGAGGCGGTCCGAAGCCGTGCTCGATCAAGCCAAATACCTTCATCATGCCGGCAGCCCCTGGTTTCTGGCCTTGACCGCGCTCGGCGTCGTGTTCGGCGACATCGGCACCAGCCCGCTCTACGCATTCCAGGTGGCGCTGACCGGCGTCGGTCATTCGCCTCCGACAGCCGCCGACGTGCTCGGGATCGTCTCGCTGATCCTCTGGGCGCTCACCGTCATGGTGTCGCTGAAGTATGTGATCTTCGTGCTGCGCGCCGACAATGACGGCGAGGGCGGCATCCTGGCATTGCTCTCGCTGGTCGCCGCCGATCAGGTCGCCAATGGCGCAAAGCTTCCCGTGCTGGTTCTGCTCGGCGTGGTCGGTGCCTCCTTGCTCTATGGCGACGGCGTCATCACGCCGGCGATCTCGGTGCTTTCGGCGATGGAGGGGCTAAAACTGGTCGCGCCGGAATTTGAACATTTCGTGGTGCCGGCCACCATCGCGGTGCTGATCGGACTGTTCGTGATCCAGCGTTATGGCACCGGCAGCATCGGCAAACTGTTCGGCCCCATCATGGTGATCTGGTTTGCCGTCATCGGCGGGCTGGGCGCGGCCAATATCTGGATGGCGCCGGCGATTCTCAAGGCGGTCAGCCCGACCGAGGCGGTGCGCTTCCTGATCGCCGATCCCAAAATCTCGTTTGTCGTGATCGGCGCGGTATTCCTGGCGCTGACCGGCGGCGAGGCGCTGTATGCCGACATGGGCCATGTCATGTCGGCGCCAACGCCATCCGCCGCGCCTGGTTCGGGCTGGTGCTGCCGGCGCTGCTGCTGAATTATTTCGGCCAGGGCGCGCTGATCCTCAGCGATCCCGCGGCGGCCGACAATCCGTTCTACAAGCTGGCGCCGGGCTGGGCGCTGATCCCGATGGTGGTGCTGGCGACCTTCGCCACCATCATTGCCTCGCAGGCGCTGGTCTCCGGCGTGTTTTCGCTGACACGGCAGGCGATGCAGATGGGATTGTGCCCGCGCGCCAGGATAACGCCGACCTCGGTCGACGAGGCCGGCCAGATCTACGTGCCGGCCGCTAACTGGCTATTGATGACCGGCACCTTGCTGACCGTGGTGCTGTTCCGCTCGTCGGAAAATCTGGCGGCCGCCTATGGCATTGCCGTGTCAGGCACCATGCTGATCACCACAATCCTGCTCTATCGTGTCGCGGTGTCGCGATGGCAGTGGCCGCCCGCCGTCGCGATACCCATCATCGCGATCTTCGGCGCGATCGATGCCACCTTCCTGGTGTCGAATTCGATCAAGATCGTCGAAGGCGGCTGGTTTCCGCTCATCGTCGGCGCGGTGATCGCGGTCCTGATGCTGTCCTGGCGCAAGGGCTCTTCGGAAGTCAGGCATCGGCTGCAGGAGATGTCGATGCCGCTGAAGGAATTTATCGATTATGCCGACAACACCTGCATCGGCCGCGCGCCGGGAATGGGGGTATGGCTCACCAAAGTCGAGCACGGCGCCTCGCCGATGCTGCTGCGTCATATCGAGCACAACCGCGTCCTGCATGCCACCGTGGTTCTGCTGACGTTCGTGTCCGACCGCCGGCCGCGGGTGCCGTTTCACGAGCGTCATTCGGTGCATCGGCTCGGCCACGGTTTTTACCGCATCCAGGTCAGGCTGGGGTTCATGCAGACGCCGGATATTCCGCTCACTTTGATCAACTGCAACCGGCTTGGCTTCGACGCCGATCTCGACCACAAGAACTATTACATCGCCCACGAGACCATCGTGCGCCGCGCCACCGGATCGTCGATGCCGCCGATACCTTTTGCGGTTTTCTCGTTTCTCAACCGGATCGCCAGCCGCGCCCCCGATTTCTTCAAAATTCCCCACGACGCCATCATCGAGGTCGGATTTCGGGTCGAGGTCTGACAACGGCGCTAGCACGTTCCGGTGATTGGAACAGCCTGCACGCCGAAGCCATGGCAAACTCAATTTTGCTTGCGGTCGGCGGTCGCGCTATGTCAGCGTTTGCCGGGCGGCGCTGAAGCACGGCGGCGACACTGTTCGCGAACCGCATTGGGGAGCCAAATTGAAACGACGCCAGTTTATCGCGTTACTCGGCGGCGCCATCGCTGCGCCCGGCGCGGCGATCGGCCAGACCCCAAAAGTTTATCGCCTGGCGGTGTTAAGTCCGGGGCGGCCGACTTCCGATATCTCTCCCGATCTGAAGCTGTTGCTGGCCTCGCTTGCGCAGCGTGGCTACATCGTCGACCAGAACCTGATCATCGAGGGTCCGCGCGGGAGATTTGCCGAGTTCTCCGGACTGCCGCAGGTGCTGCGGGATTTGAAAGCGCGGCGGGTCGATGTCGTCGTCACCATCGGATATCCCACCGCGCTCGCGGCAAAGCAGTCCGGCATCCCCACGGTCGTTGCCTACGGCGCCGGCGATCCGGTGGCGACCGGTCTGGTCGATCGCCTCGATCGGCCGGGCGGCGGCATCACCGGCATATCCGATGTGGCGAGCACGCTGACGACCAAGCGACTTGGCCTGCTCAGCCAGCTGACGCCGAATATTCGCCGCGTTGCCATCATGTGGAACAAGGACGATCTCGGCATGACCTTGCGCTATGACGCATCCGTCAAGGCCGCCGGCGAGATCGGTATCACCATCGAACCGGCGGGCGTGCGCCGGGTGGATGATTTCAATGACGCATTCGCCGCGATGAGCAGGGAGCCGCCGGACGCGCTTCTGATGGTATCCGACCTGCTCACCAACGTTAACGTCAGGCGGGTGTTCGATTACACCAGCGAGCGCGGCATACCGGCGATCTACGAATATGACGTGTTCGCCCGTGACGGAGGTTTGATGTCATACGGACCGGACCTGAACGAGTCGTTCGACCGGGCGGCTGCCATGGTGGACCGTATTCTCAAAGGCGCGAAACCGGCCGAATTGCCGTTCGAACAGCCGACCCGCTATTTGTTTGTACTTAACCTGAAGACGGCAAAATCGATGAAGCTGGAAATACCGCCGTCATTGCTGGCACTGGCCGATGAGGTCATCGAATAGCGCGCGGCAACCGTCGCCATCATGCCGGTGGTGGTGTGATTGCCGGGAAGACTTTTAAGCTGGCGGCTTGGGCGTCAAGCGGGCGTCTTCGGTGTCGCTTCGAGCGTCAATCTGATTTGTCTTGCGGCTGACAGTGCCCTTCGGATGTTGGGGTCTTCCGAACCGAATTCGAAAGTGATCAGCCTGTTGCAATGCTGGCAATTGACCTGAAAACCGGGCCTGACCTTCTGCGCGCGCTCCCGAAATACCTGGGAGCACTTCGTGCATTTAATTCTGACCTTGTCGTCAACCATGAAATCCACCCAAAAGCCCACCCTTTCATGCGGGCGTTAAGCGACTGATAATTTTGCCCCATGGCGGGGCAGCCGATACAGGGATGGTTGAGCGCTTCGCGAAACCCCGGCACCGGCAAGCGTGGCGCGGATGAGCCGACGGCTCGCGCAAAATGCGCGCCCGATGACAGGCTCCGCGATATCCAGGGGGCCAAAGGTCATGCCGCGCATTCAGCCGTGGATCAATCCCAGCGACGAGGATCCCCGGACAATCTCATGCCGATGATCAGAAACTCGAGGATCGCCAGCGCCAATACGATGGCGGTGATCGCCATCACCACGCTGCGCGGCGTGATCATCGGCTCGGACTCGGGTTCGATGATGGCCGCCGGCGCGGCCTCGATGATATCGACCCAGCGCGCGACGAGGGGGGACTGCGCCGGCCCGATATCCACCCAGCGATCGATCCACGATGTCTGCACGGGTTCTTCGTCGCCGGGCAACATCTGCGACATCGATTCACGCCATTTCGGATGATCGATTTTTTGCTGAACCTGATAGTCGATTGGCCTGACCTGATGTTCGGGTTTTTCCCGAACTTGATCATCGGTTTTTTTCCGAACTGTATGGATCCGGTGATGCAGGCGTGTCGCTTCCGCATTCCAGCAATGACCGGCGCCGTGCCAATAAATGTGCGCCGAACCAAAATGCTGGTGCGCTTCCGTCCTGGTCATGCAGGACTGCGAAGCCTCCGAGGCCGTAGCCAGTATCGACAAAAACACAACAAACACCGCGACACGCATAGGTCGCTCCGCCTTACTCAAATACGCTTTACACAACGGAATCGAATCACCGAAATCGAATCACATGCTGAGCTTTCGCCGACTTAAAGGCGAAATTTAGAAGCCGATTGCCGGCGGTGGCGATGGTGCTGCCACCATAGATCGTGAATGTGGCAGTCGATGACCTTAACAGGCGGACATCTTGCGGGTCGCCAGCGCCGCGGTCGGTCTCAGAAACGACAGCTAACGCGGCAGCCCGTAGGGCGGATTAGCGCAGCGTAATCCGCCGTCGATAACGATAAAAAGAGGCGGGTTACGCCTTCGGCTAACCCCGCCCTACGGGCTGCGGGCCATGCACCGCTTGCGGTGCGGCTGCAGGCTTTCATCTCGGCGCTTGCTTGGCAGAAACGCGAGGTGACGCGGCAGAAGTTCAGTATCGACTGCCGCCCCAGGAGCAACCGCCGACGCCAGCGATACACGGCGCCGCAACTCGGGAATTGCGGCGGATCCCTTCTGGTATCACTTCCCCGAGAACGCCCGGGGATTCATGTTCGATCGGTGCGCGGCGAGGGGGCGGCAGACAGCAATCCTCTGGCGGCGGCCCGCAGTTCGCTGCCGACCATGAAGGGGGCTTGCGCCTCACGTCGCGACGCGGCGTTGAAACCGCTGGACCTGCAGGGACAGCCGATGGAGGCGCGGGAGCCGCCGTGGGCGGTGCGGGAGGAGCCGGTGCATTTGTGGAAGGAGCGGGCGCGGTTGCGGGGGGAGCCGGTGCGGCGGCAGGAGGAGCCGACGGGGTTGCGGACGGCGGCGACGGCGCCGCGACCGGAGGGGACGGGGTCGGGGCCGCAGGGGACGGGATTGGGGCGGCGGGCGTCGGCGTCGCCGCCGCCTCCCTGGATCGCCGCAAGATGTGCTCATTGACGAAAGAAGTGATCGACGACATCGCCTTACCCGCGCTGTCGCGGACGGTGGCAACGGCATCGAAATACCCCGAAGCTTGCCGGCCGAGGGGAACAAGGTCACGCAAGGCGTAGAACAGCAAAATGGCGAGGAGTGCGATTGCGAGAAACCGGATGGGATGTCGCAGTGGAAAGAAAACAATGCTCGCGACAAGAATGAGCGTTCTCAGCCACGCGGGCGTACCCGGCTCGCGCGCTATCTGGCGCAGCGGCTCGCTCGTCCGTACCGGATCCTCGTATTGGGGCGCGGGTCTGTCGGTACGTTCGATGGCTTCGGCAATTTGACGAAAGCTCTGACCTTCCTTCCGGAGCGCGCTGCCTGTGTCGCGGAATGCCGCGTCTCCGAGCATGCCGGGCTGATCCATGCGTTTGATGCCGGCCACGATCCTGGGCCGCAGCAGCA
>Ga0209890_10000385_pt1 | contig 20363 bp, 21 predicted proteins | sample OrgsoiDNA2013049_FD_185799 | JGI IMG/M metagenome (GOLD analysis project Ga0209890, IMG submission 185799) | Permafrost soil microbial communities from the Arctic, to analyse light accelerated degradation of dissolved organic matter (DOM) -... | ecosystem: Environmental > Terrestrial > Soil >...
TCTGATCTGACACGTTTACGAGGTGACCGAGACGGTCACGTCCATGCTTAGAAAATTATCGCTCACGCCAAAGTAGCTGCCGGACACCGGCGTGCACTGGCTAATATCGCGAGCAACAGCAACGGGGATCAGATTGCGGCCACCGACGCTTCGGTTAGTTGGGTCGAAGGTGATCCAGCCCGCACCCGGTACAAACACCTCGGCCCAAGCGTGGGTCGAGCCCGCCTCGGCCGAACCCACGAGGTCGTGGTCCGGATCGTGCAAATAGCCCGAGACTAGGCGGGCACCGAAGCCGAGCTTGCGCGCGGCTTCGGTAAACAACACGGCGAAGTCGCGGCACGAGCCCCAGCCGCGGTCAAGAGTATCGTTGGGCGATTGGGTCCCCTCAACTTCACGGCTCTGATACTGGACGCGTTGCGCAACACCGGCGTTGAGGTCCTTGAGCAGAGACAGCGTATCGGTAGGATTGCTTCGTACGAAACCTCTTGCCCATTTCTGCAACCGTTCGGCTGGATCCGGATATTGCGCGACGGTCAATGCACCAAGGTCAGTCCATTCGTCATCGGAGTAGCGGAATGGGTATGAGAGGGCCGATGCCGCGATGTCGAAAACCGGCCAAGCCGCTGCATTGAGCAAAATATCGCTTACGCTGTCGATAACGAGCGTAGAGGCCAAGCCCGAGAACGCGGCCACAGCGACAGCATTGCCGAACACATCATGTGCCCATGTCATCGCGGCGAACGGCGCGATCGACAACACATGTGACATAAGGCGTAATTCGCGACTTTCTCGAGGGCGAAGCATTAAGCGGTGCGGAGCAAGGCTCACCAATTGTCTGAAACGATAGATGGTTTTGTGTTGAATTCGTAGCGCAGTCAAAATCAGCTCCCGCATGTTTTGATACGTCATAGTGAGACCATGTGATCGACGGCCTCGATATTCACGTCAACCGAAAAACCAAACAACCGAGTTTAAGTGTCCGAATAGCCAATCCAGATTGACGCATAGGCTGGCGTCTTTCAAAAGAGGGTAACCGGGGGCTATCGCCAATCCCACTTCGTCTGGGAGCAGATTGAACAACAAAGCCCGCAATTCGAAGTTCCGCCAACGTCGCACCCGTCGCCTTCTCTCCCGAGCGCCGTAACGTGACATTTCATGGCGGCAAGGAGAAGAGCGTGCTCGTCGGCGCTGTCTGGCACTTTGATCGCCACAACAACGATACACCAATTGTAATTGATCGAAGCTGGCGACATCAATCCGAGGCTTCGTCGTCACGCACCCGGCGAGCGTCGATGACGCGCCGGCGAAGAAGGAGTTTAGCGAAAAGGAAGATCGTTTGCTTTCGTATGTTGATTGCTGCGCTTCTAAGCCAGGAAGTTCGCATGCACTTGATCCACTATTCACCTCGGATGACCCCGTAATTCCGTCGGCCCACCCCTTGAATGGCGCATTCCGACATCCATATAACATCCATATAGATGGCTAATGGATGGTAGAAAATGACCCCTAATGTCCGTGAACTCAGACCAAGGCCCCCTGAAACCGAAAAAATCACGATCAATCTCGGTTATGTCGACTTGGGTCATATCGATTTAATGGTGCAGGACGGGTTCTACTCCAACCGCACTGATTTCATTCGAACGGCAATCCGCAACCAACTCGAACGTCATGCAGACGTAGTCAAGCAATCCACGGCCCGAAAAAGCCTGGAGCTCGGTTTGCGAAATTACAGCCGCGAGGACCTCGAATCTGCGCGCCGGGCCGGAGAGATGCTGCACATCAATGTTCTGGGCCTTGCAAGCATCGCCCAAGACGTGACGGCCGATCTCGCCCGCGCCACCATTGCCTCAGTCTCCGTGCTGGGGGCCTTGCACGCCAGTCCAGCGGTCAAGGCCGCTCTCGCCGACAGAACGAGGTGAAGACGATGCTGAACCAAAACACAATTTCCAAAGCCACACGGCTGACGCAGGCGGGCCAACTGGTCGAAGCCACCGCGCTCCTTCAGCGCATGCTACGCGGGGAGCGCGCGCTAGACGCGACATCGCTCACCCCGGGGAGCATCTCCCTTCCAGGCTGCGGGTCACCTACCATCGACGGGAAGGCTAATGACGTCGAGAAGTCCGATAACGCGCACCTGACGCGGGCCCCATCCGCCGCAACGCGCAGACTCCGGCCGTTATTCGATCGCGCCAAGGATGGCTCCTGGCTCGGAATGCGAGGCGTGAAGCGCACCCCGCCGTCCACGCCGGAAATCGTACCGGAGGGCGCAAAGTTCATCGAAGGCGCCTACAGCAACCCGGCGGGAAGCCGCACCTACAAGCTCTTCGTCCCCAGCGGCTATCAGGGGCAGCCGCTTCCCTTGGTCGTGATGCTTCACGGGTGCACCCAGTCGCCGGACGATTTCGCCGCCGGCACGAGGATGAACTTCATCGCAGAAGAACAAGCGTGCTTCGTGGTCTATCCTGCACAGCGCAGCGACGCCAACCCGTCGAAATGCTGGAACTGGTTTCGCATAGCCGACCAGCAGCGCGGCGAAGGGGAGCCCTCCATTATCGCGGGCATCACCCGCCAGGTCATGCGCGACTATTCGGTTGATCCAAAGCGCGTCTATGTCGGCGGGCTATCGGCCGGAGCGGCCGCTGCGGCTATCATGGGAGCAACCTACAACGATCTGTATGCGGCGGCCGGGATCCATTCCGGCCTGGCCTGCGGGGCCGCCACTGACATGCCCTCTGCATTTGCCGCCATGCGGCAAGGTGGCGGAGGTGGTCGCAGGGTCATTTCCGGCAACGGGCCGCCTGTCCCGGCAATTATTTTTCACGGTGACCGCGACACCACCGTGCATCCAAACAACGGCGGTCAAGTTCTTGAACAGGCCATCGGTACGACGCGCACGCAAAAAACGGTGCATCGCGGGCAGATACCTGGAGGCCATGAATACACCCGTACGACCCATACCGACGCGGGCGGACGCGAAATCCTAGAGTATTGGAGCATCCACGGCGCCGCCCACGCGTGGTCAGGAGGGAGCGCTGCAGGCTCTTATACGGATCCGCGGGGACCGGATGCAACGAAGGAAATGTTGCGTTTTTTCCTCGGGCATTCGCTTCCTTAGCAACCAGCGGCGGGCGGCCCCTCGGCAATTCTTGATATCGAGATGAAGCTTAATCTGAAGCACTGTGCCAAGGGAACACGGTGGCCAATCGATATTGAGTTTATGAAATAGCTAGGCAGTCCAGACGGCCGCTTATGGCGCAAAGCGGCCGCTCGCATATGCTGGATTTGGAACGTCCGCTCCTAGGGGCAGAACGGAAGTCGGATTGCGAGGGCAACAAGTCCTTTGATGACCCAGGCTGTGTGAAAACTCCGACGTCGAACTTTCGCGTAGAACGTTTGTCTCGATTACACTGAATAAGAAAAGAACCGCTCTGGCAAGTGCCGTAAAAAGAGGAAAAGAGAGAAAACGATTCTGCGGATTCTCCGCGCGTGCGCCTTTTCACACAGCCTGGACCCACAACGGACATCACCTGGACAACCGCATTCTACCGCTCGCTGACGCGGCAATTTAGTCCGACCGTGGCAGGCGCGGAAAAGCCGCCATTCTAGCGAAATTGGGCTGAGCAGGACCTTTCCTGTCTAATTGCGAATGCCCAACGCTCGCTCGATGCAGTCGATGATGGTGGAACCATCGAACGGCTTGTTCAGAAAGCAAATAGCTCCTCCGTCGAAAGCTTTGGCGCGAATCCGTTCATCCGGATAGGCAGTGATGAAAACCATCGGGATTTTCAGATCCCTCGCTTTCAGCGCCTGCTGAAGCTCAATTCCGCTGAGCCCCGGCATCTGAATGTCTGCGATGATACAAGCCGTATCGGCAACGCTGTTCGATATTAAGAAGTCTTCACCAGACGAAAACACGCTGGCGGTAAGGTCCATCGACCTCACGATGTCAGCTACCGCAACGCGGACCGAAAGATCGTCATCAATAATTGAAACGACAAGAGGTTGGGGCAAGAGCGCTCACTTGATGTGTCAGCCAACAGCAAAACGAGCACCATAAACTGTCCCGTCAGCGCTGCGGAACTATACTTAGGTTTGTGGAGTGCCCGCGCTTAACAGCAGCGCCTCAGACATCTTGATGAGTTCGGCGAACGACTTCGCTCGCATCTTCCGCATGATATTGCCTCTATGAATCTTGACCGTAATTTCAGCGAGGCCCATCTTTTCTGCCACTTGTTTATTCATCAAGCCCGATGCGAGTAGCGCCATCGCCTCTTTTTCTCGACGACTGAGAGTCCCGAAACAAGCCCGGATACTCGACGTCAATCTGCGAGTCTCTCTCTGTCTGCAGTCCCGTTCTATCGCGGTCGTCACGGCAGCAAGCAAGTCCTGCTCTCGATAAGGCTTGGTCAGAAAATCGATTGCGCCCGATTTCATCGCGCGGACTGACATCGGAATATTGCCTCGGCCAGTCAAGAACACGATCTGCATTTCAATCCCAGCTTCAAGGAGGCTCGCTTGAAAGTCCAACCCGCTCGATCCCGGCATGCGGACGTCTAAAATCATGCAACACGGGACGTCAGCGATGTTATGTTTTAGAAATTCAGCAGGTGAGCTGAAGCTCTCGACCAGAAAATCGGCCGAGCGAAATAAACTCGTTAGCGAATTGCGGATGGAAGAATCGTCATCGACAACGTAGACCATGGACTGTGATGGATGCCCGCTATTCATCGCGCCCCTCGGCCGTAACTTTGCGGCTTATTGTGGAGCGGGGTGGGAGCGACTCGCTAATTCCGCGAGTTCGCTTTTTCTGCTGTAGCGGAAGCGATATTCGAATAGTTGTGCCCGTCTTCCCGGTGGATGCCACGGTTAGGCGCCCGTCGTGCGCTTCAATGATGGATCGGCTGACCGAAAGACCCATTCCAAGGCCTTTCGGTTTTGTGGTGAAGAAGGCGTCAAAGAGTTTGTCGAGATGTTTCGGCTCGATACCGGCTCCGAAGTCCTGGATGTCAACAAAAGCCTCATCGGCGAGGCCCCTTCCAGTACGGACTACGATCATTCGCTCCTTGTCTGACAATTCATCCATGGCATCGACGCCATTCATGATCAAATTGATGATGACCTGCTGAAGTTGAACACGATCGCCGACAATCGACGGCATTCCGGAAGACAATTCCTGCGTCAAGGTAGCCCCGCGATTGTTCAACTCGCGGCTTATCAACTCAGCCGATTCGGCAACAACAGAGTTGATGTCCAGCGGATCCATCCTGGTATCGGTTTTGTTCGCAAGAGCGCGAATTCGAGCGACGATCTCACTTGCCCGATTGCAATCGTGTATGATCGCCTCTACCGAAGTGCGGACTTCGTCAAGCCGAGGTGGATCTTTGTCTAACCACCTTAAACATGCCGTGCTGCTGCCGACTGCGCCAGCCAGAGGCTGGTTCACTTCGTGCGCGATTGATGCCGTCAGTTCACCGAGCGTCGTAACCCGTGTGACATGTGCGAGTTCGGATTGAGCCTGTCGAAGGGCTTTTCTAGCCTGTTCGGAGCGAACCGCCGAAGTAACATCGGTGCCACCGCCTCTGTATCCAAGAAAATTGCCTTGTGCGTCGTATCTCGGGATCCCGCTAACGGAGATGTAGGCCAACGAGCCGTCATTAAGTAGCACTCGATAGAGAAAATCACGAAACGTCTCATGCGCCTTCAGCGTACCAATATGGGCTTTCCATTTTTCCGGCTCGGATTCCACGTCAGCTGCGACTTCCCATCTCGTCAAACCGATTCTAGTCGGGGCCGCGATGGAGTCAAAAAACGGCCGCTCGTCAGGCATATAGGTGAAGCGATGGTCTGGACCTGTTTCCCAATACCAGTCTGATGTGGCCTCGTTAAAGGCTCGGAAGCGCTGCTCGCTGTCACGAAGAGCCTCCTCGGCTCGCTTGCGGTCTTCGATGTCGATATGGACTCCGTACCATCGAGTGATTCTTCCGGAATCGTTAGAAGACGGCTGGACCGCAAATCGAAACCGCCGGTATTCGCCGTCCGCTCGCCTGAGACGGTGTTCGATAGCAAACGGCCGCCCCGTCTTTAGGTGCGCCCGCCATTGCGAAATGAACTCGGTCATATCGTCAGGATGAATTGCAGCGCCCCAACGTTGGCTAACAAAGTCGTTCAGCGTCAGTCCGGTATAATCACGCCAACTGCGACTAACGAACTCAGGTGTCCCGTCGGCCAGATAGTAGGTCGCGACGGCAGGTATCGCGTTGAGCGCAGTCCAAAAATCGCGGTCAAAGCTCGATGTGGATACGTCAGGCCGGTCAGGTGCAGACATCGCGGCCCTCGTTGGAGAACGGGTGCCCACCCCGAGAACTGTATCAATCACGCAAGGGTGACGGCTCTTCGCGGGCGAGACTACAGCGCCGATCACGGACTGTATATGAACTTTGGGTTACAACTCTCCTGTTAAAGCACGGCGGATCAAGTGCATACGATGGTATGTATCGTATCTATCGGGCCTAGAACGTATAACTGCCGTGTCGTGCCCCTTAGAAAAACCCGTGGGCAAAGGGATGCTTTTGTAAAGCGCGGCCAGAACAGCTTCAAAACAGCCGGACGTCGACGACCCGGTTTGGCCGCCTTCCAAGATCGGATTTACGGAATCAAACCGGACAGGAGGCACGGGTGATCGGCAACAAGGATAATACCGACACGCAGTCTGCTTCACGCGCTCGGCAAGGGCATAGTCGTTCCTTGGGCGAGACGGTAGCCAGCCAGAAGCTTTTGCCGGTGGACTCGGCATCGATCGACGCCATCATGAGCGGACGGTTCCGATTGGAACATGCTCCCACTTTGGCGGCCCCTTCGCTTTCGGATAACCCAATCGCGTTTACCCGGCTGCGATGCGACAATGTCGAGCATGGCTTGGCGGGCCCAGTTCCACCCGAGGGCTCATTCGCATTCCAGGTGATGCTAAAGCCGGTGGAATCTTGGGAGCTTCGGACAAATCGCGGTCATGGCTCGCTGCCACCGTCGCAGCCGGGAGATACATTTCTGTTTGACCTGTCGGAGAACCCGCAGCTTCAACTGCACTCCTCCTTCGATATGGTGCGGTTTTATATGCCACGCTCCGCGCTCGACTCCCTGGCTTACGGACGGGGCCTGCGCCGGGTGACGGGTCTGCGGGCGCCACCCATCGGCGTGCAGGATCCGATCATGCACGGAATGGCCTTGGCGATGGTGGCCAGCATGAAGAACATTGACACGGCGCAGCCGATCTTCGTTGAGTACATGGCGTTGGCGTTTCATGCCCACGTCGTACAGACCTACGGCAGTGCGCCGGAGCGCCACAGTCGTAACCGCGGTCTCGCGCCGTGGCAGATGAAGCGCATCGTCCAGGCAGTTGAAGCAAATCCCGGCGCCAATCACTCGATCACCATGCTGGCGCAAGAGTGCAGCCTGTCCAGCAGCTATTTCGCACGCGCGTTCAAGGAGACAACCGGATTAGCCCCCCATCAATGGCTGACACGCAAGCGAATCGAACACGCACGTCGACTGCTGGCGCAAACCAGCATGGAGCTGTCTGAAATCGCGCTCACCTGCGGCTTTGTCGATCAAAGTCACTTCTCCCGGGTGTTTGCACACCAGGAAAAGCGCAGCCCAGGAAAATGGCGACGGCTCGCGCTCTGAGGTTTTAGCCGGGCCTCGAGATCCCTCACTCCAAGAATATAGACACAAATTGGCGCCTGACAGCACGTTGATGCCTGATGCCATCTTCGTGCCGTGTCGCCGCGGATGGAAAGTGCCATTTTGGGCGGCTTCCTGCAATCACCTGGCCGCCGGCTAGCCTATCAATGGCCTCGCTGATGTGGCTTCCGGTTTTTTCCCAAACCGATTGCAGCGTCTCCCGCTCGCCCGAATCTTTCCGAGCGCTCCTTCAAGGAACACCGATGAACGACCTTTTGGAAATGGCTGTTGAGGCCCACGGCGGGATCAGACGCTGGAACGAATTCAATACGCTTCGGGCAGAGCTTTCGATCGGCGGTGCGATCTGGGAGGTCAAACAGCAACCTGGACTGTTGTCGGACAAGACGTTTGAGATCCAGACCAAACAGGAGCGACTCTCGATCACGCCCTTTTCGTCCCCCGGTCAGAGCGCGGTGTTCGTTCCGTCGCGCCAGACCCTGGAGACATCGGACGGCACCATCGTGGAAAGTCGAGACGATCCGGAAGCCTCGTTCGCGGGCCAGGTTCGCGAGACGCCCTGGGACAAATTTCACGTCGCATTCTTCGCCAGTGAAGCGCTCTGGACCTATCTCACGCTGCCTTTCCTTTACACCTATCCGGGGTTCGCATGTGAGGAGATCGATCCGTGGGAAGAAAACGGTGAGCAATGGCGCCGGTTGAAGGTGACCTTTCCGGACCGCATCGTCAGCCATAGCAAGACGCAAATCACCCATTTCGGGCCCGACGGTCTGATGCGACGGCACGACTATACGGTCGACATCCTGGGCGGCGCCACCGGCGCGAACTATTCGACAAATTACAGGAATTTCCAAGGTCTGATGATGCCGACCACGCGCCGGATCTATGCCTACGACGAGGCGATGCAGAAGGTCCCCGAGCCGCTGTTGGTCTCGCTCGACTTTGGCATGCTCACCTTCAGCTGAGAGCGAAACAAAATGTCAAAAACCATCGAAGAAACCAACAAGGCACTCGTCCTCGACGCGTTCGATGCGCTGTTTAACAGACGGGATTATCGGGCGGCTGAGCGATTTTGGTCGCCGGATTACATCCAGCACAGCGCTCATATCGCACCGGGCCGGGAAGGCCTCTTCGATCTAATCAAGAATACGCCGGCGACGTTACGATACGAACACGGAGCAATCGTAGCTGAAAAAGACCTTGTGATCGTTCACGGCCGATTTTCGGGTCACGGAAGGCCACGCAGCTGGATCGCCGCCGATGTCGTGCGGGTCGCCGACGGCATGCTCACCGAGCACTGGGACGTCTTGCAGAACGAAGTGACCAGCGCGGAGTCGCAGAGTGGCCGGCCCATGTTCGGCACTGAATTTCCTGCGTGACGGTGAGGCGGGTTTAGTTCGGCGAACACCGGCATTTTGTCGGCGATCGTTTTTCGGAAGGTCAAAGTTCATGTCGACAGACATTCTTTTCACAACGATCAAACTCGGCGCCCTCAACCTTCCGAACCGCATCGTTATGCCGGCGCTGACCCGCATGAGGGCTGGCCCAGGCAGCGTTCCGACGGCATTGAATGCTGCATATTACGCGCAGCGCGCCTCCGCCGGATTGAATATCACCGAAGCGACCGCGATCAGCGTTCAGGGGCATGGCTATCCGAACATGCCAGGCATCCATAGCGCGGCACAGGTTGCAGGCTGGCGCGCCGTTACCGATGCGGTTCACGAAGCCGGCGGCCGCATCGTCCAGCAGATCGTGCATCATGGTCGCTGGTCGCACTCGTCGTACAATCCGGACGGCAGCTTGCCGGTAGCGCCATCCGCAATCACGCCACCCGGCCACGCTTACACGGCTCAGTCTGTCCAGGTTCCCTACGAAACGCCGCGCGCCCTTGAGACCTCTGAGCTTCCGTCGATCGTTGCGACGTTTCGGCAAGCGGCGCGCAACGCGATCGAGGCGGGTTTCGATGCCGTCGAGGTCCACGGCGCAAATGGTTTTCTCCTTGATCAATTCCTCCAGGACGGCAGCAATCACCGAACTGACGCCTATGGCGGGTCGATCGAAAACCGGTCTCGACTCCTGCTTGAAGTGGTGGACGGGATATCGAACGATGTCGGCTCGGATCGAGTCGCCGTCAGGCTCTCGCCGCATGGCAATCTTGGCGGTCTCAGCGACAGCGCCACTATTCCCCATTTCAGCTATGTGATCGCGGAGCTAGGCAAACGCAGGCTTGCCTACCTCCATTTGATCGAACCCAGAGCTTCGTCGGCTGGTATCGCGGATGATGCGAGCATCGATAGCGCAGACAACGCGAGTATCTTCCGCGAACTGTTTGCTGGACCAGTCATTACCGCGGGCGGCTATACCGCAACAACCGGCGCTGAAGCCATCTCAGCCGGCCTGGCGAACGCTGTGGCCTTCGGGCGGATGTTCATCGCCAATCCAGACCTCGTCGAGCGAATCCGGCTGTCGGCCCCGTTGAATGCGTTTGATCGTACCACTTCCTATGGCGGCGGCGCCCGCGGCTACACCGACTACCCCCGGCTAATGGAGCTGGCCGATGCCGAATGATCAGCAACCGCCGGCTACGCCGTCCCTTAAGATGGATTCAGCACCTGGACACTGCTGGTCGGAGATTATCAGAAGGCCAACCCTGGAAGAATTCTCTGCCGCCTTCACCGTCGACGTGACGTTTGACGCCTCCGTGCTGCCCATAACGATCCGAGGCGCGCCAAGCATACGGACGGTCTTCGATGCGACGAGAGAGATGTATGACTCGATAGCATTCACCCGCGAGGAGAATAGCGCTCCGCGGACTTACCTCGAATGGGAAGGCGTGTTCGGGGGTCGTCTCGTCGTCGGTGCGACGGTCCTGGTCAAAGATGCTGCCGGCTTGATCGAAGGCGTGCGCCTGTATCACAGCCCGCTTTTCTTGGTGAACGATTTCTCGGCGGAATTGCTGCGTCGGCTCGCCGGAAAAATGATGGCAGATGTCCTTGGCGGCCGCGATCCACGTCCCATCCACTAAATCTCAAAGTCCGCCACGGCCATACAGAAATGCCTACCATGAACTCTTCAACCCATTCGGTCGTTCCTGCTCCGTTTCCAAGGGCCCCCCTTTTATGGATGGCCCTTGGCACCTTCGCCGTTGGCACGGAAGGATTCATGATAGCGCCGCTGTTGCCTGACATAGCCTCAGACCTTTCGATCGATGTGAGTAAAGCCGGTCTCCTCGTCACAGTATTCGCATTGGCTTATGCCGTCTCTTCGCCGGTCCTGACCACACTGACAGCCCGCGCACATCGGCGATGGTTGCTTATCGTCTGCATGGCGGGGTTTGCCGTTGCGAATGTCGTCGCCTGGTCGTCAGGGACCTATGGCGGTCTGATGACTGCACGAATTTTGATCGCGCTCGCGGCGGGATTATATGTGCCCAACGCAAACGCACTTGCCAGCGCGATCGTTTCGCCGGGACAGCGGGGACGCGCGTTGGCGGTGATCAACGCGGGAACCACGACAGCTCTGGTATTTGGCCTGCCGATCGGACAAGTGATCGGCGCCAGGCTCGGGTGGCGAATGACTTTCGCCGGCGTGGCGTTGTTGGCGCTGTGCGCGACCGTTGGGTTGATCATTGGTCTCCAGCGCAGCGCGGGATCCGCACTTCCGATCGCAGCTTGGCGCGAACGGCTCGATGTCGCGCGACAACCGGCGGTTTTGCTTGCGCTGCTGGTGACGACGTTGTGGGCCACCGGCGCCTACACGGTCTATACTTATTTCGCCGTCTATCTCAAGGTCGTAACGGGAATCGGCGGCACGTATGTCGGCCTGGTGTTTCTGCTCTGGGGCGTTTGCGCGGCTGTGGGTGTCTTTATCGGCGGCGCTTTGAACGATCGACTCGGTTCTCGCAGCGTTATCCTTCCATCCCTCGCGTTCGTGGGTCTCGCATTCCTGGGTCTGTTTGCTGCGGATGCGCTTTCCCAGAACTATGCGCTTGGGCCTGTGCTGGCCTGCGTGGTGGCGTGGGGGATTGGCGCATGGGCATTCTTCCCTGCGCAGCAGGCGAGGTTGATCGGATTCGCAGGGCTGAAAGCCGCACCGATCGTCCTCTCCCTCAATGCTTTATTCATGTTCATCGGCTTTTCGCTCGGGTCCGCCATCGGCGCCGAGACCATTTCGGTCGCAACGCCGGCCGATCTCGGATGGGTCGGAGCGCTGTTCGAGCTTGCAGCGTTGCTGCTGGTATTTGCCGGACATCGCGTTCCCGCATCCGCTGGTGACGGCGATCTTGCGTTTTGCACCGCTTCCGCAGGAACGGAGGGAAAATGATGTAGAGCCGAAGAGCCATCCAAGACTGACGGTCCGTACAGGCCGCGAGGCCACAGTGTTGAAGATCAAACGTCCAACGAGGAGATAGTTATGTCGGAAAAGCCAACGATTGTTCTAGTTCACGGTTTCTGGGGTGGTGCGGCTCATTGGGCCAAGGTCGTCCCGATTCTTGTGCGGAAGGGCTATGATGTCCACGCCGTCGATAATCCCTTGACCTCACTTGCGGACGACGCCGAGCGCACCCGCAAAATGATCGCGGCCCAAAAAAGTTCGGTCCTCCTGGTAGGGCATTCCTACGGCGGCGCCGTGATCACCGAAGCGGGTACTCACGACAACGTCGTAGGCCTTGTGTATATCGCCGCATTTGCGCCTGATGCAGGCGAGAGTGCGGGAGCCCTCGCGGCACGCGAAGAATCCGCAAGTGCCGCCAATCTGTTCGTCGACGACGACCAATATCTCTGGATCAAGCAGGATAAATACCACGAAAGCTTCTGCCAGGATCTAACACCTGAAGAAGGTCTGGTCATGGGCGTCACCCAGAAGGCTCCGCTGCTCGGCACGTTTTCAAACAACGTGACTGTACCGGCGTGGAAATCGAAGCCGTGCTGGTACCAGATTTCGAGCGAGGATCGCATGCTTCCTCCGAAAATCCAGCAATGGATGTCGGCGCGCATGAACCCGAAGAAAACTATTACGCTTAAGTCAAGCCACGCGTCGCTGGCTTCGAAGCCGAACGAAGTGGCGGCATTGATTGACGAGGCTGCCATCGCGACGTCCAAGGCGCGGCTCGTCGCCTAGGTCGAGTCGTTAGCACGCGAGCGGCATTCGAAAGGATGATCTTGCGCGGCCGAACTAACGTCCGCGCAAGGTCAAGAGTCCAGCAAATCCCGCTGCCGGGATGGTCGCCCAACGAGGAACTGCTTGTCATGCGATTCCCGCCTATCCATCCATCCGCACTCAGGCCGGATCAGAAGGAGCTTTACGACGACATGCGCGCCGGCATCGCAACCGGTTTTAGTTCATTCCGGACGGCGCTTGACGATGGCTCGATGATCGGTCCGTGGAACGCCTCGCTGCATCATCCCATGATCGGAAAGGCCTTCTGGCAATTAACCAAGGCCATAAGTTCATTTGGAACCGTTCCCGCCAATGTCAGGGAGGTCGCCATCCTTGTTGTCGGCGGCTTCCACAAGGCGAGCTATGAAATCTACGCCCATGTCGCGGTCACCGAACATATGGGCATGCCGCCGGCTCGGATATCCGAACTCGTCGCGAACGTAAAGCCGAACGACCTTACCAGCGAGGAAGGGATAGCATTTGACGTCGCCTATTCGCTCTGCCGTGGCGGCCCATTGCCGGAAGTGACCTGGCGCCTCGCCGGCCAGGCCTTCGGCGAAGTTGGAGCCGCTCAACTTGTCTATCTGGTCGGCCTCTATGCCTTCGTTTCCACGGCGCTCAATGGATTTGACGTGCCGTCACCAGATCAAGTGCCGTCGTGAAGCCCACCCATCCTCGATTGGAGCTTGGTGTCACCTCGCCTCCAACGATCCAAGTTTTAAACCCTAGAAGGACTGTCGTCATGAAAAAGCTTATCAAAACGCTCCTCGTCGCTACTGCACTGACAACAGCAGTTGGCTTCACCTCGATTGAGGCTGCGCCCGCAGGCACGACCAAAAACATCGTGCTCGTCCATGGGGCGTTCGCCGACGGCTCCGGCTGGAAAGCGGTCGCGGAAATCCTTCGCAAGCGCGGATTCAACGTCAGCATCGTGCAGCCGCCTGAGACATCGCTGGAAGACGACGTGGCCGCCACCAACCGCGTCCTTGACGGGCTTGATGGTCCGGCCGTGCTCGTCGGCCATAGCTATGGCGGCATGATCATCAGCGAAGCCGGCAACAACTCGCATGTGGACAGCCTTGTCTATATCGCTGCCCTGGCGCCTGACGTAGGCGAGAGTGCCGGACAACTGCTGTCAAGCAAGCCGGCTGCGACCAATTTCATCGTACCGTCGAAGGACGGTTTTCTGACGATTCTGCCAGCTCATTTCCAGGACGCCTTCGCCGCCGATCTTCCCAAGGCCGACGCCGAATTCATGGCGGCGTCGCAAGTTGCGACATCGGGCAAGGCACTCTCCACCGGTGCTATCTCGCCGGCATGGAAGACCAAGCCGAGCTTTGCGGTGGTGGCGAAGAACGACCGCTCGATCAATCCGGACCTCGAACGCTCGATGTATGCGCGGGCGCATTCGAAGACTACCGAAATAGTGGCCAGCCACGCGGTCTACATCTCGCAGCCTGAAGCCGTCGCCAAGGTCATCGAGCAAGCCGCCGCTGCCGCTACTCAGTGAGGGTGTCTAACTCAGTGGGTCGGCGTTCCGCCGGCCCATACAAATCACAAATCCAGGAGTTGACTCATGTCCAAGCTCTATTCCGGCGTCCAGATCGGCGCCGTGCATCTTGAGCACCGCATCGTCCAGGCACCATTGACTCGACTTCGTTCTGATCAGCCGGGCGACGTCCCGAGCGCCATGATGGTCAAATATTACGGCCAGCGCGCTTACAAGGGCGCGCTCCAGATCGCCGAGGCCACCACCATCTCGGTGCACGGGCGTGGCTATCTGGGGGCACCCGGCATCTATAGCGATGCCCAAGTCGCCGGCTGGCGTAGGGTTACGGACCTGGTGCATTCGAAGGGAGGCATCATCTTCCTTCAACTATGGCATGTCGGCCGGCAGGGTCACGTCTCGATGACTGGCGGTGTGGCACCTCTCGCGCCCTCGGCGGTGCCGGTGGAAGACCTTGTGTTCACCGATCAAGGCTGGGTCAAAGCATCACCCAGCCGTGCGCTCGAATTATTTGAGATAGCGGAGATTGTGGAACAGTTTCGTCAAGGAGCAATCCGTGCCAAGAAAGCCGGTTTCGACGGTGTGGAGATCCACGCCGCCAATGGCTATTTGATTGATCAATTTCTGCAAGACCGCTCGAACCTCCGCACGGATATCTACGGTGGATCGATCGAAAACAGAACGCGACTGTTGCTCGAAGTAACGGAAGCCACTGCGTCCGTCTGGGGCGGCGATCGTGTGGGAGTTAGGCTCGGTCCGAGCGGTACTTTCGGCTCAATGTCGGACAGCAATCCCGACGCACTTTTCGCGTATGCAGCCGAGCAACTGAACCGCTTTGGTCTTGCCTATCTGCATTTGATTGAACCGCGCATTATTGGGTCGGAACTTCGAGCCGACGGCCTGCGGCCGGTCGCGGCGCATCAGCTACGCCGCGTCTTCAAGGGACCCATCATCGCAGCCGGTGGCTTCGACCGTAGCAGTGCAGAAGAGATCGTCGACCAAGGTGACGCCGATCTCGTTGCCTTCGGCCGTCACTTTGCGGCCAACCCCGACCTGGTGGAACGCCTTTGGCGCGGTCTGCCGCTCAGCCCGTACGACCGAAGCGCGTTCTACGGCGGCGACGAGAGGGGATACACGGATTATCCCCGCTATGCCGACACAGCGCGGGTAGCGTAGTCAACATGAATAGTATCAGCAGCGCCAGGGTCATGAATCGTGACGCTTCCGGCGTCGAGAGGCTGTTTTCGCCGGTTAAGGTCGGGGCGATTTCGCTGTTGCACCGGGTCGTTCACGCACCGACCACACGCCTACGCGCCGCTGAAGACCACAGCCCAAGCGCGATGATGGTCGAATACTATCGTCAGCGCGCATCCGAAGGCGGCCTGATGATCACCGAAAGCGTGCATCCGTCTTACGACAGCCGCGGCTACGAAGGAGCACCTGGGATTTATACCGACGCCCATGTCGCAGCCTGGAAGGGGCTGACCGACGCGGTTCACGATAAAGGCGGCCAAATCGTCATGCAGATCGCACATGACGGGCGGCAATCCCATTCTGATTTAAGTCACGGTGTCGCCCCCATTGCGCCGTCGGTCGTACCGTTCGAGGGCCAGGCGTTGACGAAGAACGGATGGGTTCCGGTTTCTCCGCATCGCGAGGTTACCATCGGCGAAATCGCAGCGGTGGTCGAATCCTTCCGTCTAAGCGCCGTGCGGGCGAAGGTCGCCGGATTCGACGGCATCGAACTGCATAATGCAAACGGTTATCTGGCGGACATCATTCCTGCAGGACGGTACGAACAAACGAGCCGATCGCTACGGGGGAAATCTCGAAAATCGCTCGCGTTTTTCGCTGGAATTGGTCGAGGGACTACTCTCGGTGTTCGGTCCTGGCCGAGTTGGTGTGCGCATCTCACCCAGCGGTCAATGGGGCGCGATCTCCGACAGCAATCCCGACGCGACGTTCGGCTATTTCGTCGAGCAGCTCAATCGCTATCCGCTGGCTTACCTGCACATCATCGAGCCGCGGGTGAAGGGCGTCGAGACGATCGACGAGACGCGGCCGCCGGTCGCCTCGGCTTCCCTGCGCAAGATTTACAAGGGTTCGATCATCGCGGCTGGCGGCTTCGATCGCGCCGGTGCGGAAGCTATTTTAGAAAAGGGCGATGCGGATCTGGTGGCGTTCGGCCGCTTCTTCACCTCGAATCCGGACCTGCCGGAGCTCTTGCGCCGCAACCTGCCGTTGGCGCCGTATCGGCGGGAGGCATTCTGGGGCGGCACCGAGTATCTCTACAACGATTTTCCGACCTACGGAGAGAGGTCTCCTCAGGCACTCCTTTTGGAAAGCACAAAGAGCGTAGCCAAACCGCAATTGCTGTAGTTTTTAAATGGAGAGTGCCTTGAAGATGACCAAGAATACTATCGTGATCACTGGCGGTGGCTCCGGAATTGGCCGCGCCTTGGCCGAAGCGTTCAACAAGCGAGACAACCAGGTCATCATTTCGGGCCGGCGCAAGGAGCGGCTACAGGCGACCATCGACGCCAATCCGGGCATGGCGTATGTCGAATTGGACATTGACGATCCCAAGAGCATCGAGGCGGCCGTTTCAAAGCTGATGACGGAGTTTCCTTCGCTCAACGTGCTAATAAACAACGCCGGTATTATGCTCACCGACGGGGCGTACGAAGCCATCGACGACGAGTTGCTGACATCGACCGTCACGACCAATCTGCTTGGACCGATCCGTGTGACGTCTGCACTGATCGGCCATCTGAAGACGAGGCCCGACGCGGTGATCGCCAACGTCACCTCAGTGCTGGGGTTCGTGCCGATGGCCGTCACATCGGTCTATTCCGCAACCAAGGCGGCCCTGCACTCCTACACATTATCGCAACGCTACCGCTTGCGCGGAACCGGCGTGCGCGTCATCGAGATTGCGCCGCCATGGGTGCGGACTGAGCTTCTGAATAGCAGCGAAGAAGAACGGGCGATGCCCCTCGATGAGTTCATCGAGGAAGCCATGGCATAGCTTGGGACCGATGCGGAAGAGATCCTGGTCGGTCAGGCCTCGCAAATGCGGGCAAATCCTGGTCCGCAGGAACAAGCCTGGGTCACCCAGTTCAACGATTTGATCGCGAGCGGTCCGGCGCTTGGCTGAGGTAGTTCCGCTTGCCGTTTTCAAGCAAACGAAGCATTTCGCGAAATCCATTTGACTCTTCTCCCGGGATACGAAAGACCCGTCTGGGCGGTAAAAACGCCTGGGGGTTGTGAATGAGCCAGACCATCACGCGTCCGAAGAGCGACATCGAAACCGCGACCATTCGCGCGATTTCGATGCGACTGATCCCGTTTCTGGTGATGGCCTATTTCTTTGCCTATCTCGACCGCGTAAATCTCGGCTTTGCCGCGCTGACCATGAACGCGGAACTGAAGTTTTCGCCAACCGTGTTCGGCTGGGGTGCCGGCATCTTTTTCATTGGCTATTTCCTCTTCGAGTTGCCGAGCAACCTCGCGCTCGAAAAATTTGGCGCCAGCCGCTGGATTGCCCGCATCATGGTGACGTGGGGCATCATCTCGGCGCTGATGGCGATGGTCAACGGGGAATGGAGCTTCTATTTCTTGCGCTTCCTGCTCGGCGTCGCTGAGGCCGGCTTCTTCCCCGGTATTATCCTCTACCTGACGTATTGGTTTCCGGCGGAATACCGGGCGCGCTTCCTCGGCGCCTTTGCGGTCGCCGTTCCTGTATCCACCGTGATCGGCGCGCCCGTCTCAGGTTTGTTGCTAGGGCTTGATGGCGTCATGGGGCTGAAGGGCTGGCAGTGGCTGTTCGTCATCGAAGGCATTCCGTCGGTGCTGCTTGGCATCGTCACCTGGTTCTATTTGACAGACCGGCCGGAGAAAGCGAAGTGGCTCAATGCGGAGCAGAAGGCTTGGCTGGCCTCGAAGCTTCAGGCCGAGAATGCAGCCAAGCAGGCGGTGAGACCCTTGTCACTCGGCCAGGCGCTGTCTTCGGGGAAAGTAATTGCGCTCTCCCTGATCTATTTCGGCTATGTCGGCGCGGTCTACGGTATGCAGTTCTGGCTGCCGCAGATCGTCAAGGCTTTTGGTCTGACCAATGCGCAAACGGGCTTCGTCACAGCGATCCCCTATTTGTTCGGCACCATCGCGATGATCTTGTGGGCGCGGCACTCCGACGCGACTCGCGAGCGCGTCGCCCATGTTGGCGGCCCGCTGCTGCTGACAGCGCTTGCGCTCGGCGCCTCCAGCTACATCACTGACCCCACCATAACGATGATCGCTCTCACCGTGGTGGCAATCGGCATGTTCTGCACCTTTGCGGTATTCTGGACACTGCCTACGGCGTGGCTCTCGGGTACCGCGGCCGCCGGCGCGATCGCGCTGATAAATTCGATCGGGAACCTCGCCGGCTTCGGCGGGCCTTATCTGATCGGCTGGGTCAAGGAAACAACCGGCAATACTTCGACCGGGTTGCTGGTGCTGGCATTATTGCCGCTTGCCGCCGGGTTATTGGTGTTCCTCGGTGACCACAATACGAAGGCCGAATTCGCTGCGTGAATAACGCGCAGATGCGATGTCCGCTATTGGCAGATTTTGTTGCAAAAGTTGAAAGTTGCATCAGTTCAAATTTTTGGCGAAACCTTAAAGCGTGGAGCGATCGACGATTCGAACAACCTCAGTCGCATTACCGGAGTCGCCTATGAGTTTACGTGTGACGATGAGGTCCCTCAGATCTCTACACGAAAACCGGGCCTACCGCCCTTAGAATTTTGGGCACCTTCAACAAAACGACTTTTGCAACACTATCGGCACTTTTCGGACATCGCGCGATGTCCGAGTTGAGTCTGCTTTCGCGGGTAAAGCAGAAGTTAGCTTTCGATCTTGCCAAGGGCAGCTTTTGGCGCAAAGCGGTCGTTTGATGTCGGCCAAGTGCGCAATGAACGGACATGAGCAAGGAAGCCTCATGAAATCGATTGCCTACCAGCGACGATGCTGCTGACGAGTGTTCCGGCGCGGACGTTCCTGAAAATTCGGGCGCTGTCGTCAATAGCGGTTCCGGCGTCGTCGGCACTACGAACAATGGCGCGCATCAACGATGGGATGGTAGCGATGGGTTGCGGTTCGGATCGAAATAACGTCTCTTGGTCCAAGCCTGCAACGATGATGCTCGAAGCTCACGGCCTCTATGTGATAAACTTCAATCTGCACTCCACGATGCGCCAACGATCGTTCTTCTCAAGCGTGCATGTTTCTGACTTGATGAAGGGTGGAGTCTTTTTTCCATCGACGATTCGCCCGGATATCGACAATTCAAGATCGACTGTCGCTCCTGCACCTCGATATTTTGGACGCGTGATAAAGAAACGTTTCTCGGATTGCTGCGCCGCGATGCGCGGCTCAGCAACACCAAGTTCCTTCCATGGACAATCTTCCAGATAGGTTCCCCCTCCATCGCGATCCCACTCAGGCTCGAAAGCAAAGTCGGGAGCTGTCACCCCCCAATCCATTCTGTTTTTCCCAACTTCTACGAAGATCGCACAGTCGTCCACCGATGCCCGCTCTACTGGCTGGGGCATCGCGGTCTGGTCTCGCGGCATTGCGCCAGAGTCCGCCGCGAGCGCCGGTACCGCGAGCGTGGCAACGAGAAAAACTCGAAATGCAATCAGCGCTATCCTCGCTGTTTTGATCGGTTGCACGGATGGCTCCATGTCTGCGGGAGGGACGTGGCCGCGATCAACGGGCGCGGTAGGGCTCGTACAGGGGGTACGTGGGCGCCATCACCCTGGCGTCATATCCTTCGCCGAAGAAGGATCTGTCCGGCTTATCCGGGCTTGAGGTGGAGCGGCGAACGCGGGTCCATCGCGGCGGCGCTGGCAAAAGCGGCAAGCGGGGGGAGCGGCGATGACCAAGATCACGACTGAGCATCTCGCCCGCAGCGCCTGCGTCTACATCCGGCAGTCGACAGCAGACCAGCTCGCGCATA
>Ga0209890_10000386_pt1 | contig 20340 bp, 21 predicted proteins | sample OrgsoiDNA2013049_FD_185799 | JGI IMG/M metagenome (GOLD analysis project Ga0209890, IMG submission 185799) | Permafrost soil microbial communities from the Arctic, to analyse light accelerated degradation of dissolved organic matter (DOM) -... | ecosystem: Environmental > Terrestrial > Soil >...
TCGTGGACCACTGCTGAAAGACACTCGCGGGCTTGCCAAACCAGCGACCTTCAGCCGCCGATGGCGGACATCGGCCGCTCGGGCTGGACGAAGCCCGGCTCGTTGATGCCGTGGCCACGAGCCTTGCGCCACATCTCTGCCTGGATCAGCCCAGCCAGCTCGGCGTGGCTGGCACCGGCGCGCAGCGGCCCCCGCAGGTCCACCTCACCCTTGGCGAACAGGCAGTTGCGGACCTGGCCGTCCGAGGTCAGCCGGACCCGGTCGCAGGCCGAGCAGAACGGGGCCGAGACGCTGGCGATGATCCCGACCGTGGCCGGCCCGCCGTTGACGGCGAACAGCTCGGCGGGTGCACTGCCGCGGGCCTGGTCGACCACGGGCGTCAGCTCGAAGCGGGTGGACAGCTGCGCCCGGATCTCGGCGGCGCTGACCATCTGGTCGCGCTGCCACTGGTGCTGGGCGTCCAGGGGCATCTGCTCGATGAACCGCAGCTGGTAGCCCCGCTCGAGGCACCACGCCAGCACGTCAGCGCCGGAGTGGTCGTTGATGCCGCGCATGGCCACCGCGTTGACCTTCACCGGGGTCAGGCCGGCGGCGGCCGCCGCCGTCAGACCCGCCTCGACGTCGGCAAGCCGGTCGCGACCGGTGAGCTTGAAGAACTCCTGCTGGTCGATCGTGTCCAGGCTCACATTGACCCGGTCCAGACCGGCGCTGGCCAGCGGCCCCGCCAGCGCGCCCAGACCAACTCCGTTGGTGGTCATCGCAATCAGGGGCCGGGGGCGCAGGGCGGCAATGCCCGCCACCACCTCGACCAGGGATCGGCGCAGCAGCGGCTCGCCGCCGGTCAGGCGAACCTGGCGCACCCCGAGGCCGATGAAGACCTCAATGACCGCCAGCATCTCCTCGTCGGTGAGCATCTCAGGCTTGGACATCCACGGCAGACCCTCGGGGGGCATGCAGTACGAACAGCGCAGGTTGCAGCGGTCGGTGAGCGAGACCCGCAGATCCGCCGCGACCCGCCCGAAGGTGTCGGGCATGCCGGAGGTCGGCGCGGACGGAGGGGGAAGGCTGTTCATGATGCCAAGGGTAGAACGGGTACCGTCGTTGGGTGCTCAAGGTGGTGATGTCGCGTCGGTGGCTCACCGCGTTGGCCGTTGCCGCGCTCTTCGCGTTCGCCTGCGTCCTGCTCGGCCGATGGCAGTGGGGCCGGCACGAGGACAAGGCGGCCAGGGCGGATCGGATCAACAGCCACTACTACGCCGGGGCGGTTCCGCTGTCTGCGGCGATGCCGGTACCGGGTGCGAACCTGCCCAGCGCCAAGGAGTGGACCTTGGTCACCGCGACCGGACGCTACACCCCCGCCCACCTCCTGCTGGTGCGCAACCGTCCGAACAACGGGGTCTTCGGGTACGAGGTGCTGGTTCCCCTCGAGCTGGCGGGCGGGCAGTCCCTGTTGGTCGACCGGGGGTGGATTCCCAACGGACGGACCGCAGCCGAGCCGTCCACGGTGCCGGCCACCCCCACCGGGGACATCACGGTCACGGGCTGGCTGCGGGTGGGCGAACCAAGTCTGGGACGACAGATGACCAACGGCGAGCTGGCGTCGATCAACCTCGCCGAGGCCCGCGCCCAGACAGGCACCTCCCTGTACGGGGCGTACCTGATCCGGCGCGCCGAGGCCGGGGCGCCCGGCGAGCACATCGCCGCCCCCCTGGCGCTGGAGAAGCCCGACACCGACCTGGGGCCGCACCTGGCCTATGCGCTGCAGTGGTGGCTGGCCGTCCCGGTCGGCTTCGTGCTGGTCCTGCTCGGCGCCCGGCGCGAGCACCTCGATGGCTCGCAGCCGTGGGCCCCGGTTCCCGGCGCAACGGTACCGGCGCGGCTCCCCAGGGTCAGGAAGACCAGAATCTGGGACGAGGAGGACGGGTAGCGGGCAACGGCTGCGCCGCCCCGGTCGGGGAGTTGGCATCGGCGTGCTCAGGCCACGCCGGCCTGCTGGGCGAACTGGGTGTTGTACAGGTCGGCATACAGCCCGTTGTAGGCCAGCAGCTCGTGGTGGTTGCCCCGTTCCACGATCCGGCCTTCGTCCACGACCAGGATCTGGTCGGCTCCGCGAACTGTCGACAGCCGGTGTGCGATCACCAGCGCGGTCCGTCCTGCCAGCGCGCTGTCCAGCGCCTGCTGGACGGCCAGCTCGGACTCGCTGTCCAGGTGGGCGGTGGCTTCGTCAAGAACCACCAGTCCGGGGCCCTTGAGCAGCAGCCTGGCGATGGCCAGCCGTTGCTTCTCGCCACCGGAGAGACGATGCCCGCGGTCGCCCACGACGGTGTCCAGACCCTCGGGAAGGCTTGAGACCAGATCCCAGACCTGCGCCGACCTCAGCACGGAGGTCATCTCCTGGGTGCTCGCCCCCGGTTTGGCGTAGGCCAGGTTGGCCCGGATGGTGTCGTGGAACAGGTGGGCATCCTGGGTCACCACGCCGACGACCTGGTGCAACGACTCCAACGTCGCCTGGCGCAGGTCGATCCCGCCCAGACGGACCTGGCCGACCGTGGGGTCGTACAGCCTGGCGACCAGGGCGGTGATGGTGGTCTTGCCCGCGCCGCTGGGGCCCACCAGGGCGACCAGCTCGCCGGGCTGGATCGAGAAGGTCACGTCGTGAAGCACGTCGCCGCCCCCCTTGCGGTCACCGGAGGCCACCATCTCCAACGAGGTCAGCGACACCTCGTCGGCCGACGGGTAGCGGAACCCGACGTGGTCGAACTCCACCGAGACCGGATGCGCCGGCAGGACGACGGGGTGGGCCGCCTCCCGGATCAGCGGCTGCAGGTCCAGCACCTCGAACACCCGCTCGAAGGAGACCAGTGCCGTCATGACGTCCACACGCACGTTGGACAGTGCCGTCAGCGGCCCGTAGAGCCGTCCGAGCAGGGCGGCCAGCGCCAGCAGAGTGCCCACGGTGAGTGTGCCCTTGACCGCCATGACACCCCCGGCGCCGTAGATCAAGGCGGTGGCCAGCGAGGCGACCAGGGTCAGGGCCACCAGCAGGACGGTGCGGGACAGGGCGATCTTGACCCCGATGTCGCGCACCTTCCCGGCACGCTCGGAGTACTGCTCGTCCTCGATCCGGGGCTGGCCGAACAGCTTGACCAGCAACGCCCCGGCTACGTTGAACCGCTCCGTCATCCGGGTGCCGAGCTCGGCGTTCAGGCCCATGGCCTCGTGGCTGAGCCCGGCCAGGCGCCCGCCCATGACCCGCGCCGGGATGAGGAAGAACGGCAGCAGTACCAGCGCTGCCAGGGTCAGCTCCCAGGACTTCGCGGCCATGGCCGTGACGATGAACAGCAGCGAGACGACATTGCTGACGACCCCGGAAAGCGTTGAGGTGAAAGCCTGCTGGGCCCCGATGACGTCGTTGTTCAGCCGAGACACCAGGGCCCCGGTCTGCGCCCTGGTGAAGAAGGCGATCGGCTGCTTCAGGACATGGGTGAACACCTGGGTGCGCAGGTCGAAGATGAGCCCCTCACCGATACGCGAGGAGTACCACCGCTGGGCCAGCGTCAGGACGCCGTCCAGGATCGCCAGGGCGGCGATGATCAGGGAGAGCCGGACGACCACATCGGAGTGCTTGGGGATGACGCCCTTGTCCACGATCTCTCCGAGCAGCAGCGGGGTGGCCACCACCAGGGCCGAGTCCAGGACCACCAGGGCCAGGACCACGCCGATCTGGGACTTGTACGGGCCCGCGTAGGACACCACCCGTCTGGCGGTGCCGGGGGCCAGCTTGCGCTGGGCGACCGAGGAGTCACGGGTGAGGGAGCGCATCGTGTGCCAACCGCCGCCTGGCATGGACATGCAGCCTCCACTTCTGCGCCCCCGCTCCCCCGCGGGTCACGGGCGGGTGCGCCTCTCATCGTCGTCGTCTCTAGGGATCCCTGACGATCTGGTCCCCACTGATCTGGTCGCTGTGACCTGATCTGTGCTGATCTGGTCGCTGTGACCTGATCTGTACTGGTCTGGTCTCTATGATGTCCGTCGTCGCGTGGGACAACACCACCGCAGGGCGCTTACTTCCCCCACGGGTCCACCCTGGCCCGCAGCAGCCGTGCCTGTGCCTCGCGTTCGGCCTGCAGCTGGTCGGGCCCGCTGGCGCTGATCGCATTGCGCAACAACGCCTTCAGCTCTCGCACCGCAGCCGGCGGCGCTTGCAGGATGGCCTCGGCGAGCTCGAGCGCGGCGCTGTCAAGGTGCTCGCCAGGCACGGCCACGCTCGCCAGGCCGATCGCCACCGCCTCCTGCGCCCCCACGGAGCGGCCCGTCAGGCAGATCTCGAGCGCCCGCGAGTACCCGACGCAGGCCACCAGGAATGAGGTGGCGCCAAGGTCGGGCACCAGGCCCAGGCTGGTCTCGGCCATGGCGAAGGCGACGTCGTCGGCGACCACACGCAGGTCGGCGGCAAGGGCCAGCTGGAACCCGGCGCCGATCGCGTGACCGCGCACGGCGGCGATCGTGATCGCCGGCACCTGAGCCCAGATCGCGAACCCGCGCTGGAACTCGGCGATCGTCTCCTCCAGGACCCCGTCGACGTCAGCTGCCAGAGCATGGAGCGACGGCTCCCCCGGTACCCCGGCCGGGGTCAGCATGTACCGGTCCAGGCCCGCGGAGAACGAGGGACCCTCGGCCCGGAGCACCACGACGCGAACACCGGAGTCCAGGCTGCCGGCGACCTCGGCCAGCGCGGACCACAGGCTGGGCACCTGGGGGTTGCGACGCTCGGGGCAGTCCAGGGTGAGCGTGGCCACCGATCCCGACTGCTGGACGCGCAGTATGGGGTGGGGATGGGACTGCCGCGGGTTCGTCACGGGTCCGACTGTAGCCATCGTGCCGCTAGGCGAGCGCGACGAGGTCCAGGTAGTCCGGCCCCCAGTGGTCCTCCACGCCGTCGGGCAGAACCAGCACCCTCTCCGGCTCGAGAGCGGCCACCGCGCCCTCGTCATGGCTGACCAGCACGACGGCGCCCTTGTAGGTCCGCAGGGCGCCCAGGATCTCCTGGCGGGAGGCCGGGTCGAGGTTGTTGGTCGGCTCGTCGAGCAGCAGGACGTTCGCCGCCGAGACCACCAGCATGGCCAGGGACAGTCGGGTCTTCTCGCCGCCGGAGAGCACGCTGGCCGGCTTGTGCACGTCGTCGCCGCTGAACAGGAAGGAGCCCAGGGTCTTGCGGGTGTCCACGTCACCGAGGTCCGGCGCCGCCGACAACATGTTCTGCAGGACCGTGCGCGAGGTGTCAAGGTTCTCGTGCTCCTGGGCGTAGTAGCCCATCTTGAGCCCGTGACCGGGCTCCACCTCGCCCGTGTCGGGCTGGTCCACACCGGCCAGGATCCGCAGCAGGGTGGTCTTGCCGGCGCCGTTGAGGCCCAGGACGACCACGCGCGAGCCGCGGTCGATGGCCAGGTCGACATCGGTGAAGATCTCCAGCGAGCCGTAGGAGCGGGACAGGCCGGAGGCACTCAGCGGCGTCTTGCCGCACGGTGCCGGGTCCGGGAAACGCAACCTGGCCACCTTGTCGTCGGCCCGCTCGCCCTCGATGCCCGCCAGCAGCCGCTCGGCGCGTTTGGCCATGTTCTGGGCGGCCACTGCCTTGGTGGCCTTGGCCCGCATCTTGTTGGCCTGGGCCATCAGCGTGCTGGCCTTCTTCTCGGCGTTGAGGCGCTCACGGCGTCGGCGACGCTCATCGGTCTCGCGCTGCAGCAGGTAGGGCTTCCAGCCGATGTTGTACATGTCCATCTCGGCCCGGTTGGCGTCCAGGTGGAAGACCCGGTTGACGACCGTGTCGAGCATCTCGACGTCGTGGCTGATGATGATCAGCCCGCCCTTGTAGGCCCGCAGCCAGTCCCGCAGCCAGGCGACCGAGTCGGCGTCCAGGTGGTTGGTCGGCTCGTCCAGCAGCAGGGTCGAGGCGCCGGAGAACAGGATCCTGGAGAGCTCGACGCGACGGCGCTGTCCGCCGCTGAGGGTTGCCAGGGGCTGGCTGAGAACGCGCTCGTCCAGTCCCAGCGCCGAGGCGATGGCGGCCGCCTCGGACTGGGCGGCGTAGCCGCCTCGGGCGGTGAACGCCTCCTCGAGGCGGGTGTAGCGCCGCATTGCCTTGTCGCGGGTCTGGTCGTCGGCGCTGGCCATGGCCCCCTCGGCCTCGCGCATGTCGGCGATGATGGAGTCCAGGCCGCGGGCGGACAGGATGCGCTGGCGGGCCAGCATCCCAAGGTCGCCGGTGCGCGCGTCCTGGGGCAGGTAGCCGACATCGCCGGAGGTCGTCACCTTGCCGGCGGTAGGGGTGCCCACCCCGGCCAGAACCTTGGCCAGGGTCGTCTTGCCGGCACCGTTGCGCCCGACCAGCCCGATGCGGTCGCCGGGGGCGATCCGGAACGACGCACCCTCCAGCAGCAGCCGCGACCCTCCGCGGATCTCGATACCGGTGGCTTCGAGCACAGCGGACTCCCGTTCAGGATCGTGGGGTGGGCGGACAGGTCAGAAAACGGCATACGGGCACACGCCGGTATGGCGGACGTGCGCTGCGGGGTTCGGGCCCAGTCTACGGGAGATGACTCGCGACGATGACCTGCGCGGCGCTGCCCGCCGGCCGCCGGCGGCCGGCGGCCGGGTGAAGGTGGTTTGCCCGTTGTATTGTCGCGAGCGTGGCTGCTCCCCTCAGTGTCGGCTTCGACCTCGACCTCACCCTGGTCGACTCCCGCGCGCGGATCATCAGCGCCTACATCCGCGCCTTTGGCGACCTCGGCGTGGATGTGAGCAGCGAGCAGCTCGCACCCCATCAGGGGATCCCCCTGACACACACCGCTGCCGTGCTCGCACCGGCGGTGGACGCCGACGCCCTGGTGCTGCGGTACCGCCACTACTACGACGAGGCCGGTGCCCCACCGACGATGCCGATGCCCGCAGCGGCCCAGGCTCTGCGCGCCGTGCGGGCCGCGGGCGGTCGCACGGTAGTGGTCTCGGCGAAGTACACCCCCGCGGTGCACCGCGCGCTGGCCGAGGCTGACCTGACCGACCTGGTGGACGTGGTCTACGGAGAGCTGTTCGCCGCCGACAAGGCCGCCGCGCTGATCAGCGAGGGTGCCTGGATCTACGTCGGCGACCACCCGGGCGACATGGCCGCGGCGGCGGCCGCCGGCGCCTGCGGCGTGGGGGTCACCACCGGTGCCAACGACGAGGCCGTGCTGCTGGCCGCGGGGGCCGACCTGGTCGTGCCCGACCTGCACGCGTTCGTCCTCTGGCTGCCCGGCCAGCTCCTGGCACGAGCGCAGTCATAGCGGCCGCGGGCGCGAAGCGTGGCGATGCGCCGCCGACAGCAGGCCAGCCCGGCGGCTGCGACTAAGGCCCCGGCTGGGGCTCGACGAGCACAGCGCCGGGTTCGGACAGCGTGATGCGCACGGCCCGACCGCGGCGCAAGGCCTGGCGCAGGACCACGAGCTTGGGGTCGGGAAGGTCGAAGAGCTCCCGGCGCGCCAGCCCCGCGAGCCGGGCCAGCCGCGGGTCGTCCAGGACGGCGCGAACGAGGGCCTTGTCGCCGCCGACCACGAGGGCGTCGGCGGGGCTGGACAGCACGACCCGGCGGGTGTGCTCGATGACCGTGCCCACGAGCGCATCGGCCTGGTTCTTGCGCCGTCGCGCAAAACGCTGCTGGGACCAGCCGCCGGCGGCCGTGCGGGACTGCACGTAGCGAGTGCCGACCTTGTGGGCGACCAGCTCCGGCCCCCGCCCCAGCCCCACGCCATACCCGCCCCGGCGGACCAGGATCAGGGCCAGGCGCCTCGGCGGCGTCGCCCAGCCGGCCAGCCCACCGGGCCCACTGGGCCCCCTGAGGGCACCCGCCGCGAAAGGCTCCAGGACCGCGGTGGCACCGTCGGGCGCCGACAACAGCACCGAGTCCCCTGCCGGTGACCACGCCAGGACACCATGACGCTCGCCAAGACCGCTGACCCACGCGACGATCCGCTCGGGGTCAACCTCAAGGCGTCGAGCTGTTGGCTTTCGCTCTGACTGCGCCGCCATGGACCTCAGCGCACCAGGTCGTCGGGCCCGCCGTAGTTGCCGCCCGGGGTGACGATGGTCCCAGCCTCCCCGGCCATGATCGCCTCCGCGTCCTGCAGGCGGCCGATGGCGGCCATGTCCCCGGTGAGCTCGACGAACCGGCATACCGCGTCGACCTTGGGCCGCATCGACCCGGCCGGGAAGCGCTCCCGACGCAGCGCCCCCGGCGTGATCCGTGAGATCGGCTCCGCCTGCGGCGTGCCGAAGTGGCGCATCACGTTGGCCACGTCGGTGAGCACCAGCAGCACGTCGGCCTCGAGGGCCTCGGCGAGCACGGCGGCAGTGAGGTCCTTGTCGATGACCGCCTCGACGCCGCACAGCTTGCCACGCTCGTCCCGGATGACCGGCACGCCACCGCCTCCCGCACAGACAACCACCGCACCGCTTTGCAGCAGCAGCCGGATCTGCCTGGTCTCCACGACCCGCTGTGGCGTGGGTGAGCCGACGACCCGGCGCCAGCCGGTTCCGTCCTGGCGCACGGTCCAACCCCACGCGTCGGCCAGCCTGCGCGCCTCCTCCTGCGGGTAGACCTCACCGACGAACTTGGTCGGGTGCTCCAGCGCCGTGTCGTGGGCCAGGACCAGCGTCTGGTTCATCAGGCTCGCGACCTGACGGCCCGGCAGCGCGTTCTGGAAGGCCTGCAGCAGCCAGTAGCCGATCATCCCCTGCGTCTGTGCCCCCAGCACGTCCAGCGGGTAGGGCGATGACAGCCTCGGGTCCGATGCGCTCTCCACCGCGAGCACGCCGATCTGGGGGCCGTTGCCGTGCGTCACGACGAGCTCGTGCAGGCGGGCCAGGGGTGCCAGCGACTCCACGGCCAGCGTCACGTTGGCCCTCTGGCTGGCTGCGTCGGGGCGCTGCCCACGCTTGAGCAGGGCGTTGCCTCCGAGCGCGGCCACGATGCGCATGTCAGGTCTCCCGGGAGCGGCACACTGCCCTCAGCCGCCCAGGGTGGCCACGAGGATGGCCTTGATGGTGTGCAGCCGGTTCTCCGCCTGGTCGAACACGATGGACGCGCCGGACTCGAAGACCTCGTCGGTGACCTCGAGCGCGTCCAGTCCCCTGGCCTGGAAGAGCTCCTCGCCCAGGGCCGTGTGCCGGTCGTGGAAGGCGGGCAGGCAGTGCATGAAGTGGACGTCGGGGTTGCCCGTGCGCTTCATGACGTGCGCGTTGACCTGGTAAGGCAGCAGCAGCTCGATGCGCTCCGCCCACTTCTGCTTGGGCTCCCCCATCGAGACCCACACGTCGGTGTAGACGAAGTCCACGCCCGCGACGCCCTCGTCCAGGTCCTGGGTGTGGGTGATCCGGGCGCCTGTGGTCTTGGCGATCGCGTCGGCGGCCGTGATGACCTCGGCGGTGTTCCAGAGCTCTCGCGGTGCGACCATGCGCACGTCCATCCCCATCAGGGCGGCGGCGACCAGCAACGAGTTGCCCACGTTGCTGCGGGCGTCACCGCAGTACGCGAAGGCGATCTCGCCGTCGGGTTTGGGACACCACTGGCGCATGGTGAGCATGTCGCACAGCGACTGGGTCGGGTGCCACTGGTCGGTCAGGCCGTTCCACACCGGCACCGCGGCGTACTGCGCCAGGGTCTCCACCAGCTCCTGGGCCGACCCGCGGTACTGGATCCCGTCGTACATCCGCCCGAGCACCCGCGCGGTGTCCTTGATCGACTCCTTGTGTCCGATCTGGCTGCCGCTGGGGTCCAGGTAGGTGACATGGGCTCCCTGGTCGAAGGCGGCAACCTCGAACGCGCAGCGCGTGCGGGTCGAGGTCTTCTCGAAGATGAGCGCGATGTTCTTGCCGGACAGGCGCTGGCGCTCACGGCCGGCGGCCTTGTCCGCCTTCAGGGACGCGGACAGGGCGAGCAGCTGGCGCCACTCGTGGGGGTCGAAGTCGAGCTCCTTGAGGAAGCTTCGACCACCGAGGTTGTTCGACATGCTAGATAGCCTCCCGCTCGATGGGACAGGTCATGCACCGCGGGCCGCCGCGGCCCCGCCCCAGCTCGCTGCCGGCCACGGTTACCACCTCGACCCGGTTCTTGCGCAGGTGCGTGTTGCTGGTGACGTTGCGCTCGTAGGCGATGACCAGACCCGGGCTGATGGTGAGCACGTTACATCCGTCATCCCACTGCTCGCGCTCGGCGGAGTGGACGTCCTGGATCGGGGTGAGCACCCGGATGTCGTCCAGCCCCAGCGCCGCCGCAATGACGCGGTGCATGTCCTGGGGCGGGTGCTGGGTGACCCGTAGCTCCTTTTCGGAGTCGCCCGGTTCGACCGTGAAGGAGGCCAGCATGCTCAGACCGGCGTACTTGGTGAAGGTATGGTCGTCGACCATCGTCATTACCGTGTCCAGGTGCATGAACGCCCGGCGCTGGGGCAGCACCACGGCCACGATGCACCGTGCCGAGCCCGCAGCGAACAGCCGCAGCGCCAGACGCTCGACGGCCTGCGGCGTGGTCCGTTCGCTCATCCCGATGAGTACGGCGCCGCGTCCGATGACCAGGACGTCGCCACCCTCCATCGTGGCCGCCCCACCTGAGGTTCCCTCCGACCACAGGGGGAAGTCCGCTGCTGAGAACAGCGGGTGCCACCGGTAGATCGCCTCGTAGTGCAGCGACTCGAGCATGCGAGCGTCCTTGCGCATCGCGTTGATCGCCACGCCGTCGTAGATCCAGCAGGAGGTGTCGCGGGTGAACAGGTGGTTGGGCAGCGGCGGGAGCAGGAACGCGTCGTCGTCCATGGCCCGGAAGAACAGCGACGGCGGCTCGTCGATCCACTGGAGCACCTCGCGCTTGGTCAGCCCCCCGATGAGCGTCTCGGTGAGCGCCCGGGAGTCCAGAGCCGCGACCGCCGTCCGGACCGGGTCGAGCGCGATGGGTCCGTAGACCCGCTGGTCGAAGACGTGGGCCAGGATGTACTCACGGGCCTGGGGCTGCTGCACGGTCTCGCGAAGCAGCGTGTCGAAGTACGTGACCTCCACGTTCAGCTCTCGCAATGTCTCGGCGAACGCGTCGTGCTCCCGCTGGGCCCGCTCGACCCACAGCACGTCGTCGAACAGCAGGTCGTCCTTGTTGCTCGGCGTCAGCCGTTTGAGCTCGAGGTCGGGCCGGTGCAGGATCACCCGCCGCAGCCGGCCGACCTCGGAGTCGACGTGGAAAGCCATCTCAGAGCTCCTGGTCCGCGCTCATCGGGGCGCGCCCGGCAAGGTACACCCCAGCAGCGAGCAGTCCGGCCGCGCCCGCCTCCAGAGGCGGCCCCCAGATCACGTACCCGCCCTCACCGGAGCGGGGCTCCCGGTGGCCGAAGGCCATGGAGGCCAGTGAAAGGGCCAGCGAAAGGGCCAGGGAGAAGACCCGGGCGACCGGAGCCACCATCACCTCTGCCCACAGCCAACCCCGGTGCACCCGGGCGTCGCGGCTGCGGAGCCACTCCGGCGGCGCGAGCGCGCAGAGCTCCGCAGGGGTCGCGGCAGTGGTGGCGCTCATCGCCGCGGTGCCGGGGGCAGGCTCAGCCAGGGCCCCTGCGCAGCTAGGAGCCGGTGGGGTCGCGCCGTCAGCTGCTCGTATGCCATCGCAACCTCCAAACCGTCGGGGACTGCTCATCCCCATGATCGCCCCATGATCGCCCATGATCGGCCATGAGCGCGCTGACCGGCTCGGGGCACCGTTGCGGACTGCCAGCTGGTCGCCGAAGCGAGGGATCGCACCATCGCGGTGCAGGAGGCGGGCCCGGGAGGGCACTTGGGGGCGACTCTGTCATCCAGCGCGACCGACCTGACCCCGGACATCGGCTCTTCGGACAGGCCACAGCCCGGACCCGCACCCGCGAGGCTACCCGCTGCCACGGCGCCGTGGAAGAGCACCGGTCGGGCGAGCGCCGCCCCATCGCGACGACGCGCCGCAGGTGTCAACGTGCAGCGCCCCACCTAACCAACCACGCTGACACGACCAGCGTCGGCGCCCGCTCGACGGTCGCCCGCACCCAAGCCCTTGACCCGAGTCGCCATAGAAGGCAGCCATGACAGTGCGTTCGGGACCGCCCGCAGCGGACACTCGGTGCGCCTGCCGCGCCATGTCGGGGAGCGTGTTGCTCCATCGCGCTCGGCACTACCCTCGCCTCGACGGCTCGGGCCACTCATTGTGGCGACATCCTTGTGGCGACATCCTTGTGGCGACATCCTTGTGGCGACATCCTTGTGGCGACATCCTTGTGGCGACATCCTTGTGGCGACATCCTTGTGGCGACATCGTTGTGGCGACATCGTTGTGGCGACATCGCCACATTGGGCGTGGCTGCTGGCGTGTTCGCACTAGGCGCTGTCGGGGCAGGTGGCTGGCCTGCTCGTCACCCGATAAGTGTTCTTCACGGTCGTATCGATCCGAATATGGAGGGTCCTGGCATGTGGGCACAGCTGACGAAGATGGTTTGAAGACGAAGGAGCAACAGGATATTTCAGCCCTGTTCAAGCAGCACCTCGAGGAGATAGAGGCATACGAGCAGCCGGACTCGGGTCTGCTGCGGACGATGGCCATGCAGGATCAGAATGACCCGAGCCAGTTCTACGTCTTGATCGTCTTCGACAGTGAGGAGAAAGCCCGTGCTCGCGAGCAGGATCCGCGACGCCAGGAGGGGCACAAGTCTGCAATGGCGGGGTGGGCGGAGATTATCGACGGCCCGGTGGAGTTCGTTGATCTGAGCGTCGTGCAGGACGTGTCAGCCTAGGCGCGGGAGCCCCAGCTGTTGGTGCAGGAGGCACGAGCCACTCGCATGCAGGCCAGCACTTCACCAGCGCGGGCTTACACCCCGATGAGCGCCCCCCTGCCTGCGGTCGACGTGATCGGGGCCCAGCACGCTCGCGCTGAGCACGCCAGCTACCGCGCCCAGGTGCGGCGAGCGTGCCGCTGAGGCTGCACGCCAAGTGCGCCTCGGTGCCGGACCCGAGCCAGCCGCAAGGCGACCCCGAGTTGGCCCATTGCCAGCGCTGCGGTGACCGGGGCACACTTGGCGTCCTCGGGAGCGTCGGCATCCCCGCCAAGGCCTTTCCGGAAGTCCCACAAGGAGACTCGCCATGCCGAAGATGGTCATCACTCACCCGGTCGTCGATGTCGAACGATGGCTCCAGGGCAAGGCCGAGCGGGTGGGCGAGTTCGGCACGTTCGCCACGGACGTGACCGACCACGTCGCCGCAGACGGGAGCAACAACGTCGCCATCACCGCCGACATCCACGACCTGGCGGGCGCGCAGACGGCGTTGGACTCGCCCTCGCCCGAAGGGGCGGCCGCAGCCGAGCGCCACGGCGTCATCCCTCCTGTGACGGTCTACATCGAGAAGTAGCCCGGGCCTCAGCGGCCTGAGAGGTTCCGAGCGTCGCAGCGACCTTCGCACTCGGCTGGTCACCGCTGGCGCGTGACCGCGCCAACATCGACCCAGGACAGGCCCCCACGGGATGCGTCCTCGCAGGGCGTATCACCGCGGCGCGGGTCAGGCGCCGACCCAGGCGGGCGACGGCGGCAACGTGAACGGGTCGCTCGCTCATCGGCCTAACCGCCCGGATCGCGCACAGAGGTCCAGCACGGCCGGTGAGACGACTGGCAGCAGCACTGCGGTGCGACAGCCCAGGCCATCTCATGGCGGCCGGCCTATGGCGTCAACTGTGGCATCGGCGGGGTACGTCCACCCGGATCTCGGCGCCCAGGCGGGCGTCGCCGACCAGCTGCAGGCCGTCGCCGGACCAGAACTTGCCGGGGTCGTAGTAGTTCGTCGGCCGGTCCCCGGCCAGCAGGCCCATCGCCTGGTAGGTGCCGGCGACCACCTCCGCGCAGTAGGTCGACTCCACCGGCGCCGCTCGACGCACCCGGCCACGCAGCCAGCGGCCGGCCAGGGTCGCCGTCGCAGGGAACGGGGTGCCGTTCGTGCGGGCGATGGTACGCAGCAGTGAGTCCTCCATCTGAGCAGTCACGGGGAAGTCGAGCTGCCGCAGCCAGGTCCGCTGGTCGTAACGATGGCTCCACTGCTCGACCGCTGAGCGCAGGTCATGCAGTTGCGCGCCGCGGTGGTGGGCGCCGGTCCACACGTCGAGCAGCCCGCGGCCGAGCTCGGCGTGCCACATCAACGCCGGCAGGTCGTCCAGGACGACCGCCATTCCGACGTGGTTGACGGGGGCGTTGGTGATGGCCCGGATAGCGTGGTCTGTGGTCGACCTGCCCCGGAACAGCCACAGGTCGCCGGTGCGGGTCAAGTCGACAGCCGCCTCTAGGCTCAGTACTGCGTCGTCCACGGAAGGGTCTCCTGTTCATGAACCTCTGGAAGGTTCTCGGTCTGGCCGGTCTTGCCGGTGTCGCGGCAGCCGGTGTCATCATCGCCCGTGAGCAGCGGGAACGGACGCAGCTGGCGCCCGAGCAGATCCGTGCCCGCCTTCATGAGCGGCTCGAGCAGGCGTCCACGGATCCGACTTGGGGCACCGCCGCGGAGCGTCCCGTCCGCCCAAAAACACGGCGGCGGTGGCTCCCACGACGGCGCCGACATCGCGCCGCCCAGGCCCGCTGACGGCCCGAGCGTGAGCATTGTTGCTGGCCTGCGTTCTCGGCTGGGTACTGCAGGCTTCCTTGGCGCCCGTCAGCTGCCACCCGATGCCGAGGAAGGACAAGACCTCAGGACCGAGCTCGTCCAGGCCGCGCGCGGGGGGGCCCGATCGAAACCTGTGTCGTGCAGGTGATCAAGGCATGAATGCACCGCGGGCGTCCACGGACCTGCGTGAGCGCGGACCGTGTCTTCGAGCCTGATGGCACCACCGGCGTTGCCGCCATCCAGAGGACTTCCCTGATCCACCACACCATCCTCGCATCGCAGCGCATCCTCATCGACTACGAGCGACTCCAGACATGAGCAAGTTGCTGGCCACTGTGTTCGTCTGCGGATCGGGTTCGGGTCGGGCAAGACTCTGACAGCAGCCGATCGGCCAAGAACGTGCGCAGCTGGGCGTGACTCATCCACAATCCGGCTGCCCGCCGCACCGCCTAGCCTGTGCGTATGCGGGTGACGCGTTCCGGCAGCGACCTGGATGGCTGACGCCGACGACGTACGCCACCTTGCACTGGCCCTGCCTTGGGTGGCGGAGATCGACAGCGACGGGTTCGACTTCCGGGTGGCCGACAAGGGGTTCGTATGGTCCTACCCCGAGCGCAGACCGGGCAAATCGCGACTCATCCGGTCCGACATCGCTGTGCTGTTCGTCGGTGACGAGGCCGAGAAGCAGGCTCTTCTGCTCGGCGAGCCCGAGGCCTTCTTCACCACGCCCGGCTACAACGGCTCGCCGCTGGTGATGCTTCGGCTGGCGCAGGTGGACGTCAAGCGCCTGGGCGAGCTCGTGACCGACGCGTGGCGTATGCGTGCCCCGGGCGCGCTCGTCGGCGACCTCGACAAGGCCGAGGACATGTCGAGCCCACATCTGGGCCGACCGGTGGAGCAGGGCTGGCGGCCATGATCCCTGGGACCGGTGGGAAGAACATCACCCGGCCCTGACCAGGTGGCTGACAGCCAAGGCCTCGCCGCTGACAAACTCAGCGCCGGCCCGCGGTACCGCGGCGGCACCTCGATCACCGCGGCTACTTCACAGACTTGGCACAGGGTCGATATCAGATCAGGACCTTCGATGGCTTGCCGGAGAATCCTGGCCCACAAAAGTCCCTCTGATGCTTGTCCCTTCTTGTACGATCCCGAGGTGATGCCGCGCCTGCCGGTCGTCCTTGCCCTCTGCACAGCCGCTGCCGTCACCGGATGCGGAAGCGAAGGCGGCAACTCCAAGCCCTCCTCGAGCTCGACCGGCTTGCCGACCGCGACGGCCCCACCAAGCAGCGCAACATCCTCGACGGTCGGGCCCTGCACGGCCGCCCAGCTGTCGGGCAAGACGTTTGCCGCGGGGGCCGAGGCCTCCCAGCCGTTTGCTCAGATCGTCCTGACCAACGGTGGTCCCGGCCCCTGCGGGCTGTCCGGGTACCCGGCGCTGACGGCGTGGGGTTCGACCGGACACGGACCGAGCACACAACTGAAGACGGTGCTCACCAAGGGCTCCATCTACGAGGTACCGGACCCTGGACCGACAACGGTGGTCATCGCCCCGGGCCGGTTCGCGTGGTTCGGCGTCGGCACCGCCACCGCGTACGAGTCCCCGCTCGTCTCGATCGACCGAGTGGTCATCGACGTCGGGTCAGCGGCAGGCGGGAAGGCCAGCCAGGTCAATGTCGCCTTAAGCATGACCGCGACTTCGCCACTGGGAAGGGCCGTCCCGATCACCGTCACCGCCTTCGCGCCCGGGGTCCCCGCGAAGTTGTGACGCCTTCAGCCGGCCAGCGCTCCGCTGAGGTTCCACCAGCAGTGCCCAACCTCGCAGCCTCAGGGTTGGTGTGTCTGTGTCACGGGGTAGTTCTTGCCCGCTGGAAACACCTGGGCGGAGTCTGGACCCGGTGGCGGCGCAGCGCAACGCCAATCGGAGAGGATCGGCACTGGGAGGAGAGGCGATTCAGAAGAAGCACCCAAAGGTCGCACAGGCGGGAGAGCCATGATGAACGCATGGACCACAACAGCGAGGCATCTCGCGCACCGCCATCCAGGATCGGAGCACCCGATGAACAGTTCATGTGAGGTCCCTGTAGGCGGCCTGTGACGGGACTGTGAATGGCCCCGAACCCTCCTGTACCTGATTGCCCGGAAGCTCATCTTGCTCGGCTTCCCCCTCGTCCACCGAATGGCGCATCGCGGCAGTTGAGTGCGGTCTCGAATGGCGCCACATTCGGGCATTAGCTTTCAGACGAACTGCGGGCGCACATCGGGCGCGAGACCTCGTCCAAGGGTCGGATCGGGTAAGTGCTGACCCGCCGGCGGCTACCAACACCGAGCCTGTCCGAGCCGCCTGGTGAAAGCCACTAGATCCGGTCGTTTGTTCAGTGCGTCTGGTGGTATCAGCTGTCGGCGGATACGGTGCGGGCAACTGCGCGCGAACGAGAGGCATGGCATGGCGACTTTGCGAATCCAACATTCTGTCCCGAACTTCGAAGGCTGGAAGCGGGCTTTCGACGGTGATCCTGCCGATAGGAAGGGGTCGGGCGTACGAAGATACTCAGTGTCTCGATCCGTCGACGACCAGAACCTGGTGATGATCGACTTGGAGTTCGACGACGCCGAAGATGCACGTGCGCTGCTGGCCAGGATGGAACGAATCTGGCAGGGCCCTGGCAAGGACGTCATGCAGAATCCCGTCGCCTGGATCGTGGAGACAGTCGAAACGATCGACCTTTAGTCGCGACCAGCCAGACGCATCACTGCTCCGCGCGCCCTTCGCGGCATGCAGAAGCGGACGTTACTGCTGACGGTGTGGCCGAGCTGCATTGTCAGACTCTGCATTGTGCAGGCCTTAAAGTGCGTGGTGATGAGTCGGCGCTGGGCCGGTCGTAACGAGGAGGGCTCGTGAGGCTGTATTTCGCGCCGCTTCTCTGGTTGATCATGGGTGTTGTGGTTCTGGCGTCCCATGCGTACACCGGGAGCAGCCGATTCCGGGCGCGGGTGTCCGGCGAAAGGTTGGCCGAGGTCCAGAAGGCAAACAGTCAGGGCTTCGCGACCGTCGCGGTCCTTGGAGTCGGCCTGTTCTGTACCTACGCCGCCATCCGCACCCTCATCGGTGGTGTGGATACCTGGTGGTTGTGGTTCCTGGCCGCGGCGGCACAGTTCGGCGTCGTTGCCCTCAGGCGTGCCGCCGGCGTCAAATCAGTTGCTGGCAAGGTTGGGCCTCACGTGAAGATGAAACGCAACCACCGTCGGGCCCTATGTTTGGCCGTGCCGGCGGTCGTGTGTTTATACGCGGCGAAGCCCGTCGCCGGGGCTGCTGCGCGGCTTGACAACGGATTCATCGGAGCCACATCCATCGTCTTGATGGTCGCGGCTCTCGGGGGGTTCGTCGCTGCAGGGTGGGCAGTCGTCTGGGTACCGCGGGCGCGCAAGCCGGATAAAGATCCAGTCCCGCCCCGCCGCACATCTGACCGTCATTAGGCCACGCCAACGGGTCTGCACCCGGCATGCTCATGGGCACGATCGATCGCACTGTCGGCAAGCATGAGAGTGCGTTCGGGACCCGCTCCAGCCAGCACTCGGTGCGCCAAACCGCGCCATGCCGGTGAGCCTGTTCCTCCTTAGCGTTCGGCGGTACCCTCGGCCTCAGATGACTCGGGCCACGCAAGGTGGCGACATCGCCATTGGGTCGTCGCTTCTGCTGCGTTGCCACTCGGGCTGTTTGGCAGGTGGCTGGCACGCTCGTCATCCGAAAAGTGTTCTTCAAAGTCGCATCGATCGGAAAGGCAGGGTCCCTGGTATGTGGGCACAGTTGATGAAGATGCGTTTGAAGCCGGAGAAGGAAGAGGATCTGGCCGGCGTGTTCAAGCAGCTACAGGCATTGGAACAACCAGGTTCGGGTCTGCTTCGGACGATGACCATGAGGGATCAGAGTGACCCGAGTCAGGTCTACGTCTTGGTCGTCTTCGAAAGTGAGGAGAAAGCCCGTGCCCGCGAGCAGGATCCGCGACGCCAAGAGGGGCTGAAACCTGCACAAGCGACGTTGGCGGAGATTTTCGACGGCCCACCGGAGTTCGTTGACCTGACCGTCATGCAGGACGTGTCCGCTTAGGATCGGGAGCCCTAACTGGTTTGTCCGTACACAGGAATGTTCCGTCAAGATCCAGTCGTCGGCAACCGTCGCGGGATCTTCTGGGCGCGACAACCATGAGAGCGTTCCGCCTGCGGCCTGCCGGGCCTGCCCTCAACAACGGCGTGGTCCTAGCCAGCGGCCGTGAGTCTGCGGACCACCAGCTGGTTGATGCTCACCTGTTCCTGCGCAGCTTCGATGGCGAGTCGGCGGTGCAGGCTTTTGCCCACGCGTAGATTGAATTTCCCCGAGTACCTGCGCTCGGACAATGGTTGGGGAGCGGTCTCTCCCTGTTCCTGCATGTCTGCCACGGTCTCGGCGATCAGGTCGTCGAGACCGGTGAGGGCCTCCACCTGGGAGGACGCCAACCAGGACAGGGAAGGGAACTCAACGCATACGGCGACGAATTCGTCATCCTCGCTCGACCAGGTCACGCGATACGTGTAGTGGAAACGTCGGGCCGTGAAACGGTCTGCATCACTGCGCCTCCTTCTTGTCGATTGCCACGAGGACCTGCCGCACCTGATAAGGCTTGGCCTTTCCTTTGTCGTTCTGGATGTTCACGCCAGGGTCGCCGGGCCAAGGCATCTTGAAGACGGCATGGGATCCGCCCGTGGTGGGCCGAAGTAATGTTCACAAACCTTGTTGAGATCCTCGTAGCGGACGTTCTTGGGGTTGTCACTCATGCCAGAGACGATCTTCTCCAAGGACGCCAACCAATGGTGGTACCACAGGCAGTACCACCAGACAAGGTCACGGCTCGGCCTCGGCGTCGCCCTCCTCAGGTGCCGGAGGCAAAGGGCCGCCCGCACTTCGGGAAGATCACCCACATATCAAGCATGAGAGTGAACATCACATGTGGCACCAGGTGCGGTGCTTCGAACGAGCGATCGTGGGCTATGCCGTTGGTCAGGCCAGCCGCGCGGCGTTCGTCATGCGGTGCCTGTGGCCCCTATAGAGGCCACCCCTGGCCCGGTCAGGTCCTGGTGGTACGTGGTTCGCCCAGCCATGGTCATGATCAGCGCCAAGGTCGTTCCTTCCACCAGTGGCCCTGTCCCCGTGGCGAACAGGCCGTCGAACGCCTGCAGGCGGACTCCCTTGACCGCATCCTTGCTCGCCACCGTGAAGTTCGTCCTCGCCAGGAACCCGGCTAGGTGCGTGAGGGTGTCGATCGGCGGTGAGTAGTCGATTCCCACTGCCCGCCGAATGTCCTGACCGTGGATGACGACCTCACCCAGCCACGCCTCCTTGGGGCCGAAGGTCGATGTCGTCCTCGGGATGACCGCTTGGAACCGAGCCAGGGTCTCGGCGGGTGAGCTCCCGCGATGCTCGGCCAGGCGACGCGCGTTGTGCTTGTCGAAGTCGAACCTCGCACCGATGACGCTGGACATCCATCGCAAGCGACCGAGGCTGGCGGCCGCGGTGAGGTGAGCGACGACTTCCTGGACATTCCACAGCCCACACAGGGAGGGCTGCGTCCACGCGTCCTCGGTCAGGGTAGCGAGATCGCCCGCCAAGGCGGCCCGCTCCGCCTTCGTCGCTGC
>Ga0209890_10000387_pt1 | contig 20339 bp, 23 predicted proteins | sample OrgsoiDNA2013049_FD_185799 | JGI IMG/M metagenome (GOLD analysis project Ga0209890, IMG submission 185799) | Permafrost soil microbial communities from the Arctic, to analyse light accelerated degradation of dissolved organic matter (DOM) -... | ecosystem: Environmental > Terrestrial > Soil >...
GACGGCACCCAGCACCTCGACCACCAGTCGCTGCAGGCCCATCGCGCCCCTCAGACGACGAGCCGCCTGAAGCTCAAGGTGGCCGTCCGCGACCACGCCCGCAGCGTCTACAGCGGCCTCATCGACGTCGAGCGCGTCGCCCAGCAGACCGATGCCTACGTACAGAACCGCAACCTGCTGCTGAGTCACGGGGCCACCGCAGACTCCGTGCCACGCCTCGAGATCCGCGCCAACGACGTGCGCTGCGGTCACGGCGCGACCGCCGGCCACATCGACGACGACCACCGCTTCTACCTCATGGCCCGCGGCGTCACCGCCGAGGACGCCGACCGCCTCATCGTCCACGGCTTCCTGGACGACGCGTTGGCCGACTGTCCGCATCCCGGCGTCGCCGCGCTGATCGGCGACCTCCTCGAGAGGGAGCTCGAGGGCAACGCCCAGGCGGGCATCGCGGTCGTCGACGCATGAGCGTCGCCAGCTGGGTGGAGGTGGGGCGTGTCGAACAGGTCCCGCCCGGGCACGCGGCTCGGGTCGAGGTCGGCGACGTGGCGCTGGCAATCTTCAACGTCGACGGGGAGTTCTTCTGCCTCGACGACACCTGCACGCACGCCGAGGCGTCGCTGAGCGACGGCGACCTCGACACCGCTCGCTGCCTCATCGAGTGCCCGCTCCATGGCTCCGCGTTCGACCTGCGCACCGGCGAGCCGCGGTCGCTGCCGGCGGTGGAACCGGTGCACGTGCACCACATCGACACCAGTGACGGCGTGATCCGGGTGGCGCTCAACAGCGAGGCGCTGGCATGAGCGAGGTCAGGACGGTAGCGCCGCTTGACGTCACCCGGCTGCGCGCCGACTTCCCCGTCCTCGAACGCTCCGTCAACGGACATGCGCTGGTGTACCTCGACTCGGCGGCGACGTCACAGAAGCCCCAGGTGGTCCTCGATGCCGTGGACGCCTACTACGCCGAGCACAACGCCAACGTGCATCGGGGGGTGCACACGCTCGGCAACGAGGCGACCGACATCTTCGAGGGCGCGCGCGAACGCGTGGCACGGTTCATCGATGCCCCCGCCGAGGGAGTCGTCTTCGTGCGCAACACCACCGAGGCCCTCAACCTGGTGGCCTCGTCCTTCGCGCGTGAGCTCCTCAGCCCGGGTGACCGGATTCTGCTCACGGAGATGGAGCATCACAGCAACCTTGTTCCGTGGCAGCTCGCCGCCGAACGCGCCGGGTTGGAGCTGGCGTTTCTTCGCGTCGACAACGACGGCCGCCTCGACCTCTCCGACCTCGACGAGCTGCTCGCCCCGCCGACGCGGCTTCTCAGCCTCGGTCACCAGTCCAACGTGCTCGGCACCGTGGTGCCACTGCGCTCGATCATCGAGGCCGCCCACGCTCGTGACGTGCTCGTCTGCGTCGACGCCGCCCAGAGCGTGCCGCACATGCCCGTGTCGGTCCGCGATCTCGGCTGCGACTTCCTCGCCTTCAGCGGGCACAAGATGTGCGCGCCCATGGGGGCAGGCGTGCTGTGGGCGCGCCCGGAGCTGCTCGAGCGTATGCCGCCTTTTCTGGGTGGCGGCAGCATGATCCTGCGCGTGTCGCTGGAGCGATCCTCGTGGAGCACGGTGCCCCACAAGTTCGAGGCTGGAACGCCGGATGTCGGGGCCGCGGCGGGCCTCGCCGCCGCCTGCGACTACCTCGACGCCATCGGCCTCGACCGCATCCACGCTCACGAGCAGGAGCTGACGTCCCACCTCCTCGCGCTGCTCGAGGAGACGGAGGGAGTCGAGGTGTACGGGCCCCAAGGCCTCAACGAGCGCGGTGGCGCCGTGAGCTTCAACGTCGCCGGCGTTCACGCCCACGACGTCGGCACCATCCTCGACCGTTCGGGCGTTGCGGTCCGCGCCGGCCATCACTGCTGCCAGCCCCTCATGAAGCGGCTTGGCGTGGCCGCGACGGCGCGCGCGTCGGTGTACCTCTACAACACCCACGACGAGATCGACGCCCTCGGCTCGGCCCTTCGGGAAGTGCGCCGCATCTTCGGATAAGGCCTGCCGGCACGTTGACATTGACCAACACTGTGTTTGTTGGATGCACGCCTGAAGTGGCATGCGGCCCGAGCGGAGCCATCCTCGCCGTCGGCAGTGGTGCGCGAGAGGCGGCGGGCCGTGGCGCGCGGCGCGTCCACCTCGCCGGGCGAGCCTTGGCCGGGCTGGGCGACGCGCATCTGCACCTCGAATGGCTGGCGCGCTCGCGCCGCGCCGTCGACCTCACGGGGGCCGGAACACGCCGGGAGGCTCTGGGGCGGGTGGGGCATTTCGCTGCCGGCCTGCCGGCCGACGCCTGGATATCCGGCTCGGGCTGGTTCAACGATCTCTGGGCTGATGATCCAACCTTCCCGACCCGCCACGAGCTCGACAGCGTGACCGGTGGCCGGCCTGCCGTGTTGACTCGCAAGGACGGCCATTCCGCCTGGCTCAATACCGCGGCGCTCAGCGCTGCCGGCTTCCGCCGGGACATCCCGGATCCAGCGGGCGGGGTCGTCGACCGTGACAGCGGTGGCGAGCCCTCCGGTGTGGTTCGGGAGACAGCTTCAACGATGGCGCAGCGGATGGTGCCTGAGCCTCCAGACGACGCTTTCACCTCCGACGTTGCCGCGGTGCTGCGCGACCTCGCCAGGCTCGGGCTCACCACCGTGCATAGCATGGATTCGGCGCGCCTGTTCCGCGCTCTGCAGCGGCTGCACGAGGCAGGCCGGCTGCCCATCCGGGTGGTGTGGAACTTCCCCCAGGCCGAGCTCGGGGCCGCCGTTGCAATGGGTGTCCGCTCTGGCTACGGCGACGAGCGCCTGCGCGTCTGGGGCGTGAAGAGTTTCCTCGACGGCTCACTCGGCAGCCGGACCGCGGAGATGCTCGACGGCAGTGGCGTGCCCGGCATCCCCCAGGGAGAGTTGGTCGAGCTTGTGCGACGGTGCGCGGCGGCGGAGCTGAACGTGTGCCTCCACGCGATCGGCGATGCGGCAGTCCGCCGCGCCCTCGACGCGCTGCAACCCTTTGGTGGCGCATGGCGTCTGTGGCGACCGCGAATCGAGCACGCTCAGTGTGTGCACCGCGACGACGTTCCGCGCTTCGCCGCCAACGGGGTCATCGCCTCGATGCAACCTCTGCACGCCGTTTCGGACCGGGAGATGGTTGAGAAGCTGTGGCCCGGGCGCGTCGAGGCCTCGTACGCGTGGGGCGCGCTCGCTCGCGCGGGTGCAGTGCTCGCGTGCGGCTCGGACGCTCCCGTCGAGAGCGCCGCGCCGTTGCTCGGCATCGACGCCGCCACCACCTGGCGCCGTCGGAGCGGGTGGTACCCGGAGCTGGCTCTGTCCCGCCCGGCCGCTCTCCGTGCCTACTCGCACGGGGTGGCGTACGCCGCGGGGATGGAGAGGTTGACGGGGCGGCTCCGACAGGGACTGCAGTGCGACCTCACAGTTCTCGACGGCAGCCGGGTGGTGGCGACCGTGGTGGGAGGCACAGTTGTCTGGCGGCGCTGAGTCGAAGCGGATGAGAGCTCTCGCCTCAGAGCCTCACGGTGCCGTCTGTTCAGGTCATGGCTGCGATCGCCGGACGGCTCAGCGGAGCTCGTTGATACGGATCAGGTTGCCCGCGGGATCGCGGAAGGCGCAGTCGCGAACCCCGTACGGCTGCTCGGTCGGCTCCTGGACAACGTCGGCGCCGCTGGCCTGCAGTCGTGCGAAGGCGCCGTCGAGGTCGGCGGTGGCCAGGATGATGTGGGCGTAGCTGCCCTTGGCCATCATCTCGGCGATGGTGCGGCGCTCGTCGTCGAGGAGCGGGTGGCCGCCGCCCGGCGGCTCCAGGACGATGGACGTGCCCGGCTGGCCGGCCGGGCCGACCGTGATCCATCGCATCCCGCCGTATGCGACGTCGTTGCGGACCTCGAAGCCGAGGGTGTCGCGATAGAAGGCCAGGGATACGTCCGGGTCGTCATGCGGGAGGAACGTCATGTGAACGGTGATGTCCATGGCGGTCATGCTAGCTGCGGCTCGGCGAGGTCGCTTCTCGATTCCTGATCGGTCTGGTCACCGACGACGAGGGCCTCCGTGAGGTGCCGACGTAGGCCGCGAGGTGCTCGCCGGTGAGGGTGGAGCGGGCGGCGACGAGGTCGGCGGGGGTGCCCTCGAAGATGATCCGGCCGCCGTCGTGGCCGGCGCCGGGGCCGAGGTCGATGATCCAGTCGGCGTGCGCCATGACCCCCTGGTGGTGCTCGATGACGATGACCGACTTGCCGGAGTCGACGAGCCGGTCGAGCAGGCCGAGCAGCTGCTCGACATCGGCAAGGTGGAGGCCGGTGGTCGGCTCGTCGAGGACGTAGACGCCGCCGTTGCCGGCCATGTGGGTGGCCAGCTTGAGCCGCTGCCGCTCGCCGCCGGACAGCGTGGTGAGCGGCTGGCCGATGCTGAGGTAGCCGAGCCCGACGTCGGCGAGCCGGTGGAGGATGGCGTGCGCGGCCGGCGTGCGCGCGTCGCCGGCGCCGAAGAACTCCTCGGCCTCGGTCACGGACATCGCGAGCACCTCGCTGATGTCGCGGCCGCCGAGGTGGTGGTCCAGCACCGATGCCTGGAATCGCTTCCCCTCACACTCCTCGCAGGTGATGGCGACGCCGGCCATCATCGCCAGGTCGGTGTAGATGACGCCGGCGCCGTTGCAGGTGGGGCAGGCACCCTCGGAGTTGGCGCTGAACAGCGCCGGCTTCACGCCGTTGGCCTTCGCGAAGGCGGTGCGGATCGGGTCGAGCAGTCCGGTGTACGTCGCCGCGTTGCTCCGCCGCGAGCCGCGGATCGCGCCCTGGTCCATCGACACCACGCCCGCGCCGGCGGGGATCGACCCGTGGACGAGCGAGCTCTTGCCGGAGCCGGCGACGCCGGTGACGACGACAAGCACCCCGAGCGGGATGTCGACGTCGACGTCGCGCAGGTTGTGCGCCGTCGCGCCGCGGATCTCCAGCGTGCCGGTGGGCGTCCGCACCGTCTCCTTGAGCGCGGCCCGGTCGGCGAGATGGCGGCCGGTGAGGGTGCCGCCGGCTCGCAGCCCCTCGACGGTGCCCTCGAAGCAGACGGTGCCCCCCTCAGTCCCCGCGCCGGGGCCGAGGTCGACCACGTGGTCGGCGATCGCGATCGTCTCCGGCTCGTGCTCGACGATGAGCACCGTGTTGCCCTTGTCCCGGAGGCGCAGCAGCAGGTCGTTCATCCGCTGGACGTCATGCGGATGCAGGCCCGCGGTGGGCTCGTCGAAGACGTAGGTGACGTCGGTGAGCGGGGAGCCGAGGTGGCGGATCATCTTGACGCGCTGGGCCTCGCCGCCCGACAGCGTGCCCGACGGTCGGTCGAGCGAGAGGTAGCCGAGCCCTATCTCCACGAACGAGTCGAGGGACTTCTGCAGGGCAGTGAGGAGCGGCGCGACCGACGGCGAGTCGAGGCCGCGGAACCATTCGGCGAGGTCGCTGATCTGCATCGCGCACGCATCGGCGATGTTGACCTCGCCAATCCGCGACGACCGCGCCGGCTCGGCGAGCCGGGTGCCTGCGCACTCGGGACAGACCTGGCGGGTGACCGCCCGATCCACGAACGCCTGGATGTGAGGCTGCAGTGCGTCGTGGTCCTTGGAGAGCATCGACTTCTGGATCTTCGGGATCAACCCCTCGTAGGTGACGTTGACGCCGTTCACCTTCACCCTGGTCGGCTCGCCGTAGAGGAAGTCCTGCCGCTCCTTCTTGGCGTAGTCGCGGATCGGCTTGTTCGGGTCGAGGAAGCCCGATTGGATGTAGGCCTGGACCGTCCAGAAACTGTCAACCGAGTAGCCGGGAATGGTGATCGCGCCCTCGGCGAGCGACTTGGAGTCGTCGTAGAGCTGGGCGAGGTCGATGTCGGCGACCGTGCCGAAACCTTCGCAGCGCGGGCACATGCCACCGAGGCGGTTGAAGGTGGCCTTCACGGTCTTGCGGTTCCCGCGTTCGATGGTGATTCCACCGCTCGCCCGAACCGACGGAACGTTGAAGGAGTATGCGTTGGGCGGGCCGATATGCGGCTGCCCGAGCCGGCTGAAGAGGATGCGCAGCATCGCGTTGGCGTCGGTCGCGGTGCCGACCGTTGAGCGGGGGTCGGCACCCATCCGCTGCTGGTCGACGATGATCGCGGTCGTCAACCCTTCGAGCACGTCGACCTCGGGCCGCGCCAGCGTCGGCATGAAGCCCTGCACGAATGCGCTGTAGGTCTCGTTGATCAGCCGCTGGGACTCCGCGGCGATCGTGTCGAACACCAGCGAGCTCTTGCCCGAGCCTGAGACGCCGGTGAACACCGTCAGCCGGCGCTTCGGGATCTCGACGCTGATGTCTTTGAGGTTGTTCACGCGCGCGCCGTGCACGCGGATCACATCGTGGCTGTGGTCAGGGTGCAGCGCAGGCGACTGGGTGTCCGTCCTGGTGGTCGTGCTCATCGCGTCTCCATCTGTCAAGCGGCCCGCCTACGCTGCGCATCAGCTCACGGTCGGGCAGCCGCGCCCTCACCGGTCCTGGAGCAGCCCGAGTACGTTGCCGTCGGGGTCGGTGACGGTGGCGACCAGGCGGCCGCCACCGACGTCGTGCGCGGGCTCCTTCACGGTGGCACCGGCCGCCGTCACCTCGGCCAGCTTCGCCTCGATGTCCGGCACGTGCCAGTAGGCGACCGGCGAGGTCATGCCCTGCGGTCCACCGCCCGGCACCAGCCCGATGTGCTGACCCTCGGCGTCGAAGCCGACGTAGTAGGACGAGTCGCTCTGCGGCGCGACGCCGAGCAGGGCGGCATACACCGCCTTGGCCGCCGCCAGGTCGGACACGGGATGCAGCACGGTCTTGATTCCTTGGGTGGAAGAGCCGGTCATGGTCACTCCTGAAGTCGCGGTGGTGATGTCCATGGCGGCCATGCTAGCTGCGCCTCCGTGACCGGCGCTTCTCGATTCCTGACCGGTCTGGTCACCTGTTTCGCCACGCACGAAGGCATCCCCACCGTCGCGCGCGCCTCGTGGCGCCGGTAGGTGCTGGGCGGCATACCGACCAGTTCGGTGAAACGAGTGCTGAAGGTGCCCAGCGACGAGCAGCCGACCGCGAAACAGACCTCGGTGACGCTGAGGTCGCCACGACGCAGCAGTGCCATCGCGCGCTCGATGCGTCGCGTCATCAGGTAGCCGTACGGCGACTCGCCATAGGCGAGCCGGAACTCGCGGCTGAGGTGCCCGGCCGACATGTGCGCGCCGCGGGCGAGCGCCTCGACGTCCAGCGGCTGCGCGTACTCCCGGTCGATCCGGTCGCGGACGCGGCGCAGCCGCGCGAGGTCGCGCAGGTGCTGCGCCGCGGCGGATCTGCTGGTCATCTGCGAGATCGTGCCACGTCGCGCCGGAAGGCCAGCACGTCACCATCAGTGGGTGGTCGGACCTTCACGACTCCAGTGGGTTCATCGCCAGGTGTTCGGAGCGTACGGATGGCCGTTGCGGCGCTCGCGGGGGGAGTGCGAAGGCACAGAGAACGGCGGCAGCGACCAGGACCCCGGCGGCCCCCCAGAAGGAGATGCCCTCCCCGACGCCGTACAGCGCTCCGAGCACGAGCGCGCCGAAAGCCATGCCACCGAACTGAAAAAGGCCACCGACGCCCATCGCCCGGCCGCGGTCCTGCGCGTTGCTGCTGTCACTGATCACGGCGAACATTGTCGGCTCGATCAGCACATACGCGCAGGCCTCCACCGTGCCGAGCGCGATGATCAACCCGAGTGATCGCAGCGCGGGGTACAGCGCGGCGCACCCGCCGCTCACGGCGAACGATGCCACCATCAGCCAGCGCCGGTTGGACCGATCCGCCAAGCGGCCGCCGGGGCGCGCCAGGATCAGCAGGGGCACGGCGAACAGGCTGATGGTGATGCCGATGACCAGGCTGCTGTTGCCGCGTGCCGAGAGGTAGAGCGGCCAGACGACGTCGTACATCGAGAACACTGTTCCCAGCGCCGCGACCCCGAGGGCCGGCACCAGGACACCCGGGTTGCGCCACCAGCGGAAGCGCACCGGTTTCTCATCGGCATCACGGAGAACGCGCGTCTCGGGAATGCGTCGCATGGCAAGCAGTCCGAAGAGGACGGTCACGCCGGCCACTCCGAAGATGGCCGAGTCGCGCCAGAGCGCGACGGCGCCGCCGATGAAGGGTCCGACCAGGAGGCCGACCATCTCGCACGCCTGCAGCTTGGCGAACCCTTCGGCGCGCCTCTCGGGCCCGCTGAGGTCGACGACCGCGGCACGCAGCGCCGGCACGTACGCGCCTGAGGACACTCCCTGGAGGGTTCGCAGCGTGGCCAGGAGCCAGAGGGGTCCGACGTCGGCGAACAGGGCGAGGGAGAGAGCGCCGAACGCCGCCCGGGAGCCGAGCAGCATGGGGCGGCGGCCGACACGGTCGGTGAGACGGCCTGCGGGCACCTGCACCAGCATGTTGGCGATCAGCGGGCCGGCGATGAACAGGGCGATGGCCAGCGATCCGCCGCCATGCCGGCGCACGTACAACGGCGCGATCGGGAAGATGGCGGCCACCCCGGCGAACATGATCAGCTGGCCGCTGAGCAGCCAGAACAGCGGAGACGTGCGCGGACGGCGGAACCTCGGCATCCCAGAATTGTCGCCGCTCGGGGTTGCTCGGCTCGCCGCGGTATAATTCTGACCATGCAGGTCGGATTTACGCCGGTCGCCGACGATCTCTACCGCGAGATCATCCTCGACCACTACCGCCACCCCCGTCACCGTGGTCGTGTCGACCCGGCGGACGCTGTCGTCGAGGCCGACAACCCGCTGTGTGGCGACCAGATCGACATCTCGGTGCGGTTCGCCGGCGAGCAGGTGGCCGCCATCGGCTTCGAGGGCACCGGCTGCTCGATCAGCCAGGCGGCCTGCAGCATGCTGTGCGACGAGGTTAGCGGCCTCAGCCGGGAGCGCGCCCGCGACGTGGCCGGCCGATTCCGGGCCATGCTCGTGGAGGGCGGAAGCCCCGACGACCTCGGTGACCTCGAGGCGCTCCAGGGCGTACGCGCATATCCGGTGCGGGTCAAGTGTGCGACGCTCCCGTGCAACGCGCTGCTTCAGGCACTCGGGCCGCCGGAGGATCTGACATGAACGAGCGGGACAGCATCATCACCGAGCCGGCGCCGGGCGGGATCACCACGCCCGCGGTCGCCAAGGCGTCTCCCGAGCTGGTCCTCGCCGCCCTGAGCGAGGTGTTCGACCCCGAGATCGGTATCGACATCGTCTCGCTGGGCCTTGTCTACGGCTCGGAGATCGACGACAACGGCCTGCTCACCATCAACATGACGCTCACCACCCCCTACTGCCCCATGGGCAGCCTCATCCAGGGACAGGCCCACGCGGTGTGCAACGGTCTCCCCGGAGTGCGTGACGTGCACGTGGAGCTTGTCTGGTCGCCCCCCTGGGATCCGCGCACGATGGCCTCGGAGGAGGCCCGCCTGGAGCTCGGCATCTACTAGCGTGATCCGCGCGCGCCCGGCGCGCGTAAGAGGGAGTGCGTGTGCCAGGCAAGAGCGACCACGGCGGCCAGGACGGTGTGATCGGCTCCGACGACAGGATGCTCGATCTCCTCGCGCGAGCCGAGCCCGAAGGGATCGAGATGCTCTACGACCGCTACTCGGCCCTCGCCTACACCCTGGCGTTCCGCGTCCTCAATGACGCCGGCGCTGCCGAGGACGTCGTCCAGGAGGCCTTTTTGAGCGTGTGGAGGCGTGCTTCGACCTATCGCAGCGATCGCGGCAGTCTGCGCACGTGGGTGTGCTCGATCGTGCATCACCGTGCCCTCGACCGGCTCCGCGGACGTGCGGGGCGCGCCCGCCAGGACCTGGCTCTCGAGCACGCACCGATCGCCGTCACCTCCGTCTCCGACACCTGGGACCAGGTGGTCGAGGTCCTGGAGCGCGAGCAGCTGAAGACCGCCCTGAGCGAGCTCTCGATGGAACAGCGCGAGACGATCGAGCTCGCCTACTACGGCGGGTACTCGCAGACAGAGATCAGCGACCTCATGCAGGTACCGCTGGGCACGGTCAAGGGTCGGACGCGGCTGGCCCTGCGCAAGCTCCGCGGGTTGCTCGAGCTTCCCGTCGCGGAGGGCATGGCGTGATCTCCTGCGAAGACGCCGAAATGCTGGCAGCCGCCCTCTCAGTGGGTTCCATCGACCTCGCCGACCAGGAGCCCCTCCAGGAGCACCTCAGCGACTGCGCGGACTGTCGTCGCGTCGCCGGAACCTACCTTGCCGCCGCGGCCCGCATGCCGCTCGCCCTCGAACCGCTGCAACCGTCGCCCGAATTGCGCGGCCGGCTGATGCGCGCCGTGTACGCCGAGGCGGCCCAGGCGGGCAGGGCGGTGGCGGCGCCGCGGCAGGCGCCGTGGTGGCAGCGGCTGTGGGCGGGGCTGCCCGCGGGGCGGGGCTTCACCGCGCTCGCCGCGGTGGCCGTCGTGGCGCTGGTCGCCGTCGGCTCGTGGTCACTCGTCAACCAGCCGCCAGCGTCCTCGACGGTGGCGATCGCCGGGACCACGGCGGCACCGCACGCGCACGGGCAACTCGTCTACACGCCGGCCGAGGCGCAGGGGGTGCTCACCGTGACCGGCTTGCCGGCGCCCGCGGCGGTGGCGTCCGGGGCGAGCGTCTACGAGGTCTGGTTGCTTCGCCCCACCGGCTCGGCGGTGGCCGCCGCATTCCTCGACCGCCAGCCCGACGGGACGTGGACCGCGGTCATGCACGGCAGCATGAGCGGGTTTTCGATGGTTGCCGCGACCGTGGAGCCAGCCGGTGGCAGCACCGTGCCATCCGGAGCGGCCGTGATCCAGGGATCGCTCAACAGCGCGTGACCCTGGCGCGCCGACGAGCCGCGCCGCGACGCGAAAAGGCTTGTGCCAGATGGCGATTCCCATTGCGTGGTGGGTGCGCATCGCCTCCGGACTGAGCAGGTGCGTCATCGCGTTGGCACAGCGCTCACGGAGCGAAGCACACGCCGGCACACTTTCGCTCGGCCGCGTGATCTGGCCAACGATGGCGGTAACCATTGGGTGGCCGGGGTCGAGGGATGGTGCGGGGCGCCGGGGTTCGATACACTGACGGCGCGTTTCTCGGTCCCGCAGTCGCCCGCAACCTCAACCCACGCACGCGGAACGGCGACGGGGCACTCTGGAAAAAGGAGGGACCTGCCCATGACCGATTGTTCCGGTAGTACTCAGCCGACCCGCGACGAGGTGGCGGGCTGATCGCCGGGGCGGACACAAGGTAGCGCGGCTCGCCCGCGCACTGGAGAGACGCAGGCCGTCTCGCATGTCCCCGACGCTTCGACGCAGAGCGGCGGACCCAGCATGGGTCCGCCGCTTCTCTGCGTTCAGACGTTGCGAGCCGCCTCGAGACCTGCTTCGCGGGTTGCCCGGTCGGGGGCCGACACCACCTGGTCGCGCTCCACGTAGCCCTCGGTGCCGTCGCTGAGACGCACCTTGACAAACTCCGCGGTGCCACCCGGGATCGCTGCCATCCGTGTCGCGGTGAACACCGCAGTTCCGCGGGGCGCCGCTCGCTCAGGGGCGTCGTAGAGGGCATAACCCATGCCGGCCCACGAGGCCACGAGGCTGACCGGGCCCGGCGGGATCTGGCGGGTTCGGTAGATGGTGCGCGGATCGTGCGCCCCCCGGCTGAGAACTCCAATCAATTGGAGGGCGCGCGGCAGCGTGCCCCGGCCCTTGCTTGCCTCCATCTCGATGACCGTCCCGGCGTCCTCCACGATCGCGGAGCAGGTCACCCAACGCTGGTTGCGTGATGGCTGGCGCTCGCGGCCGGCGCCGCGGCCGCCGCCGTCGACGCGGCGCCAGTGCCCCACCAGGCTGTTGCGCTGGAACTCGACGATCCTCGCGCTGTTGTCGCCCAGGACCTCGAACCGGAAAGGGGGCGTGCCGATCATCTGCTCCATGACCGCGAAGACCTCGCGAGGGGGTGCGGCAACCACAAAACGCCACTGGTGAGCGCGGGAGGCGGGCACCCGAGGATTGTACGAGCCGGCGTCGACCGCACGGTGCGCCGCCGAACCGCGCGGTTCCACGTGGAACGCGTGCTCCGGACCCTCCGCTGCCGTCGCTACTTTCAAACGCGTCGACGCCACGAGTTTTCCACAGGTGGGCGTCCCAGAGCCCCCATTTTGATCTCGCCGAGCCATCGGGGCGGGTCCTCCCGGCTGGGGAAACGGTGGATAACTCCGCGGCGGAACCGCCTCCCGCGGAGACGGGCAGCGTCACGCCATCGCCGCAACCGATAATCCGGCGGTGGCTCCGCACGTCCTGGCCGTTGCCAATCAGAAGGGGGGCGTCGGCAAGACGACGACCACCATCAACGTCGGCTCCGCCCTGGCGGCGAAGGGGCGGAGCGTGCTCATCATCGACATCGATCCTCAGGCCAATGCCACCTCGGGCCTGGGGGTCGATCGCTCGGCTGTGCACGGAACCAGCTACGACGTGGTCGTGTCGGGCCGGCCCATCGCCGAGTCGCGCATCCAGACGGTCGTGCCCGGCCTCGAGCTCGTCCCGGCCGACCTCAACCTGGCCGGCGCCGAGATCGAGATGATCGAGCTCCCGGTTCGCGAGCGCCGTCTTGCCTATGCGCTCGAGGGCGTCGACGACGTCGACTACATCCTCATCGACTGCCCGCCCAGCCTGGGGTTGCTCACCGTCAACGCTGCCACCGCGGCCGCAGCCCTTCTCGTGCCCATCCAGTGCGAGTTCTACGCGCTCGCGGGCCTGGGCCTGCTGACCCACACGCTCAGCCTGCTCCGCCGTGAGCTGAACCCACAGCTGCGCATCGCGGGCATCGTGATGACGCTCTTCGATGGTCGCCTCGCCCTGGCTCACCAGGTCGTCGACGAGGTGAGGGCCCGGTTCGCCGACGAGCTCCTGCTGCCCCTCATCCCGCGCAACGTCCGCCTCAGCGAAGCCCCCAGCCACGGCCTGCCCGTGGATCTCTACGACCCCACCTGCCGAGGCGCGCTGGCCTACGCGGAGCTGGCCGCCAACCTCGACCTGCGCCTGACCGAAAGGGAGCGACAGCGCAGCGCGCTCGCGGCGGGGGCGGCGACATGACCACACAGCACCCCGGGTACAGCGGTCCGCGGCGCCGGGGCCTCGGCCGCGGCCTGGACGCCCTGCTCGGCCCGGCTCCTGACGCAGCCGCCGAGCGCCCCGCCCATCCCCCGGGCGATGTCGCCGCCCTGATCGAGGTCGATCCCGCGCTTGTGGAGCCCAACCCGGAGCAACCGCGACGCGATTTCGACGCCGCCGCCCTCGTTGCCCTGGGGGAATCCATCCGGACCCACGGGCTCCTGCATCCCATCGTCGTGGAGGGCGCCGGGCCGACGTACCGCCTCGTGGCCGGCGAACGACGGCTTCGCGCAGTGCGCCTCGCCGGCCTGCCCCTGATCCAGGCGATCGTCCGCCCTGCGGCGGAGTCGGCGCGGCAGTCGCTGGAGACCGCCCTCACCGAGAACCTCGCCCGCGCCGACCTCAGCCCCATGGAGGAGGCCGCCGCCTACTCGCGAATGGCCGACGCCTTTGGGATGTCGCACGAGGCCATCGCCCTGCGCCTCGGACGCAGCCGTCCGGCCATCTCCAACACCATCCGACTCCTTGCCCTCCCTGCGCCGATACAGCGAGCCGTCGCCCAGGGGACGCTCAGCGCCGGCCATGCTCGCGCCCTGCTCGGCCTGAGCGACGACGAGAGGCAGGAGTTGATGGCGAGGCGGGCAATCGAACAGGGCTGGTCCGTGCGCCAGACGGAAACGGCCGTGCAGGCTGCGCAGGGACGTGCGCCGTCACCCCGCGCGACCATTGCGCGGGCCGCCCTCAGTCCCGACGACGAGGCGCTTCGGCGCGGATTGGAGGCCGTCGTCGGGTTGCCGGTGGACGTCGAACGCAGGGGCAGGGGAGGCCGCGTGGTCGTGGCATTCCACGATGACGAGGACCTCGACGCGCTCTACCTCAAGCTGGGCGGCGCGCCGCTCTGACCTCCGTGCGTGCTCAGCCGACCGGCCGGCCGAGCGTCCCCGCCAGTCTCGCCTCTGCAGCGCTGACGTCGAGGTTGGCGAGGAATGATTCGATGTACTTGGGGCGCTCCGCCGGCTTGTAGTCGAGCAGGAAGGCGTGCTCCCAGACATCCATCACCACGATCGGCTTGAAGCCGGCGATGTTGCCGTCCTCGTGCAGGGTGATCCAGTGGTTGCTGAGACGGCCCGTGGCCGGATCGAGATAGGTGACCGCCCAGCCGACGCCGCGCATGCCGCCCACACCGACGAAGTCCTTGCGCCAGGTCTCGAGGTCGCCGAACGACTCGCCGAGGGCGCGGCCGAGGTCGGAGGAGCTGGAGATCTCGCCGCCGTTGCCGTTCTTGGTCATGTTGCCGAAGTACCACTCGTGCAGCACCATGCCGTTGTATTCGAAGCCGAGCCGACGGGTGAGCTCAGCGTACGACAGGCTTCCCACCTTGCCGGCCTGGGTCAGCTCAACGAGCTGCTCGTTGAGTGTGTTCGTGTTTTTGACATACCCGGCATAAAGACCGAAGTGGGTCTCGAGCGTCCTGTCGGAGATGCCGACCAGGCCGGAGAGGTCGAACTCGCGTGCCTTGTACGGCGTTTGTGTCAGCAGAGCCATCGTGTCCCTCGCCTGTTGTCTGGATGACGCACTGCTCCCGGGGAGCCGCTGTCCATTGTGGCAGCGTGGACAGCAGGACGTCTGCGCCGCCCGGGGAGGGGCGTTGGTGCACCGATCAGGGCTGCGATGACGGAGCCGGCGCCAGCATGGCGGTCGCTGCGGTTCCGCGCGGGCGGCGCGGGGGGGCCTCCGTATAATCACGACGCGTGCAGCCAGAACCCACCCCGATCCCCAGGCCGTGGTGGGGGCGCCGTCCTCACGGCCTCGTCCGTGACGTCCTCGAGGTGGTCATCATCGCGCTCGTTCTCTACGTGGCCATCTGGAGCGCCCTCCAGACGGTGCGCGTCGATGGCGAGAGCATGGTCGGCACCCTGCAGAACAACGACCTTCTCCTCGCGAGCAAGATCTCCTACTACTTCGGGGATCCGCAGCGCGGGGACATCGTCGTGCTCATCCCGCCGACCGATCCCACCAAGGATTTCATCAAGCGCGTCATCGGCATTCCGGGCGACACGCTCGAGATCGACGGTGCGCAGACGCCGACGGCGCTGCTCATCAAGCCGGGCGGCGTCGGACCGTGGCAGCGCGTCAAGGAGCCGTACCTCCCGGAGGCATGGGACACGATGAACTACTGCTGTCTCCCCGGTGGCACGGCATCGTCGGTTGCGGAGCCGATCAGCATCCCCACCGGCGAGTATTTCGTGATGGGCGACAACCGCAACAAGTCCAGCGACTCGAGAAGCTTCGGTCTCGTCCCCCGCAAGAACATCCTCGCCAAAGCATTCGTGCGGGTGCTGCCCTTCGCCCACTTCGGGCTGGGCGCAGGGCCGACCCTGGTCACCGACCCCTCGGCCCTGCTCTTCGACACCCCGGCCGCGGCGGCAATTGTCCTGGCGCTGCCGGGCGGTGCCCTTCTGTCGTGGCGGCGGCGCCAGCGTCACCGCGCGGGCGCCGCTCGCGCCTGACAGCCGCGGCGAGGGGCGGTCAGTCCTCGGCGACGACCCAGGCGGCGGCGCTGTTCTCCCAGTCGACCAGTTCAGCGTCCGAGAAGAAGATGGACACCTCGCGTGCGGCGCTCTCCACCGAGTCGCTGCCGTGGATGACGTTCATCGCCAGGCTCAGCGCGAGGTCACCTCGGATGGTGCCCGGTGGGGAGCCGGCGGGGTCGGTGGTGCCCATCATCGAGCGGACGAGCGCCACGGCGCCGGGGCCCTCCCAGGCCATCGCCACCACTGGTGAGGAGGTGATGAACTCGAGCAGGCCGGGGAAGAAGGGCCGCTCGCGGTGCTCGGCATAGTGGCGCTCCGCAAGCTCGATGGTGACCGTCATCAACTTGATGGCGGCCGGGTGGAGGCCGCGCCGCTCGAAGCGGGTGATGATCTCGCCGATCAGCCCGCGCTGGACCGCGTCGGGCTTGATCAGCACCAGGGTTCGCTCTGTGTGCATGGTGATCTCTACAGGCGGATGGACGCGACGGCCACCATATCCGAACGCCGCCACCCTGCCACCGCCGGGGTGGCGTTCAGGCGCTGAGGGCCTCGAGGAACGGGTCAGGCTTACGGAAGGGGCCGATCACTGCGGCACGCAGACCGCCGCCGAGAATGTCGGCCGCCAGGGAGCGGATCGCCTCGGCGTCGACGTCGACAAGGCGCTCGGCGATGTCCTCGGCGAGGAGGATCTCGCCGGTCAGCAGCTCCTGCTGGCCGAGGTGGTTGCACAACGCCGACGTGCTCTCCAGCTGGACTGAGAGTCGGCCGCGTGCGTACTCTTTGGCCCTCTCCAGCTCTGCCGCCGGCACAGGATCGGTGGCGAGCCGCCTCAGCTCGTCGACCGCGGCACGGATTGCCACGAGGGCGCGCTTGGGCTCGCAGCCGAGCGAGATGGCCAGGGTCCCGCTGTCGGCAACCCTGGTGAGAAACGAATGCACGTCGTAGGCGAGGGCGCGCTCCTCGCGCAGTTCGAGGAAGAGCCGGCTCGACATCCCCTCGCCGAGCACGACGTTGAGGATGTCGGCGGTGAAGCGGCGCTCATCGCGGTACGAGGGCGCGCGCGCCCCGAGCACGATGTTGGCCTGTCCCGCGCGGCGGTCGAGCACGCTCACCGCCGCGCCCGTAGGATCCGCGGCCGGCAGAGGGACGACGGCAGGGCCCTCGTGGACGGGCCAGCCGGCCAGCGCACTGCTCACCAGTTCTGCCACCCGGTCGGTGTCGAGAGCTCCGGCGATGGAAACGACGAGGTCGCGGCGTTGGTAGTGGCGTCGCAGATGGCGGCGGCAGTCCGCGGCCGTGAAGGACGTGACCGTGGCCTCGGTTCCGGCGACGTCCCAGCCGAGGGGGTGGTCCGGCCACATGATCGCGTCGAAGAGGGTGTGCACGTGGTCCTGGGGGCTGTCCTCGTACATGCGCAGCTCTTCGATCACTACCTGCCGCTCACGCTCGACGTCCTCCTCGCGGAAGCACGGCGAGAGCAGCATGTCGCCCAGAACGGCCACGGCGACGTCGACACGGTCGGCAGGGACCTTCGCCCAGAAGATCGTCGCCTCCCGGTCCGTGGAGGCGTTGATGGTGCCCCCAACGCCCTCGATCGCCTCACTGATCCGGCGCGCGGTGGGGTACACCGCGCCACCCTTGAAGACCATGTGCTCGATGAAGTGGGCGAGTCCGCACTCGTCGGGCTTCTCGACGCGTGACCCGGTGCCGAACATGAAGGCGATGCTCACCGAGGCGCGCTCACGCATGGGGGCTACGAGCAAACGCACCCCTCCGTCCAGGACGGTCCGGACGTGGCCGCGGTCGGCGGCCGTGGCTACCAGCGCCCGCGCCCCCGTTCCGGCCGGGCTGCCACGCCGCCCTGGGCCGAGCCGGTGGGATGGATGACCACGCGACGCGCCGGTTCCTGGCCGCTGCTCTCGGTGCGGACCCCGGGGTCGCCCTGCAGGGTCAGGTGGATGATGCGGCGCTCGTAGGCGTGCATGGGGTCGAGGGTGTAACGCTCGCCGCTCGCCCTGACGCGCTCCGCGAGCCGCTGGGCGAGCTCGCGGACCTGGTCCTCGCGGCGTGCGCGGTAGCGCTCGACGTCGAGGATGAGGCGACCTCCCTGGCCCTCCGCGTGGTCGTCGCCCATCATCAGGTTGAGGGTGGTCTGGAGCGCCCGCAGCGTCTCCCCGCGCCAGCCGATGAGCAGGCCGAGGTCGTCACCGGACACCTCGAGGATCAGCGGCGCCTCCGCCTCGCCAGCGCGAGGGCTGGTGCCGCGGCGCACCGAGACGCGCGCCGGGATCTCCATGGCCTCGAGAAGTGAGCCGAGCAGGTCGCGGCCGCGAGCGGTGTGGTCGTCGAGACGGCTGACCCGGACACGGGCGGCGCTGGACGAGAGGTACTCCCCCGGCGCCGGGCGCGGGCCACCCCGAGAGATCACGTCGACGACGACCTCGTGACGCTCCGCGCCGAGCTGGGCGAGGGCGCTGGCCGTGGCCTCGTCGACGGTGACGCCGGTGCCCTCGACGCCGGGTGCGGCGGAGTTGGCCGGCGCCTGCTCGGTGTCGTTCACGTTGATCTCCTCAGCCTCCGCTGCCTAGCGACGGCGCTTGTTGGTGCGTTTCTTGGGGGGTCGCGCCGGGGGGGCGTTGACCGCACCCGCGACGAGTGGCGCCGGAGCCGGGACGGCAGGACCGCCGCCCCGCCGGCGCGACGGCGCGCGGCCGTTGCCGTCTGGCGCGACGGCTCCGTTGGTGGCCGCCGACGCCGTGGCCCTGGGCGCACGTGGCGGTGGGTGCTTGGGGTACGACAAAGCGGTGACCCGACCGGCGCCGGGAAACCACTCCGGCACCTTCAACGATCCCCATCCGACGAGGTGGTACTGCTGGAGAACCATGAACAGGGTGCCGGTGACCCAGTACAGCGCGAGGCCCTGCGGGAAGTTGAGGCTCAGCCAGAAGATGATCAGCGGGAAGAGGACCGACATCTGCTTGGTGACGTTGGCCATGGTGCGTTCCTGGTCGGTCATGTCCGGCCGCTGGGGCGGCATCATCATTCGCGACTGCGCGAAGGTGAGAATGGCCGCGAGCAGGGGCAGGATCAGCGCGGCCGGGTGTGCGAAGACCTGCAGGTAGTCGGTCTTCCCGGCCACAGTGCAGCACTGCTTCACACCCGACTCGGACACGTTCGTGATCCACAGGAAGCCGAGGCCGGTGCCCTTGGGCAGGTTGCTCGTGGCGGCAGTGATGCCACGGTAGAGACCGATCAGCACCGGTGCCTGCACGAGGGCGGGAAGGCAGCCGGACAGGCTGCTGAAGGGCGACACCTGGTGCTCCGCGTAGAGCTTCTTCATCTCCTCGCTGAGCTTCTGTGGTTCCCGTTTGTATTTCTTGCGCAGCTCAGCGAGCTGCGGGGCGATCAGTCGCTGCTCCGCCTGGATGCGCCGACTGGTCTTCAGCTGCCAGCCGAAGATGGGGAACAGGGCGCCGCGGATGATGATCGTGGTGGCGATGACCGCCAGGCCGAAGGAACCCACCGTGGCCAGCGGGCCGATCGCGTTGAAGAAGTGGGTGAGGCCCTCGAGGCAGAGCTGGAAGGGCACGCCGAGGGCATCGAAGATCGAACCGACCATCATCAGGCGGACCCCTCGGACAGCGGGGCGCGGCGGCGGCGGCGCGCCTCCCGCCATGACACGTATTGGTCGGGAACGAGGTCGATTCCGCCCTCATGGAAGGGGTGGCATCTGCTGATCCGTCGCAGGGCCAGCCACCAACCCCGCCGTGCACCGAAGCGTTCGATCGCCGCGTAGCCGTACTGCGAGCAGGTCGGCTCGTACCGGCAGCTGCTCATCATCCCGAACAGCGGACCGACGGTCACGCGGTAGACCCGGATCAGCAGGAGGCTGAGGCGGGTCATCCGTTCGACCTCGACAGGTGGGCCATCACGGTATTCTCCCGCGTCGAGGGCGCAACGGCGCTGTCATGACGCTGCAGGGCGCGGGTGATGGACGTCCTGACGGCGGCGCTGAGAGCTTCGAACGACAACTCTGAGGCCTCCGAGCCGGCGACGATGACGGCGTCGTGGCCCGCCAAGGAGGCGAGCAGGGGGCGAACCGCCTCGCGAAGCCGTCGGCGCAGCAGGTTGCGCCGCACCGAGCTGCGCAGACCCACCGGGGCGAACCCGACCCGCGCAACGTCCATGCCGTTGCCGGCCACGTGGACGCGGACGCCGGCTGCGGAAGCGCGCAGCCCACCGGCGCGGGTGGCGGCAAAGCGACGTCGCCCACGCAGGCGATGTCGCGAGATCACCGTGGAGGCGCTGGGGTCAGGCGCTTGCGTCCCTTGCGACGCCGCGCCTTGAGCACCTGGCGTCCCCCGGGTGTCGACATCCGGATGCGAAACCCGTGGGTCTTGCGCCGGTACTTCTTCTTGGGCTGGTAGGTCCGCTTGATGTCGGTGACTCCGCAGAGAGGAGGTTCGACGACCGCGTGAGGTGGGCGCGCCGAACGTGGCGGCAGGTGACTCCGGTCGTCGGAGTGGTCGGCGGAGTATAGCAGCGGCGTCGCTGAACGGGCCGCGACCTGTGCCCATTGTGACGCCCCCTTCGCGTTGCTAGACTGCTCGCTG
>Ga0209890_10000391_pt1 | contig 20315 bp, 18 predicted proteins | sample OrgsoiDNA2013049_FD_185799 | JGI IMG/M metagenome (GOLD analysis project Ga0209890, IMG submission 185799) | Permafrost soil microbial communities from the Arctic, to analyse light accelerated degradation of dissolved organic matter (DOM) -... | ecosystem: Environmental > Terrestrial > Soil >...
GGCTAATGCTCTCGAACCACCGGCGGCGTTCTATCCAGCGCCTCCAGCAATTCTTGCTGGTTGACCGTGGCGGTGCCGCGCTTCATCACCACGATGCCGCCGGCGTAGTTTGCCAGTTGGGCGGCCTCTTCGGCGGTTGCGCCCGCAGCCAGGGCAGCGGTGAAAGTCGCGATGACGGTATCGCCGGCGCCAGTTACGTCGGCAACTTCATCGCTGCCGCAGATCGGAATATCCACTGGCTTGTGGCGTCGCGGGAAAACCACCATGCCGTCTTTGCCGCGCGTGATCAGCAGCGATTCCAGATTCATCTCGCCTGCGATCTGGTCCCCGGCGGCCAGAAGGCGCTCCCATTCGTTGCCGATGCGAATGCCGAGAACTTCTTCGACCTCAGACTCGTTCGGGGTTGCCGCAGTGACGCCGGAAAATTCGAGCATGCGATGGCGCGAGTCGAGCGTCACAGGAACCTTGTCGATCCCGCGCTTTTCCCGGATCACATTGAGCAGGGTTGGCGTGGCCGCACCGTATCCATAGTCGGAGACCAGCAGCGCATCGGAGGCTCGTGTGTATTCGCGAGCGGCCAGGACGAGTTCGCGGCGCAAGTGTGAATTGGGACCTTCGGCGGGCTCGCGATCAAGGCGCACGACCTGCTGTCCGGCGGTATGCGCGAATCCGGCAAGAATGCGCGTCTTGGTCACGGTGGTGTAACTCTTGTCTTTGAAAACTCCGCTGACCGGGATGCGTTTATGGCGAAATGCACGCAGCAGCAGCCTTCCCGGTTCGTCGTCGCCCACCACCCCAACCGGCAAGACGTTCACTCCAAGGTCGGCGAGGTTGTAGATGGCATTAGCGCCACCGCCAGGAACCACCTTGCGATCGCGGTGTTTCAAAATCAGCACCGGCGCTTCGCGCGATACGCGAGAAATCTCGCCGACCACAAACTCGTCGGCGACCAGATCCGCGAGGACGGTGACTGTGAGCTTGGGAAAAGACTCGACGATCTTCCGCAAACGGTCGTTTTCTCTAATATGTTTAGTCATCACATGTTGGTGATCGGGTGCAACCAAGATTTTCTCACGAGCGGGGCTTCCGGCCCCTGATTCTTGCGAAAATGGTTCTCGCCAGAATGGCCTCTACAACGCCTGTGGGATCGTCCAGCGTGAGGCTGAGCATGGCGACCGCAAAGGGGTTGAGCTCCGACTGCAAGGGCCCCAGATTGACTGCATCTTTTTCAGTGGTCAGGAAGCCGCCTGCACCGAGTTGTCCGCGCATGGCGAGCAGTCGCTCGATGTCAGCTCTGCAATATGCATGGTGGTCGCGAAACTCGACTTCTGCCGCAGGCTTGATTCCGGCGGCGCGTACCTGGGCAAAGAACTGCTGCGGTCTCGCGATACCGCAGAATGCAATCGGAGAGACGGGCGCCGCGGGAACGACGAGGTCACGCTTCATTCGCCAGATAAGTTTTCCTGGCTGAGCAATCTTTCCGAACACCCGGTCGTGCGTAGAAAACCCCTGAGGTAGCGCGATTGCATCCGCCCGTTGCAGCGAGGACAGTGGCTCGCGCATCCGCCCCGAGGGCAGCATCCTATCGTCAAAGTCGCGCTCGGTCATCAGCACGATGTCGAAGTCGCGAACCAGAGAACGGTGCTGAAAGCCGTCGTCGAGGATGTGCAATTGCGGCTGGAATCTTTGCTCGGCGACTCGGCCTGCCTCATAGCGACTTTCACCCACGATCACCGGCACGCCCAGCCGCCGGGCGATCAGCAGCGGCTCGTCGCCGAAGTCGGCGGCGTTGCCATCGTTCTCAACTACCAGAACGCCGCGAGTTTTGCGGCCGTACCCGCGGGAGAGGACGGCGAAGCGAATGCCGCGCGCCTTGAGCAGTTCTCCGAGCGCAATCACGAACGGGGTCTTGCCCGATCCACCCACCGACAGATTCCCGACACTGACCACGGGCTGCTCCAGCCGCCGCGCAGACAGCACGCCGCTATCGTAGAGCGTGTTTCGCAGAGCGGCGACGGCGCCGTAAAGTCCGGTGAGCGGATTCATGATGAGACGCCCATGAGCTGGAGCAGCGCAGATACGGTCCTGTCCGTGGCGCCGCGCTGCGATTCGAGCGCTGCCAGTGCGTTCCGGCCAAGCGTCGTTCGCTCGTCCCGGTTTTCGATGAGATCCATGAAGACCAGCGGCAGCTCTGCCACTCCAACGATGCGGACCGCATTGCGACTGGCAAAAAAATTAACGACATCGCGAAAATTTTCGTAGTGGTTGCCGGTGACGATGGGTACGCCATAGAGTGCGGGCTCAAGAATATTGTGTCCGCCGCGCGGCACCAGGCTGCCACCGACGAATGCCACGGTGGCCAGGGAATAGAGCGCCGCCAACTCCCCGATACTATCAACCAGAAACACGCCGCCAGCGAGCGTTTCGCCGCTCCACAGAGAACGCCGCCACATCCGGAAGCCGAGTTTTTCGACGAGCTCTGTGACCTCCGGAAAACGCTCCGGATGGCGCGGCGCAAGGATCATCACGGCCTTCGGATGATTGGCCAGGATGTTGCGAAACGCCGAGAGCAAAGAGCCTTCTTCGCCCTCAAGCGTGCTGCCGCACACCAGAACCGGCTCCGCTCCGGAACGGCTGAAACCCTCACGTAGGCTCGCAACGATCTCCGGCAACGGCGGTGGCGCCACATCGAATTTCAGGTTGCCCGTCAGCGTGACCTTCGTTTCTGCCGCACCAATTTCGATAAGCCGCTTCTCGTCTTCGTCGGTTTGTGCCAGGAAACAATCGACGTTGTCGAGCGTCTTTTCCAGCAATCTCGGAAGCCATAAGCGGAACCGTTTGTAGCCGGGAAGCGAGCGGTCAGAAATGCGGCAGTTGATCACGGCGATGCGAGCTCCGCTGCGCTTGGCCAAGCGGAGAAAATTCGGCCAGAATTCAGTTTCCGCAACGACCACGAGTTCCGGACGCAGAACTTCGAGGTAGGGCCGGATGGCGAAGGCGAAGTCCAAGGGAAAGTAAAACACGTTCTCCGCCCCGAACCGCTGCGCCGCGAGTTTCTGACCGGTGCTCGTGGTCGTCGAAACCAGTACGCGGTGGGATGGGAATTTCTGCCGCAACCCCGTGACGACCGCACTGGAAGCCACCACCTCGCCCACAGAAACCGCGTGCACCCAGATAGCGGGCTTCCCGCGGCGATCGGCCAGAGCGGCCGGCACGGCACCGAACCTCTGGCGCAAACCTGCCCGATACTTGCCGTGTCGCATCATCTGCACCAGCCAGTAGGGCAGCGTCAGCACCAGCAAAAAAGCGAGCAGCGCACTGTAGAACGTGTACATGAGAAGAAGTCCCATTCTAAATGGGGGGATACAATCTCATCGTCCGACGGGATGGGGCGGCACGGGTTGCGTTGACGGCATCCTACAATGCGGCATCCTATAATTCGCCTATGCACAACGCAAGTAAGCAAGAATCGCCTCGCACGCCGACGCCGCTGGCCTCGCGTCTTGCGGCAGTCTTTGGTTTCGTGCTGCTCTGCGCCCTGGGCGCACTTGCGGCAAAGGAGTTTTCGATGCCCGCGGCGCAACCCGCCCGCACCTACCCGGCACACGACGACCATCCGACGGAAAAAGTTACGGTCGCAGTCGATCCCTACGACATGGAGGATAAGGCCTCGGTCTTCTCAGTCAACTACCGCAACAACGATTACATGCCGGTCTTCTTCGTTATCACGAATGACGGCGATCAGCCCATTTCTCTCGTGGGCATGAAGGCCCAGTTAAACACCAAAGATCGCAGCAAGTTGCTGCCCGCGACCACGGACGATTTGCTGCGCCGGATCTCACATCCTTCGCGGAATGACAGGCCGAATACGTTGCCGATTCCACTGCCGCGGAAAGAGGTCAAAGGAGGCGTGAGCCGCAAGACGTGGGACGAAATCGAGCAGGCTCAGTTTGGTGCCAAGGCGGTGGAGCCGCATTCCACGGCGCGCGGCTTTCTGTTTTTCGATATCGCCGATATCTCGAATCCGCTGCCCGGCGCCAACTTCTACCTCATGGGAGTGCACGACGCGAAAGGCAATGAGCTGATGTATTTCGAAATCGCAATGGAGAAGTACTTGAGCGCGCCGCAAGCGAAGCGGCCATTTTAGTTTTCCGATGGAGCGACGGGCGTCTCGCCCGTCCACCCCGAGCGCAGTCGGAGGGTCTGCCGGACGGGGACGCCCGGCGCTCCATCAGCGAAGAAAGTTATAATCTCCTGCTATGGCGACCTCTCCAGCCGTGCCTGCGGACCTGCTCGCGAAATACGAGCCGGTCATCGGACTCGAAGTCCACGTACAGCTACTGACCGCGTCGAAAATCTTTTGCTCATGTTCGACTCGTTTTGGCGATCCGCCGAACACGAATGTGTGCCCCGTGTGTCTGGGACTCCCTGGAGCCTTGCCGGTTCTCAACAAGAAGGCTGTGGAATTCGCGGCTCTGGCCGCGATGGCTTTGGAGTGCCGCATCAACGAAGTTTCCATCTTTGCGCGGAAGAACTATTTCTACCCGGACCTGCCGAAGGGCTACCAGATCTCGCAGTATGACAAGCCGATCGCGGAGTTTGGATTCATCGACATCGATCTGAACGGCAGCAAGAAAAAAATCGGCATCACCCGCCTGCACCTCGAAGAAGACGCGGGCAAGAGCCTGCACGAGGGCTTCGCCGACTCTGCCTCGAAGACTGCCATCGATCTGAACCGCACCGGCGTACCCCTCGCCGAGATCGTCAGCGAACCCGACATGCGATCGCCACATGAAGCTTACGAGTACCTTACGCGGCTCAAGGAAATCATCTTCTACACCGGCGTCAGCGATTGCAACATGGAAGAAGGATCGCTGCGCTGCGACGCCAACATCAGCGTGCGGCCTCGCGGGCAAAAAGAATTCGGCACGAAAACCGAAGTCAAGAACGTCAACTCCTTCCGCTTCATCAAGCAGGCGCTGGAGTACGAGATCGAGCGCCACATCGGCGTCATCGAGGCCGGTGGCAAGATCACGCAGGAAACGCGCCTCTACAACGCGCACGAAGGCAGGACTTACGGCATGCGGTCGAAGGAGCAGGCGCACGACTACCGTTATTTTCCCGAGCCGGATTTGCTTCCCCTGGTGGTGGATGAGAAATGGCAAGCCGCAATCCGCGCCAGCCTGCCCGAGCTTCCGGAAGCGCGCCGCCAACGCATGATGCAGGACTACGGCATCACCGCGGGTGACGCCCACACGCTGACGTTGACGCGAGCGCTGGCTGACCAATTCGAATCCGCGGCCCGCACCGCGAAGAATCCGAAGCGCGTCGCCAACCTGGTGCAGAGCGAATTACTCGGACGTCTGAAAGCGCACGAGCTCGAACTCGAGCAGTCGCCAATTTCGATGGCTGGAGTTACGGCCTCGGCCGATCTGGTCGAGTCGGGCGCAATCTCGGGCAAGATGCTGAAGGATCTTTACGATCTCTGCTTCGAACGCAATCAGGATTTTCCTGCCGTCTATGAAGCAGAGGGGCGTCCCGAGCAATCGCGCGACACGTCGGCCCTGGAGAAACTTGCCGATGAGTTAATCGCCGCGAATCCCAAGCAGGTGGAGCAATATCGCGCGGGCAAGAAAACCATGATCGGCTTCTTCGTGGGGCAGGTGATGAAAGCCTCGAAGGGACAAGCCAATCCCCAGTTGGTGAACGAAGTCCTGACGAAGAAGCTGGAAGGATGAATAAGCTTTGGGAAACTCTGATTAGGTTGTTTTCCCGGATAGCTTTGAAGGGGCATGCTTCAGCCATGCCATTAGAACCCGCCACACAAGCGGCTTTAGCCGCCGAGGACCGCTCTACTTCGCTGCGCCCGCGTTCTTCAGCACTTGTGCCGCATAGTAATTCGTGACTTTGGCGTCGTCGCGGAGGCTCTCGTAGTACGCCGCCTTCAGTAACTGCTCGCGCCGATCGCGCAATTGCTGGCGGATGGCCTGCTGCACCCGGGGGTCGTTCAAGTCCCTCTGGCCCGCCGGTTCCTTCGCAATCAGTTTCACGATCATGTAAGCGTAGGGCTGATGATTGGCCGGATTGACCATATCAATCACCGGCGTGTATTGCCCCGGTTTGAGCTTGATCACGGCTTCGCGGGTTGCCGGATCGGCGCTCTTGAGCGCGGATTCAGGAGCCATTCCCAAATCGCCGCCGTTGTTGCTGGTCTCTGGGTCCTCGGAGTAATTCATGGCCATCGTAGCGAAGTCGTCGCCGCTATCGAGGCGATTGGCGATCATCTGGATCTTCTTGCGCGCCTCGCCATCGTTCTGCGCCTTGCTGTTCTGCAGGTTGTGCACCTGGGAGCTGACCACTCCAGAAACCATGATCTTGGCCAAATGGTACTGCGCTTCGATCAGGTTGAACTCGGCCTTGTGATCGTGAAAGTAGCCGGAAACGTCCTGGTCGGTGATGTTGATGCGCGAAGTGATTTCCTTGTTCAACACTTTGTCGCGGGTGAGCGAGCGCCGCAGGTCGCGCTTGAAGTCATCGAGCGATATCTTTTTGTCTTGCAGGCGTTTGTTAAATTCCTCAGCGGTGTAAGGCGACTTGATTTCGTTCAGCTTGCGATCCACTTCCTCGTCCGTCGCCAGCAAGCCAAGTTTTTCCGCGCGCTGCATCAGGATTTCCGTCTCGATGAGCTCATTCAGAATGCTCAGCCGAAGGCTCACCGCCTGCTCGCCCACCGGCTGCTGGTCGGATCCTGCCGTCTGGTTGGCGTAATACTTATCGACTTCGCTGTGATAGATCTTCCGCCCATTGATCGCAGCCATGACGTCCCCGCCGCTGCTGTTACGGTTGCAAGCCGAGAACCCCACCAACAGAAACGCGCTGACCATGATCAGGCCCGCTCGCCCAAAGCAGTTACGATTTTTCAAGTTCTTCCCTCCGCCACGACGGCGAGTCAACCCCAAAACGTTAGTCTTGTGACCTGCCCAGAATGCGGGCGATACAAAAGCTGATTCAAGAACAATGAAAGCCTACTTCGATGGCGCAGCCGACGGAGGCTTTGCTTCCGCTGTGGCAGGCTTGTGCTCTGGAGGCGTAACGCCGGCATCCCTCAGTGCCTGGTCGAGCGCGAGTCGAACCTCATCCGAAGGCACGGCTCCATCCAGTTTCTGCCCATTTACAAACATCGCCGGAGTTGCGTCCACTCCAACGGTTTCTCCTTCGCGTATCGAAGCGCGCACGGCCTTGTCATCCTGGGCCTTGACGCAAGCCTGCAACTTCACAACGTCGAGACTGTGCTTTTGCGCCTGCAGCGTGGCCAGCTTGTCGAGTTCCGCGTTCTGGCCGTCGCGGCCTTTTTCAGTGCTGATCGCATGCTGATTGCCGTGCAGGTAATCGGCATAGTCCCAGTAGGCATCACCGTTTTGCGCGCCCAGGCAATTTGCGTTTACTGCCGCATGCACCGCCCAAGGGTGAATTTCCTCCAGCGGGTAGTCCTTGTAGATGAAAAGAACGCGGTCGCCGTATTCCTTGAAAATCCCGGGAAAAAGCGTCTCGTGCATGCGCGAACAAAACGGACACTCGAAATCGTCATAGTTGACGACCGTTACCTTGGCGTCTTTGTTGCCGCGCGTCGGCCGTCCCCTGACGTCAATTTTCTTCATGATCTCAGCGTACGGATCACTGGTCAGATCCAGCTTGGTCATCCGCACCAGCGTCTTGTGATCGCGGGAAAGCAGAAACTCGAACTCCTGTTTTTTAGTAGGACTGGCAAACGTGACCGTCAGCGCGTCGTAGTTCGCAAAGTCGCTCGCCCGGAGCGGGCCCAACACCACTTTGACGCCGGGCGGAAGGGAATAATGCGCCCGCACATGCCGCTCGACCAGGTGCGCGACATCCGAAGGAGGCGACTGGGCCGAACAGCCCAGGCAGATCAGCAGGAGAACCAGAAACGCACGACGCATCATCAATCGAAACCACCTGATCATGGGGAAATCGGTTGATTATCTCATGGCGGGAAGGCTCCGCGTGGTTACTTCGTTTCTAGAGACGGGGCTTGCCCCGTCTCTGTCAGCGCGGAAATGCCGAGACGCGGCAAGCCGCGTCTCCACGGATGACCATTCTTTCAGCCGCGTCCCCGCAGCAACTCTTCGGGCGTCAGCAGTTGATTCATCGATCCGGAGCGGAAGCCCTCCAGATCGAGAGTAACGAACTTGAATCCCAGGCCTTTGAACACGGCAGTAAACTCCTGGATCCTCTCGACGGTCAAAGCGCGGGGGAGTTCTTCGCGGGCAATCTCGATGCGCACGATTTCCCCGTGATGACGCACGCGGAATTGCCGGAATCCCATCGCCCGGAGTGCGTCTTCGCCGCGCTCGATCACGCTTAGCGCTTCGGGTGTAACCGCGCGTCCGTATTCCAGGCGCGACGAAAGACACGCGGAGGCCGGCTTGTCCCACAGCCGCAAATGTGCCTGTCGCGCCAGTTCGCGGATTTCAGCCTTGTTCAGCCCGGCTTCGAGCAGTGGGGCCAGAACCTGATGCTGGCGCGCGGCCTGCTGTCCGGGGCGAAAATCGCCCTCGTCGTCGGCATTGACTCCATAGGCGATGGCGTCGAATCCGCGCGCTTCACGATGGCGCTCGAGGACGGTGAATAGTTCATCCTTGCAGTGAAAACAGCGCATGGCATCGTTGCGGATGTACGCGGGATTTTCCAGTTCCTGCGTTTCCACAACCTCGACCGGAATTTCGCGCTCGCGCGCAAAGGCGAGCGCGTCTTCGAGATGAGTCCGCGCCAGGCTGGCGGAATCGGCAATCACGGCGAGCATTTGGCCGCCAAGCACCTGATGCGCCGTCCAGGCAAGAAAACCGGAGTCCACGCCGCCCGAGTAGGCGACGAGCAAGCGGCCGTGGTCCGCAAGGATCTGGCGCAAGCGCTTAGCTTTCTGATCGACCACGGCCTCAGAGTTCACGATCTCCATGTTACAACCTGCATTCGATTTGGAAGAGCGAGCGCCTTCCATGAGCTCGCTAGTAGAGCCGCTCCTGCCGTCTGAGGTTGCCGAACGCTCCCACGTTCGCCAGCGTAAACGAGAAACGGTATTGATTTTCGTTGCGCACCGATCCGAGCGCAAAGCGGCGGTATTCCAGGCTCAGGCCGCAACAGTCCCAGTTGTAACTCGTCTGCGCCGTCGCGTACTGCAGCGACCCGGTGTTCGCGTCAAAACCGAAGCTGCTGGCGGCGCTCAAGCCGCGTTTGTTGAGCTGGCCGTAGCCAAACAACACGCGGAGTTGGTGGAAATCGCGCAAGGTCGGCGCGGTTCCCAGTGAATTGTCGAGCACTCGCAGGAAGGCATCGCCTCCGCCTACTGTAAAAGGGCCAGCGTGGTAATTCGCCAGGGCCGTACTGTTATTGATGCGGCCGGCTTTGAGATCGTAGTCGAGGTCCCACTCGGTGTTGGTGCGTGGGCTGGTTTCGATGCGCAGGCGGGAAATGATGGGAGCGAAGCGCCGCGCTGATTCCAGAAACGCAATGCCGGTGAAATCCGCAGTTGACGCGAATACGTTCCGCTGCCCTGTGAGCAGCGCATTTCCAAACGTGGGATCGAAGAAATACTTCTGTCCGATCTCCCAACTCAAAATCTCTCTTGGGCCCGAGGCACAAGGTTGAGCATCGGGGTTCGGGGGCAGTTCCCAGGGAACCGTGCCGACTTGCGGAACGCCGCCGATGGTGAGCGTGCTCATGCCCTGCAGATCGCAATCCTTGACGTTAGGATCGAGGTGCTTGGCGTAAAGACGATTCACCAGCGAGTATTCGATTTCGTTGGTGTTGGTCAGCACGTCGGCGGCGTCGAAACGCAGAATGTTCGCGAAATTGTTTACACCGGTTACATAGTTGTAACGCATCCGCGGCTCGATCACGTGCTTCCATTTGCGGCCGAGCCAGGGACGATCGAAGACCTTCGACAACGCTGGTGGGCGCAACTCGAACGACGCTTCCAGCGACTTGCGGTTAAGCGTGTCGTCGGAGGCCTGGCTCGCCAATGACGGATCGAACCGCTGCGTGTAGAACGTATCGCGCAGCGTAAGGCCGGGACGCAAAGACCATCCCCGCCATTGCACAGGCATCGTCAGCGACGGCGCGAGATCGAACCGGCCCACCATCGGTGCCGTCCGGAGCCCAAACTGTCTCCGCTGCAAGCTCTCCACCGCGCTCTCGAACGACCAGTACAGCGGCGTGTTTCCCAACTGCCGCTCCTCACCGGAAAAAAAGAAACTCGGCGCATGCAGTATGCGGACCAGTTCCGTCTGGGTCAGCGTCTTGCAAGGCGCGTTTAAGTCGGTGTTCGGATTACAGACTTCGAAGTTCTGGTAGCGCTCGGCCAGTGCATTGAAGTGGAAGCCCTTGGTCGTATTGGAGAGGAAGATCTGCGACCGTACTTCCGAGTCGATCGCCTGGGTGTACACGTCGGTGAAGGCGATGCGGAAAACGAACGAGCTTAGATAGTCAACATTGGCAACGCCGCGGAAAGTGCCAAAAGCGCGCTCGGCAAGAAAACGCGCGTCCTCGCCACCCTGATCCTGCCGGTGCTGAGGATCGCCGATGCCGCGATCCACAACTCCTACGTAGTTGAAGAACACGTAAGAACTGTCGCTCGGACGGGCGCGGAATTCTCCCCGTTGCGACCAGCCGCGTTTCGAATAATATTCGGCGCCTACGGTGGCATCCATGCTGCGATTAAGGACCCAGTACACGGATTCGCCGGCAATCTTCCCTTTGGTGGAGGAGTTCCCGAAGCTCGGAATCAGCAGGCCGCTCTGGCGTTGCTGTTTCTGAACCGGATGCGTCACATATGGAAAATAGAATACCGGTATGCCCATCAGCCGGAAGTCGCTGTGGTAGATTTTGGCGCTGCCGTCCACATCCACCGAAATACGCTGGGCGTTGAATTGCCACTTCGGATGCGGCAGGTCGCAGGTCGTGACCGAGCCCTGGCGCACGAGGTAATGGTCGGGCCCGCGCTTCTCGACAATTTTTCCGGTGAAGGCAAACGGATTGGAACCGGTTAGCACATAGCGAGACCGCCGCAGTTGCACTCCCACCGTTCCGACCACGCTATAGAACGTCCCCGTCTGCGTGCGGATGTTATAGGTGCCGTGACTGGCCTCCACATGCTCGTCGTAAGGGCCGCCGTCCAGCGTGACGTGGCCTTCCACTTCACTATCTCCCGTATCTGCGTTGTAGGTGACTTGATCCGCGTGCAGAATGTAGGTGCGATAGTCGATTTCCACCGCTCCCCGCAGGTGGTAGTTGGACCCATCCTTTTCTTGTTGCACCGCCCGGATCGTAACTTCTTCTTCCGTCTGGCTGGCAGCGGCTGTCGGCGGAACAGGAATGGTCGCCGGGGCGCTCGCCGGAGCTGCGATCGTCGCGGCAGCGGGGGGCAGCGTCTGGCTGGTTACTATCCCCGGAGCGAGAAGCAGATGACAGACCAATGCTGCCGTGATAAAGATTCGAGAGCGGGTGATCATTGCAAGCGCGCGTGCGCTCCGCCAGCCGGTCTGCTAACGGGAACGAACTGACCTTAGCACGCGAGCGGCAGGCGAAGCAAAGCAGCGTATTTTTGTGGTCCCGCCATTCGTGCCAGGCCTGGCTCTGGCTGCTGGCATTCTTCGTAACTTGCCTTCGAACGACCGGATTCACGACCGCCGGATTGATTCCGGACTGATGACGACTGGACAAATGGCGACCCGATTGACGAACTGTCCAACCAGCGGGGATCCCGCCACCGAAGAATTCTTCTGCCCCAGCGATGCGGTCGAACTTGCCCTTGGCACCGCCGCCCCAGAAACGGTGCTCGCGGAACCGAACCATTGCCCGAGCGGTGGTCCGGATGTAGATCCGAATATCGATTCGTGGCGCGCCGAGGTTGCCGCGCGCCTCGTACGCTATCGCACCCGGCGCAAACCCCGGACTCCGCGCTATCCCTCGCTCCTCTTGCCTTTTGATGCGCCCGAGAGCTGGTCCCGTCCTGCGCCGCCAACCGAATCGGTCGCAGTTGCCACGGCGGCAGCACGAGTCGAGCAAGACTTAGCATTCGATATAAATGAAGAACCGAAGGCGGCAGCGCCAAGCCTCGCCGAGCCTCGCCGGACATCGCAGCCATCCCAGGAGCCAGGCCCGGAGCAATCCGCCAAGGTGATCGAGTTTCCGCGTTCCGCCGCAATTCCGGTTTTTAGCCGCAGCGAACTGGCCGATCCCATCTTCGATCGGCCGCGCATCGTGGAAGCCCCGGAGATTCTGCCAGCGCCTCCGGCATTGGGTGGGATGCTAATGGAACCTGCCCCGCAACAGCCCGCCGACAAGCGAGCCATCTCTGACTTCCCCTCCGCCTGTGCATCCATTGCCCGGCGCGCGCTGGCTGCCCTCGTGGATGGCGCTGTTCTGGCAACGGCGCTGGCCACCTTTGCCGCGATTTTCTTTCGTCTGAACCACGTTCGCGGACCGCTCCCCCTGCTCGCCGTTGCGCTCGGCCTGGTGGCAGTCCTGCTCTGGATGGCTTACGAGTTCTTGTTTGTGGTGTACACCGGATCAACTCCCGGACTGCGCGCCGCCCGGCTGCGGCTGGCAGGGTTTGACGGCTCACCGCTTAGTCGTCGCTTGCGCCGATGGCGCGTGTTGGCATCGTTTCTTTCCGCATTTTCTGCCGGGCTCGGCTATTTGTGGTGTGTTCTTGACCAGGACGGATTGTGCTGGCACGACCGCATTACGCGCACCCACGTCCAGTCGGCAGCGCAAGCTGAGTAGAACTGGTTTGACAAAACATTCCGCGAACTCCTCTTTCGTAAAGTTCTTCCGCTTGTGGGAACGAGGCAAGCCGCGTCTCTACAGGAAATTGACTGTGCCCAATCGCGCCGAGCGGAAGATCATCACCCATAAAATGCAAACAGTTCCACATTTTCGTGTGTGTCTGGTTAAAAAGTGATCGTGCAACACGAATCGCGCGTTGCGGTTTCCCGGTTCGATGGTACACTCCCGTAGTTCAGCTCGGGTTCCAGGTACGCCCCCAACCATTTCCCGACCATCCACGTTTGACGCAAAGCAATCCAGAAACTTAGTTTGGAGAGAATACGCATGAAAGTATTGCGCGCAGTCACTGTGACCTGCGTAGTTCTGCTGGCCGGGCTCGGCATCGTTAGCGCCCAGTCCTGGACCCCGCTGACGAATCAACCGACCTTCTCGGCAAGTAACGCCTACATCCTCACCGATGGCAGGGTCATGGTGCAGGACACCGCCGCCCAGGATTGGTGGGCTCTGACTCCCGATGCCAATGGAAGTTATCAGAACGGCGCCTGGTCCCAGTTGGCGTCGCTCCCCGCAGGATATTCTCCGCTCTACTACGCTTCGGCCGTGCTATAAGGATGGGCGGTTGGCTATCCTCGGCGGCGAATACAATTTTGGCGTCGCGGATTGGACAACGCTCGGCGCCATCTACCAGCCGAAAACCAACAAGTGGAAAAATCTCAATCATCCGGCAGGTTGGGGCACGGTCGGCGATGCGCAGAGCGTGATTCTTTCCGACGGCACCATGATGGTTGCCAACTGCTGCACCGCCGAGGAAGCCTTGCTGAATGCCCAGACTCTGGCATGGACTGCCACCGGTACCGGCAAAGCGGACATCAACGACGAAGAGGGTTGGACCCTGCTGCCCAGCGGTCAAGTGCTCACGGTGGACGCCAACGCCGCAAACACAAACTCCGAGATCTACAATCCCGCCAACGGTTCCTGGTCCTCCGCTGGCAGTACCATCGTGCAACTTACGGATCACGGCTCCCACGAAATTGGGCCGGCGGTTCTGCGCCCCGACGGCACCGTCCTGTACGCGGGCGGGACCGGCCACAACGCTGTCTATAACACCACTACGGGAACCTGGTCTACGGCGCCGGACTTTCCCAAGGTTGGCCTTCAGCAACTGGACATCGCCGACGGTCCCGCCGCTCTTCTGCCGAACGGAAATGTGCTTTTGATGACTAGCCCGGGCGTTTTTGTCGCTGGCGTGCACTTCTTCGAGTGGGATGGTGCGAGCTTCACGGAAGTGGCGAAGACCCCGAACTCTCCCAGCAATACCTCCTACTATGGCCGTATGCTGGTGTTGCCGACCGGGCAGATACTGCTCACCGATGGCTCCAGCGATGTCGAGCTTTATAACTCCGCCGGGTCCCCGAACCCGGCTTGGGCGCCAGCCATCACGAAGGTTCCCAAGACCCTCACCCACGGCAAGAGCGCCGCTCTGAAGGGCACACAGTTGAACGGACTCTCGCAGGGCGCAGCCTACGGAGACGATGCCCAGGCTGCCAGCAATTATCCGCTGGTTCGCATCACCAACAATGCTACCGGCCATGTGACGTTCGCCCGCACTTACAACCACTCCTCGATGGGCGTGGCCACTGGTTCCCTGATTGTCACCACTCATTTCACAGTCCCCGCTGGAATTGAATTGGGAGCCAGCCAGTTGGCGGTTGTCACCAATGGCATTGCCTCCAATCCGGTGAACGTGACTATCATCTAACCTTCCAGAATTGCAGATGGCCGGACGGCGAAACCGTCCGGCCTTTTTTTGCGCTGCACATTTCGCCGATTTTCCTTCGTGTACCTTCGTGTCCTTGGTGGTGCAAGCTTCTTCTTAACCTCAGCGGTCACGACGTTTCGCCGCCGCTGGTTCAGGCCAGATTCTCCAGCGCCGCCCTCAACTCACGAAAGCGGAACGTGTACCCGCTGGCCATAAGTTTGCCCGGCTCAACCCGCTGGCTCGCGAGTAACACTTCCGCCGCAGCCGCCTTGCCGAATGCCAGTCGAAGCGCAAACTCCGGCACGGGAAAAAATGCAGCGCGTCGCAAAACCGATGCCAACACCTTGGTAAACTCCGCATTGCGCACTGGATTCGGTGCCACCAGATTCACAGGCCCCGAGATTGACTCCGTGCGAATCGCGTGATGAATTCCCTCCACTATGTCTTCGATATGAATCCAACTCCACCACTGCTGCCCCGATCCAATCCGCCCGCCCAGCCCCAGTTTGAAGGGCGTCAGCATATTCCCGAGCGCCCCGCCCTTCGCGCTAAGCACCAGCCCTATCCGGATGTTCACCGTGCGGATGCCTGCTGCCGCCGCAATCCGGCTGGCGTCCTCCCACTCGCGGCAAACCTCGGGCAGAAATCCCTGCCCGCTCGCACTGCCCTCGCGCATAACTTCGTCGCCGCGATTCCCATAGAACCCGACCGCCGATGCACACACCAACACGCGCGGCTTGGCCCCACTCTGCGCCAACGCCGTAGCCAGATTTTGAGTTCCCCGCACGCGACTCTCGCGGATCGCCTTCTTCTTTTCTGCGGTCCAGCGCCCCACCACGCTCTCCCCGGCCAAATGGGCCACCGCGTCGAACCCCGACACCGCAGCCGGCGACAGCGGAGCCAAAGGATCCCAGGAGACCTGCCCCGCATCCTGAGCGCGTCCCCGCACCAACCTCACAATCTGCGTCTCTTGGGGGTCAACAGAAGACAGCAGCGCCGAACCAATCAGCCCGGAAGCCCCAGTGATAAGAATGCGTTCCATCGCGATGGTCTCCCGTCCTACTCTATCTCCCAAAAGTCTCTCTTTGGACTTCCCCTTAAAATGAGACAGCCAGATCCTACAACTACAAGAAACAAAAATGGGATTGACTGATGGGTCCACCCATATTATCATACCAATATGAACGCCCGCCTCATCATTGATAAAGCAGGCCGAGTCGTCATCCCTAAGCCGCTGCGCGAAGAGCTGCGATTGGAACCCGGCGACGCCTTGGAACTAGAAAGCGGCGGCGAGCAAATCACTCTGCGCCCAGTCCGCGGGACCGGACCGCTTGCGAAGGAGCATGGCGTCTGGGTGTTTCACACCGGCAAGCCGCTGTCAGCCTCCGCCACGGACGACATGCTACAGCGAATCCGCGAGGAACGCGACTTGGATAACCTCAGCCCGAGTGCGGGCCGCGGCACAGGCAAGGGTGAATGAAAGTTTTTTTCGATACCTCGGTGCTGGTCCCCGTCTTCTACGGAGATCACGTCCACCATCGCGCCAGTCTCGAGCTGTTCATCCAATTTGACAAGTCAACCGGCTGCTGCGGAGCCCACAGCCTGGCTGAAGTCTATTCCACGCTGACCCGTATGCCGGGCAAACACCGCATCAGCGCCGAGCAGGCCATGCTCTTCATAGGGAGCATACGAGAGCGACTCTCCACCATCGCGCTGGGCGGCGATGAATACGCGGATGCTCTGCAAGCCTCGGCCGCTCTGGGCATTGTCGGCGGCGGTATCTACGATGCCATGCTGGCCCATTGCGCCCTCAAAGCGCGGGCGGCGGCGATCTATACCTGGAACGCCCGTCACTACACCCTCTGCGGCCCGGAAGTTGTCGATCTCTTGCGTACTCCGTAGGAAAGTAAAAGTAAAGAAGGGGGCACTGTGCGCGAATACCGTCTCGGCGGAGAAACGGTTTTCCCGCTGAGTTAAAATCCATCATGGCGACGTTGCGTCAACAGATCGCGACCAACGTGCTCACGGTGACCCGCTTCCGCGAGCTGATGAAGAAGCTGCGCGAGAACCGCCCCAACGACGACCTCAATCTCGTCAAGAAAGCCTACGAATTCTCTCAGAAGCATCACGCCGGACAGACACGCGCCTCCGGCGAGCCTTACCTTGTGCATCCGCTCGAAGTCGGCAACGTTCTCGCCGACATGAAAATGGATTCCGTTTCGATCGTCGCCGGCCTCCTCCACGACTCCGTCGAAGACACCTCGGTCACCGCCGTTGAGATCCGCCAGGAATTCGGCGAACAGGTCGCCCATATCGTCGAGGGCGTCACCAAGATCAGCAAAATCGATTTCTCGTCCAAAGAAGAAGCGCAAGCTGAGAACCTCCGCAAAATGATGCTGGCCATGGTCGACGACATCCGCGTCGTCCTCATCAAGCTCGCCGACCGCCTGCACAACATGCGCACCCTCGAACATCTCGCTCCCGAGCGCCAGCAGAAAATCGCTCGCGAGACGCTTGAGATCTATGCCCCCATCGCGCACCGTCTCGGCATGGGAAAGATCCGCGGCGAACTCGAAGACCTAGGTTTCAAATACCTCGATCCCATCGGATTCGAGCAGGTCCGCGTCGGCGTCGAATCGCGTCGCAAAGAGGGAGAAGCTTTCATGACCCGCGTTGAAGGCGTGCTCCGCGACGGCCTCAAAGAAGCGGGCGTCACCGGCCGCGTCGAGAGCCGCGTCAAACGCCTCTATAGCATCCATAGAAAGTTAATTCGCCAGCGCATCAGCGTAGACCAGGTTTACGACCTCTATGCCATGCGCGTCATCACCAACTCCGTCCAGGACTGCTACGCCGTTCTAGGCATCATTCATAACCTCTGGCGCCCCGTCCCCGGACGTATCAAGGATTTCATCGCCATGCCGCGGCCCAATCTCTACCAGTCGCTGCACACCTCGGTCATCACCGAGACCGGCGAGACTTTCGAAATCCAAATCCGCACCGAAGAAATGCATAAGATGTGCGAGGAAGGCATCGCCGCCCACTGGAAATACAAAGACGGCCCCGTCTCCGCCGAAGACGAGCAGCGTCTGGCGTGGCTGAGGCAGGTGGTCGAGTGGCAGCGCGACGTCTCCGATCCCAACGAATTCCTCTCCACCCTGAAAGTCGATCTCTACCCCGAAGAGGTTTACACCTTCACGCCCAAAGGCAAAGTCCTGGTCCTGCCGCGCGAGTCCACGCCCATCGACTTCGCTTACTCCATTCACACCGAGGTCGGCCACAATTGCACCGGAGCCAAAGTCAACGGACGCATGGTCCCCCTCCGCCACAAGCTTCATTCCGGAGACATCGTGGAAGTCATCACCCAGGCCGGACACAAACCCAGCCGCGACTGGCTGGCCATCGTCAAGTCTTCGCGTGCCCGCAACAAAATCAAGCACTGGCTCAACGTCCACCAGCGCGAACGCGCCATTGAGATTGGACGCAAGCTGATCGAAAAAGAAGCGCGCAAATACCGCATCTCGCTGAAAGAAATCAAGGAAGCCGACCTGCAAAGAGCAGCCAGCGAATACGGACTCGGACGTCCCGACGATCTGATGGCCGGCATCGGCTACGGCAAATACTCGGCTCGCCAGGTACTGGCGAAATTCGCGCCCGCCGGCGCCCAGCCCATGTCGGAAACCGAAGAGCAGGCCGCCTCCCACGGCTTCACCAGCGTGGTGCGACGCGTCTTTGGCGGAGATAGCAACGCCATCGTAGTCCGCGGGCAAGGCGACCTGCTCGTCTATCGCGCCAAGTGTTGCAACCCCATTCGCGGCGAGGCCATTGTCGGCTACGTTACCCGCGGTAAAGGCGTTGCTGTTCATTCCATCAATTGTCCCAACGTCACCAATCTTCTCTACGAACCCGAGCGCCGCATCGACGTACTCTGGGCCGGAAACAAAGACGGCCAGCCCGTTTCCTATCCCGTAAAAATCACGCTGCTCTGCGACGACCGCTTCGGCATGTTAAAACAAATCACCGCCGTAATCAGCGACACCCACACCAACATCCGCAACATTGAAGCCCGCAGCCAGAACGGCCAAGCCAGCGTAGACGTAGTCCTGGAAATCGCCGACCTGAAACACCTTCAGAAAATCATGGACGGAGTAAGACAGATTCCCGGCGTCCACGACGTGCAGCGGCTACAGAAGATCTAGTTTGGGCCGACCAAGGAAAACGCAAACTTCATCACGAACCAGGGAGGGGCAGGACTGCGGTCGTGCCGCTAAACCATCGAGCACTCGAGCGCCTGGCGGTGCGTTTTTTGCCTCAAGCGGGTCCGAGAGATTTGAGGGGAGCGCGGCGCCATTCGGGCTTTCCGGTACACGCTACATAGCAAAGTTAAGTAACTCATTCTGTCATGCTAATAGCAAGCACTCTATTGCATATATAGCGTTTATGATCTACGCTTAAAGCTGGAAGACCGGAACCGGAGGCGACTTAAACCCATGCCGCAAAACCGCGAAGCATCCCTCGTCGATATTTCTCTAAAAGAGCAGCGTGAAATCGTCGACATCTATTCCAAGCTCCGCGAACTGGAAGCGAAGCTCATCGGCCCCGACGGCAAAACCGAAATCCTGCCCAACAATCTCTACTCCTTTTTGCTTCAGTTGCTGGCGGATCTACGCGCCGGTCATTCCGTCACCATCCTGCAGAGCCGACACGAAGTGACTACCGTGGAAGCCAGCAAGATTCTTGGGATGTCCCGGCAGTTTCTCATTCAACTACTGGAAAGAGGAGAGATGCCTTTCCACATGGTAGGCACGCATCGTCGCATGTACGTGCGGGATGTACTGGCCTACAAATCAAGACGTGACACTTCACGGCGGAAAAGCCTGGACGATTTGGCCAAGCGCGAATTTGCAAAAGGGGACTACGACAAGGTTCCGGATGATTTTCACTCAGGAAAATGAGTACGCGGCGGTGTTGGACGCCTGTGTTCTTGTCCCCATGGCGCTCTGCGACTTGCTGCTGCGCCTGGCGGAGGAACCAGCCATGTACCGTCCCTTATGGAGCGAGCAGATCCTGACCGAAATGGCGAAGGCCCTGAAGACGAAACTTCACCGTTCCGCCGAAGCAGTAGCCTGGAGACGCCAGCAGATGAAAGAAGCGTTTCCGGAGGCGATGGTTACTGTGCCACCCGATCTCCTGAAAGCGGTCGAATGCATTCCCGACAAAAATGACAGGCATGTTCTGGCGGCGGCAATCATGGCTCGAGCGAATACCATCGTCACCCAAAACACCAGACACTTCCCAAAACACTGCCTCGATCAATACGGAGTCCTTTGTCAGACCGCCGATGATTTCCTGGCCCATCAATACCATCTCTACCCGCAGCTAGTATTGGACAAACTCGACGATCAAGGCGCAGGTATTTCGCAGAACAGAGAATTCGTTGTTGCCAGCCTGAAAAAGTCCGCCCCCAAGTTCTGCGAGTTGGTGGAGAAGCACCCGATGTAGCGACCCCGCCCGTCGTGCCGGGAAGGCGAAAGTGGAAAGCAGATTCCCAAAGCCATTCTTAGCGCTCTTTGACAACCTAAGTCCTTATTCCGGAATACTTTACCTATAGATCCTTTAGACCCAAAGACCTGGCGGGAATTTTTGCCTAACTCTCTGATTCTAGGAGACCGGGGGGTATGATTATCTACTTGACTTAGGAGTGGATCTTCGATATTGTTCGGAAACGGTAGACCGGATGAACCTACTTTCCATC
>Ga0209890_10000392_pt1 | contig 20314 bp, 17 predicted proteins | sample OrgsoiDNA2013049_FD_185799 | JGI IMG/M metagenome (GOLD analysis project Ga0209890, IMG submission 185799) | Permafrost soil microbial communities from the Arctic, to analyse light accelerated degradation of dissolved organic matter (DOM) -... | ecosystem: Environmental > Terrestrial > Soil >...
GTCCTTGCGGAACTGCGCGGACGGCCGAAACACACGGTCCTCTTGCAGCACGGATTGGATGTCTTTTTGAGCCATCGTCTTGCTCCCCCGGATTGAATTGCCAGCCTTTCGTTTATTTACGCGCCGGCGGCGATCCGGCGTGCCTGCTGCCGCAAGATACTGCCAAACCCGTGCGTATCAAAAAAGAATTCGAGCCCCGCGCCGTCCGGTTGCCGCGGCTTGAGGTCATCCAGCGTCGCATCGAGCGGAATGTCGCACACGATGCCGGTCAATCGCCGCGCCAGATACGCCGCCTCCTTGTGCGCGAGCAGCCTGGCCGCGATTGCGGCGGCGCCCCGCAACTTCATCAAAGGTATGCGGTGGAGATTCGCATACAATTCGTCGAGCGAGCCGAATACCGCAAATAGCTCGGCCGCGGTCTTTCTCCCGACCCCGGGCACTCCCGGAATATTGTCCACGCTGTCGCCGGTCAGCGCCAAAAAATCCGCGATGAGCTCCGGTGTCGCGCCGAAACGCGGGCCGATGTCGCGGTAGTGATATCGAGTGTTGCCGGTGTAGTCCCAAAACACGTCACCGTCGCGAATGAGTTGCGATAGGTCCTTGTCCCGGGTCACCAACACATTGCAGAGGCCTGCGGCGCGCGAACGCGCAGCCAGCGTGCCGATGATGTCGTCGGCTTCGTACTCCGCGCTCGCGAACTCGGCAAGGCCCATATGCCGGCAAAATTCGCGGCACAGCGCGAACTGCCGCTCCAAATCGGCGGGCGGCGCTTCGCGGTTGGCTTTATACGCGGGATAAATGCCGTTGCGGAACGACGTTTCGTGGCGCGTGCGGAGGTCGAAAGCGACGGCAATGCGCTCCGGGCGAACCTGTTCCATCAAATCCGACAAGAATCGCGCGAAGCCGTACAAGGCCTGCGTTGCATTGCCGTCGCCGTCCATCATGTCCGGGGGCATGGAATGGTAGGCCCGGAAAATGAAATAGCTGGCGTCGACGTAGTAGACGACGCCGGTCCGCGCCTGTGCAGCGCCCGTGCTCACATCGGCCAGCGTTGCATGCGCTCGTGCAGCGGGCTCGAACGCGGGAAGTGCGCGATCAGGTATTCCATCTGATCGGCCAGTACGCGGCGCCCTTTCAAGAAAATGTACTCGGCGTACGTCGGGGTGAACGGTACCGCGAGCAGTTGCATGCCCGCCTGCTCCGGAGTCCGCGACGCCTTGGCATTGTTGCAACGTCGGCATGCGGACACCACGTTGCTCCAGGTATCGTGTCCGCCGCGGCTGAACGGGGTCACATGGTCCCGCGACAAAAGGCTGTAGGTGAACCGCGCGCCGCAGTACAAGCACAGGTAGGCATCGCGGCGGAACAATGTCTGATTATTGAGCGGCGGCGTGTACGAGGCGCCCCGCAAATTCCCGGGGTTGCCCGAGGTCCCCAGCGTGGCAATGATCGAGTTCACGTCCACGATGGTCCGAATACCAGTTCTCGCGCAAGTGCCTCCGTACAGCCGATACAGCAACGTCCCACAGGTATAGGCCACCTGCTCGGTGTGGTACAGACGAGCGGCTTCCCGGTAATCCACCCACTCCAAGGGCATCCCGGATACATCGGTGCGCAGAATCTGTTGCGACAACGGATACCCATGCGCTACCACGGCGATGTCGTCCCGCCAGTCCAATAACTGCTGCTTTAGCGTAAGCATCGGCTTCATAACAGTACTAAAGATAGTCGACTCTTATGCCATAATTCAACGTTTGGCATGAACTTAAGGTTCGGGAGAGATCTGCATGGCCGTCGTCGTCGGTGTCCTCACGGAAACTCAAGCCTCGGAGACCCGTGTCGCCGTCGTCCCGGAAATCGCCGCGAAACTGAAGGCCGCAGGCGTTCGGGTTCTGATTCAGCGCGGTGCGGGGATGGCGGCGCATTTTCCGGACGCTTTATATACGGATGCCGAGTTCAGCGATGCGGCCGCCATTTTGGGCTCTGCGGATGTCTTGTTGAAAGTTCAACCGCCGAGTCTTGCGGAAGTGAGCGCGCTCAGGAAGGGCGCGGTGGTGATCGGGTACATGCAGGCCTACGCGCGGCCGGACCTGGTCCGTGCTCTCAAGGATCGCGGGGTCACCAGTTTCGCGATGGAACTGGTGCCGCGCATTTCCCGGGCGCAATCGATGGACGCGCTGTCCTCGCAGGCGTCCGTGGCCGGCTACAAGGCGGCGCTGATCGCGGCCAACACGCTCGAGAGGTTTCTGCCCATGCTCACGACCGCCGCGGGCACGATCCGCCCGGCATCGGTCCTGGTGATCGGTGCGGGCGTCGCCGGTTTGCAGGCGATCGCAACGGCGAAGCGCTTGGGAGCGGTGGTCGAAGCGTATGACGTACGTAGCGCAACCAAGGACCAGGTGAAATCGCTGGGCGCGAAGTTCATCGAAACCGGCGTTTCCGCGGAAGGCGCCGGCGGATATGCCCGCGAACTCACCGCGGAAGAAAAGACCAAACAGCAGGAGGTTCTGGATGCGCGGATTGCCGCCAGCGACGCCGTCATCAGCACCGCCTCGGTGCCGGGACGGGCCGCGCCGCGAATCATCACTCAGGCGGCGGTCGAGCGCATGAAAACCGGCTCCGTGATCGTCGACGTCGCGGCCGAGCAGGGCGGCAATTGCGAACTGACCCGCGCGGGCGAGACCGTCGCACATGGCGGAGTCAAGATCGTGGGTCCCGTGAATCTGCCCGCCTCCTTGCCGTACCACGCGAGCGAAATGTATTCCCGCAATCTATTCAACCTGTTGAAGCCGGCGCTGGCGAAGGGTGAGCTCGCCATCGATTGGAACGACGAAGTGTTCGCAGGCTGCGTGCTCACGCACGACGGTCAAATCAAGCACGAGGCGACGCGCAAAACGGTGGAGGGGCAATAAACATGATCGACGGCGTCATAGCGCTTTATATATTCATGTTGGCGGCGTTCACCGGCTACGAGGTCATTTCCCGCGTGCCGGTCATCCTGCACACGCCGCTCATGTCGGGCTCGAATTTCGTCCATGGCATCGTCTTGGTGGGCGCGATGGTCGCCTTAGGCCAGGCGGACACCACGCTGTTGCGGGTCATCGGAGTCGTCGGCGTGATTCTCGCCGCGGGTAATGCCGTGGGCGGCTATGTGGTGACCGAACGCATGCTGAAGATGTTCGTCTCCGCCGGCAGAAAGAAAGGACCTCGATGATGCCTTCCCCGCCGACCATTCAAACCGTGACGCAGCTGTCCTATCTCGTGGCCGCCGCGCTGTTCATCCTCGGCCTCAAACGCATGAGCTCGCCGGTCACCGCAGTGAGCGGCGTGCGCTGGGCCGGCGCAGGCATGGTTCTCGCCACGCTCGTGACCTTCCTGGCCTTCACCGGCGCCTCGCCGTTGAATGTGGCGCTTGTGATCGGCGCCATCGCCATCGGCGGCACCGTGGCCTGGATCAGCGGCAAGCGCGTGGCCATGACCGACATGCCGCAAATGATCGCGCTGTACAACGGCATGGGCGGCGGCGCCGCGGCCGCCATCGCCGCCGTGGAACTGTTTCGCGGCAGCGAGCACGGCATCGTGCACCTCGTCATCGCCGCCGTCGGCGGCTTCATCGGCTCCGTGTCGTTCAGCGGCAGCCTGATCGCGTTCGCGAAATTGCAAGGTTTGATCACCAAGTCGGTGCGCTTTGGCGGCCAGAAGTTCGTGAATTTGGCGATTTTGCTGGTCACCGCCGGCCTCGGTTTTCTGGTCGTTTCCGGCATGGACTCCGGGCTGCCGCTGGCCGGCCTGCCCGCGGTTTCCCTGTTCTTTGCTTTTTCCCTGCTGCTCGGCATCGCCATGACATTGCCGATCGGCGGCGCCGACATGCCGGTGGTGATATCGCTGTACAACGCGCTGACCGGTCTTGCGGTCGGATTCGAAGGCTTCGTGCTCGACAACGCCGCCATGATCATCGCGGGCACCGTGGTCGGTGCGGCCGGCACGCTGCTCACGCAGCTCATGGCGAAAGCCATGAACCGTTCGCTCGGCAATGTCCTGTTCTCGAACTTCGGCGAGAGCTCCTCCGCGGGCGGTGCCGGCGTCACCGGTTCCCAGAAGGCCATCGAGGCCTCGGATGCCGGAGTCATGATGGCGTACTCGCAAAAGATCATCATCGTGCCGGGCTATGGTCTGGCCGTGGCGCAAGCTCAGCACAAGGTGTGGGAACTGACGCAGCTGCTGATCGATCATGGCGTCAAGGTACGGTTTGCCATTCATCCGGTCGCCGGCCGCATGCCGGGCCACATGAACGTGCTGCTTGCGGAGGCCGGCGTGCCTTACGACTTGATATCCGACCTGGACGAAATCAACGCCGAGTTCGAAACCGCCGATGTGGCGTTGATCATCGGCGCCAACGACGTCGTCAATCCGGACGCCCGCGCCAACCGGGCGAGCCCGATTTTCGGAATGCCGATCTTGAATGCGGACAAGGCAAAGAACGTCGTCGTCATCAAGCGCGGCCAGGGTCAGGGCTTTTCCGGCATCGACAATGCACTTTTCGTGCTCGATCAAACGCGCATGCTCTATGGCGACGCGCAGGCGGCGGTGAGTCAGCTGATTCAAGCGGTCAAGGCCGCAGGTTAATCTCGAAGCGATCCTAAGGCGCGATGCTACCCACCGGAGGCCTGCGCCGCCATGAAAATCCTCGTCGTCGCGATTCTGTACGCCCTGTGCGGTGCGAGTGCCGCCGCGGCGGCCACCGAAGGCGCCCGCCTGCGGCAGCATGCCGAGAATGTCCGCATCGTCCGCGACAACTGGGGCATCCCACATATCTACGGCAAATCCGACGATGACACGGTGTTCGGAGCGGTTTACGCGCAAGCCGAGGACGACTTCGGCCGCGTCGAACGGAACTACCTCAACGGTTTAGGAGTGCTGGCACAGGCGGAAGGCGAAGCGGCCGTCTATGGCGACCTTCGTCAGAGATTGTTCGTTGACCCTCGCCGATTACGCCGAGCTTTTCTGAACAGCCCGGCTTGGCTCAAGACATTGATGGTGGCTTGGGCGGACGGACTGAATTACTTCCTGGCGAAGCATCCCGCCGTTACGCCGAAAGTCATCCATCGTTTCGAACCCTGGATGGCGCTGTCCTTCACCGAAGGCAGCATCGGCGGCGATATCGAAAGCATCGACTTGCCTAAGCTTCGGGAGTTCTACGCGGGGCAACCGCGGACGCAGGCGCCGGGCGTTCTTTCGGCAGGCGCGGCAGCGGAGCCGATTTCCGGCGGCTCCAACGGTTTCGCCATCGCGCCCAGCCGCAGCGCGTCGGGGCATGCGCTGCTCTGGATAAACCCGCATACCTCGTATTACTTCCGCTCGGAACTGCAGATGGCGAGCGAACAGGGATTGGACGTTTATGGCGCCGTCACCTGGGGCCAATTTTTCGTCTATCAGGGATTCAATGCGCACAACGGCTGGATGCACACATCGTACGGCGGCGACGCCATCGACGAGTATGCCGAGACCATCGTCAAAAGGCCGGACGGACTTTACTACCGGTACGGCGGCGCCCTGAGAAAATTGCAGGTCAGCCAGATCACGATCTCGTATAAACAGGGCAGCCGGTTCGGACATCGAAAATTCACCGTGTATCACAGCCATCACGGTCCCATCGTGCGCGCGCTGAGCGGCCCGCCGGGCGCCGCCCGGTGGATCGCGGTCAAGCTGCTGCAGGATCCGGTGCCGGCGCTGGCGCAGTCGTATCTCCGCACCAAGACCACGGACTATGCGTCGTTCCGCAAAATCCAGGAGATGCGGACCGATACTTCCAACAATACCGTCTATGCGGACGCCGACGGCACAATCGCCTATTTCCATGGGAATTTTATTCCCAAGCGCGACCCGAGATTCGATTTCACCCATCCGGTGGACGGCAGCGACCCCGCGACCGAATGGCAAGGGCCGCATGCGATCGAAGACACCATCACGTTGCGGAACCCCAGCAGCGGGTGGATCCAAAACACCAACAACTGGCCCTTCTCGGCGGCCGGTTCCGCAAGTCCGAATCGCGAAGATTATCCGGCCTACATGTGGATCAAGGGTGAAAATCCCCGCGGCATTCACGCCGTCGAGGTACTGCAGAATATTCAGGATGTCACTTTGGATACCTTGATCGCTGCGGGCTACGACAGCCACCTCACCGCCTTCGACGTGCTGCTGCCGCCCTTGTTGAAGGACTTTGACGAATTGCCGGCGGATGATCCGCGGCGCGAGAACCTCGGAGGGCCGATCGGCAGCTTGAGGAGTTGGGATCGGCGCACCGCGGCCGACTCGGTGCCGACGGCCCTTGCCGTGTTCTGGGGCCGCGAGTTGCTCGAGCGCAAGGGCTCCGCGGCGCGCGATGCCGGCACACCGGCATACGACTACCTGGCGGGCCACCTGACACGAGACGAGCGCATCGATGCCTTGACGGCAGCGGTTGCAAAATTGCAGCGCGACTTCGGCGACTGGCGGACGCCGTGGGGCGAGATCAACCGTTTTCAGCGTTTGACCGACGATATCGTGCAGCCGTTCGACGATGCCAAAGCCAGCCTGCCGGTGGCCTTTGCTTCATCCACCTGGGGCGCGCTGGCATCGTTCGACTCCTCACCGCCGCGCAACACGAAGAGAATTTATGGGTCGGTCGGCAACAGCTTCGTCGCCGCGGTGGAATTCGGCGCGACCCCTCGCGCCAAGGCCATCATGAGCGGCGGCGCAAGCGGCGACCCCGCGTCGCCCCACTTCACGGACCAAGCGCAGATGTTCACCCAGGGACAGTTCCGCGATGTGCTTTTCAGCCGTGAGGACGTGATGGCGCATGCGGAACGCAGTTACCACCCATAAGCTCAGTTGAACTATCGCGGGCCGTGCCGCTGCGGCGGCGGCCGCTGGATGACGCTGCGGCGCTCCGCCGGACTCATCTGGCGCCACTGCTTGCGCAATTCCGTGCGCTTTTCCGGCGGCATTTGCCGAAACCGGTGGAACGATTCTCGTACCTGCTGCTGCTGTTCCGGCGGCATGCTTTTGAACTGCTGCCAACGCTGGCGCAGCTGTTGCCGTTGCTCCGGAGGCATCGCGCGCCATTGGGTAAAGCGTTGTTGCGCACTCGAACGCTGCTCCGGTGTCATCGACAGCCACCGCTGACTGCCCTTTGCCAGCGCCTGTTGGCGCTGCGGGGGCAGGCTTTCCCACTTGTCTTGATAGCCGTGCAGTAATTGCTGCTGTTGCGCAGACATCGAAGACCATGCCTTGGGGGCCGCAAGCGCCGCGGCGGCCGAGGGCGCCTGCGCCTGCGCAGCAGGAGTCTGCGCGACGGCGCTCGCCGCCGCGAGATGCAAACTTGCACAGAGGAACAAGGCCCTGATCATTACTTGTATCCTAGGGTGCCGTTGCGGGAGGAGTTCCTCCTCGCGGCGGCACCTTCTTCAAAAACTCCCACCAAGCCGCATCACCAACATCATCCGCGCCCAAGAACTCGATGAAATCATCATCGGGCGCGCCCGGTGCGGGCGGCTGGTGTGCCCCCGGTGACTGCGACTGAGGCGCCCCTTGCGGCGTCGGCGGCGCCGGGGAAGGCGGAGCGGCACTTGCAACTGCGCACACGGTGACGCCGACCAACAGCCAATGCCATCCCTTCTTTAAGTCAACTCGAGGCTGCCGGGCCCGAAAGCGCGGCCTTTTCCGCCCAATCATAAAATTCAATATCGTCTTGCAACATGTCCATGGCGTCACCCGAACTCTCGTCCGCAGATGCGACAAGCTCCAAATCTTCGAGATTCGACTGGCCATCAGCTACTGTAACGGCGTGCTGACCCAATGGCGAACCCAGCCAAAGGAACGCCCCCAGAACCGCGGCGGCGGTCACGCCGGCCGGCGCCATCACCCCGGTGCGGGAGAACCAGGACGTACGCCGCGCGGAGGCCGCTTCGAGCGCGGCATTGCGCGCCTGCGTGAGACGCGAGCGCAGCGCAAAGTCCAAGCCGTCGACGCTCTCGTGAAACAGCGCACGGGTGCGCTCCTCGAACGAGTCGCGGGGCCCTTCAGGCAGTTGTTCGTTCATTACCAGACCTCGCCCAGTTGTTCGCGCAGCGCATGAACCGCGCGCGAGTAATGCGTCTTGACGCTGCCTTCGGAGCAGCCCATGGCGGTCGCCGTTTCGGCGACATCCAAACCCTCGAAGTTACGCAGCATGAACGCTTCCCGCTGCCGTGCCGGCAAGGCTCGCAAGCTGACCTCGAGCTGCTGCATCGCCTGCCCCTGCATCAGCACCTCCGGAATCGCCGGCGCCGCGTCTGCCACATTATCGAGCGGATCCTGGGCTTCATTGTCGGGATCCTCTTTCGCACCCGGCAGCCAGGTCATGTAGCGCCTGCGCACCGTTCTCCGCCGCTGCAGATCGCGTATGCCATTTTCCAAAATTCGATAGAACAACGGCCGCCACTCGGCACTCGGACGTGACGCGTAATTGCGCGCGAGCTTGAGCATCGCGTCTTGCACCGCATCGAGCGCATCGTCGGGATCACGCAGCGCCACCTGCGCCATGCGAAAAGCGCGCCGCTCGATCTCCGCCAAGAATTTCTCGAGTTCTCGCGTGTACAACTCCAGAACCGCTTCCTCAGGTGCTGGAGCGGGACCATCCCGGACCATCCAAGCTTCATTCAGCGTATCAAAGCCGGACATGCTTCGTCCCCTTGCGTCGACAGACCGTCGCCGTTCCAGGTATAAACGCCTGTCCGCCGCTGCGGTTGACCCACAGGGTTGGCGCAAGATCAGTTACGCACACCAAATGTGACTTCCATTGCAATATTTACAATCAACACCTCGGTGCGGGATGTAGAGGGGTGTCCTAAGGTATTGAATTTGAAAGATTCATTTCGATTTAGGATAGTTTTTGGCCAATTTGAATGGGACCCGCAATGCAACGGGCACTTAAGGCAGATGATCCTAAGGTTCTCAACAGACTTATCCACACGCTTTGGGGACGAAAGGACCGATGATCCTTCAGATCGCGCTAGATACCCCACTGCGTCGCGTCTTCGATTATCGGCCGCCCGCGCACTTTGATGGCCCGGGCGCTCCGCCCCTCGGGGTGCGGGTGCGTGTTCCCTTCGGCCGCCGCCAGTTGATCGGCATCTTGGTCGGCGTCGCATGCGAGTCGGCGGTCGTCGCCCCGAAACTGAAAGAAGCGCTCGCCATTTTGGACGAACAGCCGATCGTCGACCCGGTCACCTTCGACTTGCTGCGCTGGGCGGCCGAGTACTACCACCACCCGATTGGCGAAGTGTTTGCCGCAGCACTGCCGGTCAGTGTGCGTGCGGGTCAGCCGGCGCAGCCGGCGAGCCCTTGGTGGTGCGTCAGCGAGACGGGACGGCGGGAATTGTCGGCTCCCAGTGGGCGCCGCGCTCCGCAGCAGCGGGCCCTGCTCGCCTGGCTCAGGGATCGCGGGCGAGCCACCGGCGATGAGGCCGGCGCGGCGTTCCAGCCCGCACAATTGCGCGCGCTGGCGGCGCGCGGCTGGGTTATGCGGGCCGCGGCGCCGGAACCCGAGGCGGTGGAATCGCGTCCCAGCGAAGTGGCGCTCACCCTGCACCAAGCGCAGTGCGTTGCCGCCATCCTCGCGTCCCTGCCCCGCTATGCCGCACATCTGCTCTACGGTGTGACCGGCAGCGGTAAGACCGAGGTGTACTTGCGCGTCATCGCCGCCGCAATTGCCGACGGCGGTCAGGCTCTGGTGCTGGTGCCTGAGATCGCCTTGACGCCGCAGCTGGTCGATCGGTTTCGCCGCCGCTTCAGGTCCGGGGTGGTGGCGGTGCATTCGGCCTTAAGCGGCACTGAACGCCGCGACGCGTGGCGCGCGGCCCACCAGGCCCAAGCGCGGATCATCATAGGAACGCGCTCCGCCGTGTTCACGTCCCTGCCGAATCTCGCGCTCATCGTCGTCGACGAAGAACACGATGCCTCGTACAAGCAGCACGAGGGCTTTCGCTATTCGGCGCGCGATCTCGCGGTGATCAGAGCCCGGGGTGCGGCGGTGCCCATCATCTTGGGCTCTGCGACACCATCGCTGGAAACCCTGGAGAATTCCGCCACCGGGCGCTATTTCAAGCACTTGTTGCCGCAACGCGCAGGCACGGCGCAGCCGCCGCGAATGACGCTGGTTGACCTCCGCAAGCACGCGGCCGACCAGGGATTGTCGACGCCCGCGATGCAGGCAATGGCGCAGCATCTGAAGGCCGGCGGCCAGATCATCGTGTTCCTCAATCGCCGCGGATATGCGCCCTGCCTCTACTGCAATGCTTGCGGCTGGGTTGCCCCCTGCGCGCGCTGCGATGCGCGAATGACCCTGCACCGTCGCGCGCAGCAATTGCGCTGCCACCACTGCGGTGCGCACAGCGGGGTACCGAATATTTGCGGAAGTTGCGGTCAAGCGTTGAATCCCGTGGGCCAGGGAACCGAGCGGGTCGAAGAAACCTTGGCGCGATTGTTCCCGGAGGCGCCGCTGGCGCGACTCGATCGGGACACGGCGTCCGCGCGCGGCGCGGTGCAGAGCGTGCTCGACCGCGTGCACAGCGGCGAGGCGCGAATACTGATCGGCACGCAAATGCTCACCAAGGGCCACCACTTCCCTGAGGTCAGTTTGGTGGTGATCTTGGATGCCGATCAGGGATTGTTCGCGAGCGATTTCCGCGCCACCGAGCGTCTCGCGCAGACCATCACGCAGGTCGCCGGCCGCGCGGGGCGCGGGCGCCTGGCCGGAGAAGTCCTGATTCAGACGCAGTTTCCCGAGCATCCGCTGCTGAATCGACTCATCAAGGACGGCTACGAGGGATTCGCGGTCAGCGCCCTGGAAGAACGCCGCGAGGCCGGTTGGCCGCCCTACTCGCGGCTCGCCATGCTGCGTGCGGAAGCCAAGGACAGCTTAGGACTGGACGCATTTTTGCGCGCCGCGCAGGACTGCAGCGCACTGCTGAACGAAGCGGCCGTGAAAGTGCTGGGGCCCGCGAGCGCCTTGATCGCGCGGCGGGCCGATCACTTCCGGGCGCACCTTTTGGTCGAGACGGCATCGCGAGCCACCTTGCAGCGTTTTCTCAAGAATTGGCTGCCGCTGGTGGAGCGGCTGCCGGGTCCCCCGGGCCTGCGCTGGTCGATCGATGTGGATCCGCTGGAAGTGGATTGAGAAGATTCCGGGCGCGCGCAGCGGTAAACTGCCGACCCTTTGCATCCAAACCTAGCGGATTCGCCTTGAAGACATTGATTGAAAAATTGCTGACGCAAGCCCTTGCAGCCTTGCCGGAAGACTTGGTGCCGCCGGCGGCGCGCAGTTTGGGCGTCGAGGTCGATAACACGCGCGACGCGCAGCACGGTGATTTCGCGAGCAACCTTGCCATGCGTCTCGCCAAGGCAACGCGCCAGAATCCGCGCAAGCTGGCGGAGGCGCTGGTGCGCATGCTGCCTCAGAGCCCCGCGGTGGCCAAGGTCGAAATCGCGGGTGCCGGCTTCATCAATTTCTTCTTGTCGAATGACGCCTATCACGCTGAAATCGGCAAGGTGCTGCGAGAGGGGCGGCAGTACGGCCGATCATCGGCGGCCCGCGGCCGATCGGCGCAGGTGGAATTCGTGTCGGCAAATCCCACGGGTCCGCTGCACGTAGGCCACGGCCGGCATGCCGCCTTCGGCGCGACCGTCGCCAATTTGCTGGAAGCAGTGGGCTACCGCGTGGAGCGCGAGTACTACATCAACGATGCGGGACGCCAGATGGAAATCCTGGCTGTCAGCACTTGGCTGCGATATCTGGAGCAATGCGGCGAGCGTTTTGCTTTTCCCGCGAACGGCTATCGGGGCGACTATATCGCCGTCATCGGCGAGCAGCTGTTCGCCGCGGAGGGCGTGAGGCTGCGCCACAGCGCCGCCGAAATCTTCAAGGATTTGCCGCCGGATGAGCCGCAAGGGGGCGATAAGGACACGCACATCGATGCGCTCATCGCCCGCGCACGGCTTCTCATTGGGGACACTGCGTTTCGCCGCGTGCTGGATCTGGCGCTTGCGGAAATCTTGGGCGACATTCGCGAGGATCTGCGCGAGTTCGGCGTCACCTTCGATTACTGGTTCTCCGAACGCACCTTAAGCGACGACGGCTCGGTCGAGCGGGCGATCGATGCGCTCAAAAAGGCGGGACGCGCCTATGTCAAAGACGGCGCGTTGTGGTTCAAGAGCACGGATTACGGCGACGAGAAGGATCGGGTGATGGTCCGCGAGAACGGCGTCAAGACCTATTTTGCGTCGGACCTAGCCTACGTCCTCAACAAGCTGGAACGCGGCTTCGATCATCTGCTCTACATCTGGGGCGCCGATCATCACGGCTACATCACGCGGCTGCGGGCGGGCCTGGCGGCGCTCGGGGGCCCGGTCGATTCATTCGAAGTGCGCCTCGTGCAATTCGTGTCCCTGTTCCGCGGCGGGGAAAAGGCGCAAATGTCGACGCGCTCGGGCGAGTTCGTCACTTTGCGCGACTTGCGCAAGGAAGTGGGCAATGACGCGGCGCGGCTGTTTTACGTCATGCGCAGCAACGATCAGCATCTTGATTTCGACATGGAGCTCGCGACCTCCCGCTCGAACGACAACCCGGTGTACTACATTCAGTACGCGCACGCGCGCGTCGCGAGCGTGATGGGGCAATTGCAGGAACGCGGCCTCACCCACGGCGCAGCGCATGGCATGGCTTCCTTAGGCCTGCTGGTCGAACCGCAGGAGTTGCAGTTGATCAAGCGCGTCGGCGCGTTTCCGGAAATCGTGCGGCAGTGCGCGGCGCAGCGCGCGCCGCATACCCTGGTCCACTATCTGCGGGACTTGGCGAACGACTTCCACACGAATTACAGCGCACATCAATTCATCGTGGACGATGCCGGCTTACGCGACGCCCGGCTGAGCCTCGCGCTGGCGGCGCAAACCGTCATCCGCAACGGCCTCGAACTGCTGGGCGTATCCGCGCCCGAGACGATGTAGCCCTAGGAGCCTGTCTGAGTATCCCACGTGGCCGCGATTACAAACCCAAGCGCGGAAAGCCCGCGGGCTTCTCCGGGTGGATGGGCGTCCTGTGCGGTTTGGCCGTAGGCTTGGGCGTTGCCGGCATCGTGTACATCAAAGACCATCGACCCGACGCGCCGATCGCGAGAACAGGCAAGGCGGACAAGCGGAAATCCCACGGCAGCGAGCTTCCCGATTCCGATGCCGCGGATGGACGCGCGGAAGAGCCGGGGAAGTCATACGACTTTTACGACATGCTGCCGAAATTCGAAATGGTGGTCCCGGAGAAGGAGAAGGATGTCCGGCCGGACGCCAAATCCGTCCCCGAGACGCGCCGCGGAACCTATGTACTGCAAGCCGGTTCGTACAAGAATTTCGCCGACGCGGATCGCGTGCGCGCCAAGCTCGCGCTGCAGGGCGTCGAATCCAAAGTGCAGAAAGTGTCCGTGGATAACGATACCTGGCACAGGATCCGCATCGGTCCCATTTCAAAGTTGGACGAACTCAATCGCTTGCGGCAAATTCTGCGCAAAGCCGATGTCGATGTGCTGGTAATCCGCGTCGGCGACTAGCGCGGGATCGGCGCTAGTCTTCCCCTAATTGCCGAAAATCGACGCCTAATGCCCGCAACTTGCGGTATAAATGCGTGCGCTCCATGCCGACCCTCTTGGCCAGCTGACCCACCTTGCCGTTGCACAGAAGCAGCTGCTGCTGCAGGTAGGCTCGCTCGAATTGCTCGCGCGCCTCGCGCAGCGGCAGCGCGAGCAAGTCTTGTTTCACCAGCGGCTCGTCCACCGCCATTTTCACCGCCAGTTCGCGCTCGATTTCCTCGAGCCGGATCTCCTCGCCCGCCCCCAGAACCAGCACACGCTGCACGAGATTCTTGAGTTCGCCGATATTGCCGGGCCAGGGATAGTTTCGAAGCCGATTCTGTGCGGCGACGCTGAAGCGCCGCAGCGGCAGATGTTGGTCGTCGACCAGGCGATCGACGTAGTAGCGCAGCAGGTCGGGGACGTCCTCGGCATAATCGCGCAGCGGGGCCACGCGCAATATGATGACATTCAACTGCGCCACCAGATCGCGCCGGAAAGGGTCCGGCGAAGCGCGCAATTCGAAGTTGTCCTGCGCCGAGCTGATCCAGCGCACGTTGAGCGGCAGCCGCTGCCGCCCGCCCACGCGGGTGTAGCCGTGTTGCTCGATGGCACCCGCCAGCGCGCGCTGCGCTTCGCCGTTCAAATCCTCCAGCCCGTTGAGGTACAACGTTCCCCCGGCTGCCTGATCAAGCGCGCCCGGTTCGACACGCCCGTCCCGTTCGCTGCCGAACAGCGCGGCGGCCGGATCGGCGCCTAAGCTCGCGGCGACCACCATGAAAAAGGGCTTCGAGGCGCGCGCGCTCAGCGAGTGCAGGTAGCGGGCGTAGGCTTCCCGTCCGGATCCCAATTCTCCGAGCAGCAGCACCGGCGATGAGCTGGACGCGGCGTGCTGCACCTGTTCCCGCAGGGCCTGGGTAACCTTGCTCTTGCCGATGGGCACGGCGAGCGCCGACCCTTGCGCGCGCGCCGACAGCCGCTTGCGGCGCCCGGCGTCGAGCGCCCGCTCCACCGTTCGCAGCAATTTGGTCAGCGACAGCGGCTTCTCGACGAAATCATAGGCGCCGAGGCGCGTGGCCTCGACGGCGGTCTCTACCGTCCCGTGGCCGGACATCATGACCACCGGACAGTCGTACCCATCGGTCATCGACCATTCCCGCAACAAGGTGATGCCGTCGGTATCAGGCATCCAGATATCCAGCAACACGAGGTCGGGAACCCGGGCCGCGCGCGAAGAACGCGCCTGCGTCGCGTCCGCCGCGACCTCCACCTCATAACCCTCTTCAGAGAGAATCTCTTTCAGCAATCCGCGGATATCCGCCTCGTCGTCCACCACCAGTATTCTCGAAGCGGTCATACGCGTTCTCTCCTGTGTTCGCCTTTGCGCGGTTCACGCACCCCCGCGGAACGTGCGCTGTCGCCCAACGGCAATAGAATTCGCACGCGGGCGCCGCCGCTGCGCCGATTATCCGCCTCAATCCGCCCGCCGTGTTCCTCGACGATTTTCTTCACGATTGCAAGCCCGAGGCCGGTGCCCTTGGGTTTGCTCGTGACATAGGGGTCGAACACGGTTCCGATCAAATCCCGCTGGAACCCCGGCCCATTGTCGGTCACGACAATCGCCACCGACGCTATGTGCTTGGGACCTTCCTCGGCCACATGAGTTTCGATCTCGATACAGGGGCCGGCCCGGCCCTCCAGGGCCTCCAGCGAGTTGGTGACCAGATTGTTGAGAATCTGGCGGATCCGCATCCGGTCCGCCGAGATGGGCGGCAGCTGCGGGTCGAGCAGCAATTTGAGGTCGGCGCTCGAGTCCTGTGCCCGATAAAGTTCCGCGACTTCGGTGATCAGTTGATTGAGATCAAAAGGCGAAAAGTGCATGTCGGGAGCGCGCGCGTATTCGCTGAATGCATTGACCATCTGTTTCATCGCGTCCACTTGCGCGACGATGGTATGCGTTGCCCGCTCGAGGATCTGGGCGTCTTGTGCATTCATACTGCCCAGGAACTTGCGCCGCATGCGCTCCGCAGACAGTTGAATCGGCGTGAGTGGATTTTTGATTTCATGCGCCAGACGGCGCGCCACTTCGCCCCATGCCGCGTCGCGCTGCGCCTGCAGCAGCGTCGTGATGTCGTCGAACACCAATACCACGCCGGGCGCGGCGCCCAGGTCGTTGGGCAGCGCGGTGCACGCGCACATGAGCACACGTTTGCCGGAATCCGACACCAATTCGACCTGGCTGCGCCAATCCAGATCCTCGGCGCCGAGATGCGATTTGAGCGCCGCCAGAAACTGGGTGAACAGAGTGGCGTCGCTGATGGACTCGTCGAATTGCCTGCCGACGGCGGCCTCGAGATCAACCCCTAAAATTGCGCTTGCCGCCTGATTCGCCGTACGCACGGTCAAGTCCGCCTCCAGCGACACCACTCCCGTCGACAGGCGCGCGAGAATCACGGCGAGCCCGGCACGCTCGGCTTCCACCGCTTGTTGGCTGCGGCGCGTCTCCTCGCGGGCTCTGCCTAAGCGTTTGGTCATGTCGTTGAATGAGGTCACCAGAAAGCCCAACTCGTCGCGCGAAGGCAGCGGCAGCTTGGTGTCGTAATTGCCTTTCGCCACCGCGCGTGTTCCGGCGATCAGGTCCTGAACCGGCTGCACCAGCCGCTGAGCCGCGAAGAAGGCACCGTAGACCGCCGCAATCAGCGACATCAGCACTACGAAAGTCAGGATCAATACGAAGGTCGACTTGAGGGGGCCTCGCAACTGCACGAGACTCGCGTACTGGGTATAGGAGCGCTGCACCGTGTCGGCAAGCTGGCCCAACTGCTGTGGCACGGGATACAGGGCGATCAGAACTCTGGCGCCTCCGCTGCTGGCATCGAGCGGCGCCGCCGCGCGAATCAGATAGCCGCCCACCGAGTCGGTGTCCAGGCTCACATAGGGCCGGCCGCGCCGCAGCTGCAGCATCATCTCATCGGTCGCAGGCACCGGCAGCGTGTCCATCGGGCGATCGGAGCTCGTTGCAAGAATTTGCGCCTGCGCGCCCACGATGGTGAACTCGAGAGCGGTGCTATCGCGCCGCTCCCGATCCAGCGTGCCGATCAGCTCGAGACCCGAGCTCGCGGATAAGCTGTGCGCGACCGCCTGCGTGTGCTGCAGGAATTCCCGTACCCGGACTTCGAGCGCGGCATGCGAGAGTTCCCGCGTGTCCTTGAGTCCCTGGCTCACCTCGAGCTCAAACCAGCTGTCGATGCCGCGATTGATGAATTGCAGGGAAAAGTAATAGACGACCAGGATCGGAGCGACGGCGAGAGCGCTGAAAACCGCGACTGTGCGCCCTTTCATCCGCGACCCCGGGACATGCCTGCGGTAATCGCGCACCAAGCGGGTCAGCTTGCCGGCGAGCAGCACGAGCAGTGTGAGCAGCCCCGAGATATTGATCAGCAGGATCCACGGCATCCACTTCTCGAAGCCGGCCGAATTCTGCGCCGCCGAGGCCAGCAGATACAGCGCGACCAGCCACAGCACCACGCCGATTGAGCCCAGCACGCTCGAGCCGTACTTGCGAATCAAGGCTGCAGCGTCCATGTGTACCAATCGCTTTCGCGATGCCAGTCGTTGACCCAAAACATCACCACCCGCAAGCTGAACGGCACCGAGCCGTAATCGACTTTCGCGCGTACGCTCGCCTCATAGCGGCGGTCGGCGCTGATCAAGGCTTTGTCCAGGGCCGGTAGGCCGCGTATTTCGGAGAGATGCTCGATTGCGGCATCGATGGTGCTCAATGACTCTTGCTGGCCGCTGTTATCGTTGCGCAATACGTAGCGCGCGCTGACCGCGTTGTACTGCAAGTGGTAGCGCTGAGTCAGTTCGGCAACCTTCGAGTTCGGCAGCAGCTGGCGCACCCGCTCGATGTTCAAGTCGAGCTCCACGGTCAGCGGCACACCTTCGGCGAGTCCGCGCCGCACGGCATCGCCGACGGGCAAGTCCAAATGGGCGTTCAAGTGATAGACGCCGTCCTTGAGCTGCAAATCGGCGGAGCGAACTTCGAAGCGCCCTTCGAGCCCGTCGGCGTGGAGCGGCCTCATCCACAGCGTCCCCGCAATTACCGTGCAACATAGCCACCCGAACTGCGGCGGTCGCGGGCGGCGGCGGATTGAGAGCATGGGGTTTGATCGCACGGCGTTCATCGTCTTGTTAGGGCAGCATAATAGAAGCCGTCAGCACCCGCCTCTCCGGGAAGAATTTGCCGGCCGAATTCATCTCCTTCGCCGAAATTCGGCCAGCCTTCCCAGCCTTCAGCCGGGAGAACCGCTGCATCGGGGGTGCTGCGCAGAAATGCCGCGATGAGATCGCGATTCTCGCTTCGCGTCACGGTGCAGGTGGCGTACACGAGGCGCCCCCCCGGCGCCAACATGCTCCATGCGGAATTCAACAAGCGGGCCTGCAGCTGCGGCAATTTGTCGATATCCGACGGGGACTTACGCAGACGGATATCGGGATGGCGGCGTATCACGCCTAAGCCTGAGCACGGGGCGTCGAGCAATATGCGATCGAACGGGACACCGTCCCACCACGATGCGGGCCACCTTAAGTCGCCGGTGATGAGTTCGGCGCGGAGCTGTCCGCGGCTCAAGTTCTCAGAAACTCGGGCGAGCCGCTGCGGATCTATGTCGACCGCCACCACTTTGGACAATTGCGGTTCGCGTTCCGCGATGAGCGCGGTTTTCCCGCCGGGCGCAGCACACGCATCGAGCACCCGCTGACCCGCGGCCAACCCCAAGGGAAATGCGACACACTGCGCGCCCAAGTCCTGGACGGAAACCAAGCCTTGCGCAAATCCGGGAAGATCCTGCACGTCGCACGGCGTATCCAGGGCCACGGCGGTGGGCACGCGCGCTTCCGCGCGAGCGCCGATCCCGGCCTGCCGCAGCGTTTCAAGATATGCGCCGGTGGTGGTGCGCCCGCAATTGACCCGCAACCACATCGGCGCTTGAGCGTCGCCCGCGGCCAGCAATTGAGTCCACCGCACGGGCCAATCGGCGCGTAGGCGATCGGCGAGCCACACCGGCGACGCATGATGGGCGGCGGGATTGCGCGCAATATCCGCGTCCAAGCTCTTGCGCTCGCGGAGATAACGGCGCAGCACGGCATTGATCAGTCCGGCGGCGCGCACGGCGTCGGTGGCCTTCGCGGTCTGCACGGCCGCGTCGACCACGGCATATTCCGGCGTTCTTTCATCCTCGAGTTCGTAAAGCGCGACCGACAGCAGCGCGCGAACCAAGAAATCCAGGGACCGCACGGGCGTCGACAGGAGACGGCCCAGGATCGCCTCATGCCGATAATACCCGCGCACGGCGCCGTAACTGAGCGAGCGCACCGACGGCGCGAGTTTGGGGTTCGCCGCGGCAAGAGCATCCTTGAGTGCGGCATCCAAGGTCACGCCCTCACGCAGTATCCGTGCCACCGCGTGTGCGGCGAGCGAACGCGCACCGGCGGCGGCGGCGCTCATAGCGGTGCGAAGCGTGCGCCGTCGAGCCGCTGTCCCGTGATGAACTCACGAGCCGGAAGCGCTTTACGGCCGGCGAGTTGCAGGCGAAGAATTCGCAAGGCACCGGTGCCGCACGCGACGTCTATGCCGTCATGTGTGGCGGCAAACACCGTCCCAGGTAGAGTTCCCGGCGCGGCGGCGGCGCGCAATTCAGCATCCCAAATGCGCAGTCTCGCGCCATTCCACCGGGTCTCTGCAATCGGCCAAGGGTTGAATGCCCGGATGCGGCGCCCTACCTCAACCGCATCTTGCCGCCAATCGATGAGCGCCTCGGTCTTCGTGATTTTCTCGGCGTAAGTGACGCCTTCGGCAGGCTGCGGCACCTCGCGGACACGGCCTAGGTCGAGCGCAACCAGCGTTTCGCAGATGAGATCGGCGCCGGCCCAAGCGAGACGATCGTGAACGGTCTTCGCGGTGTCCAGGGCGCAGATTTGAAGCGGCCGCGACGCAAGCATGGGCCCGGTATCGAGGCCCTCGTCCATGCGCATGATGGTGACGCCCGTGTTCGCGTCGCCCGCCAGAATGGCGCGCTGAATCGGCGCCGCGCCCCGCCAACGCGGCAGCAGCGAGGCGTGGATGTTGATGCAGCCGAGCTTGGGAAATCGAAGTGCGGGTGGCGGCAGAATCAAGCCGTAGGCTACGACGACCAGCGCGTCGAGCCCCAAGCCGCGCAGAGTCTCCAATGCTTCCGGCGACTTGAAACTGGCCGGTTGATGAACGGGAAGCCCATGCAGGGTTGCGAGCGCTTTGACCGGACTCTCACGCAGCGGCTGTCCGCGGCCGGCCGGGCGGTCCGGTTGGGTGAACACGGCGCATATCCGGTGTGCCTTTCGGAGCGCGTCGAGCGCCGGAACGGCAAACTCCGGCGTGCCGGCGAAGCCCAGCCTTAAGGAAGGAAGATCGGTGCTCAAGGGCTCTAAAGAGCCGGCGGGGAAGCGCCGCTGGGCGTCCTGGGCGTTGCCGCGCCGGTCCCCGCGCGCGCCGCGGCGCGAGGATCGCCCGCCGTGGATCGCTGTTTGCGCTCCTTTTCAAGCCGCCGGCGAATCAACTGGCGCTTGAGCTCCGACAGGTAATCGACGAATAGCTTGCCTTCCAGATGGTCCACTTCATGCTGGATGCAGACCGCGAGCAG
>Ga0209890_10000393_pt1 | contig 20262 bp, 19 predicted proteins | sample OrgsoiDNA2013049_FD_185799 | JGI IMG/M metagenome (GOLD analysis project Ga0209890, IMG submission 185799) | Permafrost soil microbial communities from the Arctic, to analyse light accelerated degradation of dissolved organic matter (DOM) -... | ecosystem: Environmental > Terrestrial > Soil >...
CGCCACCAAATGAGCGCCAACGCCACAGCCACAGCCACCGTACGTCTCCCCACCCCCGCGGCCAAGACCGTGCCCGACACCGAGACGGGTCATCGTGCCCGCTTGTTCGTGGGATACCTGATTGCCATCGTTCTGGTCGTGGGAATCTTCGTCTATGGCTTCAATTACTACACCCTCGGTGCATACGAGCGGCCGTTTTCTCCTAAACATGCCCTGCTGAAACCGAGCGGCTCAATTGGTGTAAAGCTCGGCATGCTGGGGTTGGCGATGTTCCTGTCCATCTTTCTCTACCCCTTGCGCAAGCACTGGGCCTGGCTGGGCCGGCAAGGGAGTTCGCGGCATTGGCTGGACAACCACGTCTTGTTGGGACTCGCCGCACCGTTCGTGATTGCGCTCCACGCAGCATTTAAATTTCGCGGCTTTGCGGGCATCGCTTTTTGGATCATGCTCGCCGTTTCCCTCAGTGGCGTCATTGGACGTTACCTCTACGGACAGATCCCCAGAAGTCTGAATGCAGCGGAGCTTTCGCTGAAGGAAGTCCAGGACATTCAAGCCAAGCTCGGAGAGCAACTGGCCGAGCAGAAGATTCTTCCTGAATCCGACCTGGGAGCGGTGCTGAGTCTGCCTTCCGCGGAACGCGTGCAGAAGCTGCCGACGGTGGTGGCGCTCGTCTACATGATGCTGTTGGATGTGAGCCGCATCTTCAAGATCGCCACGCTAAGAAGGCGGCATCTCGGTTTCGGCGAACAACTATTCACCCTGGGCGGTTTGCTGAAGACGAAGCATCCCGACCTGGAGCGCGCCGTTGCGCTGGCGCGCGAAGAGGCGTCCATCGCCAAGCGCGTGCTGTTTCTCTCCTGCTCCCAAAAAGTATTCCATCTCTGGCACGTAGTGCACAAGCCTTTCAGCTACACATTTGCGCTGCTGGCCATCGTTCACATAGTCTTGATAGCGATGATGGGATATTTTGGATGAACGTCTTTTTGACGGAGCTCGCTAATCCAAGGGATTGCTTGTAATGGATACGCTCGTCGCATTGGCAATTGCCGCCATTGTGGGAATATTTTTTGTGCGCGGCTATTTGAAGAAATTGAAGAAACAAGAGGAGCAGGCGCGCGCCTCCGCTGCCAAGGGCGCCCTGTTTTCCGAGGGACCCAAATCCCAGCATCCTCACATTGATACCGCATGGTGCATTGGTTGCGGCGGATGCACGTCCGTGTGCCCGGAGGGCGACGTGCTGGCCATGATCGGAGGCAAGGCGGCCCTCGTGAATGGTCACAAATGTATCGGCCACGGTCTCTGCGCCGAGGCTTGTCCGGTGAATGCAATAACGATGGTGCTCGCCAGCCCCGCCATGGGTGCGGATATGCCGCGCTTAACGCCGGAGTACGAGACGAGCGTGGGCAATCTGTTCATCGTTGGCGAACTGGGTGGCCTAGCCTTAATCAAGAACGCCGTGAACCAGGGTCGCGATTGCGTGGATACGATTACCAGCCGGCTTTCGGCCAGCGGGACTGCCCCCGCAACTCCGGACGTATTCGATGTGCTGATTATCGGAGCGGGACCCGCGGGGATCAGCGCCTCGCTTCGCGCCATTGAAAACAAACTCAATTACATCACCCTGGAGCGCGATGAAATTGGCGGCACCGTCGCAAAATATCCGCGGCAGAAGCTGGTCATGACCAGTCCAGTGGAATTTCCGATGTACGGCAAGTTCAAGAAAACCGAACTTTCCAAGGAGGCTCTCCTCGCCTTTTGGGATGTAGTGCTGAACCGCGCCGACTTTAACGTGCGCACTGGCGAAAAGGTGGAGGATATCCAGAAGGGTGCGGACGGTGTCCTAACGGTACTCACCCCGAACAACCAGTACCGTACGCGCGCCGTGGTTCTGGCTCTCGGCCGCACCGGCACTCCGCGAAAACTGGGAGTGAAGGGCGAAGAATTGCCCAAGGTGATGTACCGCCTGATCGAAGCCGATCATTACATCAACAAGCAGATTCTGGTGGTGGGAGGCGGCGACAGCGCGGTAGAGGCGGCGATGGGACTGGCCTTCCAGGTTGGTAACAAGGTCACGCTCTCCTACCGGCAAGCCGCCTTCGGCCGCATCAAGGAACGTAACGCGAAACGCATCGAAGAATCCATCAGTAAGGGGAAAATCAACGTACTATTCAACTCCGCTCCGGTGGAATTCACCGAAAATTCTGTCGTGATCGATGTGGGCGGCACGCGGCAGGAGATTCCGAATGACTTTGTCTGGATCTTTGCCGGCGGCACTCCCCCGAACGACTTCCTGAAGAAAATCGGGGTGGAGTTTGGCATGCGCGACATGGCGGTGGAGGCTAGCAATGAGGCAAGACAGGCCGCCGACGAAAAAAAACAGCTTGCCCACGCCGGAGCTTCCGCTTCCAGGTAGTGCCTGCTGCTGCCAGTTCCTGGCCCGCAGATCAAGGTAGACAAATCCGAAGCGACCTTTGCTCAGCCGAAGGACGTTACGCGGAAACCCTTATGCACTGCTGTCTGCCAATACCCGTCGAACAACGATTGGTGCCCGGAGACGGAATCGAACCGTCACGGAGCTTTCGCCCCTCGGGATTTTAAGTCCCGTGCGTCTGCCAGTTTCGCCATCCGGGCCGGCAGCGAATCAATCCGCCTAACCTATCGAAGAGAATACATTAGTTGACCGCGGCGAGGTTGGGGCGTCCCACTCTGTATATGAATCGCGAGAGAGACTCCTCGAACATTCCGTACAACTTTTCGAAAGCCTTGGGGTTCAATAGTATGTAAGGGTGTGATTGTCTGGAGGAGATCTTGAAAGCAATGCGCTGGTTTCGTGAAGCAATCGGTTGCGGATGGGCGGCAAGAACCGCTTTTTTTTCCCTTTTGATGGGCGCAGCGGCATTGGCGTCAGCCCAGAGTGGCGCCATGACTCCTTATCAGGATGAAGCGGACGGCGTCGCTGCCGGAGGAAAATGGCTGGAGTTCCAGTCCACCGACAAGATGACGGGCGCGAAAAAAGTGCGCTTCGAAATTCTGTCCGATAATTATTTCCGCGAAGACTCGGATTACAAACCCAGAGTTGAACTGTTTTGCGCTGACGGCAAGCTCAAGCTGGCGGACTTCAATCCCGGAGTCAAACTGCCTCCGCCGAACCGCCCCGGCTTCTGGGGACAGCCCCAGTTGGAAGTGATGGTCCGGGTTGACGATGCCCACTACTTCAAAGGCTGGAACTGGGTGCGCGGCCACTTCCTCTCCATGGACAAGGGCACCACACGCGGCCTGATCGGCTCCCAGGTTTTCAAGGTGGAACTCCGAACCCGGAGCGGCCGCCAGATCGCCGAGTTTTCCCCCGGCGGCCTGCATTTGGATCGAATCAAACAAGCCTGCGACCTGACCCCGAAGAAGCCAGGCACGGACTAGAGCCGCGACCGCGATTCGATCTTGCTGGTGGGAAGCCGGGCACACGCACAATTTGACTGCCCCCTGCCTGCATCCTCGGCCCTTCCTGCGAATCCAATAGTGGTATCGTGAGGGGCGAATGAAGATCGGCATCACCTGTTATCCAACCTACGGGGGCAGCGGAGTGGTCGCCACGGAGCTGGGGCTCGAGCTTGCCCGCCGCGGCCACGAAATTCATTTCATCTCCTATTCGCAGCCCATTCGTCTGACTGGTCCGGAACCTAACATTCATTACCATGAGGTCGAGGTCACGCGTTATCCGCTGTTTGAATATCCTCCTTACGATCTGGCGCTGGCGACGCGCATGGCCGAGGTGTCGCAGCTCTACGAACTCGATCTGCTGCATGTGCACTACGCGATCCCGCACTCGGTGAGCGCGATGCTGGCCAAGCAGATGCTCGCCGCCACTCCTCCGCGGCGCCATTTGCCGTTTGTCACCACCCTGCACGGCACCGACATCACTCTGGTCGGGCTCGATCGTTCTTATCTTCCGATTACGCGTTTTTCCATCGAGCAAAGCGACGGCGTGACGGCCATCTCGCAGTACTTGCGCAACCGCACCCTTAATATTTTCGACATCAAGAACCACATCGAGGTCATCCCGAACTTTGTGAACTGCGACGAGTATCTGCGCAAACCGGAATGGCTCGAAAAGCGCAGCGAGTATGTATCCAACGACGAGCGTCTGCTGGTGCACCTTTCCAACTTCCGGCCGGTGAAACGCGTCCTCGATGTGATCGAAATCTTTGATCGCGTGCGCAAGAAAATCCCCTCCAAGCTCTTGCTGATTGGCGACGGGCCCGATCGTTCCCAGGCGGAATGGCTGGCAGTCCAAAAAGGTATTCACGAGCACGTGTCTTTTCTTGGAAAGCAGGATCAGATCCGGGAAAAACTCGCCATCGCAGACGTGATGTTGATCCCTAGCGAACTGGAATCGTTCGGACTCGCGGCCCTCGAAGGCATGGCCTGCGAGGTCGTCCCCATCGCCACACGTTCCGGCGGAGTGCCGGAAGTGATCGAGCACGGGGTGACCGGGTTTATGGCCGATGTCGGCGACGTGGAAACCATGTCGCGTTACGCCATCGATCTGCTAAGTGATGAATCCGCTCTGCGCGCCATGGGGAAACGGGCGCGTGCCGCCGCCCGCGAAAAATATTGTTCCAGCAAGATCATTCCGCTTTACGAAGACTTTTACCGAAAGGTGCTGGAGCAGTCGTCGTAGTCGTCATCAGCTCTGCCGGATTGGGCAGAATGGGCAGCCGCAACCGGATCAGCGTGCCGCCGCCTTCGCGACTTTCGATCATCATCCTGGCCGCATCGCCGTAGAGCACCTTCAGACGTTCCGCCACGTTCGCCATGCCGATCCCCGTTCCCCCAAAGCCCTCGGCTTGCCCGGACTCTCGAACCAACCCCTGGGCCGATTCCATACCCACCCCGTCATCTTCTACCTCGACCACGAGCCTTGACTTGATCACGCGGCTGCGCAGCGTGATGCTGCCGCCTTCCACTTTGGGAGAAAGGCCGTGCTTGATGCAGTTTTCGACCAGCGGCTGCAGCAGCATGCTGGGAACCATGGCTTCGAGAGACGCCGGATCGAGATCCTTGACCACCTTGAGTTTGTCCCGTCCAAAGCGCACAACTTCAATGTCCAGATAATTGTCGATGAACTCCACTTCTTCGCGCAGCGGAACAAACGAATCCGTACTGTGCAGAAGGCGGCGAAGAATGGTAGCGAGCTTCAGGATCATCTCCCGCGCCGTGTCGGGATCGAAGCGCACCAGCGATGAAATGGAATTCAGCGTGTTAAACAGGAAGTGTGGGTTGATCTGATTCTGCAACGCCGCCATGCGCGCCTGCAGCAGCAGCCGTTCCTGCTCTTCCAGCTTGATCTGGATGCGGACGCCGTTAAAGATTTTTAGTTCCGTACCCACCACCATGACCACCGCCAGGTAGATTGCGCTCTCGACCAGATACCCGTTCAGAGTTCCACCCTCCACCCACAGGCCAGGACTTTCCAGACTGAAAATGGAGTTCGGCCAGAAACGCCAGATTTCCGTCTGCAGAAAGCGCAAGCCCACGATGGTTACAAAAAAAGCGATCTGCCAGTCAAACACGCGCGGGCGCGGCAGATTACGGCGAATCCAGCGATAGAGGCTGAGATCGATGAAAGGCGAGAACGACCAGATATCTTCCTGTTCCGGTGCGAGCCGGCGCAGTTGCCCGGCAACAATTCCAGCAAACACATTCAACGGCATGCCGGCCCACTCGCCGTGCAATGCTGCCGGCAGCGATATCAGCGCACCGCCTACCCCTCCCGACAAGCGCCCGCCCACCACGCCCAGCAAAAGCGCCGTTTCGAGCGAGAGGTCGCCCGCGAGGAAGCTTTTAACGCTGTATCGTATCCAGACGCCGAGTGCGATAGGGATCGCCATCCACAGCGCCAGATAAATCTTGTGGCGGGTTTCGCGCTGCTCACGGAAGATCAGGTTCTTGAACTCTTTGGAGCGTACCAGGGCGCTCGACAAGGCCGCGGCCACGCCCAGCTTGATGAGGAGGTTGACGAGTATCAGCCGCGGTTCCAGCATCGAGGTGAATTGCTGGTGGAAATCCGGGCGTCACCGCCCGGACGGGCGAGACGCCCGTCCCTCCACCGTATGACTTTCTTCCCGAGAGATGGCGCACGCTCGAGATCAGGCTTCGATTGTACCCGCTGCCTCGCGCAAAAGCTGCTCAACGTTGACATGCGAGCCCGCCGGCACTCCGCCTTGGGCGAAATCGCGGCTTCCACCCCCGCGGCCTCCGACCGTCGACAGCACTTGCTTGAGCAACGCCCCCAGGTCGACGGAACCGCCCACTGTCTGCGCGGAAGTTTGCGCGAAGACCAGACCTGGCGGATCCACGACGCTCCCCACCAGCGCGATCACGGGCGTATTCGCTCGCGTCACTTTCTGCGCGAACAGTTTGGCAAAGCTGATGTCGCGATCGGAAAACGCCCGCACAACGATCTTCCGCCCATTTGTCTCCGCCTGCGAATGGAGCGCGGCCAAGGCCATAAGCTCCGCAAGTTGATCGAGCGCATCGTCTTTTTGTTTGCACGCACGCTTGCTGTCATCCGCACTCTTGCGGATCTGCTCCGGCACATCCCAGAGCTGGGCCGAAAATAGCGCGGCCGCCTCGCTGAGCGCGCTGTAGTCACGCCGCGCCATGCGAACGGCACGCTCGCCACAGACAAACTCCACTCGCGTTCCCTGCCGCACCTTCTCGGTTTTCCGCAGGAGGACTGAACCAATCTGCCCGCTGGCGCCGACGTGAGTTCCGCCACACGCCGAGAGATCGAAATCCGCGACCTCGACCAGACGCAGCTCATCGCGCTCCGCGGGAGGCAGTTTACGCAGCCCAAGCCTCTCCGCTTCCGCGCGCGAAACATAGCGAACCCGCACCGGACGATTCTCAAACACAACCTGATTGGCCCGCTTCTCGGCTCCGGCAATCTGCGCGGATTTCACCGACGGCGTCGCCAGATCAATCGAGCAATACTCTTCGCCCATGTGGAACGAGACGGTCTGCATCTGGTAAAGCTCGACAAAAGCTGCCGAGAGAACATGCTGTCCGGAGTGCTGCTGCATGTGATCGCGACGGCGTTCGGGATCGATGCTGCCGTGCACAGCGGCGCCGACAAGCGGCACCCTCGCCGCCGCTTCCAGGTAGTGGACAATCCTGCCTTCTTCCCCGTCCACGACCTCCGTGACTCGCACCCGCTCGGCCCCGTCAAGCGTCAGCCACCCTGTGTCGTGAACCTGACCGCCGCTGGTGGGATAGAACGCAGTTTCCCGCAGGATGACAGCCGGGCGCGATGACTCCGGCGACGAAGGTCCAACTTCCTCGACCACCGAATCGAATTCGTACACTTCAGAACTGTCGTAGTACAGACGTTTGGTCATGATGAAAGAAGTCGCGACGAAAACTTGCTGGTGGAGAGTCGGGCGTCTCCGCCCGGCTGGACGGGCGAGACGCCCGTCCCTCCACTGTATAACTCATCACCCGGTCACGGCACTATAGGCGGCGCGCAGCAGGCAAATAAAAGTCAGGCACCGGCGCTCCACTGCACACGAAAGAGCCCGTTACCGTTGCTTCCTTCCGGACCTGGCGGGGTTGGCGGGAAAACGTCGCGCGGAACCGATGCCTGACTCTACATACTATCAAGAGATCGTTGAAAACAGGAACGGACAACCGCGCTTTTCGACTATCATCAAGTCACGCTATGTCTGAATCGGAATGCGCCACCTACAAAAAGCTAAAAGATCGCGAGACCCGTACGCACGCGGCATGGACTTGTTTTTTATTCCGCAATGAAGTGAAGCCCCGGCTCTCCGAGAAAGCAAAACGGAAGCACCAGAAAGAGGAAATGGAAGCTTACCAGCAGGCTCACAAAGCGCGACTGGCTCACGTGAAGACTTGTTCGACTTGCATATCCAAAGGCGGATAAGTCCGATGGGCCCGCTTTAGAGCGTCGTGGCCGGGCGGGGACGCCCGGCTCTCCACCAGCAAGCTTGACTAGCGCACGACCAGCACTTCCCGGATGGCATCGCGCGCAAGGAAGAATTTGATCGATGCGAAATCGCGGAAGAGGTTTTCAATGTGCCGGTTGTTGAACACACGCTGCAGGCGCGGAGATTGCTTTTCGGACGCGGGTCGCCCGGGCGGTGCGAACTTCACCTCTTGCATTTCCAGCACGTCGCCGCCGGTCACGTGATAGCGATAGCAGGTCGAATCCGGGCCCGCGTCGCGCGTGTGAAAGAACGCCAGCAGGAATCCGCCCGGCTTCATCACCGACCACAAACGGTCGATGGTCGGCTTCACCAGGCTCTCTTCCATGTAATCCGGCAGATTCCAGCACAGCACTACATCGAAGTGAGCGTTCGGATAAACCAGGTTCTCATCCAAAAACTTCTTGCTGTCCACGACCGTGTTTCCTTCTCCGTCCTGAATGCGCAGCGCCGGGTCAAGTGACGACCGCAACAAATCTTCGCTGTAATTCTTATGCCCCTTGCCGGTAAAGAAACGGATGTTGTTGGCCGAGGTGGCGCCCATGTCGAGCACGCACAGCGCCTCCTCGGAATTCAGCAGCCGCGAAATTTCCCCCATCCCGCTCGACCGGCGGGTTAGCTTCTGCGGGACCGCGGGACCCGCGGTGTTGGAAGAACTCCGAAAGAATTTCATTACGTTGTCAGAAACAGACGCCATCAATCCATGACCCGTGCACTCGGTCGCGCGGCCAGCCCGCCCTTGCTTAGGAAGTCGCGGACCCCGTCGCCTTTCCGGCCTCTTTCTGAATTTCGACCTTCCCTTTCAGGAACGCGCCCTCTTCAATCGCGATGCGCTGCGTGATCACGTCGCCGGTTACCACCGCTGACTTTCGCAACTCCACGCGCTCAGACGCGTTCACCGCGCCATCCAACTTACCCTGAATCACTACCGCCTTGGCGATGACGTCGGCCTTCACATTTCCGTTCGGCCCAACCGTCAGGCTGTGGTTGCGCAGCTCAATTTTCCCTTCGACGTTGCCATCCACGTACAAGTCTTCGGATCCCGACAGCTCTCCTTTGATTACCACCGACTTGCCGATGTGGGCGAACTCACCCGTCTGCGGAGCATCCATTAGCTTGGCCTCCATCTCCTCGCGCTCTGTTCGCCGCGAATGAACCGATTGTAAATCATTCCGCCCTCTTGCGGTCGGCCCCGCGGCTGGAAATCATTCTCCATCAGGAACTTACAGCAGCCGTCGGAAGCGCCAGTTCACCCCCATGCAGCCTCCTCTTGGCTACGCCGTTTGCTACCATGGTCTAGACCAGATTGCACCTACCCTCATGGCGGACGTGAACTCCATCTTGCGCATTGCCGGCGCCCACAGTGTCCTCCAAACCAGCGCCTGGATTCTGCTGCTCACCGCCCCCACTTTTGCCGGTCAGCAGGCCACAGTGTCTTCGTATCACGACCCCGCGGAATTGGTGCGCAAAGCCGTGCAGAACGAAATCAAGGCAGCCAACGTTGACAGTGCCCACTTCCTGTTTCGCGGCACCAAGACCACGCCGAAGGGAACCACCACAAGAATCTATATTGAAACCAAGGACGCGACGGCCGGGCTCGTGATCGCCTACAACGACAAGCGTCTCACTCCAGAACAACGCCTAGCGGAAGAGGCGCGCGTCGAACGTTTCATCGACAATTCCGAAGAACTGCGAAAGAAGCGCGAACAGGAGCATGAGAACACCGAGCGAACTATGCGCATCGTGCGTGCGCTCCCCGATGCCTTCCTGTTTGAGTACGCGGGAGAAGAACCGGGATCGGAAGGCATTGGCGGGGCCGGCACCCCGCTGGTCAAATTGAAGTTTCAGCCCAATCCCCGCTACCGGCCGCCATCGCGCGTGGAAGAGATCCTGACCGGTATGCAGGGCTACGTGCTCGTCGACGCCGCTCGTTACCGCCTGGCCAGCATTGACGGCACGCTCTTCAAGGCAGTCGGCTTCGGCTGGGGAATTCTTGGGCACCTTGATCGCGGCGGCCGTTTTGTCATTCACCAGCAGGAAGTCGGCGACAATTCTTGGGAAATTTCAAGCATGAGCCTGAGCTTCACCGGAAAGCTATTGCTGCTCAAAACCCTCGCGATCAAATCGACGGAGATTTTCAGCGGCTTCAAGCGGGTCCCCTCGGACCTGACATTCGCCCAGGCGCTCAAACTGTTGAAGAAGGAAGAGGCGACGCCGTAGGTTGTCCCCCTCTAGCGACGGGGCTTGCCCCGTCCCCCTAAGCCTTCCCTGCGCGAAACGTTTCTTCGCGCACGGTGAACTTCCTCACCAGATCCTCACGCACCTGGTAACCCGTTCCCGGCGCGTCACTGACAGCGATCATTCCATCCGCCCGCACTTCCACTTCTGGCGCGATGATGTCCTCTTTCCAATAACGCTTCGATGCCGACACATCTCCCGGCAAGCGGAAATTCTCGAGCGTCGACAAAGCGATGTTGTGCCCGCGTCCCACTCCCGATTCCAGCATCCCGCCGCACCATACCGGAACATTGTGCCGCAGCGCGACATCGTGTACCTTCTTCGCCTCGCTGAACCCGCCCACACGGCCGACCTTGATATTGAGGATGCGGCAGGCCCCGATCTCCAGCGCAAAATCGGCATCGCGCGCATTCAGAATCGATTCGTCCAGGCAGATCGCCGTCCGGATCGCTTTCTGCAACCGGGCATGAAGATAGATTTCGTCGTTCCACAGCGGCTGCTCGATCATCAACAGATTAAAAGCATCAAATTTCCGCAGGTGCTCAACCTCATCAAGCGTATACGCGGAATTCGCATCCACACTGAGAACAATATCCGCCCAGCGCGCTCGGATCTTCTCCAGCACATTCAGATCCCATCCCGGCTTCACCTTGATCTTGATCCGCCGGTATCCTGCCGCTAATTCGGATTCGATATTCTGCAGAAGTTGTTCCGGCGAGTCCTGAATGCCAATCGAAACGCCGCAGGCGATCTCGCGCCTCGTTCCTCCCAGCAACTTCCAGAGCGGCTGTTGCTTCTGCCGCGCCTCCGCGTCCCACACCGCGTTTTCAAGTGCGGCCTTCGACATGCGGTGACCGCGAACCCGCGCAAACCGCGCTGCACAATCCCGTCCGGCATCTAACTCACACTGCAGCAGCAGCGGCGCCAGATAATTCTTAATCGTCGGCCACGCCGTTTCCGTCCATTCCGGGCTGTAATACGGATCTTCCCCGGCGACGCATTCGCCCCAACCGCGCACTCCATCGGCCTCGACACTCACCAGCAGGATGCGACGGCTGTAAACCCGCCCAAAGCTCGTTTCAAAAAAATGCACGAGCGGCATATGAATTTCACGCAGAGTTACTGATTCGATTTTCATGATTGAGTTGGGGATGAACCCAGACTTACCCTTCAGCGGAGCCGACTAGATGGGACCCGCAAGTATAGAAGCGCGCAGCCGGCAAGAGCAAGCGTGTGTTTTGTTGCTGCATCTTCTTGGGACGCGGCGGTAGACGCGGCAAGACGCGTCTCTACTTTGCAGTCGGTTAATATCGCCAGGCTTCGTCCCACTCCGCGAGCAGAAACCGTCCATTTCCGCGTTCGTCGCGCTCATAGCCAAGCACACTCAATCCTTCCGCAAATGCCTTATTGAACCGCTCACGATTGCCTGCCTGCACCGCCAGCGCCTGCGCACGCATGGCCGCCCCGGCCTTCCATTCGTAGATCTCCGCCGGCACGTCGATGCGCGTCCGACATTCGAACTTCGCCCGCGGAGCATCCGCCAGGACCGCTTCTACTCGTTTTGATTTCATCCACCATTCCGCCACCAGTCGGTCGGTGGGTAACCCGCCCTGCAGCGGCGACGACGTGATCCCGTACTGATTCACGTTGTAGCGTCGCGCGATCGCACCCAGCTTCTCGATATTCAAATACGCGTTCTTGATCTCCAGCGGATCGAACGTCCACTCCATCAGTTCGAAACCCCGCGCCAGAGCATCGTCACGCTGAAAGAGCTTCATCCGCCGGCCCAATCCTCCATTGCGATACTGCTGGCGAACGGCCAGCATGTGCGAGTGCAGGTAGCAGTGTCCGTTCCGCATTCCTGGAATCGCGAGCGCGAAGCCGATCAACTCTTTTTCGTCGTTCCTGGAGTCATCCCTTTCGACAAAAGCGCCAATCACGTGGCCGCCGATCTTCGAAGCCAAAACGAACATCCGCACCGGAATCAGATCCGCGTCCGAGAACTTCCACACCTCTTTCTGCAGCCCAAAACAAGCCTGCATCTCCGCCAGCGCTTCGCACTTGCGGATTGTCACTTCGCCGGTGGTTTTACCAGTGGTCGCGTCCTTGGTCGCACCGGTCACGATGGTTTCTCCGCCCGCTTCGCCTGTTGCCATAGTGTTTCCAGTTCATCCATCGACGCCTGCTGCGGCGCTCGTCCACTGGCGCGCAGGCGCTCCTCCATCCACTGAAACCGGCGCTTGAATTTGCGATTCGTCTTCCGTAACGCCGATTCCGGATCGAGCGAAAGATAGCGCGCAATGTTCACCAGCACGAAGAACAGATCTCCAACTTCATCTTCCAGGCGCCCGCGCAGTTCCGCTGAAACCTGCGGCTTTCCCGATCCGGCAATCCCCGTCCTCGATGGCGGCTTGACGGGCACCGCCTTCAGTTCCTCGCGCAACTCCGCGGTTTCTTCTTCCAGCTTTTCGAACAGACCTTCCATCTCCGGCCAGTCGAATCCGACATGCGCGGCGCGCGAGCTGAGTTTATACGCCTCCATCAGCGCCGGCATTTTCGAAGACACGCCCGCAAGCACCGATTGCGGATGATCGGCGTCAGCCTGCTCCGCCTTCTTGGGTCCGCCGGCCGCCAGCCGCTTCTTCTTCTCTTCCGCCTTCAGCGCTTCCCAGTTGCGCAGCACTTCCGCAGGAGTATCGGCTTTCACGTCGCCAAACACATGCGGATGCCGGTCCACCAGTTTGTTCGAAAGCCGGTCCAGCACATCGTCCACCGAGAAGTGCCCTTCCTCGTTTGCCATTTGCGAATAGAACAGCACCTGTAACAGCAGGTCGCCCAATTCGCCCGTCAATTCCGGCCAATCGCGATTGTCGATCGCTTCGAGGACTTCGTAAGTCTCTTCCAGCGTGTAGGGCTTGATGGTGTCGAAGGTCTGTTCGCGATCCCACGGGCATCCGCCCGGAGCCCGCAACCTTGCCATGATTTGAACCGCTCGTTCGAATCGTTCGCCTGTGGTAGACATCCTGTTCAATGTAAATGAGGCGAATTCCCGGAGCAATGGCAGTGCACGTGTGGGGACGGGTGCCCTCGCCCGTCCAAGCTGAGCGCAGCTCGGCAGCGCTCTTCGCCGGCGCCATTCGTCAAACTTCTACCGCCCCTATCGCAGCGAGCGAACCAGCAATTCCGTTTCATCCGAGATGATCGCATCCAGGCCCCACGCTTCGCACTCACGCATGCGCTCGGCGCGATTCACCGTCCAGACCATGATTCTCTTCCCTGCTGCATGAACCAGTTCGACCAATTCCCCATCTGCCAATCTAAAATGCGGTATCACCCACTCCGCCGGCATTTCCCGCCAACCTCGAAGCTGATCCTGCGTCTCGCAAAGAAATCCCAGCGGAATCGCCGGATCGAGATCGTGAATTGATTTGAGCAACTCGGGAAGAAACGAAGAAACCACGTATCCCTTTTGCGGCGGATACTTGCGCACCTCGGCGAGCGTCTGCGGCTCCAGCCCCGCAACCTTCAACTCGATATCGAGGAACGCTCGCTGGGCAAATTGCCGCAGAACATCTTCCAGCGTGGGCAACGGCAGGCTTTTCGACGCCGTGTTCTCAATCTCCATTCCGCCAATGGTCGCGTCGTGGCAGATCACAGTCTGCCCATCGGCGGAAAGCCGTACGTCGAATTCGAACCCGTCGCAACCGTGCTGTAAACACATCTCAAACGAAGCCAAAGTATTTTCAGGAATATGACGGAAAGCCCGCGCGCCGCGATGCCCCAGAAGAAGAGGTCCAGTCATTTAATTTTTTGCTTTTCCCGGCGCACTCGGCGGTGAGCAAGCAGCGAGATCAGTCCAAATCAAAATCCCGGATGGGTCTTCCCGTGTCCGGCGTTTCTTTGGCTTTCTTGACCGCCTCCTGGAATTTCTTCTCCAGCAGCTCCGAGGCATGTTTTTGCGCTTCCATCGATTGGCGGAAGATCGAGTCGCGCCGGCTGTCCTGCTCTTTCATGGCGCGAGCCGCTTCTTCCATGTCGTTGAAGGTTTTTGGCTTGACCGGCGCAGTGTGCGCGATGATGCCGCGCGTCGCGGCGTCAATTTTCATGACCGCGCCGCAGCACGGGCAGGTCACGTCAAAATTGGATTCGCGTTTCGCCACACCGCGATCATACCGCAATTCGCCTTACTGCGGCGCGAGCCGAATCGGCAGAATGTGGAATAGATACAGCATCTCCCAACCCAGCAGGACAATCGAAACCAGCACCACCAGGATTGCCAATATTTCGCCAAAGTTCAGCCCCCGCGCCTGCTCGAAACGCCGCGCCCCCAAACTTAAAATGTTCAGCGTGGCAAAGCCAAACACCAGCGCCCAGAGGATGTTGTAAATTTCTTCGCGGCCCGATCGAAACAGGAACATCGCTGGCAGAACCGAAGGCAGAACAACCATAGCCAGACTGTGCAGCGCACCGGCAAACAGCGCCCAGCCGTGGGCCTGCCCCTTCGCAACCAGTAGCGATGAGCAGCTCCGAAGTAGTGGCGAGTTCCGGGTTGCAACGGTGAGGGGCCCAAGTAGTCTCATGCAGAAATTTGATAGTACCGTGTTTGCCTTCCCCAAGTCAGCCAAACCATAAAAAGGGGACTCTCATTAGTTCATAGGGGTTCACACGGTTGATTTTCTGAGCCTTGTCGCAGAGGATAGTACCCGAGCTAGCACGCGATGATCGTGAACTTCGCAGAACGGGCACACAACCACAACTGGGAACTGGACCCGGTTACCAGATCCCTGCTCGATACCGATTTCTACAAACTGCTGATGCTCCAGTTCATCTGGAAGCATTACCCGAAAACCCATGTGTCGTTCTCTCTCTTCAACCGTTCCACTTCCGTGCGCCTCGCGGACATGTTCTCGCGCGAGGAGCTTACCCACCAGATGGAGCACGTTCGCAAACTCCGCTTTCGAAGGTCGGAACTGGTCTGGCTCGCTGGCAACACTTTTTACGGCCGTCGCGGAATCTTTGAACCCGCCTTCCTGGAATGGCTGGAACGCGATTTCCGATTGTCGGACTATGAGCTATCGATCGAAGACGGACAGTTCCTTCTCTCCTTCGACGGCCTGTGGAGCGAGACCACGATGTGGGAACTGTATGCGCTTTCCATCCTTGACGAGCTCAAGACCCGAGCCGCCATGAAAAAACTGCGCGAGTTCGGTCTCGACATTCTGTATGCCCGGGCGAAAACAAAACTGTGGGGCAAGATCGAGCGCCTGCGCGGCGTTCCCGGCCTTGCCGTCGCCGACTTCGGAACCCGGCGTCGCCACAGCTTCCTCTGGCAGGAATACGTGGTCAATGCCATGGCCTCGAATCTCGGCAGCGCCTTTACTGGAACTTCAAATGCTTTCCTCGCCCATAAGCATGATCTGGAATCTATTGGAACCAACGCCCATGAGATCCCCATGGTCCTCGCCGCACTCGCGCCCGATGACGATGACCTGAAAGCTTCGCAGTACCGCGTCCTCGAGTTGTGGCAGAGCACCTACGAAGGCGCTCTCCGCATCATGCTCCCGGATACTTTTGGAACCACGCAATTTCTCGACAATGCCCCCGACTGGGCGGCCGATTGGACGGGCCAGCGCATCGACAGCAAAGATCCTTACGCCGGAGGCGACGAATATATCGAGTGGCTCAAAGCGCGCGGTCGAGACCCGCGGGAGAAGCGCATTATCGCGTCCGACGCACTCGACGTCGACGACATCCTCGGCCTGCACGCCCATTTTGGTGGCACCCTGGCGAGCGGCGTCTCGGCCTGCCGAGCGAAAAACGACTTCCGCAGCGCCGCCGATTTCCACGATCCCACAAAGTGGATCCCTGGCCGCCGCATTCGCTTCAGCGCAGGTTGGGGAACTTTGCTCACGAACGACTTCCGCGGTTGCGATCCCGCAGGCGGCAGCGACTTTGATCCCGTCAGCTTGATCTGCAAAGTATCCACGGTCGAGGGCAAGCCCGCCGTCAAGCTCTCCGACAACTATGCCAAGGCGCTCGGCACACCAGAAGAAATCGAACGCTACCGCCGCGTCTTCGGCACCGCGGGAGTCAGCAACATTCCCGTGATCACTTGAGGCCTCACATCCGGCTCATGACAGAATAACTCGATGCCAACCCAGCCACCTTCATCCGTTCCCGACTTCCTCTACGGCACCGCCTGGAAGGAAGATCGCACCCCGGCTCTCACCGAACTCGCGCTCCGCATGGGTTTTCGCGGCATCGACACGGCAAACCAGCGGCGGCATTACTTTGAAGCCGGAGTCGGTCAGGGATTGGCCGCCGCTTATCGTGGCGGCCTGGTCACGCGCGACGAACTTTTTCTGCAGACCAAATTTACCTATCAGCCCGGTCAGGACCACCGCCTCCCCTACGATCCCGCCGCTGCCCTTCCCGTTCAGGTCGCGCAATCGATGGCCAGTTCACTCGAACATCTCGCGACCGATCACGTCGACAGCTATGTGCTGCATGGGCCTTCCTCCAACCACGACTGGACCGATTCCGATGCGGAAGTCTGGGAGGCGATGCGCACAGAGCGCGATGCCGGCCGCACCCGCCTTCTCGGAATCAGCAATGTTTCTCTGCGCCACCTGCAGCAGATGGCGGCCTGCGCCGAACTTCCCGCATTCGTGCAAAACCGCTGCTACGCACGCCTCGGCTGGGACCGCGCCGTGCGCGCGTTCTGTCAGGAGCACAAAATTATCTATCAGGGATTCTCGCTTCTCACCGCGAATCAGGAGGTGCTGCACCATCCTCTGATCGCCAATCTAGCCACAAGCGCCAACGCCACGCCGGCGCAAGTCGTATTCAGCTTCGCGCGCGCCATCGGAATTCTGCCCCTCACCGGCACCACGGATGCCGAGCACATGAAACAGGATCTGGCCAGCCGCGACTTGCCGCTCTCGGCAGAGGCCGTACAAGCCATCGAGTCTCTGGCCGGCTGAGGCGCTACTTGCCCTGCGCGACCGCCTCGCGTTCGCCAACCTGCTGCCGCCACATCGCGTAGTACAGACCCTTTTGCTCGAGCAACTCAGAGTGCCGTCCAAATTCGACGATGCGCCCGCGCTCCAGGACATAAATGCGGTCGGCATGCATCACCGTGGACAGCCGATGTGCAATGAGAATCGTGATCGCTTCCTGATTGGTTGCGACTTCGCGAATCGTGCGGCTGATTTCTTCTTCCGTCAACGAATCAAGCGAAGACGTGGCTTCATCGAACACCAGCAACTGCGGATGCCGCAACAGCGCGCGAGCAATCGAAAGGCGCTGCTTCTCGCCTCCCGAGACCTTTACGCCCCCTTCGCCGATCAGCGTGTCCAAGCCGCGGTCTGCGCGCGAAAGCAAGCTGTGCGCGGCTGCTTGATTCAGAACTTCCATGCATTCCGCGTCCGTCGCCTTCGGATTCACGAACAGCAGGTTTTCGCGAATCGAGCCCGAGAACAACTGCGTGTCTTGCGTAACAAATCCGATTTTTTCCCGCAACAGATCCAGATCCACGCGATTCGATGGGATCCCGTTGTAAAGAATCTCGCCTGCCTTTGGAGCGTACAAACCCACCAGCAGTTTCACCAGCGTTGACTTCCCTGCCCCAGACGGTCCCACAAACGCGATCGTATCTCCCCGAGCCGCGCTAAAGCCGATCTCGTCCAACGCCAGGCACGAAGAACTCTGATGCTGAAAACTGACTCGCTCAAACTGCAAAGTCATCAGTTCGTCAAGCAGTTCCGGATCGGCGGGCTTCGGGTCGCGAGGGGTGTCGAGCATTTGCTGAAAGTTTTGCAGCGACACTTCCGTTTCACGATAGATATTGATGACGTTCCCCAACTCCTGTAACGGCGTGAAAATGAAAAACGAATAAATCATTAGAGAGAAAAATTGACCGATCGTGATCTGCTGCCGAAAAATCAGATAGAGCATCAAAAACAAAATACTGGTGCGCAACGCGTTGACCGCCGTCCCCTGTATGAAACTCAGGCTGCGCAGGTACTTCACTTTCTTGAGTTCGAGCCTCAGAATCTTTCCCGTGATCCCGTTAAGCCGCTCCACTTCCTGATGTGCCAGTCCGAGGCTCTTCACCAATTCAATATTGCGCAGCGACTCGGTTGTCGAACCCGCCAGCGCGGTGGTTTCGGCAACAATGGTCTTCTGCATTTTCTTGATCCGTTTGCTAAGCACCGAACTGATAATTCCGAGCAATGGAACTGTGATCAAGAACGCGGGAGCAATCGCCCAGTGCACACGGAAGGCGTAGATCATCACAAACACGATGCCTACGACCGAAATGAAGAGCACATTGATGGCAGCGGTAATAAACCGCTCCACGTCGCTGCGCACTTTTTGCAGCTTGCCCAGGGTTTCGCCGCTGCGCTGGTCTTCAAACACCTGGTAGGGCAAATCCAGCGAATGCCGGATCCCATCCGAGTACATCCTCGCGCCCAAACGCTGCACGATCACGTTCACGAAATAGTCCTGAAAATTCTTGGCCACGCGCGACACAAACGCCACGCCCACCGCCGCCAGCAGCAAAAGCCCCGCCCCGCGGATGAATTGCCCTTGCGTATATTCGTGATACTTCGTCGCGTAGCTGTCGATGACATGACGAAAAATCAGCGGGTCGAGAAGCGAAAAGATTTGATTGGTCGCAGCCAGCAAGAGCGCGATCACAAACAGTTTCCAGTACTGCTTGGAATATTGGTAAAGAAGATTCATAGGCGTCAGCGCGCCAAGTCAAAAGTAAAGGCGCGAGCAATGCCGTTTAGATGGCGCGCCAGTGCTTTTGATTCAGGAAACGTGCCGGAGGAAGAAAGGTCGAGAGTCGGCGGAAAAAGTCGTTCCCCAGCGATAACCGCACCCCTCAGCGACTGAGGTCCGATAAGCCCGACCTGACCTTGCATACCTTGCTGTCGGATCAGGTCAGACGTGTCAGGTGTGCTCTCGTCGTGAGCGCTATCGCTGGTAACAACAACTAGGCGACGCGCAGTTTCGGCCACTTTGGCGGAGATTCACCGGCGCGGGCGAGATGGCAGCTTCAAGGCTTGCAGCAGGGACTGAAAGTCCGCGGGCGGTTCGCAATCAATGGATACGTTTTGTCCCGACCGTGGATGAGCAAACTCAAGATGCGCGGCATGCAGAGCGACGCGCGAAATACGTCGCTCCGACGCCTCCTCGGGATGGTACTTTCTGTCGCCGATGACTGGATGGCCGAGCGCCGAAAGCTGCACCCGGATCTGATTCTGCAATCCTGTCACCAGCGCGACCCGGACAAGCGAAGCGCCGCGCAGAAGGCGCTCGACCGAATAGCGAAGTTCAGCACGGGTTGCTTTCGGGTCGCGCTCCCGGGTCAATTTCTGGAACATTCCTTCTTGCCGAAAATGGTGAACGAGCGCTCCTTCTTTGGCCTTGAGGTGCCCGCGCACGACTGCGAGATACTGCCTTACCGGAGTATGTTCGAGGAACTGGCGGACCAGCGCTTGGCGATCCGGCCAGGTCTTGGCAAACAGCAGGATCCCGGATGTGTATCGATCAATGCGATGTACGACAAAGGCCTGTTGCCTCTTTTGTTCTAGCTCTGCCGAAAGAAGCGACAGCGCGGATGGTGCGCCGGAGTTCTCCGCGGGCACTGCCAGAAGCTTGGCTGGTTTGTTAAGGGCTACGATGGCATCGTCTTCGTAGAGCACGGAAAGCTCCCGGGAGAAGCGAGGTTGGCGGCGACCCTGGCTTCCGAAGTATTGACCACGATGGCGTGGGAGCTTCTTCATGGCGTTGATTCGCTGCTCTGATGAATTCTCCCGCCGCCGGTTTCTTCGTGGGCGCGGGCCTCCTCTCATGATCAGGGGCCTCCACGATGCCAGTCAATGAAGAAAATTGGGTAGTGGGCTGCTTTGAAATCGCAGAATTGCGGGGCGGTCTTAGGGTCAAAGTCAAGGCTGTGGAAACAACTGCATTCCGCCACGGGACACCGAACCTCGCCTCCCTTGTAGGC
>Ga0209890_10000394_pt1 | contig 20222 bp, 19 predicted proteins | sample OrgsoiDNA2013049_FD_185799 | JGI IMG/M metagenome (GOLD analysis project Ga0209890, IMG submission 185799) | Permafrost soil microbial communities from the Arctic, to analyse light accelerated degradation of dissolved organic matter (DOM) -... | ecosystem: Environmental > Terrestrial > Soil >...
GTTTCGGACCGGTTATTGACCGGCGGCCTGCGCGCCTGAGGCACGCTGCTCGACTGCGATCCGCGCCAATCCGGATTCGATGGCTGCGCGGACCTCTTCGGTCAACTTCCTCGGCTCCTTGCCTTGCGGGTCAATCGGCTCGCCGATGACGACACGAATCGTGCCCGGCTTCTTCACGAAGCCGCGCCGCGGCCAGAATGCGCCCGCGTTGTGCGACAGCGGCACCAACAGTTTGCCGGAACGAATGGCAAGCAGCGCGCCGCTCACGCCGAACTTGCGCGTCTCGCCCGCCACCACGCGGGTGCCTTCGGGGAAAATGACCACCCACAGGCCGTCGGCGAGCCGTGCGTTGCCCTGCTCGATCACCTGATTCACCGCGCGGTGACCGTCGCCGCGATTGATGGCGATCGGCCGCAGGAGCTTCAGGCCCCAACCGACGAACGGAATCCACAGCAGCTCGCGTTTCAGCACCCACACCTGGGGAGGAAAAATGACGAATGGCGCCACCGTTTCCCAGGCGGAGGCGTGGTTGCTCATGATGATGTGATTGCCCTGCGGGATGTGTTCGCGTCCTTCGACGACGAATGAGAGGCCGCAGAGACGCTCGAGCATCCAGAACAAGCAGCGCGCCCAGGTGCGCGCGACGGCGAACTGCGCACGGTACGGCAGCCAGAAGCACAGGGCCATGAAGGCGCCGAACAGGCACGCCGAGACCATCATATAAGTGGTGAACAGCAGTGAGCGCAGCAGGCGCATGGCCGGGAGCCTGTCGCTTAGCCCGGCAAGCGCGACAGATCGGCGACGCCACCGAGCAGCCGCTGCACGTCGCGCAACAAGGCGAGGCGGTTCTGGCGCCGCGCCAGATCCTCGTCCATCACCATGATGGATTCGAAAAAATCGTCGACCGCCGCGGATATCGAGGTCAGCCCGCGTAAGCCTTGCGCGTAGTCGCGGCTGGCGATCGATTCGCCGACGCTGCCGCTCAATTCGGTGAGCGTCCGGTGCAGCGCCTGCTCGGCGGGCTCGGTCAAGGCGCCGACCTGCACCGCCGCATCGCGCTCCGGAGGCGCTTTCTTCAGGATATTCGCGATGCGTTTGTTGATGGCGGTCAGGACTCCGGCGTCGGGCAAGCGCAGGAATTCCTTGAGCGCCTGCAGGCGGGCATCCGCGTCGAGCGGCGAACCCGGTCGATTCGCGAGTACCGCGTCGATCATTTCGACCGATGTTCCGTCGGCACGCTCGAGCACCAGGCCGCGGAAGCGCTCGGCGATGAAATCATAGACTTCCGGCCCCGCGGCCGCCCTTTGTACCGGCTGCGCCGCAGCGGACAGCGCCAGCAGTTCATGAAGATCGAGATCCAACCGGCACTCGAGCAGGATGCGCAGCACGCCGAGTGCGGCGCGGCGCAAGGCGAAAGGATCCTTGGTGCCGGTCGGCCGCTGCTCAATGGCGAAAATACCCACCAGCGTGTCGAGCTTGTCGGCCAGCGCGAGCGTCTGGCCGGTCTTGGTTCTCGGCAGCTCATCGCCCGCATAGCGCGGCCGATAGTGCTCCTCGAGAGCAAGCGCCAGCTCCTGCGGATAGCCTTCGGCTTCGGCGTAGTGGCGGCCCATGATGCCCTGCAATTCGGGGAACTCGCCGACCATCGCCGTCATCAGGTCGGCTTTGGCGAGCAGGGCGGCGCGCTCGACCAACGGTCCGGCCGCCATGTGCTCGCCGATCCGCTGCGCCAAGGATTTCACCCGCCGAGTCTTGTCGGCATAGGTGCCGAGCTTGGCCTGAAATGTCACTCCGCCGAGATTGGCGGCGTGCGCCTCGAGCGAGATCTTGCGGTCCTGTTCCCAGAAGAATGCCGCGTCGCTCAAGCGCGGCCGCACCACGCGCTCGTTGCCCTCACGCACCTTGGCCGGGTCGCGGCTCTCGATATTGCTGACGGTGACGAACCCGCCGGTGAGCCTGCCGTCAGCGCCTTCGATGGCGAAATATCGCTGGTGATCCTGAATGGTGGCGATCACCACTTCGCGCGGCAGCGACAGGAACCGCGCTTCGAACCGGCCCACGATGGGCACCGGCCATTCCACCAGGGCGGTCACTTCATCCAGCAGCGCGCCGTCGATCAAGGCGCGGCCTCCGGTTTGCGCGGCGGCTTCGCTCACACCCGTGCGGATCACCTCCCGGCGGGCGCTGAAATCCGCGATCACTTTGGCGCGGCGCAGGCGTCCTTCGTAGGATTTCGGCGACTTGAGAGAAATCGGCCGCGGCGCATGAAAGCGGTGCCCGCGCGTGACCCGGCCCGACGCGAGGCCCAATACCTCGACCGGCACCACCTCATCGCCATACAGCAGGACCACGGTATGCACCGGTCTCACGAACTCCGCCGTACGCGCACCCCAGCGCATGCGTCTCGCGATAGGCAGCGCCGCAATGGCTCGATTCACGAGGTCCCCGAGCACGCTCAGCGTCGTGGCGCCGCGCTCCATGCCGCGAAACACCAGCCAAGAGCCCTTGTCGGTGGTGAGGCGCTCGAGATCGTTCACCGCAACCCCGCAATTCTTGGCGAAGGCCGTTGCGGCCTGCGTGGGCTCACCGCCCGCACCGAATGAATTCGCCAGCGGCGGGCCGCGCCGTTCGATGCGCCGGTCCGGCGCGCGCTCGGCGCAAGCGCGGATCAACACCGCGAGCCGGCGCGGGGTCGCGAATCCATGCGCCTTGCGATGCACGATGCCGGCGTCCCGCAGGCCGTTGACCAAGCCGTCGGTGAGCGCGGTCGAGAGATTCTGCAGAGTCTTGGGCGGCAGCTCCTCCGTGCCCAGTTCCAGCAGCAGGTCACGCGCGCTCATCAGGCGACTCGTTGCGCTGCGGTGTTCTTCAGCAGCGGAAAGCCGAGCGCCTCGCGGCTGTCGCGATACGCCTCGGCGACCGCCCTCGCCAAGGTGCGCACGCGCAGGATGAATCGCTGCCGTTCGGTCACCGAGACCGCCCGCCTCGCATCGAGCAGGTTGAAGGAATGGGACGCCTTCACCATTTGCTCGTAGGCCGGCAGAACCAATTCATCCTCGAGCAGTTTTAGGCAGGCGATTTCGTGCGTGTCGAACTGGCGCATCAGCGCCTCGGTGTCGGCCTTCTCGAAGTTGTAGACCGATTGCTCCACTTCATTTTGGTGAAATATGTCGCCGTAGGTGACCGTGCCGAACGGCCCTTCGCTCCAGACGATGTCGAAAATGCTTTCCTTGCCCTGGATATACATGCCCAGACGCTCGAGTCCGTAGGTGATTTCACCCATCACAGGCCGGCAATCCAAACCGCCGACTTGCTGAAAATAGGTGAATTGCGACACCTCCATTCCGTTGAGCCACACTTCCCATCCCAATCCCCATGCCCCGAGCGTCGGCGACTCCCAATTGTCCTCCACGAAGCGGATGTCATGGACCAGCGGGTCGAATCCCAGCCTGCGCAGCGATCCCAAGTACAGCTCCTGAAAGTCATCGGGAGACGGTTTGATGGAAACCTGAAACTGAAAGTAGTGCTGCAGGCGGAACGGATTGTTGCCGTAACGCCCGTCGGTCGGGCGGCGTGAAGGCTGCACATAAGCGGCGCGCCACGGCTCCGGACCGACGGCACGCAAAAAAGTGGCCGTGTGAAAAGTGCCCGCTCCCATCTCCATGTCGTAGGGCTGCAAGACGATGCACCCCTGATCGGACCAGTACTTTTGCAGCGCGAAAATCAAATCTTGAAAGGTGCGGGGCGGCGCCGCGGGCAATTTGGCCATCGTGTGCTCGAGAGTCGAAGGACGGCCGCGAGTATAGCGGGAACTCTGCGCGATACCGTTAGCGGCCAGCCGGCCGCAACCGACCGAGCGGTGAGGAGCGGTCCATGCACTGATTTCGCGCTGCCCCCGGGGCATTTGCCGGAAACGTGTTCAAAAATCGGCCGCGGCAGGCGCATTGCGCACCATCTAAAGACATGGAAATGCCGATATGCATTAATATGGTGCGCAACCACGGCCTTCACTTTGCAAGTTCTTGATTTGATGAAGGACGGATTGGCACACAACCTGCAAGGCTTCGGGTCACAGGAATAACCTGGAAACAAATCCACTTTTGCGAGGACGCACATGACCCCCGCCGATGCTCTTAAATTTATCGCCGAAAAAGAGGCTAAATTCGCCGATCTTCGCTTTACGGACACCCTTGGCAAAGAGCAGCACGTCACCGTGCCGACACGACTGGTGGACGAGGGCTTTTTCGCCGACGGCAAGATGTTCGACGGCTCGTCCATCGCCGGTTGGAAGGGCATCAACGAGTCCGACATGATTTTGATGCCGGACCCGGCCACCGCGGTCATCGATCCTTTTTACGAAGAGACCACCGTCAATCTGCGCTGCGACGTGATCGAACCGATGACCATGCAGGGCTACGAGCGAGACCCGCGCTCGTTGGCGAAGCGCGCCGAAGCGCATCTCAAATCCTCGGGTATCGCGGACTCGGCGCTGTTCGGACCCGAAAACGAATTCTTTATTTTCGACAGCGTCCGCTACAGCTCGAACATGAACGGCTGCTCCTACGAAGTCGACGCCTATGAGGGAGCCTGGAATTCCGGCAAGACCTACGAAGACGGCAACAAAGGGCATCGGCCCGGCATCAAGGGCGGCTATTTCCCGGTGCCGCCGGTCGATTCGCAGCAGGATATTCGCACCGCGATGTCGATGGCCTGCGAAGAAATGGGTTTGAAGTTCGAAGTTCATCATCACGAAGTGGCAACCGCCGGCCAGGGCGAGATCAACGTCGCCGCCAATACGCTCACCAAGAAAGCCGACGAAGTGCAGATTCTCAAATACGCGCTGCAAAACGTCGCTCATGGCTACGGCAAGACCCTGACGTTCATGCCGAAGCCGATCGTCGGCGACAACGGCAACGGAATGCACGTGCACCAGTCACTGCAAAAAGACGGCAAACCGCTGTTTGCGGGCGACAAGTACGGCGGCCTGTCGGACATCGCGCTCTTTTACATCGGCGGCATCATCAAGCACGCGCGTGCGCTCAACGCCTTCACCAACGCCAGCACCAACAGCTACAAGCGCCTGGTGCCCGGCTTCGAGGCTCCCGTGAAGCTCGCCTACTCGGCGCGCAACCGTTCCGCATCGATTCGCATTCCCTGGGTGCCGAATCCCAAGGGTCGGCGCATCGAGGTGCGTTTCCCGGACGCGACCGCCAATCCGTACTTCGCCTTCGCCGCGATGATGTTGGCGGGCCTCGACGGCATCCAGAACAGGATTCATCCCGGCGATCCCGGCGACAAGGATCTGTACGATCTGCCGCCCGAAGAGGACAAGAAGATACCGACGGTATGCCACTCGCTCGACATGGCCCTCGATTACCTGGACAGGGACCGCGCCTTTCTCAAGGCCGGCGGGGTGTTCACCGACGATTTGATCGACGCCTACATCGAATTGAAGATGAAGGAAGTGACGCGTCTGCGCATGACCACCCATCCGATCGAAATGGAGATGTACTACAGTTTGTGAGTCCCTCGAGTTGCTCCGGCCTGCCGCTGCGGGCGTAAAGGTGTGGGCGGTCACATTGTCCACTTCTTTCGTTTTGTGACCGGGAGGCGATAGGACTATGCTTTCGAGATATGCACCCGTACCGAACATGGATCGCCTGCGCAGCGATGGCGCTCGCCGCGAGCCCGTTCGCGCTCCATGCCGCCATCGTCTACAAATGGACCGATGCCGACGGGGTGGTGCATTTCTCGGATCAACCGGTGCCCGGCGCGGAAAAATTCGTGACCACGGGCCCTTCCAGAATGGGTACGGTAACGTCCGGGTCGGGCAAAGCCACCGCGTCGCAGGCGAAGCCGACCGCGGCGGGGACGCCTTTGAGTCTCAGCATCGATTCGCCCGCGAACGAGCAAACCATCACCGGCAATCAGCCGGTGATGGTGCACCTCGCGCTCTCTCCCGACCTCAAGCCAACCCAGGCGATCACCTGGTATCTGAACGGCAGCCCGCTCGCCAATCAGGCTCCGGACGCCACGCAGTTCTCCCTCGAGGACCTGGCCCGCGGCACCTATACCCTGGGCGCCACGGTCATGGATCAGGCGACCGGCGAGTCGAAGAGCGCGCCGCCCGTGACCTTCTATGTGATGCGCACGTCGCTGCTGTCCCCGGCGCACAAAGGGTCGCAGTAAGCAGCGGCTATTTCCTCCAGCCGGGCCGATTGTTTGGCGGCTGAACTCCAGATGCAGCCAATTCAGATCGCGGGCAGCGAATTGCTCGACGCCCTGGTCACCGGCGTGTTCCTACTGGATCGCGACCTGCAGGTGAATTATCTGAATGCGGCTGCGCAAACTTTGTTGGGGCTCGGCCCCAATCAGGCGCTCGGCCGGCGCATCACCGAGCTTGCGCGCGGCACGGAGACGCTGCTGCCCCTGCTGGAACGCGCCCGGCATGGCGGCGAGGGCGTGGTGCAGCGCGAGCTCGCCTGGCCGGGACCCGGAGGCGTCGATCGAATCCTCAATTGCGCAGCGGCCGAAATCACCATCGGGCCGGACAGCCGCCGCCTGTTGCTCGAAATCGAAGACATCACCCAGCATCGGCGCCTGATTCGGGAAAACGCCCTGCTGGCGCAGCTCGGCGGGAGCCGCCTCATGGTCCGCCAGCTCGCCCACGAGATCAAAAACCCCTTGGGGGGCTTGCGCGGTGCCGCGCAGCTGCTCGAGCGCGAGCTTCTGGATCCGGCGTTGCGCGAGTACACGCGCATCATCATCAGTGAAGCGGACCGGCTTACCCACGTGCTCGATTCCATGCTGGGCCCGTGCCGGCCGCCGGCCAAGCAGCGGGTCAACGTGCACGAATTGTTGGAGCGGGTTTACCAGTTGCTGCGCGGCGAAGCCCAGGAGGGGATCACGCTCGACCGCGACTACGATCCGAGTCTGCCGCTTCTTTCGGTGGACCCGAATCACATCATTCAGGCGATGCTGAATCTGGGCCGCAACGCCATCCAGGCATTGTCGGACGCGGGCGTGCAGGCGCCGCGCCTGATTTTGCGCACCCGTGCCGCGTCCAACGTCAGCGTCGGTGCGCACCGCCAGCGGCTGGTCGCCTCGATTCAATTCGAGGACAACGGTCCAGGAGTGCTCGCGGAGATTCGCGACACGATCTTCTATCCGCTGGTATCGGGCCGCAGCGACGGATCGGGGCTAGGCCTGGGGATTGCGCAGGATCTGGTGAGCCGACACGGCGGCCTCATCGAATTCGACAGCGCGCCCGGCAGGACGATATTCATGATCTCACTGCCGGTGGACAACCCATGAATTCGAAGCCTTTGCAGGTTTGGCTGGTGGATGACGACGCCTCCATTCGTTGGGTGCTCGAGAAGGCGCTGCGAGGCAGCGGTATGGCCGCACGCTGTTTCGAGCAGGCGGATCACGCCATGACGGCGCTGCGCGCCGACACCCCGGACGTGCTGATGACCGACATCCGCATGCCCGGTCGCAGCGGGCTCGATTTGCTCAAGGAAATACAGGCCACGCGACCCGGATTGCCGGTGATCGTCATGACCGCGCATTCCGATTTGGATGCCGCCGTGGCCGCTTATCAAGGCGGCGCGTTCGAATACCTGCCGAAACCCTTCGACATCGACAAGGCGGTGGATCTGGTGCGCCGCGCGGCACAGCAGGCGACGATGACCGCGGACGTCGAGGCGGCCCGGCGCAGCATCCCCGGACTGCTGGGTCAGGCGGCCGCGATGCAGCAAGTGTTTCGCGCCGTGGGCCGGCTGTCGCGTTCCAGCATGACGGTGTTGATCACCGGTGAATCGGGCACCGGCAAGGAACTCGTGGCCCGCGCACTGCACCGGCACAGTCCGCGCTCCAACAAGGCTTTCGTGGCACTCAACACCGCGGCGTTCACCGCGGATCTGCTCGAGTCCGAATTGTTTGGTCATGAGAAGGGGTCATTCACCGGTGCCGATGCGATGCGGCGCGGCCGATTCGAGCAGGCCGATGGCGGTACCTTGTTCCTGGATGAAATCGGTGACATGTCACCGGCGCTGCAGACCCGGCTGCTGCGCGTGCTGGCCGAAGGTGAGTTCTATCGGGTCGGCGGTCAGACGCCGGTCAAGGTGGACGTGCGCGTGATTGCGGCGACCCACCAGGACTTGGAAGAGCGCGTGCAATCCGGTCACTTCCGCGAAGATCTGCTGCACCGGCTGAATGTGATTCGCATCGAGATTCCGCCTCTGCGCGAGCGGCGTGAAGACATTCCCGAACTGCTGCGGCACTATTTGAGCGAGGCGGCACGCGAGTTGGGCATCGAGCCGAAATTGTTGACGGCGACGGCCGAGACCGCACTGGTGACCTTCGATTGGCCCGGCAACGTGCGCCAGCTCGTGAACGCCTGCCGCCGGCTCACCGTGACCGCGCCGGGCCGCGAAATTCGGGCAGAAGACATACCGCCCGATCTCGGCGGCGTGTCGGCCGGCCGCACCGCGACTCACGATTGGGCGGCCAAGCTCGCGCAGTGGGCGGACCGCGAGCTGGACGCGGGAACCCAACGCTTGTTGGAACAAGCGGTACCCGAATTGGAGCGCATCCTGATTCGCGCGGCGCTGCGCAAGACCGATGGGATGAAGCAGGATGCCGCCAAGCTCCTCGGGTGGGGCCGCAACACGCTGTCCCGCAAGATGAAGGAGCTGGGCATGGAGGACGCCGGCTGACCGAACCCGGCGGCGGCCGGATTGAATACTTAAGACAAGCTCCTAATGTTTCACATCGTCCTGTACGAACCGGAAATTCCGCCGAATACCGGCAATGTCATCCGTCTGTGCGCCAACACCGGCGCGACGCTGCACCTGGTCAAGCCGCTCGGCTTCCGGTTGGACGACAGGAGTCTCAAACGTTCGGGCCTGGACTATCACGAGCTGGCACTGGTGAAAGTCCACGCGGATCTGGATGCCTGCCTGCGCGCATTGGCCGACGCCCGGTTGCTGGCGGTGGAGACCGGCGGCTCGCGCTGCTACGCCGATTTTGGCTATCGCGCCGGCGATGCGCTCCTGTTCGGGCCCGAGACCCGCGGATTGCCGCAGGCGGTTCTGGAGCGCATCGGACGCGACAACTCCCTGTACATTCCCATGCGTCCTCGCAGCAGGAGTCTCAATCTGTCGAATGCCGTGGCGCTGGTGACGTACGAGGTCTGGCGCCAGCTGAACTTTGGCGGCTGCGGGCCTTAATCCGCTTCCGAGCGCACCTCTCGCGCCATCAGAGCCTGCAGAGCCGCCCGCACCGGTTTGCCCTCGTGCATGATGCTGTAGACCTCGTGGCATATGGGCATCTCCACCCGGAGGCGTTCGGCGACCTTGCGCACGGCGTATGCCGCCTCCACCCCCTCCACGACTTGGTGAATGTCGCGCGCGGCATCCGCGAGCGATGCGCCGCGGCCGAGCGCCAACCCCAGGCGCCGATTGCGGGACTGGTCGTCGGTGCAGGTGAGTACCAGGTCGCCGAGGCCCGCGAGGCCCATGAAGGTTTCGCGCTGAGCGCCGAGCGCGACCCCGAGGCGCATCATCTCGGCGAGTCCGCGCGTAATGAGCGCCACCCGGGTATTGGCGCCGAAGCCCATGCCGTCGGCGATGCCCGAACCGATGGCGATGACGTTCTTCACGGCTCCGCCCACCTCGACGCCCATGATGTCGGTTTGGGTATAAGCCCGGAAGCGCGGACCGGACAGCCTCAGCACCAACTCCTTGGCGAAGCGCTCGTCGTGCGAGGCGACCGTCATGGCGGTGGGCAATCCGGCGCCGACCTCGGCTGCGAATGTCGGGCCGGATAACACCGCTCCCGGCCGCCCAGGGAGCACTTCGTTGGCGATCTGATGCGGCAACAGTCCGGTCGCCGTCTCGAATCCCTTGGTGGCCCAGGCGATACGGGCGTGAGGATCCAGATGCGGCTCGAGCCCGATCAGCGTCGCCCGAAACGCATGCGAGGGCACCGTCACCAGCGCATCGCGGGCACCGCGCAGCGCCTGCGTCAAATCCGCCGCTGCGAGCAGGGCGTCGGGAAATTCGGCGTTGGGCAGATACTTGAGGTTGCGCCGAGAGCGCTGCATCGCTTCGATTTGCGCGCGGTCTCGGCCCCAGAGCCGAATCGGATGGCCCGCGCGCGCGAACTGGATGGCGAGAGCGGTTCCCCAGGATCCCGCGCCGATGACCGCCAAGGGCTCGAGTTGCGGGTTCTGCATCCTTCAGAGCCTGGTGAACCCTGGATCCGGGTTAATTGACCGATCCGGGCTGCGGCGATTCCAACGCCTGCGCGAATAATGCATCGAAATTCACGAGCGGCAGCAGAAAATTCGGAAAGCCGCCGCGGACGACCAGGTCCGAAATGGCTTCACGCGCGTAGGGAAACAAAACGCCCGGACAGAAACTGCCGATCAGGCGTTTCAAATCGTCGTTCGACGCGCCGGCGATGGAAAATACGCCCGCCTGTTTGACCTCGGCGAGATACAGCGTGGCATCGCCCTGCTTTGCCTCCAGCGTGACCGTCAGCAACACCTCGCGCACATCGGCGCCCAGTTCCTCGGTCGATGTGTTCATGTTGAGCTGGAATTTGGGCTCCCAGGCCTGATTGGTGGGCAGCCTCGGACCATTGGGCGATTCGTACGAGCAGTCCTTCAAGTAGACGCTCTGCAAATTCACCTGCACGCCGCCGACTTCGGCCGAAGTTCCCTCGGTTCTAACCTCGTTCATCAAACCCCCTCAATTAATGGATCCAGCTGGCCGCCGGCGTCGAGTGCATAAAGATCGTCGCAGCCGCCGATGTGCTTGGCGCCGATGAAGATTTGAGGGACGGTGCGCCTGCCGCTGCGCGAAATCATTTGCTCACGCAATTTGGCGTCCTCGTCCACGTCGATTTCCTTGAAGGCCAGTCCCTTTTGGGTCAGCAGTTCGCGGGCTCGATCGCAATAAGGACACCAGCCGGTCACGTACATGACGATTTCCGGCCGCGTCACTTGGCATTTGCCCTGCTGCCCGCGGCGGTTTTGGCGAGCGGCAAATTATCCTTGACCCAGGCGGTCAGTCCCCCTTCGAGATTAAAGACGTGGGTGAAGCCGAGTCTGGTCAACGTGCGCGCTGCGGCGGCGCCGTTCACCCCGCTGTCGCAATAGGTGATGACGGTCTTCTCGCGCCACTTTTTCAGCGTTTCCGATTGAGCCTCGATCTCGGCCGCCGGTATGTTGCGCGCATCGCCGATATGGCCGGCGTCGAACGAATCCTTGCCGCGCAGATCGATGACGAGCGCGCCCTGATTCATGAGGCGCACGGCCTGCATCGCGGAGAGGGCGGCGAAACTCTGAACCCGCTCGCGAATCTCATAGAAGATCACGGCGGCGCCGGACAACACGGCGCCGATGGCCAGATAGGGATGATGGGCAATGAACTCGAGCAGTCGCTGCATGCAAAGCACTAGTGGTTTTTCGGGCGGGCAAGTATAGCAGCGCCCCCAAGGCTTGTATGCTTGCAATCCTTGGGCTCCAACCGCCCTCACGAGCCGAGCAATCAAAAACTTTGAGACTATTCATCGTAATCGCCCTTTTGCTCTGCGCCGGCGCCGGCGCCGCGGCGCCGCCCGCTGATTCGGCTCAGGCGCGGGCCAAGCTCGCGGCCGTGCGGGCGCGTATCACGGCGCTCACCAACCGTCTGGGGCAGGAACTCAAGCAACGCGATGCATTGAATGCGCGCTTGCGTGACGCGGATTTGGAGATCACCGCGAAGCGCCGGCGGCTCGACGCGCTGCACGCGGCGGAACTCAGCGCCGAGCGGCGCCGCGGCGAGCTTCGCGCCGAAATGACCCGCACACGCAACGAATTGGATGCGGAGCGGGCGGCGCTGGCCGCTCAGGCGCGCACCGCATACATGATCGGGCAACAGGAGCAGATGAGGATTCTGCTGAGTCAGACCAATCCCGCCGAGGCCGGCCGCATGCTGACGCTCTTCGGGTATTTCGCGCGCGCGCGCGCGGCCAAAATCGACGAATTCGACGCCCGCGCCGCGCGGCTGCGGGGATTGGCGGACGAAATCGACGCGCAGGCGGCAAAACTCAAGACCCTCGAGGACGATGTCGGCCGCGAAGTCACCGGCCTGGAGGGCGCTCGCACGGAGCGGGCCTCGGCGCTGACCGCGCTCAGCCGGCAAGTCAGCAGCGGCAACCAAGAGATGGCGAGGCTCAAACGCGAAGAGCAGGCGATCGAATCCCTGATCGCCGATCTTGCGCAGGTGCTGCAGGACTTTCCGGTCGATACGCAGCAAAGTTTCGCTCAGCTGCGCGGCCGGCTGCCTTGGCCGGTTCCGGGAAGAATGACCACCCGCTACCAGGAGTCTCGCACCAATGGAATGCAGGCGTCCGCCGGCGCGTCGCAGGCCTCCGGCGCACCGGCGGTGGTGCGCTGGAACGGCGTGATGATCGAAACCACGCCCGGGGCGAAGGTGCGTGCGCCCTACTTTGGCCGCGTGATCTACGCCGACTGGCTGCAGGGCCTCGGATTGCTGCTCATCATCGGGCACAGCGGCAATTACATGACCCTCTACGGCCACGCCGAGGTTCTGTACAAATCGGTGGGCGATTGGGTGGCGCCGGGCGACGTGATCGCGGCCGTGGGCGATGCCGGCGCCGCCGCGCCGCAGCTTTACTTCGAGATACGGGACGGCCGCAAGCCCGTGGATCCAAAAATCTGGTTGAGGCCGAGTCCTTGAAGGGGACCGGCGCGGGCTGTTTGTCGGCCTTCAGACAAAGGAATTATGTCTCATGGCGCTGCGCCGAAGTGCCGAGCACGTCCTAGATCGGGAGCGGTGGATCCAGCATCCTCGCGCGCATGTCAGCATCGGTCGGCACTTGGGAGTCGTATGCGCAATTGCTGATGCGACTGTGTCCGACCATCAGCCACATCGTGTTTTCAAGCGCCGATGCGCGGCCGCAATCGGGTCGAAATATTCTATGGTACCGCGCAAACCTCCAGCCGGCGCTTCGGGTCCGCGAATCTCGCCGCCGAGGTCGGTGCGGCGCTGGCCAGCCACTCGTTTGAACTTTTGGCGCAACCCATTCTGCCCCTGAGCGCGGCACCGGCCGATCCGCGCTTCGAAATTCTGCTGCGCGCACGCGCCGGCGACGGTTCGCGCCTGAGCTTGGAGAAGCTTCAGGGTGCGGGCTGTGAAGCCCTGATTCGCGACATCGATCGGTGGGTCATCGAGCAATTCATGCGGCGCATCGCGGACTGCCGCGATCTGCTGCTGCGGCATCGCGCTCGATAATTTCGGGCGCGGCATCGGCTCGCTCTCGAACCTCAATTCCCTGCCCGTGTCGTGCATCAAGATCGACGGAAGCTTGAGCCGGGATCTCACCGACAATGCGAAATCCCGGTCGATGATGGCGGCCATCGCGCAGCTGGCGAAAACCTTCGGTTTGGAGACCGTGGCCGGACATGTTGAAACCGACGCGATCCGCGCGCTCGCCGCCAGATTGGGAGTGGACTACGGCCAGGGGTTCTTCATCGGCAAGCCGCTGGCGCTCGACCAGGTCATTCGCGACCTCCCCTTGTATGCGTGCTTTTCGGCACCCGCGGATTTGCGCGTTGCGGCAGGAAGCCGATCGGCCGCTTCCGGCAACTAGCGGCGAAGCGCTACCGCACGTATGCTGCGGCGCCTGATGATCAAGAAAACACGCCATGGGCTGCTCGCGTTCGGCATCGCGATCGGCCTGACGCTCGGCCTAGCAAGCGGCGCCCTGGCCGACAAGCCGGAGCCCGTGAAGCCCGAGCCCAGCAAGCCCGACGCGCCCGGCCAGGATATGCCCTGGCAGGACGCGCGGCTTCTGGCCGAGGTGTTGGAGCGGGTGGAGCGCGAGTACGTCATTGCCGTCGACGATCACCAGCTGTTGCAGGCGGCGATCCGCGGGATGGTCTCCTCGCTCGATCCGTATTCGGCCTACCTCGACGGTGAAGAATACGACGAGCTGAAGATCAGCAGTACGGGCCAATACTCGGGCGTGGGCATCGAGGTTTCGCTGGAAGACGGCCAGGTCGTCGTCATTACGCCTTTGGACGATTCTCCGGCCGCGGAGGCCGGCATCCGTCCCGGCGATGTCATAGCGACCATCGACGGCATAGCCGTCAATGCCAATACGCTGAGCGATACCATCGAGCGCATGCGCGGCAAAGAGGGAACCGAGGTCAAGATCGGAATCATGCGCGAGGGCAGCGCCGAACCGCTGCAATTCACCCTCAAGCGTTCTCGGGTGCAATTGCACAGTGTGAAAGCCGAGCTGCCGGAGTCCGGCTATGGTTATGTGCGCATCGCGCAGTTCAGCGACGCGACCGGCGACGAATTGAGCGGCGCCCTTCGGGAATTGCGCAAGCGCAATGGCGGGCCCCTCAAGGGCCTGGTGCTCGATATGCGCAACAATCCCGGCGGCGTGCTCGAGGCGGCGGTGGCGGTGGCCGACGAGTTCCTCGACGGCGGCGTGATCGTGAGCGCGAAGGGCCGCACACCCGAATCGAACTTCGAAATGAAAGCGACTCCCGGCGATGATCTCAACGGCGCGCCCATCGTGGTGCTGGTGAACGGCGGTTCGGCGTCCGCGGCGGAAATCGTCGCCGGTGCGCTCAAGGACCATCACCGAGCCGTACTCATGGGACGTACCACCTTCGGCAAGGGCTCGGTGCAAACGGTGATGCCGCTGTCCGGCGACCGCGCCGTCAAACTCACGACCTCGCTGTACTACACGCCCTCCGGCGTGTCGATCAATCACCGCGGCATCGCGCCAGACATCGAGCTCGAGCGCGACCCAAAGCCGCCGCCTTCCACGTCTGCCGATGCGCCGCTGCTCGAGCGCGACACCGAGGTGAAGCGGGCGATACAAGAGCTGAAGGTGCCCTCGGTGAGCGGCCACGGCGCGGTGTCGGCGGCGGTCAGGTAGCGGCCAGCGTCGTGCGCAGTACGCGATCCATCGAAATTCTCTGTCTGGTCCTGGCCACCCTGGTGCTGGTGTGGTCGCATGACCCGGCGACCCAGTTGTGGCCCGTGCTTGGGTGGCTCGGCGCATTCGCCGCGGCGATCGTCGCCTTTCGGGCCCGGCGCTTCTTTCCGGGCCGCACGCGAACCAGGCTGCTGATCGAATCCTGGTCCATGGTGATATTCATCACGGCCGTCCTATGGTTTACGGGCAAAAACTCGAGTCCGCTGCTCAATTTGTACCTGTTGCCGATCATCCTGAGCGCGTTAACTTTGGGCCGGCTGGTGACGCTTGCCCAAGTGGCGGCGATCGCGCTGTGCCATTTCGCGCTGGCCGCGGCGACTCCGGGTCTCGATGTGATTTCCCTGGTCTACGCCAGCCGGGTCGTCGGCCAGCTGGCGCCGTTCCTGCTGGTGGCCTATCTGACGACCACCCTGTCCGCCGATGTCACCGAAGCGCGTGAGCGCATCGAGAATCTCGCGCAAACCGACGTCTTGACCGGGCTGTTGAATCTGCGCAAGTTCAACGAGGTGTGGCAGCGCGAACACGCGGCCCGCGAGCGCGAGGGCGGGACCTATGCCGCGCTCCTGATCGACATGGATCAGCTCAAAGACATCAACGACAGCTTCGGCCACGATGCCGGCAACAGCGCCATCGTTCTGGTTGCGCAATGCCTGCAACGAAGCATTCGCGGCACCGACACGGCCGCCCGTTTCGGCGGCGATGAGTTTGCGGTGTTGTTGCCGGGGGCTTCGCCGGAGGTGGCGGAGGCGGTGATCAAGCGCGTCCGCCACAATGTGTACAAGACGACCCTCGATCTGCGCTCGCGAATGATCCGCTGCAGCGTCAGCGTCGGCGTCGTGAATTACCCGAAAGACGGGCGCGACATGCGCGAATTGCTCGCCACGGCCGAGCGCAACATGTATCGCGACAAGGAATTGCGCCGCGCTCCCGGCGCCGAAGCCGGCGCCTGAGGTGCGCCGGAATGACCGGCTGAATTATGACCAAAGAGTTATTTTGAGCTGGAAGTTGGAGTTTGGCCGGAATGGTGGCAAAGTTAGCACTGCATCACGTCGGGGTAGGATTAACATATGCTTACCTTGCATAACTTGAAGTAGAACCTTAGGACTTTCATGGGATTTATCAATCGAGGGCGCTATGCGCCGGCGGCGTTAGCCGGAATACTGCTGACCGTATGCGCCTTTCAGGCGACGGCGAAGCCCACGCCCGTACCGAAGCTCAAATCGAGTTCGGTGCTGATCTTCGACCCCAGCGATTCGTCCGTCCTGTATTCGCGCAATTCGAGCGTGGCCGCGCCGATCGCGTCGATCACGAAGTTGATGACCGCTTTGGTGGTGCTGGACGCCAAACAGCCGCTGGACGAACCGGTCGAGATCACGACTGCGGAACAAGATCTGCCGAAGGGCGGAGTTTCGCGCCTGACCGTGGGTACGGTTTTGACGCGCGGCGCTCTGATGCACTTGGCGCTGATGTCATCCGAGAATCGCGCTGCCCACGCGCTGGGCAACAACTATCCGGGCGGGATGCCGGCCATGGTGAGCGCCATGAACGCGAAGGCCGCGGCGCTCGGGATGAGCAGCGCCCACTTCGTCGATCCGACGGGCCTGTCCAGCGAGAACGTCGCGAGCCCCGAGGATTTGTCCAAGCTGGTCATCGCGGCTTCGCAGAATCCGACCATCCGGGAGTACTCCACCGACCGGCGCTACACGGTACGCGTACACCGCCATCTGGTGGAGTTCCACAACACCGATAATCTGGTGGCTAATCCCACCTGGAACATCATCGTGCAGAAGACCGGCTATATTGCCGAGGCCGGCCGGTGCCTGGTGATGGAAGCGGTGATCGAAGGCCGCAACGTGGTAATCGTATTGCTGGATTCATTGGGCAAGTACACCCGTGTCGCCGACGCCAAGCGCGTCAAGAGCTGGGTGGAGCAAACCGCGACCCAACGCGTCCGGGTGTCGATGCGCTAGTGCGGTGCGATAGGAGCCGGCTGTTGCGTGCTCATCTTCTCGCGATCGGTTGGCTTCCCTGGCTGTTGGCGGGTGCGAGCGTTTGCGCCGCCGATCGGATTTTGTCGGTGACCATCTATGCCGACGATCTCGCGCTGATAGCGGACCACCGGGACATCGACGTCAAGGGCGGTCGTCAGCGCATTGAATTCCAGGACGTGTCGGCGCAAATTCGGCCGGAAACCGTGTCGCTTACCGCCGCCGACATCGGCATCGTCGAGCAGAACTTCGATTTCGATCTGCTGACCCCCGCCAAGCTCATGGAAAAGGCCGTGGGCCGTGAGATCACCATCGTGCGGGTCAATCCGGCGAGCGGCGCCGAAACTCGCGAGCAGGCCGAGGTGCTCGCCACCAACGGCGGCGTGGTGCTGAAAATCGGCCAGCGAATCGAGGTATTGCGCGATGATGGCCTGCCGGTCCGCGTCATTTTCGACAAGGTGCCCGACAATCTGCGCGCGCGCCCCACCCTCTCGGTGACCATCACCGGCGGTCGTGCGGGAACACGGCCGGCCACCTTGAGCTATCTCACCCCGGGCTTAGGTTGGCGGGCTGACTATGTGGCGCTGTTCGACGAGGGCGACAACAAGATCGACGTGCAGGGTTGGGTGACGCTGACCAATTCGAGCGGCAGCACCTATGAAAATGCGCAAACGCTGCTGGTGGCGGGTTCGCCCAGCCAGGTGGACGCGGTCGCCAGGCAGCCGAATATGAGGTATGTGCAACAGCCGAGACCCACGGTTCAAGCGGCCGGCACCGAAAGCGGCAGTCGCGAGCGCCTTGGGGACACCTATCTTTATCCTCTCGCCGAGCGCACCAGCATCGCCAATCTGCAGACCAAGCAGGTGAGCTTCCTCGACGTGCGCGGTGTGCCCGCCGAGCATGGCTATGAATTTCGCAATCACTGGCTGGGCAGCGCGGATTCGCCGCAAAGCGCCAAGACCATCTACGCGTTTTCGACCGGCGCGCACGCGGGCCTGGGAGACCAGTTGCCCGCGGGCGTGCTGCGGATCTACATGCGCGACAAACGCGGCAATCCCCAATTCATCGGCGAGAGCCGCATCGAGCACACGCCGATGGGATCGACCCTCTCGCTCGCCACCGGCGATGCATTCGACGTCAAGGTGCGCGCCGTGGTCGACAAACGCACGCGCCTGGGGCCGTTCGAATGGAAGACCGATATGCGCTATGAATTGAGCAATGCGCTGCCCAAGGCCGTCACGGTCAAACTGCTTCAAGAGGGCCTGTGGGGCGATGCGCGAATCACCGCCGAGAGTCAGAAGAGCGCGCGGCGCAGTGCCGAAGTCGCCGAGTGGGCGGTGACGGTTCCCGCCAACGGCAGGGCCGACCTCAGCGCCACCTTCGACACGCGTTATTAGGTCATAGCAACCGTGCGCCCGCGGTGCCCGACGTGCCTGCTACTCACCGCGGCGATTGCGGCGTTTATGGCGACATCGGCCGGCGGGGCTGAGGTGTCGGCGGACGCCGCGTCCGATCTTTCCGTCACGGTTTACCGCTCGCCCTATCGGGGCTCGGGATCGATCGACATCGATCGGCTCGGCGGCTTCGCGCTGATCAGCGAAACCCGCGCCGTTCGGCTGCCCGCGGGCTTGAGCCGGCTGCGGTTCGAAGGAGTGGCCGACGGCATCGAACCGGCCAGCGCAATCGTGACGGGCCTGCCCGATGGCCTCGTCGAGAAGAACCGGGAAGGCGCATTGCTCAGCCCGTCCGCGCTGCTGGCATCTGCCGCCGGCCGGTCCGTGACGCTGCTGCGCTCAAACCCGAAGAGCGGCAAAACCGAGCGTGTGCCGGGCAAGCTACTTGCAGACGCCGGCGGCGGCGTGGTGTACGAAACCGCCGTGGGAATCGAGGCGCTGCGCTGTTCCGGCCTCAAGGAAAGCTTCAGCTTCGATAGCGCCGCGGATCTGTCCGCGACGCCGACCTTGTCGGTGCTGGTGCGCAGCCGCGAACCGGTGACCGCAACCGTGACGTTGTCGTATCTGGCTCGCGGCTTCGATTGGGCGGCTGATTATACGGCGACCCTTTCGGCCGATGGCGCCACGATGGACCTGGGCGCCTGGGTGACGCTCGCCAACGGCAACGGCGTCGGACTGCCCAATGCGCGTGCGCAAACGGTTGCGGGTCGAGTGAACCGCGTTAGCGGCGAGGTCGAGCCGCTCGATATCGGCGGGCCGATCCTGGCGCAATGCTGGCCGCGCGGTTCGACCAGCGATTCGCCGGGACTGCTGCAATTCGATCGCTCGCTTGCGGGCGGCGGTCAACTCAAGGCCGGAAGGAACATTGCGACCCTGGCGCTGGCGGCGCCCGCGCAGATGACCGACATGATGCTCGAGGCGCAACGCGTGGAGCAGGAACAACTCGGCGATTTAAAACTCTACCGGGTGCCCGAACGCACCACCGTGGCGGCCCGCCAGTCGAAGCAGGTGCGCTTGTTGGATCGGGCGGCCATTCCGATAAAAGTCGTTTACGGCGCCGATCTGGCCGCAGATGCGGACGCCCTATCGATACCGGCCGTCAAATTTCTGCGGACCATGAACGATGCGGCGCATCGCCTCGGATTGCCGCTGCCATCCGGCGGTGTCGCCGTCTATGTCGAACATCGGGGCGAGCGCTTGTTGGAGCATGAATCGGGCGTCCGCGATCTCGCCGTCGACGAGGAGCTGGAAATCAGCCTGGGCGCGAGTTCGGACGTCGCGGTCACGGCGGCGCGGGAAGGCGCCGTCACCGAACCCGTCACACCTGGCAAAGCTGCGCGCGGCGCCCAGCTCGATGTCAGCGAGCGTGTCGAGATCTCGAATGCGCGTGCTTCCCCAATTCAATTCGAGCTGCGACTGCGGGTCGCCGAAGGTGCGCGCATCGTCAGTGCCGATCACCCGTTGGAGCGCAAGAACGGCCGCCCGATCTTCCGGCTAGCGATCCCCGCGCATGCGAGCGCAATGCTGCGTTATCAGGTGCGGCACAGCGGCGGCTGAGCGGGCCGCCTTCCCTTGCGCTGCCGCCGGGCATAAACTCCAAAATTCTCGCGGGGGGAGATCGAATCATGTTCCTCAAGAATTGCTGGTACGTCGGCGCCTGGGATCACGAACTGATCGACGGCAAACTCTTGAGCCGCGTGCTCTTGAACGAGCACGTGCTCCTGTATCGAGGCGAAAGCGGGAAGGTCGTCGC
>Ga0209890_10000396_pt1 | contig 20201 bp, 13 predicted proteins | sample OrgsoiDNA2013049_FD_185799 | JGI IMG/M metagenome (GOLD analysis project Ga0209890, IMG submission 185799) | Permafrost soil microbial communities from the Arctic, to analyse light accelerated degradation of dissolved organic matter (DOM) -... | ecosystem: Environmental > Terrestrial > Soil >...
CCGCCATTAAGCTCCCTGTCAGAAAGCTTGTCCCAGAAAGCTTGTCTCAGAAAGTTGTTCCAGAACGTCCCAGAAGAGTTCGTCCCAGAAAGAGAACTGGTTCCAGAGGAATCTACAGGCGCAGCGTGCCTCCCTCCAGGATCAGTTGCAAGACCTCGCTACCTCCGCTCCTGAGGAAAGATGTGTCGAAAAGCGTTCTGTGCTGCAGTTCTACTGCTGTCCGCGACAGGTGTATGCGCGGCCGGGAACTACGTTAAACCCACCACCACCTTAGCCGCTCAGACGGCGAACAACACGAGCGCCGCGAATACTTTTGTCGCCCAGGCCAATGGCAATGCCGGTCCAGGCAACGTCAGCAAGGTAGACGTGCACTCGTTGCTGTATTCGGGCACGAGCACAAAGGTTTATGCGCACTTGCTTCTGTGGTTCGGAGGATCGAACCACATGAATGTGGGCTACAGTTCCACCGACGCAGGCCAGATCCACAATCAGATCACGGACATGATCAGCCGCGGAATCGATGGCGTCATCATCGATTGGTATGGCCCGAACAACGGCATCGATCAGGCCACAAAACTTGTGATGGCAGAAGCAGAGTCGCACCCCGGCTTCACCTTCGCCATCATGATCGACCAGGGTGCAATTCAGTGGGACTCCTGCTCAGGCTGCTCAGCGCAACAGGCATTGATCAGCCAACTGCAATACATCGAGCAGACCTACTTTCCGTCCAAGGCGTACATGACGCAGCAGGGACGGCCGCTGGTTACCAATTTCAACATTGACTTGTCTTACAGCGTCGATTGGAGCGCGGCCAGCGCCGCCCTCTCCACCCAGCCGATTTTTCTGTTTCAAAACAACAGCGGATTCACCCACGTGTTGAGCGACGGCAGCTATTCCTGGGTAATGCCCACGACCAGCGATTATGGAATGAGCTACCTCACGAGTTTCTACGATGCAGGCATGCCCTTGACGGCCCAACAGACGATAGGAGCCGCATACAAGGGCTTCAACGATTCTCTGGCGTCGTGGGGATCAGGCCGCGTCATGGGCCAGCAATGCGGACAAACCTGGCTGCAGACATTTTCCGAGGTCAACGGCCTCTACAATTCCGGAAAGCAGCTGTCCACGCTGCAGCTTGTGACTTGGAATGACTACGAAGAAGGTACAGAGATCGAGTCGGGCATCAGCAATTGCTTGACGATTTCCGCCACGGCCTCAGGCAACACTCTGCAGTGGTCGATCCAGGGAAATAGCAATACGATTGACCATTACGTTGCCTACGTCAGCACCGACGGTCAGAACCTGATGCCCATGCCAGATCTGAATGTGGGCACGGGCTCGATGAACCTGTGCAGCTACTCGGTTCCCAACGGGAGCTATACGTTCTATGTACAAGCGGTTGGAAAGCCGGGCATGACGAACCAGATTTCCGGCGCGGTGACGGTCACCTCAACCTGTGTGGCCGGCACCACCGGAAGCTCAACGTTCTCGCTGGGGACGAACCCTTCGTCCATGACGATCTCCTCGGGAGGATCGGGGAATTTAACCGTAACTGCGGCGTCTCAGTCAGGCGCCTTCAACAATGCTATTGCTTTGACGTGCTCCGGATTGCCCCAGGGTGTGACCTGTTCGTTCTCTCCCGCTTCCATTACTCCCGGATCCGGTTCCGTCAACTCCGTCCTTACTATAGCCGCCACCACCGTTGTTTCCGCCGACCACGGCGACCGGGGCCATTTCTTGGCCGCTACCTGGCTCTTCAGTTTCGGTGTGTTCGGTTTGACCCTGATCGGCAAGGTTCAGCGCAAGCGCCTCGTCACTGTTCTGGGAGCTTGTGTTCTGGCCGCGATGATTGTCGGGGCCACCTCCTGCGGCGGGAGCAGTACCAGCAGCCCGGCCAAGGCTTCCAATGCCAGCAGCAGCAGCTATATCGTCACTATCAATGGGAATGCCAGTTCCGTTCAGCTGGCCACGACCGTTACCGTCACCGTAAGGTAGCTGGAGATCATCTCGGTCGTTCCAGGTGGTGTGCAGAACCGCGGAACGCCGTGCCCAGCCCAAAGAGTTGCGCGTCATAAAACGCAGCAACAACGTCTTCGACGGAATCCAGCGGGGCAACCGCCGGATGTGGCTCACGTATTTCAGAGTTTGAACCCGTTGCTGCAGCTCGAAGTGACGAAGATATTTTTGTACGACGTTGGGCATGGTCATGCGCAGAGCGGCGGAAAAATTCTGCGTGGCCATTGCTTGCAGCTTCTGGGAATTCTGCAGTAACTGCACCAGGCAGTCCGCAAGTCCTTGGACCTTTCCCGGCGGATAAAACTCAATGGCCAGTTCCTCTCCCTGCGCCATCTGGCGGAAGTCCACCAGGTCGGCACAAACGATGGGTACACCATACGCACAGGCGAGATGGGCCACACCGCTGCATCCCGTGGAGGAAGAATAAGGCATGACCGCGACGGTAGCACTCTGGAACAAATCCGGGAGTGCGTCTTCCGGAACATAGCCGCGGAATTCGATTCGATCATTGCCCGCCCACTTTTGCTTAATGGATTCCGTGTAACCTGCGGCTTGCGGGTGGTCGCCCCCAGCAATCACCAACTTCGCTTCGGGCATCTTCGTGGTAATCAGATTGAAAGCCTCGATCATCAGTTCCAGACGCTTGTAGGTTCCCCATTTGCCGAAAGCCAGGATGCGGTGGACGGGCGCTCCACGCCGAGAGAAGTCGGGAAACTCCGGCCGCCGGGTAAGAATGCCGTGCGCTCGGAGGTGGACGTTGTCGCGGCCATACTTGTCGTTGAGTATCTTGCGATATCCGGGCATAAGTACAGACACTGAATTGGAAAGCAACAGCATCCGGGTAGCCACTGCACCCGCCGCGCGATAGAGCCCCTCGTGACGAACTCCCACATCTTTCAGTTCAACCGTATCCATCAGGTGATGCAACGTCACATGGGTATAGCGCCCACTCAGGCGTGCAAGCAAGGGCGTCATCAGGCCGGCAAACGCTATTAGAGGATTACGGCCGAACGTGCTGAACAACAGATTAAACCAGACCACGTCGGGCTTCAGACGGTTGAGCGTCTTCAGCAGGCGATACGCGCTGCCTGGATCGTCGAATGACCAGCAGCGCAGCACATTGAATCCCTCAGGCTCGACATGATTCGGAGGGAGTTCGTCGGCTAGAACGGTGAGGTTGAGAAAAGGATTCCGCTGCAACTCTTGCGCGATGTGAAATCCATACTCACTCAGTCCCCCGGTACTCGGAGGGAAGGTCGTCACCAGACAGATCTTCATTCTTCTCCAGTCGTACGAAGCGCTCAGGATTCGATGAGTTTTCGGGAGAAGATGTTGGCAGCCCTCAACAAGAAAGAAACAGATTCAAGCCTGCGGAGTTTTCGCTTCACTCGAACTGGCGGGATATTGCCATGGAAGATCGACGGGGCCAATATCGGCCTGTAGACACTTCCTTGAAATTGATTCCTTGATTTTCGCGGTTGTTTCCTCGACCGAGAGCGGCGCGAGAACTGTCACCCCCCGTACGAGGCGGCTCAAGGTGATATAGGCATCGCGATTCTTCCGCACAAATTCCAAAGGATACTCGGGCTTGCGAGCATGCGCGGATTCCGGATCGGCGTCCACCACATAAGCCACGTCGGGCTTCGGAATCAGATGCAACAGCATACTGATATAAAGCCGCACTGGCGGACGATCCAGCGGCAGGTTCGCAAGCTCGTCGTAAATATACCGGTCAAAGATGATGAAATCGGCGCCCGCCTCAGAGCTTCCCGACAAGGCTAGACGAAGACTGTAGGCATCCAGCAAGTAAAGCAGCAAACGGAAGGTAGTGACGTACCAGGACGTCACATTTTTGTCCCGGCGGTTAATGGGTTTAGCGCGACTACCGACACCTTTGTCGCCCTTGAAAGCTTTAAAACTCATGTGCTCGCGCAAACCAGGAAAAACGACTACGTTGTCCCAGAATGTGTAGAGGGTGGAGCGAAAGCCCAGCTCACGCAAATGAGATTGCAGGGCCTCGATTTGCGTGCTTTTGCCCGCCCCATCGATTCCGGAAAAGCTGATCACTCTTGGGTTGTTCGATCGCATGACGAAATGGCAGCCCTGGCCTCCGTGCGGGCCGTACTCCTGTTCTCCTAATGCGCGCCCGGCGGCTTACTCGGCGTACCAGCCGTCAGGGCGATTACGCTGCCCAACGCGACGCCGGCTCCAACGATTACACCCACTCTAAGAACGATGGTGCGGACACGGCGCTGTTTTGCAGGAGCAATCGCAACTCCGGACGGCTGAGCTGCGGTCACGCCGCTAACCTTTGGCGCTTCCGCCGCAGCCGTACCAACCGGTCGCGGCGTCTTTTGGGTTTGGTCCTGAGCGTCCGACTCCGGTGAAGTTCCAGGCTGCGATGCAGGCGGTACCGCCGATTGCGATGAGCTCTCTCGCTGAGCTGCTGCATCTCCAGCCCTGGCCAGCGTGGTCCCGGGGCTGTCGGGAAGTTCCGAGAACGCCGGTTCCGGTACGGATGTCGCTGAGGGTGCAACCCGATTGGATGCGACCTCTTGTCGATCTGCCGGCAAAGTATTCTGCGCCAGAATGCCTACCGGAAGACCCAACGCCATGGCACAGCATGCCGCGTACACAAAGCCTTTGCCCGAGGGTCGCATCGTCATCTCCGCTTTGCCAGTTAGAAACCTAGCTGGCCTGTTTGAGGGCTCCCAGTTCGCCAAATACACCGGCGTACCAGGGCGCAACCTGTGGAACTGCTTCCGCCGGGATCGCATGAAAACTCCGCACCGCGTCGTCGGATGTAGCAAAGGTTTCGAACACGCGCGCCACACGCATGAGTTCAAGAAGAACCTCCGACTCCGGGGACAAAGCCGCCAACTTCAGATCGCCATCCCGCTTCATTGCCTCTTCCAGACAATGCAGCATCATCTCAACCCCAGCGCTGTCGATGCTGCGCACTTGGGATCCATCGAGAACGATTCGCGGACGATGGCAATCGAGGAGCGGTTCGAGTTCCTGCAGGAAGGTGCGAACTCCACTCCGGTTCAGTTGTTCTGGCATCTGTAAGACGACGACGGGCCCACTGGTCAACATTTTCCACCCCTTTTAATAAAACCGCTTGTTTACCGCTTTACAATCCACGTCCTTACGCTCAAGTTCTAGCGCGAACTTTCTTCGGCTGGCGCAAACCTCGCACCTGCAAGCCCAAACACGACGGGCGACTGACGATTCCGTCCCCTGCGTTGCACCCTGTTCTCACGAATCAAGCGAGGATCGGAGACTTCCATGATCACGTCCCGCTCCAGATTCAGCAGGTTGTTTCCATCCACGATCGAGTGCGCCAAGTCGAGGCCAATTCCTACATAGCTATTCGAAAGAATGGAGCTGTCCTCTACTACGGTCCCGTAGTCAACGTGGGAATTGCCCTCGATACTGCTGCAGCGGGTAATCAGGCACTGTTCCGCGACTCGGGCTCCGCGGCCAATAAATGCCGGGGCAACGATGCGGGCGTCACGATGCACATGCGCTCCCTCGTCCATCCAAACCCCTGGCCGGATTTCCTTCCCTTGCGGCCGCAGCCGGCAACGGGAGGTCAAACCATCTGCGGCCAAACGGCGCAGGTCTCGGGGACGACCTAGACGATTCACATAGCCGCGCACCACATAGCGCGCCGTCTCGACTGTTCCGAGGACGCTTAGAATATCCATCCCCTCGACGACTCCAGACGGATCAATAATCCATATGTCCAGCGGCCCTTCCTTGTCGAAGGCGCGAGTCACTATCTGTCCATTTTCGCGGTGGAACTGAAGTGCTTCTTTCAGATCCAGATCCACGTACGCGCCGGCGCGAACCACCAGGATTCCCTCAACCCCGCTCTGCTTGAAGGCCAAAAGCTGTTGCGTCGCTGCCTGCCACGCCTCTTCCGGAGAGCAAAGGTCAATCTTCGCGGCGGAATCCATGCCTGCACACGCAGGTGCCGAAGAGATGTTTCCTATCACCGAGGTCAGCTCGATGCCAGCTCGCCGGAACTCCTCCACCATTCGACCCACCACAGACCGGCCAAGAACTTCCACGCAAACCAGCGGAGTTCCTTGCTGGATTGGGGTTGCCCCACCTTCCACTCGATTCTCCGGTGCGACGATGACGATTGCGCCTAACACTTCGATTCCACCTTCTGCCGTTCGCACTTCCCCGGCTATCTGCTCTCGAGCAGTGCTCCTTGCCTCGCTGGCACCTGAGCCATATCCAACAGTCCGGACCCTTGATCAGCAGCCTGGTTCTGGTTTTTGGCGGAGCGTCGCCGGATCTTCGTCTTCGGGAACAGAAGAGCGCGCATCTTTAGCTTCGCTTTGTGCAATTGCGATTTCGAGTTTCCAATCGAGCAATCCAGCAACTGCGCGATTTCATGATGTTGATATCCCTCGACCTCGTGCAGTGCGAAGATTCTCCGGCAGCCTTCCGGAAGCTCCTGCAGCGCGCGACGCAGCGCGATGCGGTCGACCACTCCGGTCAGCTCCGGATCGCTCTTGCCAAAATCGCGGTGCAGAGAAGGCGACTCAGGATTGACCGGCTCGTCTAGCGAAACGGTTGGGGGGGACTTCCGCCGGCGAAGCTTCATCAACACCGTGTTCACGGCAACCCGATAGAGCCAGGTCGAAAACGCGGCATCTCCACGAAACGAACTGACGGTGCGGAACACTTGCAGGAAAGCCTCTTGCGTCAGATCCTCTGCCTCAGCCACATCCTTGGTCATGAGCAGGCAAACCGAGTAGACGCGGTTCTTGTGTTGTTGAAATAGGGTCGCAAAGGCTTGCTCGTCGCCGGCCTGCGCGCGCTTTACCAGGTTAATCTGGGAATCATCGCGGCCCTTTGCGCTGGCCGCGGGAATGACGTTCGCTTCTGTCGCAGAAACCGCACAAGTCGCCACGTTTGATCTCCTTTTCGAGTACGGAAGATAGTTCGCTCGCTCGTTACCCCGCGAGCATGTATAGAGAGTAGAAAAAGGAACGAAATCCTAGTATCGGGTCACATCTGTAAACCGTTACCGGAGACGCTGTAAGACTCCCGATAGACCCGTAAGGCAGAAGATCCGCGCGGGGCGCGGATCTAAGCCTTTCGAGTAGTGATTGAAGGGAATCTGTTCCGTTGGTAGGGCAACAAACCGATTGACATCCGCTGATCAGTACAGGTGGAATTCGACTTCCACACTGATTTGTACATCTACAGGCCTTCCATCCTTGAGGGCTGGTTGAAAGCGCCACTGCCGAACGGCATCGAGTGCCTTCGCGTCGAGTCCCAGGCCTAAGCCGCGCACCACTTTGATGTCCCGCGGACGACCGGCTGCATCAACGATCAGCCAAAGTACGCACGTTCCTTGCTTCTTGGCTTTGCGCGCTTCTTCCGTGTAGTCAGGATCCGGGGCAGAAATTGCTTGCGGGGCCGAAATGCCGCCCCCTACCTTGTAGACCCCGCCACCGATTCCGCCGCCACTGCCCGCGCCCACGCCCGGCCCGTGGCCTACGCCGACGCCGCCTCCAGAACCCGAGCCGATTCCGCCTCCGGAACCAGTCCCGTTAGAGGGCGGAGCCGCCGGCATTACGGCGGCTGCCGTCGCAGTTCCCAGATTTGGCATGTGATTGTCTGCCACGTGAACTTGAGGTGGAATCACCACGGTAGGCTCCACGGCCAGTTTCGGCTTCTCATTCCGCATAACGATCGCCGGAGGCGTGATCTGCTGCAAGGCAGCTTTCGGCAAACGTCCTTTCGGTGCTGGCAAAGGGTCGCGATCTCCGCCTCCGCCTCCGCCGCTGATCACTTTCTTTGCGGTGGGCAACGCATACGACTCCGGAGACGGCGCGATCAATGTTACGGTTTCGTGTTTTACGACCTTTTGCACAATTTCACGACCGAAGAAGGCGCCGCTCAAGAGCAACCCAACCAGGGCCACGTGCACGACGGCGGATACAACAACTCCATTGGTTCGATAGTTGTTGTAGTGCCCCCATATTTCGTCCGGCGCGGGAGAAATCCGCGCGCTTGGCTTCAGTTGCGGGCGGGCCGTGCGCGTATCGACTGGATACCTGTTTCTAGATAACGTTGGCGGTACCAACTCCAATGTGGACTCACCGGTGAAGGCAGAATTCTGATGACTCGACATGACCGCTCCTCAAGGACGTGAAACGAACCCCAAAAAGCAAATGGCGGGATAATGCTGGTTCCCACCATTTGCGCCAACCACGGTCTCCTGTGACCGGCAAGAATCCTCGCCTGCCGTCATAGACGGCCAGCGAGAAGAAGGACAAGGACGACTACGACAACCAAGCCCAATCCGCCGCTGGGGTAATATCCCCACGACCGGCTGTAAGGCCAAGAGGGCAACGCGCCCATCAACATCAGGATCAGGACTACCAAAAGAATTGTGTACATAGCGCCTCCTCCACTTGATTTGATTTCCTACACTTGCCGGCCCGGTTTGTGGCCGAGCCGGCACGGACCTTCAAACCTAGAACCGCTTAGTTCGATGGAGCGTCTTCGTTTTTGCTCGTTTCTCTGCTCTGGCCGGAGTATCTCTTGACAGCCGACAGGAACGGCGCGCTGACGGCGGTGGCATGCACCTTCCCGCTCAAAATCTCGGAAAAGGGCATGAACTTGCCATACAGCAATCGCGTTTCGTCTTTGTCCTGAGTTAACGACGATCCACTCAAATCGATCCCGGCAAACAGACCGCGGGCGCGCGAATACGTCAATACCTCGGCTCTCATCTTGATATCCGTGTCGGCAGCGGCATCGCGCCCAACCGGGCCGGCGGCAGCAGAGGCGTCCGCACCAATCTTGAACTTGCTCGAAAGCAGGTGCTGCATACCTTGATCGTTGGTCACGACCATGACGATATCAACTGCTTGGCCGCCCAATTGCAGCCCCCAGCTTCCACCCGTGATCGTGATCGGCGCGGGAGCGCTCCAGCCGGACTCGGTTCGGCAACTCGCGACGCCCTTACCGTGATTTCCGCCGAAGCCAACGGCAATCTTCACCATCGAGGGGATCACGGCAATGCACTTTGCGTCGCGCATGACTTTGTCTGGAATGGCTTTGTCCGGAGTCGCCATGATCTCGTTCAGAACTTTCGCGGACGCATCGATTCGCTTAGCGATATCGGAATCATCTTTGTCTTTGTCGGCAGCCATACTCACGCCCAGGAAAATTGAACAAATGCTCAACATCAGGACGCCTTTGGACCATACGGAAGGATTCTGTCTCATTTTCGTGTTCCTCTTCTTCTGTGCTCCAAGTGAGCACCTGCTATTGTCTCTTCGAGAACAAAGCTAATTCCCCCGTCCGGTTCGTTCTATCCAGCAGAAGCAGTAATCGGCCTCAGAACTTTCCTGAGAAATCGATCCGAGTGCTTCCCCTAGCCATCCGCTGAGGCCTTTTCCCGGGCGGACATACAGATTTCACGGTATTGCGGGCTCTAGTCGTGCGAAATAAGCTGCAGTCTCTACTCGACACAACGCCCCCCAAGCGGGTGCCGGTCCTCTGGGACGGACTGGCACCTGCTCCTTCCACACAAAGCCTTTCTGGAACGAGTCTTTTCTCTCTGTAGCGAAGTGTTTCGGAGATTCCCTGACGATGGGGAGGAGGAAAAAGATGATGACGAGGTGGATGCCGGCGGCCAAGGACGGCTTCCAAGTCGGTCAAACTGCAAAGGCCCGACTCGGGCCGCCGTGTGCAGTCACTCCACAAAGGACGTGGCCGCCAGCATCCTGCCAGCGTCAGAATAGAGCAGGCTCGTGCCTGCCAGAATCGGTGAAAGTGTGTAGCGGCAGGATGTCAATCGCCTAGGAGAACGGACAGCGAGCCTACAATCCAAGACGGGCATCATTGGTTCCAAAACCCCAATCAACGATTGCTCTCGTGTGTGCATCCAAGCCTCGATGGGACTGGGCCTGCAAGTTGCATCTCTGCTGGTATTAGGAATCCCGGTGGCGTGTATCGCCTGGACCGTGACGCATGAAGAAGTGTTTCGCGAGCCCCGCCAGTATTGCCAGCGCGAATGCGCACAAGCGCGATCATTGATCCGGCGCAAGTTCTTTTATCTATTCACCTGCGAATATTGCTTCAGCCACTATGTCGCGGCAGGAGTTCTTTTCGTCGCACGCTACAAGTTGCTCTTTCAGGATTGGCGGGGATACTTTGTCGCCTTTTTTGCGCTCGTATGGACCGCGAATCAGTACATGAGCATTTACAACCGCCTGCGCCTTGACATAAAACACGAGCAGGTTGAGATCAAGGCCGACGAGCAGAAGGTAGACGAGCGCAAGGCTGCTTGACGAGTGCCGATGTAAGCGAGCCGTGCGGTTCAAACCGTCAGCGGGATGCGGACCGGTTCGTGGCGTCGCGATGGGATCACCACCTCGACGATCGTACCCGGATGGGCATTTGCCAGTCGCAGGCTTCCCCCAAGTTCATTGACGCGCTGCCTCATTCCGCCGATGCCCACCCCAACGCTGTCCGGCCGCAACTGAATCACCTGCTCCTCGATTCCTTTGCCATCATCGCGAACCGTCACTACCACGCGGCCGTCGGTTTCCGTCAGGCTCACGCTTCCATTGCGCGCTCCGGAATGTCGAAACATATTGGTCAAGGCTTCCTGGATGATGCGGAAGATCGCGGTTTCAATGTCGGGCTTCAGCCGGCTCAGGTCTGGCGGATCGATCTCGAGGAGAATCTCGATTCCGCTGCGATCCGAAAGCCCTTCCAAATACCATCGTAGGGCCGAGACCAGACCTACCTCGTCGAGAAGAGGCGGGTGCAGAAGATGGGAAATCGTGCGTACTTGCTTGATGGCGCGATCCACCAGTTCACTCGCATCCACGGATGCCTTCTGCATCGGAGGCGACGAATCTTTCGAGAGAATCCCGTCCAGAATCATCTTTGCTGCCGCTAATTCTTGCCCCAAGCCGTCATGAATTTCCCGCGCGATTCGTCGGCGTTCCTCATCCTGCATCGTCATCAGGCGACTCGAGAGTCGCCTGAGTTCAGTCGTCCTCAGATCCACCATCCGTTCCAGTTCAATCGAGTTGTCTCGGATGGACTGTTCGAGCAATTTGCTGTCATGGATGTCGGAGCAGGTGCCATACCACTTGACAATATGGCCTGCCGGATCTCGAAGCGGGACCGCACGCGCGCGGAACCACCGATATTGCTGGTCCACGCTGCGTATACGGTATTCGGACTCGTAAGCTTCCCCCGATTGCACGCATCGCATCCAGTGCGTCAAACTCCGCTCCTTGTCGTCAGGGTGCAGATACTCCAGCCAGCCAAATCCAATCGCGGAACCCGGTTCGGCGCCCGTGTATTCATAAAACCTGCCGCTGATGTAATCTCTCGTGCCGTCCGCTTGCCGGCTGAAAATGATATCGGGTGCCGTCTGCACGATTGCGTCCAGTTGCTGGTTCTTCCCCGCAAGATCGCTATTCAGTTGCTGGAGCGCCACTGCCTTCTGTTCCAGTTCCACCGTGCGTTGCGTGACCCGCTGTTCGAGTTCATTGTTAAGCCGCTCGAGCTGCAGCTTCTTTCGATGCAGCTCCGCAAACACTCTCACCTTCGCCCGCAACACTTCCGGCACAATTGGCACAGAAAGATAGTCGACCGCGCCGTGCTGGTATCCCTTGAGGCGGTCGAGATCGGTCAGATGCACGGCGGAGACGAAGATGATCGCTGTCTTCTGAAAGCGCGGATGCTGGCGGATGATTTCGGCGAGCTCAAACCCGTCGATCTCGGGCATGCTCACATCCATCAATACGACAGCAACGTCGATCTTGAGCAGCTTCTCCAGAGCGTCCTTGGCAGACGTCGCCTTGATCAGGTTCTCGCCCAGGTCGGCGAGAACGGCGTCATAGCTGAGCAGTTTGCCCGGCTGGTCGTCCACCATCAGAATGTTTACTTTTTCGTGCACGTTCACCTTATCTCTCGATGACGCTTAATCGCCCAAACGCCCGCCATTCGCCGGCTGCCGACTCGAATCCATACTTACCGGTGCAGCCACATGCGAAGTGCAGACAGCAGTTGCTCGGTGTTGACCGGCTTCGCCAGGTATTCCGAGGCTCCCGCTTCGAGGCACTTTTCGCGATCGCCCTTCATGGCTTTCGCAGTCAGAGCAATGATCGGCAACCTGCGGAACGAAGGATTCTGCCGAATCACCTGCATGGTCGTGTATCCGTCCATTTCCGGCATCATGATGTCCATCAAGACGATGGCAACATCAGGAGTTGATTCCAGCATGGAGATTGCTTCGCGCCCTGTTCCAGCCGTCAGAACCGCCATGCCGCGCCGCTCCAACACGCTGCTCAGGGCGAAGATGTTCCGCATATCATCGTCGACCACCAGCACCTTCTTGCCCACCAGTGCCTCATCGGACCGGTGCAGGCGATCCAGCATTTTCTGCTTTTCTTGAGGAAGGTCCGCCACCACGCGGTGAAGGAAGAGTGCCGTCTCATCGAGCAATCGCTCTGGCGACTCCACGCCTTTTACCACCACGCTGCGTGCCAGAGTGTGCAGCCGGGCGTCCTCCTCGGGCGACAATTCCTTTCCCGTGAAGACGACGACGGGCAGGTCACTCACTTCGGGGATGTCACGCATGCGTTCCAAAATATCGAAGCCGGTCATGTCGGGCAGACGCAAGTCGAGCACGACGCAGTCGAACGCCTCGCGAGTAACCAGACCCAGCGCTTCTTCGCCAGTCGAGACAACGGAGACATCGATGTCGTCATGGCCCAGCAGTTCGCGGATACTCATTTGCTCCGCTGGATTATCCTCGACAATTAACAGCCGCTTCCGCCGGGGCGCAGCGTATTCTTTGATTCTCGAGAGTGCCGTTTCCAGATCTTCCGGGCTGGTCGGCTTGGTCACAAACGCAAATGCGCCCCGCGCCAGACCGTGATGCCGGTCTTCGTCCAGGGTCAGCATTTGCACTGGAATGTGCCGCGTGGCCGGATCCTGCTTCAAATGATTGAGCACCGTCCAACCCAGCATGTCGGGTAGAAATACGTCCAACGAGACGGCGGTGGGATGAAACTCACGAGCCAATGCGAGGGCTTCCGCGCCGCGCAACGCTACCAGCACCTTGAATCCCTTATCGCGCGATAGATCGCACAGGACGCGGGCATAGTGCGGGTCGTCTTCCACGATGAGCAACACGGCATCTTCGGGCTGCAGATTGTCCCGGTCGTCCAGGATCTGCTCGACTGGATGCTCCGACACCACGATGCTCGACAGTTGCAACGGCATCGCAGGCGACGATGCTCTCCATTCTGACGCTGTGAGCTTCGAAGCCGACGGCCCGACATATGTCAGAGGCAGATAGAGTGTGAACGTGCTGCCCTGACCGGGGGTGCTCCGCAGTTGGATTTCGCCGCCCAACAAGCTTGCCAGTTCACGACTGATGGCCAGACCCAGACCTGTTCCGCCGTACTTGCGGCTGGTGCCGGCATCGGCCTGTTGGAAGGCCTCGAAGATGATGCGCTGTTTGTCGAGAGCGATTCCAATACCTGAGTCCGTCACCTCAAACGCGACCACTGAGGCCGCTCCGCTGAGAATTGGATGATCCTCACTCCAACCTTTCTTAGCGACTGACACGGCAAGACGCACCGCACCATGCTCGGTGAACTTAAACGCATTCGATAGCAGATTCTTTAACACCTGTTGCAGACGCTTCGAGTCGGTCACCAGACTGCGCGTGAGATGCGGATCGGACTGTACCTCGAAAGTCAGCCTCCGGTTCTCCGCTTCGTGCCGGAACGGTCTGGCAACCATCTCCAGCAGGTTTGCAAAGAACACCTCCTGCGCCTCGACAGACACCGTCCCGGACTCGATCTTGGAGAGATCGAGAATGTCGCTGATCAGATTCAGCAAGTCGGTGCCCGCGCCGTGAATCGTGCGCGCGAATTCCACCTGCTTGGGCGTCAGATTGTGGTCGGGGTTCTCGCTCAGTTGCTGGCCCAGCACCAGAATGCTGTTCAGCGGCGTCCGCAACTCATGCGACATGTTGGCAAGGAACTCTGATTTGTACTTGGAAGTGAGTGCGAGTTCTTTTGCCTTCTCTTCCAGCGCGCGGCGGGCCTGCTCGATTTCCTGATTCTTGCGTTCCACTTCGACATTCTGCTCGGCAAGCTGCTGCGCCTTTTGTGCCAACTGCTCGTTGGTCTGTTGCAGTTCTTTCTGCTGAGTCTGCAGTTCGGCCGCGAGCTGCTGCGATTGTTTCAGCAAGCCTTCCGTCTGCATCGTCGCTTCAATGCTGTTCAGCACGATGCCGATACTCGCGGTCAGTTGTTCCAGAAACGCCAGGTGCGACGCGGTAAAGGCATTCAAAGATGCCAATTCAATCACGGCCTTGACCCGGTCTTCGAAGAGCACGGGAAGGACGATGACATTCCGCGGAACCGATTCAAACAGTCCAGAACGGATCGGTACGGTTTTCTCCGGCAGGTCCGAAATCAACATGCGCCGCTTTTCTGACGCGACCTGCCCAACCAGCCCCTCGCCGACTCTCAACCGTCGCAGGTGCCCTTTCTCGCCATCGTCGGCAAACGCCGACAACAACACCATGCCCGCTGATTCCTCGGTCTCCATCTGGTAGATCACACCCTGCTGCGCGTTTACCAGTGGCGCAAGCTCCGATAGCAACATGCGACCGACCGTCGCCAGATCACGCTGGCCCTGCAACATTCCGGTAAAGCGCGCCAGATTGGTCTTGAGCCAGTCTTGCTCCGTGTTGCGGTCCGTCGTAAGCCGGAGGTTGTCAATCATCGTGTTGATGTTGTCCTTCAATTCCGCGACTTCGCCGCTGGCTTCCACCTGAATGGATCTCGTCAAATCCCCTTTGGTTACAGCAGTCGCGACTTCCGCGATCGCGCGCACCTGGTTGGTCAGGTTATCGGCGAGCAGGTTGACGTTACCAGTCAGATCCTTCCACGTGCCAGCCGCCCCGGGCACGTTGGCTTGGCCACCGAGACGTCCTTCGACACCCACCTCGCGCGCTACGGTCGTAACCTGATCGGCAAAAGTGGCCAGCGTCCCCGTCATGTTGTTGATGGTTTCTGCCAGGGCCGCGACTTCGCCCTTAGCGTTCACCGTGAGTTTCTGAGTCAGGTCGCCGTTGGCAACGGCCGTCACGACTTTGACGATACCGCGCACCTGCTCGGTGAGGTTCACCGCCATGACGTTGACGTTGTCGGTCAGATCCTTCCACGTGCCGGCCACACCGGGCACCTGCGCCTGACCGCCGAGCTTGCCGTCCGTACCGACTTCGCGCGCCACGCGCGTCACTTCCGCAGCGAACGCGTTGAGCTGATCCACCATCGTATTAATGGTGTTCTTCAGTTCCAGAATTTCACCTTTCACGTCGACCGTGATCTTGCGGGACAAATCACCGCGCGCCACAGCCGTCGTGACCTCGGCGATATTTCTCACCTGGCCAGTCAGGTTGCCGGCCATGGAGTTCACCGAATCCGTGAGATCTTTCCAGGTGCCAGCGACGCCGGGCACCTGTGCCTGTCCGCCGAGTTTGCCTTCCGAACCCACTTCGCGGGCCACGCGCGTCACTTCCGCAGCGAACGCGTTGAGCTGGTCGACCATCGTATTGATGGTTTCCTTGAGCAGCAGGATTTCGCCGCTCACATTCACTGTGATTTTCTTGGACAAGTCGCCGCTGGCGATGGCGGTTGAAACTTCCGCGATGTTACGCACCTGACCAGTCAAGTTACTCGCCATGGAGTTCACCGAGTCGGTGAGATCCTTCCAGGTTCCTCCGACTCCGGGCACGAGAGCTTGACCACCCAGCTTTCCGTCAGTTCCCACTTCGCGAGCCACCCGCGTTACTTCCGAAGCAAATGACCGCAACTGGTCCACCATCGTGTTGATGGTATCTTTCAGTTCGAGAATCTCGCCCTTCACGTCGACCGTGATTTTGCGGGACAAATCGCCGCGGGCTACTGCCGTAGCAACTTCAGCGATGTTTCGAACCTGGCCAGTCAAGTTGCTGGCCATGAAGTTCACGTTGTCGGTAAGATCCTTCCACGTTCCGGCTACACCCGGTACCTGCGCCTGACCGCCCAGCTTGCCCTCCGTACCGACTTCGCGAGCCACACGTGTCACTTCACCGGCGAACGCGTTTAGCTGGTCCACCATCGTATTGATGGTGTTCTTCAATTCAAGAATTTCACCTTTCACGTCGACCGTGATCTTGCGCGACAAATCGCCGCGGGCTACAGCCGTTGTGACCTCGGCGATATTTCTCACCTGACCCGTCAGGTTGCCCGCCATGGAGTTCACGGAATCCGTGAGATCCTTCCATGTACCTGCCACGCCCGGCACGTTGGCCTGTCCGCCCAGCCTCCCTTCGGTACCGACTTCGCGGGCCACGCGAGTCACTTCGCCCGCGAACCTGTTCAACTGGTCCACCATCGTGTTCAGAGTCTCTTTCAGCTGCAGGATTTCGCCGCGCACGTCCACCGTGATTTTTCGCGACAAGTCGCCGCTTGCGATCGCCGTCGCAACTTCCGCGATGTTGCGCACCTGGCCAGTCAGGTTGCTGGCCATGAAATTCACGTTGTCGGTAAGATCCTTCCACGTGCCCCCAACGCCTGGCACTTGCGCCTGGCCGCCCAGTTTGCCTTCCGTTCCCACTTCCCGAGCTACACGGGTTACTTCGCCAGCGAAAGCGTTTAACTGGTCCACCATCGTGTTGATGGTGTCTTTGAGTTCGAGAATTTCGCCCTTCACATCGACTGTGATCTTGCGGGACAAATCGCCGCGGGCCACTGCGGTCGTGACCTCGGCGATGTTACGAACCTGCGCCGTCAAGTTGCCGGCCATGGCGTTGACGGAGTCGGTGAGATCTTTCCATGTCCCGGCGACGCCAGGCACTACAGCCTGCCCGCCCAGCTTTCCGTCGGTTCCGACTTCACGCGCCACCCGCGTCACTTCCGAAGCGAACGACCGCAACTGGTCCACCATCGTGTTGATGGCTTCTTTGAGCTGCAAAATCTCGCCGCGCACGTCCACCGTAATTTTGCGGGACAAATCGCCGCTGGCCACCGCCGTCGCCACTTCCGCGATGTTTCGCACCTGCCCGGTCAAGTTGCTGGCCATCAGGTTCACATTGTCGGTCAGATCCTTCCACGTGCCAGCCACATCAGGCACTTGCGCTTGGCCGCCCAGTTTGCCTTCTGTTCCTACTTCGCGGGCCACGCGGGTCACTTCCGCCGTGAATACGCCAAGTTGCTGAATCATCGTGTTGACAAGATTGGCGGAACGCAGGAACTCGCCTTCCAGCGGTCGTCCGTCGACATCGAGGCGCACCGTTTGCGTCAGGTCGCCTTGCGCAACCGCAGCGATGGCCCGCGTAACTTCTGCCGTGGGCCGCAGCAGGTCTTCCACCAGGGTGTTGACCGAGACTTCCATTTCGCCCCAGGCGCCGCGGGACTCGTGGAAACGAGTCCGCTCTCGCGTCTTCCCCTGTTTTCCAACCACTTGCCCCACACGCTTCAACTCCTGCGACATGTGCTGGTTCGCCGCAACGATCTCATTAAACGTATCCGCAACTTTTCCCGCCAGCCCCACCCAAGTGCCCGGAAGACGCACCGTAAAGTCGCCATCCCGCATCGATTGCAGGCTGGCCAATATTACGGTTAGGTCCAGAGACCCAGCCGAGGCCTTGGGTTTCCCATTGCTCTTTGCCGGCGCTGGAGGGAGGTTGTCAGTACCGTTGGGCGCGACTACGTTCGGCGCGGATCTTTTCATGGCCTCTCCCGAAGAAAGGAGTGATTCAAACCGGGAAATTCCCTTTCGGCAATCCCGATCATGCAGACTGATTCGTTCCTGGCTCGCACAAGCTTTGTTCGAACACTCTACTAAAAGGCAGACGTCGGTAATATCCGGACGTCAAGAAGCCGCCCAATCGGCTCCGGGTATACCCACTTTCAAGACATATTCGTACCATGATCGCCGGAGCGGGCACCCTAAGGTCTTTCCTGTAGGAAATGCGCCCCCTCCCGCTATACCTGCACTCGAACTCTAAGAAACCGTAGGCGGCCTTTCCGGCGCAACCCCAGGCCTGTCTTCAATCTCTAACGGCAAGGCGCACACGAGTGGTTGGCTCGGTAAAGCGCCACTCTTCCTGCAGATTGCAGAGAACATTCTGCTCGGAAGGCAAAAAGAACGGAATACTGACGAGACTATTTTGGATAATTCATACAGCATCAGCATTGTGATTCCTGCTTATAACGAGAGTGCTCGTTTGGGTCCGACCTTGGGCCGAGTCCTGAACTTTGCCCGCATGCAGGCATGGGACGCCGAAGTGATCGTGGTGGATGACGGATCGCGGGACGGTACTGCCGACCTCGTCCGCAACTTCGCCCGAACCAACCCGATGGTGCGCTTGGTGCAGAACCCCGGAAACCGCGGCAAAGGGTACAGTGTGCGCAATGGCGTCTTGAACGCCCAGGGCGCCGTTATCCTTTTCACGGACGCCGATCTATCCGCGCCGATCGAAGAGGCACCCAAGCTCCTGGAAGCGATAGAGGCAGGCGCGGACGTAGCCATTGGCTCGCGTTGGATGCGCAGTGAACTCCAGACTCAGCGCCAGTCCATGGCCCGGCAGGCGATGGGCAGAGCCTTCAACCTGCTGCTGCGAATTCTGCTGAGCCTTCCCTTCAAGGACACTCAGTGCGGGTTCAAGGCATTCCGGCGCGGCACCGCGAAAGCACTATTTCCATTACAAAGAATCGAGGGGTGGGGCTTCGATGCGGAGATCCTATTCCTCGCCAGCAAACTGGGGCTCCGAGTAGCGGAAGTGCCAGTCCTCTGGGCTCATGACGAGGGCACCAGAATTCATCCCATCGCAGATGGCTCCATAATGGTGATGGAAATGATGCGGATACGCTGGTATTCCCTCAGTGGAAAATACCTCAACCCTGCCCGAGCGCGTTCTGCACGAGTTTTGGCCGAAGGCCAGCGCCCTCAGCCATAGAACAAGACAAGACTAAGTTAGAGACGAAGACAAATGAGGAACGCACGAGCGTTGCGCGTTCTTTCCGTCGGAAACTGCCCCCCGCCCGCGCGGGACATCTCCTGTTTAGCAGATGTCCCGCTTTCGTTCGTTGTTACCTTCCCTTCGGAGGCTTCGACTCCGGCCGGGGCGGCGGTGCCTGCCGCTGCTGCAGCTGCTGTTGTTGCTGAACGTGCCGTTCCTGCAGTTGCTGCGTCTGTTGCTGGTGCCTCTGTTCGGTCTGTTGTTTTCGCGCTTCGTTCACGTTCGGTCGCGCGATCTGCTGATGGTCTCTCTCTTGCCGCTGCTGAAGGTTCTGCCGTTCCTGGTCCTGCTTCTGCTGCAGTTTCTGCTGCTGTTGCTGATATTTCCGGTCCGTCTTCGGATTCCCCGTGCTGGGGGCGGCGGGACGCTCCATCGGCGGGAGATCTTTGGGATGATAAGCATTCGCAGGCCGGCCGTTGTTGGCGGATCGAGCCGGACTGGCCCGATTAGCAGGCGGGTTGTACGGTGCTCCGGCTTGTCGCGCGGGTACCGCTTCGCGTCCACTGAATGCTCCCGGCCTCGCCGTAGCCGCGACGGGTGGCTTGCCATGATTTGCCGACGCCCGCAATTCCGGATTTCCCCGTGCAGCTTGAATGTGCTGCATCTGCACGGATGGAGGCGGCAGATGCCGATCCCGCACCGCAATTTCATCTTGACCAGTGGGGCGGGCCCTGACCCCACCCTCGCCGCCGTTGTAACTCACCCGATTCACATTGGTGGTGTTGTTCACTATTGTCGTGTTGTAAACGTTGTGAATGTTGGTGACGTTCACGTTCGTTACCGAGCGGTTATAGAAGAAGCGTCCGTTATCCCACCGCCCGCCTTCGAAGCCTTCTCCGAAGTATCCATAGCCGTAACTGATGCCGCCGTAAAACCCGACATGCGGGCCCCAGTAGCCGTCGTAGAAGGCGTAGCCTCCATCCACCCACGCCCAATACGGTGGAGTCCACAGATAGCCCACTTCCGGTGCCATGATCCATGTTCCGGGCACCCAGTAGTAGTCGCCGTCGTCATCGCTCCAGGCCCAGTAGCCTGGTGTCCAGATATAGCCATCGCCGGGACAGAGCGGCTGCTCGTAAACGGGCAATGCCGG
>Ga0209890_10000397_pt1 | contig 20177 bp, 21 predicted proteins | sample OrgsoiDNA2013049_FD_185799 | JGI IMG/M metagenome (GOLD analysis project Ga0209890, IMG submission 185799) | Permafrost soil microbial communities from the Arctic, to analyse light accelerated degradation of dissolved organic matter (DOM) -... | ecosystem: Environmental > Terrestrial > Soil >...
ACTGCCGCACCATGCCCATGTAGCGGTTGTTCAGGTTCACGATCTTGATCGGCAGGTGGTATTGCTTGCAGGTCGACAATTCCTGGATGCACATCTGGATCGACGCTTCGCCGGTCACGCAGGCGACGGTCGAGCCCGGGTTGGCGAGCTGCACGCCCATCGCCGCCGGCAGGCCGAAACCCATGGTGCCGAGGCCGCCCGAGTTGATCCAGCGCCGCGGCTTGTCGAACTTGTAATACTGCGCGGCCCACATCTGATGCTGGCCGACGTCGGAAGTCACGAACGCATCGCCCTTGGTGATCTCGTAGAGCTTCTCGATGACCATCTGCGGCTTGATCAGGGCGCTCTTGCGGTCGTACTTCAGGCAATCCTTGCGCTGCCAATCCTTGATCTCGCCCCACCAGGTCTTCAGCGCCGCGGGATCAGGTCGCTGGTTGGTCGATTCGATCAGCTTGAGCATTTCGTCGAGCACGTCGCCGACATAGCCGACGATAGGCACGTCAACCTTGACGCGCTTCGAAATCGACGACGGATCGATGTCGATGTGAATTATGCGGCGATCGGCGCGGAAGTAATGTTGCGGATTACCAATCACGCGGTCATCGAAACGGGCCCCCACGGCGAGCAGGACATCGCAGTTCTGCATCGCCATGTTCGATTCGAACGTGCCGTGCATGCCGAGCATGCCGGTGAATTGCGGATCGGTGCCGGGGAAGCCGCCGAGGCCCATCAGCGTGTTCGTGCACGGAAAGCCGAGCAACCGGACCAATCGCGTCAGCTGCGGCGCCGCGTTATTGAGGATCACCCCGCCACCGGCGTAGATCATCGGGCGCTTGGCTTCGAGCAGGAGTTGCACCGCCTTCTTGATCTGCCCGGCGTGGCCACGTGTCACCGGGTTGTACGAACGCAGCGAGATCGTCTTCGGATAGTTGAACTCGCAACTCGCCTGCGTGATGTCCTTGGGAATATCGACGAGGACCGGCCCCGGCCTGCCGGTCGAGGCGAGGTAGAAGGCCTTCTTGATCGTAACCGCCAGTTCCTCGACCGTCTTGACGAGGAAATTGTGCTTGACGCAGGGGCGAGTGATACCGACGGTGTCGCACTCCTGGAACGCGTCCTGGCCGATCGCGTGGGTCGGCACTTGACCGGTGAGAATTACCATCGGAATCGAATCCATGTACGCCGTCGCGATGCCGGTTACCGCGTTGGTCACCCCGGGACCCGACGTCACCAGCGCCACGCCGACCTTGTGCGATGACCGCGAATAGCCGTCGGCAGCGTGGACCGCGCCCTGTTCGTGCCGAACGAGGACGTGCTTGAACTTGTCCTGTTTGAAGACTTCGTCGTAGATGTTGAGCACCGCGCCGCCCGGATAGCCGAAGACGTACTCGACGCCTTCTTCGTGCAGGCAGCGGATGACAATTTCTGCACCCGTCAATTGCATGATTCGCCCCAGCAAAAAATGATCAGGCCCGGCGCGCAAGCGTGCCGGGGTGCTGCAAAACTGCTTGGACGCGGTAAGGGTATGACGCGTCCGACCAAGGCTCGAATCGGGTAGAAAGCCGGAACCGCTGCATCCCACGGGATATTCCGGAAGCGCTTGTGACGCCGCCGGCCGGGACGCGAACGACCGATTTTGCAGTGCTTCTCGCGGCGGAATCCCGCCACGTGTTGAACACTAGCGATTTGCCACTCGCCGGTCAAGGTTTTTGCTGCGGCACACCATTTCACGCCCGCACTGCACGCCGGTTCCGCCTCTGACATGTGCTTATAATCGTCCGGTCATCCAACATCGGGAAAGCGCTCCTGGCTTCGTACCAAGAACTATCGGGATTCCTCGCCGAGGTCGAACGCCGGGCCTTCAAGCAGGCGATGTTCGCGGTCCGCGACGAGGATGCCGCGCTGGATATCGTGCAGGATGCGATGCTCAAACTGACCGAGAATTATGCGGGAAAGCCCTTGGCCGAGTTGCCGATGCTGTTCCAGCGCATCCTTCAAAATACGATCCACGACCATTTCCGGCGCCAGAAAGTCAGATCGACGTGGACGACGCTGCTCTCGGCATTCGGACAAAAAGATGATAAAGACGACGATTTCGACCTTCTGGAGACTTTGCCGGCAAAATCCGATGCGCTGGGCATGGCGGACCCGGCGCGGCAGTTCGAGCAAAGTGAAATAGTCGGCGTAATCGAACAGGCACTGACGCGGTTGCCGGCGCGTCAACGGGAAGCATTTCTGCTACGTTACTGGGAAGAACTCGACGTGGCGGAAGCCGCCGCAGCTATGGGCTGCTCGGAAGGCAGTGTTAAGACGCACTGCTCCAGAGCGGTGCATGCGTTGGCCGAGATGTTGAAGGCCAAGGGGATCACTCTATGAACAACGAAACAAAAATCTCAACAAAAATAACGGGTTACCTTGACAGCGGCACCGCCGAACTCAAGGCAGGGACCGCTTACCGCCTGCAACTGGCTCGTGAGCAAGCGCTGGCACGACTTGCCGACCCGCAACGGGCGTCGGCGTTTGCGCTCGCGGGCGCGGGCGGTGGAACCCTGGGCGGAGGACGCAACGTTCTGACCGATGTTCGGGTCTGGATCGGCATTTTGCTCATCGTCGGTGGCGTTCTTTTCTATCAGTACTGGCAGGCGTCGCAGCTGGTGCGCGAAATAACCGACACCGACGCCGCGATCCTGACCTCCGACTTGCCTATCGAAGCCTATGTAGACCGGGGATTCCAGAATTGGCTCAAGCGCTCCGAGCCCTGATCTGCATGACCGCCCTGGTGGCGGCATGCAGCGTCAGCGCGCCCGGGGTCGCCGGCCCGCTCGTGCTGCATTCACCCGCCTGGTCGGAACTCTCGCCCGGCGATCGCCAGATCCTGGCGCCGCTGGCATCCGACTGGAACCAGTGGGACCCGCAGCGCAAGCAGAAATGGCTGGGCATCGCCAAGCGCTACCCCAACCTGACCCCGACCGAGCAGCAGCGGGTCCAACAGCAAATGCACGCATGGGCCCAGTTGACCCCCGCCGAGCGGCAGGCCGCGCGCGAGCAATATAAATCGATGAAGCAGTTGCCGCCCGAGCGGCGCGAAGAAGTTCGCCAGAAGTGGCAGGAATACCAGCAGCTGCCGCCGGAAAAGCGCCGAGAGCTTGCCACGTCCCGGGCTGGCCCTCCGGGCGAAGTTGCCACCCCGCCCGCCGCGGGCGCGACCCCGGCGACGGTCCGTTAGCGACGCGCCGATGGGCGGCCCAGCGGCACCCGTGCCGCCCGCGGCGCGCGCCAGCCTCGCGCGGCGCCTTGCTGCGACGGTCTATGAGTCGCTAATACTTGGAACGTTGGCCGTCGTACTCGGCTTCCTGCTGCTTCCCGTCCTCGGCCTGGCCGAAGTGCCCGCAGCGACCGGGCGGCTCGCCTTGCTCACGCCCGCAGCCAGCGCGACTTCCTTCCTGGCGCTTTTCATGCTGTACGGCGGATATTGCGTGTGGCTGTCGAGCGGCGGGCGGAGAACCCTGCCCATGCAGACCTGGCACCTTGCGCTGCGGACTGCCGATGATCGGGCGCCTAGCCCGGCGCGAGCCCTTGGGCGGTACTTCGCGTGGTGGATCGGCCCGATCTGCGCCATCGCCGCCTATATGGCGTTGCGTCCTTTCGGACAAGGTCGCTGGGCGCTGGCGGCACTGGCGATCAACTACGCCTGGGCGCTCGTCGATCCCGACCGCCAGTTCCTGCACGACCGGATCGCCGGTACGCGGCTGGTGCGCGCCTAGCTAAGCCTTCTTGGCCAGCTTCGCCTCATAGCGGTCGATGCTGGCAACGATCTCGGCCTTGGCTTCCTCGGCGCCGACCCATGTCGAGACGCGCACCCACTTGCCCGGCTCGAGGTCCTTGTAATGCTCGAAGAAGTGCGCGATCTGCCGGGTGGTGAGCTCGGGCAGGTCGCGCGGCGACTGGATCGCGCGGTAAAGACTCGACAGCTTGTCGATCGGCACGGCGAGGATTTTCGCGTCGCCCCCCGCCTCGTCCTCCATCTTGAGCATGCCGATCGGCCGGCAACGCACGACGACACCCGTAATCAACGGCATCGGCGACAGGACCAGCACGTCGCTGGGGTCGCCGTCGTCGGACAGCGTCCGTGGAATGTAGCCGTAGTTGCAGGGATAGTGCATTGCCGTCGACATGAAGCGATCGACGAACAGGGCGCCCGTCTCCTTGTCGACTTCGTACTTGATCGGATCCCCACGCATGGAGATCTCGATGATCACGTTGCAGTCGTTGGGGACGTCCTTTCCGGCGGGAACGCGGTCGAGGTTCATGGCAACTTCGCGAATCGGGAACAGCGGCTATTATAGCCGCCGGGTCCCCGGCGGCTGCCGTATCATTTACCCCATGCGCTACGACCTCGGCTCCCGCCGCGTGCAGTTGCGTGGCGGCGGGCACTACATCGCCCCCAATGCGACACTCATCGGCGACGTCATTGTCGAAGACCGTGCGTCGATCTGGTTCAACGTCGTCATTCGCGGCGACAACGACACGATCACCATCGGTGCCGATTCGAACATCCAGGATGGGTCGGTGCTGCACACCGACACCGGGGTGAAACTCACGCTGGGTCCGTCGGTGAGCGTCGGCCATCTCGTGATGCTCCACGGTTGCACCATCGGCCAGGGGTCGCTGATCGGGATCAAGGCGGTGATCCTCAACCATGCCGTCATCGGGCGCGATTGCCTCATCGGCGCCAACACGCTGATCGCGGAGCGCAAGGTGATTCCCGATCGGTCGCTGGTGCTGGGGTCGCCGGGCAAGGTCGTGCGCACGCTCAGCGACGAGGAGGTCGCCGGGCTATACCGGATCGCCAGCCATTACGTCGAGAACGGCGAGCGCTACCGGCGGGACCTGAAAGCCGCCGACGGGCGTTGAATCGCCGAGCACTACCGAATCCGTCGGGCCCCGACGCCGCATCTAATTCGCGTCGACTTCGCCGGAACCACGCATGAAAAACCTGCTGCTCGCCTATGCCCTGGCCCTCTCGTCGTTTGGAGCGGGCACGCCCGCGACCGCTGCCGAACCCGTCCGGGAGACCCGCGTCGCAAGCGGCTTTTCGAGGATCGACATCGACGGCCAGGCCGACGTGATCCTGCGCCAGGGCACGAGCGAAGGCGTGACGATCGAGGCTTCGGCGCAAGCGCTGCGCAACATCGACACGGACGTCCACCGCAAGACGCTCAGCATCTCGTTGAGCGACCAGCGGCACTGGTGGGACTGGATTCTCGGCGGTGGCGCGACGCGGTCGCCACGCATCACGATCGACTTCATCAACCTCGAGCGAATCGAGGCCGCGGGCTCGGTCAACTTCACCGCGAGCACGCTCAAAACCAGCGATTTGCGGCTGGATCTCGCCGGCGCCAGCACCTTGCGCATCGGGGACCTGCAGGCGTCGCGCCTGCGCCTCGACGGCGCGGGTGCGATCAAAGCCGAACTCGCCGGCAATGTCGCCGCGCAGTTCATCGACCTTTCAGGAGCAAGCTCCTATCAGGCGGGCGGCCTCGTGAGCGAAACTGCGGCATTGGAGATAAGCGGCGCTGGCAAAGCGCTCGTCAATGCCTCGAAGTCGCTCAAAGTCGAGATCTCCGGGGCCGGCGCGGTGCAGTACATCGGCAATCCGAAGCTCGATCAGGACATAAGCGGCGTGGGCAAGATCACCCGCCGGGACGCGCCGTAGTCGCATCGACTTCGCCGCCCTCGGGGCCGTAGAAAAAGACCCAGACTGAAAAGTCATCCGAGAAGTCCTCGAAGCGGTGCGCGACGCCTGCCTTGGCGAAAATGACGTCATGCGGGACAAATCCATGTCTGCGCTCGCCATTGACGAACCAGCCGTTGCCCTGCGCAACGACGTAGATTTCGTCGCGCGTATGCGGTGTCTGCGCGTCGGCGCCCCGGGGGGCGTACAGCTTGACCTGCAGCGTCCCGTGCGCGAACACTGCCGCCGAGCGTTTGCCGTCGGGCGTCGGTAACAGCGCGAGCGCCTCGGCAAGCGATATATGCGCGATGGACTCGGGGGCGAAGTTACCAGTCAACTTGCGCATGGTCATCCTCAATGCAGCGACGTCGCTGCGTCCGCCGGAACGGTGTCGGATTTGAACAGCAGCGTCAGGCCGGTGGCCGCGTCGCGGTCCGCGTGGATGCCGTCCTGCACGCGCACATCGATTACGCGGCAGTCGTGCATGAGTTCGATCAGCATGGACGCGATCTCCCCAGCAGTTTCGGTAGGGAACAGCGGACAGCGGAAGCCCTCCGCCTGGCGCGGGTCGAAGGCGCTCGACAACGACAACCGCAGTTCGCCGCCACCGGGCGCCGACGGGCATCGGTGCGCGCTGATGACGGCGCAGGGTTCGCCAACGCTCGCGCGCAGCCGGCGAATGGCGTTGCTCGCGAACAGCTGTGCACCGACGGCACGCTGCGCGGCGCGGCCCTGCTGGATTGCCACGGGCGGCGTAGCGGGAACGCGTGGCAGCGCCAGGACCGAGACGCCGGCAACCGCAAGCTGACGTCCGAGCTCCTGCGCCAACGGCAACGCCCAGCCCTTGGCGTCCGTTTCCGCGAGCAAGTCGACGGCGGGTGTGGAAAGCGCCGTACCGACGATGAAGCGCAAGTGTGCGCCTTCGTTTCCGGCCTGCATCGCGATCGGCGCCGGCGCCAGGTCGCGGTCCGTGTCGGCGCCGGCCAGCGCTTCGCGTTGCCAGCGCAGAAGTGCCGGCATCCGCGCGACATCGATCGCCTCGGCGGCGACCAACGCGCTGGTCAATGCAAACGTCTGGCTGCCACCGAGCGCTCGATGTTCGCGCAGGATCGCGCCGATGCGTTCGAGATCGCTGAGCACGCCGTCGACGGGCGGCATCGCGGACGACGTCTGATTTCCCGCGACGATGACGACCGGCAGCGCAAACAGCGTTGCCGCGATCTGCTCACCCTGAGGCGCGCGCGAAGCATGGCGCCAGGCCTGGATCAATCGCCGCCAAAGATGCCGCTCGATCGCCACCGACGGCGCCGCATCGAAGAGTCCGCTCAGCCAGGAACCGTCCCCGGCCTCGAGTCGTTGCACGAGTTGCATCGTCACCGCATGGTCGGCAGCGTCGGCACGCGCCGTGCTCGATTCCGCAAGGCTCGAATCGACAAGCGCGAAAATTGGCGCGTACGGCGTGTCGGCTGCCGCAGGAAATTCGCGTGGGTCGGCAATGTCGGTCATGGGCTGCGCGGACGACGACTCAGCGCTGAATTGTCGCACGCCGCCGCGGCAACGACCCGCGGATCGCGGCATAATGTCGTTCCAGATCCGAGCGCAGGAGGCGCGATGTACAAGCAGATTCTTGTCGCAACTGACGGCTCCAAGCTTTCGGCCAAGGCCGTCGCGCAAGCCATCGACCTGGCCCAGACGCTCGGCGCGAAACTCACGCTGTTCTACGCCTCACCCGACTATCCGCTGCCGGCGTACGCCGACGGCGTTGCTTACGAGCCGATGTCGCGCAAGGAGTACGCGGCCTTGTGCAAGAAGGAGGCGGGCGCGATCCTCGCGGCGGTCGCCCTGAAGGCCGAATCCGCCGGGCTCGAGTTCAATACCGTGCATGCCATCGCCCCGGCACCCTGGGAAGCGATTCTCGCCGCAGCCAAGAAGAACAAGTGCGAGGCGATCGTGATGGCATCCCATGGGCGGCGTGGAGTTTCAGCCTTGCTGCTCGGAAGCGAGACGCAAAAGGTCCTGACGCATTCCAAGCTGCCGGTGCTCGTCGTGCGCTAGCCGTTGGGCATTGGTCCGAATGAATTCGGACCGACAGCCCCGAAAACGCATGTGCCCTTGTCGGCGCGAATTCATTCGCGCGCCACGATCCGCAGGGGTTTCACGTAAACTACGCGCTTCGCCTAAAAAGCAAGTCGAATCATGCGCGTATCGCAGTTTTTGCTGTCGACACTGAAAGAAGCGCCGGCGGAGGCCGAGCTCGCAAGCCATCGTCTGATGCTCCGTGCCGGGATGATCAAGCGGCTGGCGGCGGGCGTTTACACCTGGATGCCGCTGGGTCTGCGCGTCTTGCGCAGGGTCGAGGCGATCGTGCGCGAAGAAATGAACAGGGCGGGCGCCATCGAACTGCTCATGCCGGTGATTCAACCCGCAGAACTCTGGCAGGAATCGGGACGCTGGGACAAGTACGGTCCCGACTTGTTGCGCATCAAGGATCGTCATCAGCGCGACTTCGTCGTGCAACCGACGTCCGAGGAAGTCATCACCGACATCGCGCGGCGCGAACTGAAGAGTTACAAGCAGCTGCCGATCAACCTTTATCACATCCAGACCAAGTTTCGCGACGAGGTCAGGCCGCGCTTCGGCGTGATGCGCTCGCGCGAGTTCATCATGAAGGACGCGTATTCGTTCGACGCCGATAAGGCGGCCATGCTGAAGTCGTATCAGGCGATGTACGACGCGTACATGCGCATCTTCACGCGGCTGGGGCTCAAGTTTCGTCCAGTGCGCGCTGACACCGGCCAGATCGGCGGCTCGGTTTCGCACGAGTTCCAGGTGCTGGCGGATTCGGGTGAGGACGCGATCGCCTATTGCGCGGATTCCGATTACGCCGCGAACGTCGAACTCGCGGAGGCGGCAATGCCATCGGCGAGACCAGCCGCCGCGGAAGCCATGCAGAAGGTGGCGACGCCGGGCAAGTCGACATGTGAGCAGGTCGCCGAATTGCTGGACCTCCCGCTGTCGCGCACGGTCAAGTGCATCATGCTGTGGGCCGAACACAAGGTGCAGATGCTGCTCCTACGCGGCGATCACTCGCTCAACGAAATTAAGACGGCCAAGGTCGCCGGACTAGCCGGATTTCGCTGGGCGAACGATACGGAAATCGAGGACGCAACCGGATGCAAGCCCGGGTATCTCGGGCCGGTCGGCATTCCCGCTGCGACGCCGTTGATCGTCGATCGCGAGGTCGCCGCGATGGCCGACTTTGTGTGCGGCGCCAACGAAGTCGACTTTCACCTGCGCGGAGTCAATTTTGGCCGCGACTGCCGCGAGCCCGATCGCGTCGCCGACCTGCGCAACGTGGTGGAAGGCGATGCATCGCCGGACGGCAAAGGCACGCTGTCGATCGTGCGCGGCATCGAGGTGGGGCACGTTTTCGCCCTTGGCGATGTGTATTCCAAAGCCCTGGACGCAACTTTTCTCGACGCGGCCGGTCAACCGCAGATCATGGAAATGGGCTGCTACGGTATCGGCATTACGCGAGTGGTCGCGGCCGCGATCGAACAGAATCACGACGAGCGCGGCATCGTCTGGCCCGACCCGCTTGCGCCGTTCCGGGTTGCGATCGCGCCGATCGGGCTGGATCGCAGCGATGCCGTGCGCGCGCTGGCCGATCGTCTGCACGGTGAACTTCAATCTGCCGGCGTTGACGTGCTGCTCGACGATCGCGGAGAACGCCCGGGCGTGATGTTCGCCGATCTCGAACTGATCGGCATACCGCACCGGATCACGGTGGGTGAGCGCGGGCTCAAGGACGGCAAGGTCGAATACCAGGGCCGGCGCGACACGCAGGCGACCCCGGTGCCGGCCGACGAGATCGTCGCGTTCCTGCGCGCCAAGCTCACGCATTGAGAACGGTGCCTGGAACCGTGCCAGCGGCGAGGAAATTCCAGTCAGGTTTCACGGCCCTTGCATTGGCGACGATGCTGGCGTCGATTCCAAGCGCGGCCAACGCGGGCAACCAGGTCGAAGAAGCATTGTCGGCGAACGTGCAGGCATCGCTGCATCGCGCGGTCAGTGACTTTCCCGCGGCCAAGCTGACTTTTGCGACCGCGGTCGAGGGCGATGCCTGGCTGAAAGACATGGACCAGCGACTGGCGACGAAAATGCCCGACTGGCCGACGCGGCGCGATTTTCTGATCACGGTTCAATACGAAGCCACCCGCGCCGGCCTCGACGCCCAGATGGTGCTCGGGCTGATCCAACACGAAAGCAATTTCCGCAAGTTCGCGGTATCGACAGCCGATGCGCGCGGCTACATGCAGGTGATGCCATTCTGGGTCAGGCAGATCGGCACGCCCGACCACAACCTGTTCAACCTGCGCACCAATCTGCGTTACGGCTGCACGATACTGCGCCATTATCTCGACATCGAAAATGGCGACTACTACCGCGCGCTCGGACGCTACAACGGCAGCCTGGGTCGCGCCGAATATCCCAACGCCGTGCTGGCGAACTGGAAGCAGAACTGGTCGTGGAGCTACCCTGCGCCCGCGGCCGGCGTTCGCGCTGCGCAGGCGCCCGCGACCAACGTCAGGTGATCGCCAGCGCCGCCTATCGCGGCCGCTTCGCTCCCTCCCCCACGGGACCGCTGCATTTTGGTTCGCTGGTTGCCGCGGTCGCCAGCTGGTGCGACGCGCGCGCCAATGGCGGGGACTGGCTCGTGCGCATCGAGGACCTCGATACGCCGCGCAATCGTGAAGGGGCGACCGACGCCATTCTCGACACGCTCGCCGCCTATGGCTTCAAATGGGATGGGGCCGTCGTCCGGCAGAGCGAGCGCAGCGCGCTGTATCAGGCGGCGCTCGACGACCTGGCCGCGCGCGGCCTCGTCTTCCGCTGCGCGTGCACGCGCAAGGAACTGGAGCACGCGCCGACGGGCATCGGCGGCGAACGCGTGTATCCCGGAACGTGCCGCAATGGACCTGCGCCGGGACGCGATGGCCGTGCGTGGCGTTTGCGCGTGAGCGATCAGGACACCGTCTTTGTCGACCGCCTGCAAGGACGCCAGCAGCAATGCCTCGCCGGCGACGTCGGCGACTTCGTGATCAAGCGCTCCGACGGATTGTTCGCCTATCAACTGGCCGTCGTCGTCGACGACGCCGATCAGGGCATCACGCATGTCGTCCGCGGCGCGGACTTGCTCGCCTCGACGCCGCGCCAGATCTGGCTGCAGCAGCAACTGCGGTTGACGACGCCGTCTTACCTTCACCACCCGATCGTGATCGATGCGCGGGGCGAGAAACTCTCGAAACAAACGCGCGCATCACCCTTGCCAACGGACCCTCTGCCCGCCCTCACGCTGGCGTGGCGGTTCCTCGATCAAGCCATGCCGCCGACGGTCGCGACGGTCGCGGAATTCTGGCGGTGGGCGCACCGCACATGGAATCCGCGCGTGCTGCCGCCGGTCGCCATGCTCCCGGCGCCGCGTATGCCCGACACGTTATAATTGCCGCTTCGCCGGCGCCCGTTGCGCGTCATCATCCGTTCGGCCGTGCCGCACGCCATCTGTCTGTTCGAGTCCATGACCACACTCGTCGTCGTCAGAAAAAACAACGCGGCCGCCATTGCGGCCGACTCCTTGACCACCTTCGGCGATACGCGCCTGTCGGCGGAATTCGATCGCACCTACGACAAGATCGTCCATTACAAAGGCACCTACATCGGATTGTGCGGCAGCGCTGCGCACCAGCTCGTTTTCGAAAGCCTCCTCGCCAAACAAGACGATCTCGACTTCTCGACCAAGCGCTCGATCTTCGAAACCTTTCGCAAACTGCACCCGATCCTGAAAGAACAGCACTTCCTCAATCCCAAGGAAGAGGAGGACGACCCGTACGAATCGACGCAGGTCACGGCGCTCATCGCCAATCCCAACGGCATTTTCGGCGTGTATTCGATGCGCGAAGTATTCGAGTACACGCGCTTCTGGGCGGTAGGCTCCGGCCGGGAATTCGCGCTCGGCGCCATGCACAGTCGATACGACCAACTGCCGTCGGCGGAGGCGGTAGCGGAAACCGGAATCAACGCCGGCGCGACCTTCGACAAGAATTCCGCATTGCCGCTGACGATGTTCACGGTGGCGTTGAAATGAGGCGCGGGCGTTGAGCGTGTATCTGCCGTCCTGGTTCGCGGCACACGACAACGAGGCCATTGCGCGCCTCGTTCGTGACTACCCGTTTGCGACGCTCATTACGGCGACCAACGCGGAACCACAAATCAGTCACCTGCCGCTGCTCCATTGCGCCGATCCTGCGCCGCACGGCGCGCTCATCGGGCACGTCGCGCGCGCCAATCCGCATTGGAAGCTGATGGCTGGCCGCCCGTCGGTAGCGGTATTCCAGGGCCCGCACGCCTACGTGTCTCCGTCGTGGTACATGGAACCGGCGGTGATGGTGCCGACGTGGAATTACGCCGTGGTGCACATCCACGGCAGCATCGAGCTCGTCGAAGACCGCGACGCGACGCTGGCGACCGTGAAAGAACTCACCGCACGCTTCGAATCCGGACGTCCCGCGCCCTGGCACCTGCAGCTCGAGGGCGCGCGACTCGATGCGATGGTCGGCGCCATCGTCGCGTTCCGCATGACGATCGCGCGTGTCGATGCCAAGTTCAAACTCTCGCAGAACCGCGGCGCAGCGGATCGCGACCGGGTCATCGCCGGATTGCTCGAAGACGGCTATCCCGAGGCGGCGGCGACCGCGGAGTGGATGGACCGGTATGCGCGCAAAGCCTGACGCGGCGATCGCGCCGACCCGCGTCCGTTTCGACAAGTGGCTTTGGGCAGCGCGGTTCTACAAGACGCGCAACCTGGCCACGCAGGCCATCGAGGCCGGGCAGGCGCGCATCGACGGCGAGCGAGTCAAGGCGGCACATCCGCTCAAACCCGGCGCACGCGTTATTCTGCGTCGCGCAGGGCTGGTGTGGAACGTCGTAGTGATCGCGCTCTGCGACAAGCGCGGCGGAGCCGCCACCGCAGCGAAGTTATACGGGGAAGCGCCCGAGAGCACGGCCGCGCGCGAATCCGAGATCGCGCGCAGAAAAGCCGTGGCAGCCGGCGCCCCCACCTCGGACGGCAGGCCGACCAAACGCGATCGGCGCAAGCTGCAGGAATTCCTGGACGAAGCGTGAGCGGCCGGCGCGGCCGCGTCACGTCATGCGCGCTGCTGCAACTCCTGCGGCATCGTTCCCGCAACGCCGAGTTCACGCATCGTCGCCATCACCGAGCTGAAGTCGACGGCGGTGCGCACGTTGGGAATCGGCTTCGCGAGCAAGTTAACCGCGCGGCCGCTGACAACCAACGGCAAATCTTCCGGCAACGAGGTACGCAGCGACCGGATCTCCTGGCCCGCGATCTTCCCCGAAATGCCGCGATCGAACAGCAGAATCACGGTGGCGACCTTGTATGACCGAGCCGCACCCGCGACTTCCTGTGCGGGAACGCCGCTGCCAAGCGTCAGGCAATTCACGCCCTCGGTAAAGAGCAGGAGCTCTAGAATGGCGAGCCCCAGCTGGTTCGGATCGTTAGGCGGTGTCGCGACCAGGATTTGCCGCGCATCGCGCGTCGGGCGAACCAGGCGCGTCACATCGCGGAGCAGGCGCTGCGCCAAGTCCGCGAAGCGCAGCTCCTGGAAGTTCTGCATCTCGCCGCGTACGACGTGCTCGTGCACTGCTTCGTTGAGCGGTATCAGCGTCTGCTCCAGGAACCGGCGCAGGCCCTGCCCGACCAGAAGCTTGGACAGATGATTCTGCAATTCACCGACACGATGCTCAGCAAGCAACTTGACGGCGGCCTCGATTTCATCGGGCAAGGGCGCCGGGTCTTCGACCGCGATGCCGAGCATCGACTGCAATGCCGATTCGGCAAGTGGTACGACCGCACCGGCGCGCCAGCCTTCGGACAGAAGCTGCTTGATGACTTTGAGTCGCGCAACCTGGTCCTGCGGGTACACGCGATCGCCGAATCCGTCGCGTGCGGGATTCGGAAAGCCATAACGACGCTGCCACATATACAATTGCTCGCGTCGTAGCCCGGTGATGCGCACCACTTCACGGATGTGCAATGAATCGCGGGGCTCACCCGCGGCCGCTACTGCCAATTGCGGTCCAGCGTCACTGCGGCGCGTTGGCGCCTTTATCAGGATTCCCATAGTGTTTCCTTTGTACTCCTGTGTTGCACAAGTATAGAGAATTCAGCTGTCGTTTTCAGCTTGGCGCGCAGCGGCAGTAGTGGCCGCAGTGCGTCAGACCGACATCCGACAGACTCGGATGGCTTGCCCAAGAAGCCCCCTCGTTCCATGATCTTGCTTGTGGAACAAGGGCTTCCAGCGCATCCAACCGTCTGAACTCTTTCCGGCTGCTTACAACAACCAGGACAGTGCAAGTATCGTACCGGGACCAGTGTCGCGTTTGCTTGGTCAGGTACAGGTGAGTCGCCTCGACGTGCATCGGCGAGGGCAGCGTTGCCAAACTGAACAAGGCGGCCTACCCTTGGCGAGCTGCTGACGTCGGGTTCGTGCGCTTCGCGGCCTCGCCCAACCGTCGCCCAAACTGCTCGAAAAGTCACCGGTCACAAAGCGCACGCCCTATGTTTGGTTTCGGACGATCGACCAAGGACCCGCTCGCGGAGAAGAAGACCGTCGAGCGTTGGCTCGCTTCGTTCTCGGCAAGCGATCCGCTCGGCACCCACTCGGCAATCCTTACCGAACTCGGCGTCCTCACCGAGCAGAATTCCCAGCGCACGCCACCACGCCTGGAGGCGTTATTTCACCTCGACGCGCTGTCGGAGCCGCTGCGCCGTACCCTGACCGCGCAGTATCTCGAGCACGGCAATCGTTCGACCCGGGTCGAGAACCAGCTCTGGCAATCCCTGTTCGATATGACGCAGGGCTTCCTCCATTGCTATCAGTCGTTCGGACGCGAAATCAGCGGCCGTGCGCAAAACAACAAGTGGCAGTCGCTTTGGCCCGAACTGATGGCACGGCAGCTCATGCATCAGGGGATCGATGCCAAGATCCGGCTGTACCGTTACGAGCAATGGATTCCGGCGCGCTGGGCGGAGTTGCATAACCTGTTCCAGACCTCGTGCACGGCACAGATCGAACGCGTTCCGGTCGGCACGCTGGCCGATGGCTTGCTGACGACGATCGAGCAGGAATACCTGCGCGTCCTGCTGCTGCAGCTGATGAACGCGGGCAACCTTTCTCCACGTCACGTGCAGTGGGTCGCCGATCAACTCGCTGAGTGGTGCGCGCCGCTGCGCCTCACCCTGGAGGCGCCGACGGTGACCAGCTTTTACGTCGACCTCGGCGATCGTGCCGGGCTGCGGCGGCGCAACCCGCAGCCCCTCGAGGGGCGGGTGCTGTTCCTCGACACTCGGCCGCTGCATGCAGTGCTGATGCAGAACGTGATCATGCTCGAGCAGAAGATCCGCCATGATCCGCTGTCCGAGCGCACCGCTCGTCGCGCCGAGCAACTCAATCTGCTGAGCAAGCTTGCAGCTCAGGTCGATCCCGAGTTCCGCCCCGTTGCGCGGCGCGGTGAGCGGCAGACCGCATCCGGCAGCGTCGATGCCATCGTCGGCTTCGCGAAGATCTCGGGCTTTCTGCGCGACGAGGAGGCCGGGCCTGTCGCCGAGCCCCGCGTACAGGCAGGAAACTACGGCGATACCATGGAAATCGCCACCTTCGGCCGCGTGCGCAACGAAAGTGCGCGCGCCATGGACGTCGCGCGGCAGCGCCTTGCGAGCTACGCAACGCAAGGCGGCGCATGGGAGGTACGCGACGTCTCGCAGACGGGCTATCGCCTCGTCGCGCCGATGAGCGTGATCAACTCAGTGACGCTCGGTACACTGGCCGCCATCCGCGCCGAGGGTCAACCCCTCTGGACGCTGGGCATCGTCCGCCGCATGAAACGTTTGACCGCCGATCGGGCTGAAATCGGCCTGCAGGTCATCGCGAACAATCTGGTCGGCGTCGAGCTGTCGAGTCCCAAGCGCGGCGAGGCCGACTACTCGGTCGACGGTGCGGTGCCGACGGTCAGCGGCCGCCGCTTCCATGGATTGTTCCTGTCCCTGCGCAAGCGCAATGACGATGCCCCGATTCAAACGCTGATCGTGCCCGCCGGCGAATATCAGCCCGGCAAACGACTGCAAATGAGCATTGCGACGTCGACGCAACCGATTGCCTTCGGGCGCCTGCTCGAACAGCAGCCTGACTGGATCTGGGCGACCATCGAGTCGCACGAGCACGCCGCGCCGCCGAATCTCACCGCCGGTTCCTGAGGGCTTCCGCCGATGCCGGTCGATCGCTACCGCGAAATCTGCGCGCAGCACCGGTGGAACGTCCCCGCCGATTTCAACATTGCCGCCGCCGTATGCCGGCGCCACGCGGAAGATCGTTCGCGCGTCGCAATTCACTGGGAGGATGAAGACGGGGCGCGGATCACGCTGACGTACCGCGCGCTGCAGCAGCAAGCCGACCGCCTGTCCAACGCGCTCGCCGCGCTCGGCATCGAACGCGGCGACAAAGTTGCGATCATCCTGCCGCAACGGCCGGAGACCGTGATTGCCCACATCGCCTGTTATCAGGTCGGCGCGATCGCGGTGCCGCTGTCGTTCCTGTTCGGCCCGGATGCGCTCGAATACCGCCTTAACGATTCGGACGCGAAGGTAGTCTTCGTCGACGCCGCGTCACTGCCGAACCTCGCCGCGATTCGCGACCGGCTGCCGCGGCTCAGGCACGTGATCGGCGTTGCCGGTGCGCGCGAGTCGTGGACCAAGGATTGGGAGTCGCTTCAGGAACATGCCGCCGCGAAATTCACGCCCGTTCCAACCCGGGCCGTCGATCCCGCGCTGCTGGTCTACACGAGTGGCACCACCGGGCCGCCCAAGGGTGCGCTAATGCCGCAGCAATGCCTGCTCGGCAACCTCCCGGGTTTCGTGCATTCGCACGACGGATTCCCGCAGCCCGGCGACGTGTTCTGGTCGCCGGCCGATTGGGCCTGGACCGGTGGACTGATGGACGCGCTGCTGCCGACGCTGTACTTCGGTTTCCCGATCGTCGGCTTTCGCGGACGCTTCGAGCCGGAGCGCGCGCTGCGATTGATGGAGACGTATCGTGTCAGGAACGCGTTTCTGTTCCCGACGGCGTTGAAGATGATCATGAAGGCCGTCCCCGAGCCGCGCGGGAAGTACGCGCTGCAGCTGCGCAGCATCATGAGCGCGGGCGAGGCGGTCGGTACGACCGTCTTCGCGTGGGCGCAGGAGGCACTTGGCGTCACGATCAACGAAATGTTCGGGCAGACCGAAATGAATTACATCGTCGGCAATTCGCACACGCTGTGGCCCGCAAAACCGGGTTCGATGGGCAGGCCCTATCCCGGCCATCGTATCGCGGTCATCGATGACGCAGGCGCCGAAGTGGCCACCGGCGAACTCGGCGAGGTCGCGATGCACCGTGTCGGATCGGACGGCAACCCCGATCCCGTGTTCTTTCTCGAGTATTTCAAGAACCCCGCGGGCACGGCCAGCAAATTTGAAGGTGACTGGTGCCGCACGGGCGATCTGGCCACGCGCGACGCGGACGGCTACCTCTGGTATCAGGGACGCGCCGACGACATGTTCAAGGCGGCGGGTTATCGCATCGGGCCGTCTGAAATCGAAAACTGCCTGATCAAGCATCCGGCGGTCGCCAACGCCGCCGTGGTGCCGAGTCCGGACGAGACGCGCGGGAACATCGTCAAGGCATTCATCGTGCTTGCGCCAGGGATGACCGCGTCGCCGGCACTGGAGGAAGAGATTCAGCAGCACGTGCGCAAGTTCCTTGCGCCCTACGAGTACCCGAAGGAAATCGAATTCATCGATGCCTTGCCCATGACCACAACCGGCAAGGTCCAACGACGGGTACTGCGCCTGCGCGAACAAGAGCGCAAGGCGTCGCTTGCCACCGCCATGCACGGCAACGCATCGGCGCGCTGACGCGCCTGGGTCAGGGATCCTTGGGACGCGACATGCCGGCGAAGCTTTCGAGGAAGCGCCGATGCATCAACCCCCAGACGATCGCTGGAGCAACCGTCGGCAGGATCAGCGTGCCGAACTGGTAGCTGAAGGTGAGCAGCTCACGCTGCAGAGCGTTGAACCCCAGTTGCGAAGCGATTCCCGGCTCGGCGATGAGATTGTGGAGGAAATCGGCGATGACGCTGAACGTCTGGAGCGGGACCAGCACGGCGTAGCCGATTGCCAGCTTGCGCAGCGGATGCGGCTCGCGCGCCGCGAGAATCAAGGCCGCAAGCAACGGCAGGCCGAACGAGAACAGGCGGGTGTTGCTTTTGACCTCGAGGACAGCCTTGGTGCCGGCCGCAATCGCGGCACCGACGGGCTTGAACGTGGTCACAAAAGTGATCATCTCGCTGTTCTGCTCGACACTTTGCACCATATCGCTGAAACCGATTCGCGTGACGAGCTGCGACAGAACGGCCACGGGCCACGCAAGAATCGGGGTTGCAAGCCACCATATGAAAAACGTCAGCAACAGGCACACCGCGATCAGAAAAAGGAACGAGGCGAGCGATCGGGCAGGCATGATTGGGCGGAGCTGCCGCTTAGGCGACGGCCGGCGCAACGCGAGGCAGCGTGCGCACCCACAGCAGCCAAACCACCATGACGTCGAGCATGATCAGCGCCTGCCAGACGTACAGGTGCGCCCATTCGAAGGCGTTGAAGTTCCATTGTCCGAGGTAAAACAGACTGATGACGCGAACGATGTTGAGGCCCTGCACGGCGACAATGCCGGCGACCAAGCCAATCAGCTGGTGTTTCCACGATGCGGGAAAAGCCAGAATTGCCGCAACAAGGACGATCGTCGCCTCGACCCCGTTGCAGCCGGCCTCGATCGAGACGGCGAAGCCGTTGCTGACGCTCTGCAGCACTTTGCCCTGCGCGAGCACGTCGGAATCGAATATTTTGACGATACCGGCGGATATGGCCGCAAGGCGATTCGTCCATGGCACGACGAACCACTCTTGCGCCCACGGCGTCAGCTCCAGGCCGAAAAGTCCCGCCTGCAGCACCAGAAACAGAATGAAGAAACGGATCATCCGCCGGGATTTTACGCGCTGCGGCGGATGTTCAACCGAGCTTGGCGCGAGCGAGCGGCGGATTCTGCGCGAAATAGCGCTTGACCCCGCCCAGGATGGACTCCGCGAATCGCTGCTGATGAAGGTCGCTCTTGAGTTTCAGTTCTTCCTCGGGGTTGGAAATGAACGCGGTCTCGACCAGGATGGACGGAATGTCGGGCGCTTTGAGCACCGCGAATCCAGCCTGCTCCACGATGCCCCGGTGCAGCGGGTTGGTCGCACCGATGCCCTCGAGAACCGAGCGGCCGACACGCAGGCTGTCGTTGATCTGCGCCGTTTGCGACAAGTCGAGCATTGTCTGCGCGAGCATCGGCTCGCGATTGTCGAGATTGACACCACCGATCAGGTCGGCTTCGTTTTCGCGCTGCGCGAGCCAGCGCGCGGCGGCGCTGCTTGCACCGCGGTCTGACAGGGCGAATACCGACGCGCCCCGCGCGGTCGGTGTCGTGAACGCATCGGCGTGCAGCGAGATGAAAAGATCGGCCTGGACGCGTCGTGCCTTTTGCACGCGCGCATTCAATGCGACGTAGTAGTCGTCGTCGCGTGTGAGCATGGCGCGCATGCCGGGCTCGGCATCGATGAGCGTCTTGAGCCTGCGCGCGATCGCCAGCGTGACGTTTTTCTCGAAGGTGCCGCGCCGTCCGACCGCGCCGGGGTCTTCGCCGCCGTGGCCCGGATCGATGGCGATGATCACCGGGCGCCGCGCTGCGCCCGGCGGTCTGGGGCGGGCGCTGTCGGTGGTGGCTGGCGCCGGCTTGTCGCCGGCATCGCGGCTGCCGCGTTCGCTCTCGAGCAAAGCCATCAGCGGATCGGGCGGCGTCAGGGAATACAAATCGAGTACGACGCGATGCCCATAGTCGCCGAACGGCTGCAGGGCGAACAACTGCGGATTCACCTCGGTCTTCAGGTCGAGCACCAGGCGCAGCACGCCAGGCTTGAAACGTCCGACGCGAATCGACTGGATGTACGGGTCATTCGGGTGCACCAGGCGTGGGAGCTGCTCGATCTCGCCGGTCAGCTCGACATCATCGAGATCGAGTACCAGGCGCGACGGATTCTTGATCGCCAGCATCTGGTGCGCGATCGGCGTACCCGACTCCAGGATGAGCCTTGTGTATTCCTGCGCCGGCCAGACACGCGCCGAGGCGATGGTCGCGGCCAGTAGCGGGGGCACGAACCATTGCGCAGCGGGGAGCAACAACCACTGACAGGCCCGCCGGCGCGAAAGACAGACGCGAGCTACCGCGACATGGGGCCG
>Ga0209890_10000399_pt1 | contig 20128 bp, 19 predicted proteins | sample OrgsoiDNA2013049_FD_185799 | JGI IMG/M metagenome (GOLD analysis project Ga0209890, IMG submission 185799) | Permafrost soil microbial communities from the Arctic, to analyse light accelerated degradation of dissolved organic matter (DOM) -... | ecosystem: Environmental > Terrestrial > Soil >...
CGTGCTGCCCGGCGAGCCGCGGGAAAATATTGTTGCCCCGCGCCTCCGGGCCGTGACAGGTCGCGCAGGCCGGAATACCCTGCGAAGTGACGCCTTCCTCAAAGATCTGCTTGCCGCGAGCCATGAGCTTTGCATCGCCTGTCTTGGCGCGCGATGGTGCCTGCGCAGCATAGTAGATGGAGATGGCCTCAATCGTTGCATCGCTAAGCTGCGATGCCATGCCCCACATATACGCGAGCGCGTCGGGGTCGGCTCTCGTTTGATCGCGAAACGCGTGCAGTTGGACTTGCAGGTATGGTGCGCGGCAAGATTAGGAAACGTCGGCGAGATGCTGCGGCCACTGACGCCATGACAGTTTGCGCAGGAGGTTTCAGCCAGCTGGTGAGCCGAGCGCCCGAGCTCGGGGGAAACGTCGGCGGCTCGCACAGCGCCGCTCGACAATGCGCAGGCGGCAAGTGTCATGCCGAGGTGTGCGAGCGTCTTCATGGGCGTTGTCACGCTACTGGTTCAGCCCGACGAGCAGATAGATTTCGCACGCTTTGGGGTAACTCGTCGGTCAGGTCGGTGCGGTCCAGCGAAGTCTGCTTTTCATGGATGTCGGGCTGGAGCAAGGGTCCCATCAGCTTTAAGTATCGCCCCTCCGCCTCGCGCGTCAAGCGACGAAACCGACCTATTCATGGCGAAATGCTGTTCCCCAAGGACTCCGCTTCGACACCGCACCCGGCGCCGAAGCGTTCAGCTCCTGCCCCCGCTACCAATCAAGTACCTGCGTCGAAAGGCATTTCAGTCGCTGAAAGTCTCAGCGAGCGTTCGAAGATCGATTCCGAGCCGCTTCAGCCGCGAGCGAAGCACCGGCCATTCTTCCTTCATGAACCGGTTCTTCTCGCGACGGAGCAGAATGTCGCGTACGCCTTTGCGCAGCATGAGCCCCTCACCTCTGAACTTGTCAGTGAAGCCATCCCGCGCGAACTCTTTGTACGCCTTGGCCACGGTAAGCGGATTGACATCGCAATCCTGCGCGAACTGCCGTACCGACGGCAGCATTTCCTCTTCCAGATAGGTCTGATCGAGGATGCGGACCACCAGCAGATCCATGAGCTGGCGGTAAATGGGTACGTCCTCGATCCAGTTCGGGCGGGGCGGCTTTCTCATGTCCCCGCGTTATACATCAGATGGGACTTGCATGCCATAGTGTTAATTCGGTAGTGTATTACCACGACAACACACCAGAGGTGGCGGAAGTGTCGCGTACTGAGAATGCATTCTTCCGGCTCCGAAACATTCGCAAGGTGTACCGGACAGGCACGGTCGAGACCACGGCGCTCGCGGACGTCACACTGGACATTCGAGAAGGCGAGTTCGTTGGGGTCAAGGGCCCGTCGGGTTGCGGTAAATCGACTCTGCTAAATATAGTTGCGATGCTCGATACGCCCACAAGCGGACATTATGCACTCGGAGGCATAGAGTTGTCCGACGCTTCGGAAGCGCGACTCGCCGAAATCAGAAAGGGCAACATTGGATTCATTTTCCAGAATTTCATGCTGATCGACGATCTTTCGGTCTACGAGAACGTCGAGCTGCCGTTGCTCTGCCTGAACGTTCCACGGAAAAAACGTCAGACGCGGGTGCGTGAAGTGCTGGAATTGGTAGACCTTCAGCGCCGGGCGAAGCACCGGCCCGCACAGCTTTCGGGCGGCCAGCAACAGCGGGTTGCAATAGCACGCGCAGTCGTCGGTGACCCGAAACTCATCGTGGCAGATGAGCCGACCGGTAACCTCGACACGCGTCATGGCGAAGAAGTCATGGACATGCTGATGACGCTGAACCAGCAGGGAACGACCATTCTCATGGTCACGCATTCGGCCGCTCATGCCGCCGGGGCAAACCGCATCCTCAACATGCTTGATGGGCGGCTCGTGTCGGATGCGACGCGCGTGGCGGGCGTAATCGCCGTGGTTGGTAGTGACCCCGAACGCAGGTCTTCAAATGGCGCTTAAGATCGTCGAAGCCGCGGAGCCAGTGACCGCCGGCGCACGAGTGACTGGCGCCGCAATGGATCGGCCATTGCCGAAGCGGCGCCCAAACTACCTGGCCGTGGCGGTCGGCACCCTGCTGCTGTTGGGTGGCATTGCTGCCATCTCGCAGCTGATACCGCACGGCCTGCGGGTGGCTGAAGGCGATATCCGGATTGTCACGGTCCAGCAGGGAATGTTCCACAACGATGTCGTGGTGCGTTCGACGGCGGAGCCGTTGCACACGATCATGCTCGACGCCCTGGAGTCCGGTCGCGTTGAGGAGGTCCTGGTCAACGACGGCGCCTTGGTCGCAAAAGACGCACTCCTGTTCCGCCTCTCGAATCCGCAGCTGCGCCTGAACCTGGTCGCGCGCGAAGCGGACCGTGCCCAGCAGATTTCCAACTTGTCCATCCTGCGGGTGTCGATCGAGACGAGCCAGACGGAGCACCAGCGGCGCATGCTGGACCTCAATTTCGCTCTCACTCAGGCCGAGAAGCAATACACGCGAAACGCCTCGCTTGCGAAAACCGGCGTTATTGCCGTCGCGGCCCTCGAAGAATCTCAGGACCGGCTTGCGCAGCAGCGACAGGCTCTCGAAGATGAAAAGACGCGTGCGGTGGTCGAGATGCGCATCAAGCGGGACGGTGTCAGGCAAATGGAGCAAGCCATCGAGCGACTGGACGCTGGCCTGAAGGTTGTGAACGAGTCGATCGACGCGCTGGCCGTGCGTGCGCCGATCGCGGGCCGGCTTACAGACTTCCGCTTGCAGTTGGGCGAGATCGTCAAATCTGAGCAGCGCATCGGGCGCATCGACGATCCCAGTCGGTTCAAGCTGGCGGCTCAGATCGATGAGTATTACCTGGGCAGTGTATTGACCGGCAAAAAGGGCTCCGTGAATGTCAACGGGGGCGACTATCCAGTCGAGATCAGCCGCGTCTTCCCACAGATCACGGATGGACGGTTCTCAATCGAACTGCTGTTCACCGATGAAGCGCCGCCTGAGATGAACCCCGGCCAGAGCGCGGAAACGCGGATTACCCTGGGCGAGACGAGCCCTGGGCTGATTCTGCCTAACGACGCGTTCCTGAGCGATACCGGTGGTGCTTGGGCGTTTGTGTTGACTCCCGACGGCCAGTCAGCCGAGCGTCGAAAGATTCGCGTCGGCCGCCGCAACAACAGCCAGGTGGAAGTGACTTCAGGTCTGGCACCCGGCGAGCGCGTGATCGTGTCTACGTATGCCGGATTCGACAAGGCCGAGCGGCTGCAAATTGCCAAATAGTTTCCATGGAGGCGCAATGCTCAAGCTGGTAAATACCACCAAGCAGTTTAAAGGTGGAGAAGTTGTCACGACGGCCCTGAACAATATCAGCCTTGAGATCAAAGCCGGGGAGTACGTCTCCGTGACGGGGCCGTCCGGTTGCGGGAAATCGACCTTGCTGTCGATTCTCGGCCTGCTCGATACGCCCGACGGCGGCGAATACTGGTTCGACGGACAGAATGTCGCAGGGTGGAGCGAGGTGAAGCTGAGCGAACTGCGGCGCGGGCGAATTGGCTTCATCTTCCAGAGTTTCAACCTGATTGAAGAGTTGTCGGTCGATGAGAATGTCGAATTGGCGATGGAATACGCCAGTGTCCCGGCCAGGGAACGCCGCGAGCGTATCGCGCAAATGCTCGAGAAGCTCGGTGTTGGGCACCGCGCCAAGCATCGTCCTTCGCAGTTGTCGGGCGGCCAGCAGCAGCGCGTCGCCATCGCGCGCGCCCTGGTCACCAAACCTACCGTGCTGTTGGCCGACGAACCGACCGGCAACCTCGATACCGCGCATGGTGAAGAGGTCATGCGCATACTGCAGCAGATCAATGACGAAGGCACGACCATTGTGATGGTCACTCATTCACCGTCGCATGCGGCGCGCGCTTCGCGCACTGTCGGTCTGCTCGATGGAGCGATCGCCGAGCCGGCCCAAGCCGTAGCGGCTTCCTGATCACGGGGTTGCCATGAAACTTCAAGACTTCCGCGTCGGCTTACGCATTCTCGCCAAGGACCCTGTTTACTCGCTGGTCTCAGTATTGGGGCTTGGGGTCGGGCTGGGTGTCTGCCTGTTGTTGCTCGGGTTTGCGCGCTACTGCTGGCAGTACAACGCGCAGGTACCGGACGCCGACAATGTGTACATCGTCAAGCAGCGCAACAACCTCGATCTGGGGGCGCCTTGGTACGACCAAGCTCCGCTGCTGTTGCTTGCGGCGGCCAGGACAGCTCCCGGTGTGACGAAGGCAAGCGGCTACGTCGGATGGTTTCCTCTCACCGTGCAGGTGAACGGTCAACTGCGCAAGCTCAGAAGCCTGACCGTGCTGCCTGGCTTTGCCGAGATCATGGGGCTGCAGGCGATCAAAGGCGACCTGAATGAAGCGCTGTCGCGCCCCGATGGCCTCGCGATCACGGAAGACACCGCGATCCGTCTCTTCGGCACGTCAGACGTCCTGGGACGCACCTTGCTGTTGCGTTTGAACGCAGTGGAGGAGAATCGCAGCACCGCACGGGTTGCAGCGATCCTGCGCAATCCGCCGGCAAATACGACCATTCCGTTCGAAATCCTGAGTGGCCCGAACTTGAGCCTGGTGCCGCAGTTTATGCGCACCGAATTGCTCAGCGGCGAGTCTGGTTGGCTGGGCTATTTGCTGATCCGGGTCCGACCCGGGACCTCGCTGCCAGCCGTCAGCGAGGCCTTGCAGCACACCCTGGACCGGGCGCCCACCGTTCAGAAGGTGCCGCCCGAGATGAAAGAGCGCTTAGGGAACCGAAAAATCATGGATATTAAGCTGTACCGACTGCGCGACGCGTACTTCGATCGCGAGGTGGCGGCTAATTTCACGTCTCTGCAGGCCGATCGTGGCAACTCCACTGTCGTCGCTGGCCTCGTCGCCATCGCCTTCCTTATCTTAGGCTTAGCCGCCATCAATTACCTCAACCTGGCCACGATCCGCGTGATCCGCCGTCAGCGCGAGATCGCCATGCGCAAGGTGCTTGGCGCCAGCAAAGGCCGCCTTGCGTCGCAGTTCGTCACGGAATCGCTGCTCGTCTCCATGCTGGCTACGGCGATGGGATTGCTATTGGCTTGTCTTGCCCTGCCCGTCTTTTCGGAACTGATGAACCGCGATCTGGGCAGCGTACTATCTCTTGAGAACGTCGGAGCCGCCTTGGGCATCGGCCTGGCGCTCGGCTTGGTGACCGCCATATACCCTGCGTGGATCGCATTTGGCGTGCGACCCTCCCTGATGCTAGCAGGAAGTCCTGATTCGGAATCTCTTTCCAGCAAACGTCTGCGCCAGGCACTGTCCGTGCTGCAGGTGGCTGCCGCGATGGGGCTCGCCAGTTTCACCATTGCAATGTCCTGGCAGACCCGTTTCGCCATAGACACTTCGCCGGGCTTCGATCCTTCGGCATTGCTGGTCTTCGAATTGCCCGTCGGCGCCTCGGCGCAAGACGAAAAGCCGCGCGGCCTCATGGCGGCACTCTCGCAGCAGCCAGGCGTAGCGGGCATTGCGGTGTCGACGGATCCGATTGGGCGCGCAAAAAACCCGTGGAGCACGGAAATCAAGCGCGACGGGGGCGAGGCAGTGACCATGGACATCAAGTCGGTCAGCGCCAACTTCTTCGAACAATATGGCATCAAGCCTTTGGCAGGTCGATTGTTCGACTCGACAATCGACAAGGAAACCGATGTTGTTCCGGTCGTGATCAACGCGATCGCTGCGCGCCAGCTCGGCTTTGCATCACCGGATCAGGCGCTCGGGCAGCCCTTGCAATTCAGAAGCATGGAAACTGGCACCCCTGTGCTTATCACCAAACGTATCGTAGGTATTGCGCCGGAGATCCGTTTTTATTCGCTGCGGCAGCCACCGGGCGCCATTGCATATGAATTGTGGGGGGCCGGGACGACCCTGACAGTCCGCGCCAGCGGATCGATCGCCGATGCAGAGCGTGCTGCTCAAGATATCTGGGCCCGATACTACCCGAACTCCGTCCTCGAAATGAGTCCGGCAAAAGAGATCTATGCCACCAATTATGCAGACGATGCCAGGCTCGCGAAGCTGCTCGCGCTCTCGACAGCCATCACCATGATCATCGCGGCATTCGGCGTGTATGTGCTCGCAACCGATGCGGTACAGCGCCGCACCAGGGAAATTGCGCTGCGCATGCTGTTCGGCACACGCCGCCGCGAAATCGGCAAGCTGGTTGCAAAAGAGGTCGGTGCCATCATCCTTTTATCGGCGGCCCTCGCCCTACCGCTGGCTTCGCTCGCGATTGGGCGCTACCTGGCGGCGTACACGGAACAGACGCCGAACGCCTATTGGTCCTTGGGCTTTGCGCTGGTAGCAGCCTTGGCCACTGCCGCATTCGCCACCGCGCGACAGGCGTGGATTGCAATGATGCTGAAGCCGGCCGACGCGCTGCGGACTTAGGGGAGGAGGGTCACGCCATGGCAGCGCTAACGACCGGAACAATCGCTCCCGATTTCTCTTTGCAGTCCACCCCCGACCAACGACTCTCGCTCGCCGAGCTTCGCGTAGGCCGGTCGTGCTGGTTTTCTATCCGAGATAAGCCCATGTCTGGCATGACCGGCGAGGCCGCCCTGTTACTGACCGGTGTGCGTGATCCTCCCCACGCGGCGCCGTATCACCAGCCCAATTGGAATTTGCAGCGAACCGCCAATTGCAATTGCGATTGCACTTGCGCGGCGGCCTCTCCGAGGGCGATCCGAGGGGGAAAGCTGCTGGTGACGCGCAACCACTCCGCCACGAACTGCCAATGATCGCCGTACTCGTGCGATCCGGCGAACGTCCAGCTGTGACCGGCATCGTTGCTGGGGGGCCCGTAATTTCCGCTCAGTTGATGCGTGCGGAAATCGTCATATCGCACCGTTAGACGCTCCTTTGCCCACTCGAAGCTGCCGAGTGCGAATGCGGCGTGGAACCGCATATAGAACTGATCCTCCGGGTTCGAGTCGGGGCCCACTGCGGTGTCGCCTGTAAGGTACTGCGCGATGAACGTCCAGTGAGCCGACGGTTCCAGGCGGGCGCCAAAACTGGAGAAGCGCGTCCGCCAGGCACCCCCGCCGGCTTCGGTGTAGGCGCCCGGATCCGCTCGATTGTCATAGCGCAGGGCACGAATCTCGAGCCGATCGTGATGTCTCCAGCTCAATCCGCCATAGTAGCCGGGCTTGCGGTCGATCTCATGGTAGAAGGTGATCGGCGGCCGGCCCAGGCCCCCGAACAGCGTCGATGGTCGATCGGTTAACGCAAAGCCGCGCTGCGCCAGCAATGCGCCGGCCGGATCGTTCCAGCTGTACGCCGCCGCGACCAAGGCAACGTCACCGAGATAATCACTGCTCGCGCCCAGCCAGCGCGCTTCCAACTCGGCACCGAGTGTCCGAAACTCCTCACCCAGCCAAGTATTCACCGCCGAGGGTGTGATCGAGTAGACGGCTGTCCATCCGATGCCCCGATTCTCGAGCGATACCGGCATAAAAAACGCCCCGACGCGGGCGCGCCAACGGATCGACGTCGTCGGAAATGGCCGCACGTCCACATAAAACTCGCTCGCATCGACCGCGTTGCGATCGTGATCACCATAGGCGTCGATGACCGCATGCACGCTGACGATGTCGGTAACACGAAAGTTCGGCGCTAGGAACGCGCGACCCAGCCGGACTCCCTCGTGGTTCGGATCAAACCGCAAGTCTCCGAGGCCGCCGTTAAGGAATGACGACTCGCCCGTCGCATGCACCCATCGAAGATCGATATCGCCGTCAACAGTCAGGCGATCTTGGGCTTCGGCCGGGGCGGTCGAAAATAGAAGGCTGGAGAGAATTAAGCGATACACCAGGCGCATCAGTAATCCCAATCGCGGCGGGGCGGCCGAGGCTCCGGGCGGCTGCGCAGCGCGAGACTCAATTGCACGCGTGTCGTCGCCGGGGCATTGCCATCGATATGCACGGTACGAATAAGCGAAGCTGGGGCGTCGGTGACAAAGGGGCTCCAGAGTGTGACCCGGTAATCACCCGCGGGAATATCCTTGAATTGCAGCGCACCACCCGATTCAGTGGTGCCGAAATACGCAGCGTCAGTGACGTAGATGTACCCGACCATGGAATCATGGATGTTGCAACCAAGCACCACCAGGCCGGCCCGATCGAAGGTGATCGGCGGGTGAATCTGGCCTTTGTAGAGGGGAAGTTGGAAGCGCTTGGCCGGCGAGAACGAATAGACCTGATGGCTTACCGAATCGCTGTTCGGAAACTCGACGGTGGTGCCGACGCCTACAACCAGCACGCGGGGCGCGAACGCCAAATTTCGTTGGTCCATTACGGCCGGCTTGAGCGCGGGAGCTTTATTGGCGGTCACCGGTGTGGCCGTCACGACGACCTCACCGACGCCGCGGCCCTCTCGATCGACGATCATGACCGAGAGATCGGCCGCCGCGCTGGAACCGGCGCCGGCAAGGAAGATGAGCGTGACGCACGTGGCCATTGCGCGCCGGCGGAGCGCGACGTTGATCGCAGATCCGTTTAGGGTTTCCGCCGAGGGGCGGCTTATCGATTTACTATGACTCATGCGCATGCAGGTCACCCTTCTACGCAGTTTTTGCAACCGTATCCTAGCGTTAGTACTCGGTTTGGTCACTCTGGTTATGGCGGCCACGATCAGCGCCATCGTCCTCAAAGCGCATCGTGCCGGCGATGACGGCAACTACGCTTTTCGCTACTTGCGTTTGGTTTTTTCGTCCGGCGTCAGCGCCGAAATGCCGGCCTTCTGTTCTTGTTGTAATGTGGGGCAGTACCACGATTTACCAGACCTATCTTGGGTCCCGTCTTTGTTCTTGTCATCGACGATCGTCAGGGCGGAAGTGTCGGGGAGCTCCGTCGAGTCGCTGGCTCGGGTCTTTGTCCAAACTGCATTCCCTCGCGAGTCATGCTCCACACGGCCGCCGGGCCCGCGAGGGTTGCGCGGAAACTTCGGGCGCACCATTTTGGCAGTATCGCTCATGGAATATGTTCCCTAGCTCAGGGTCGGTTACCTCGGAGAGAACATCATAGAAGCGGCAGCTTATGAAGACTGAGAAGGACATCACGCTCGTACGCTATAGGCTGCCTGCGCGCATAGGGCTTCGCTCGTCGCTCGTTATGTCGCACCATTCGGGGATGCGGCCGGTGTCGGAGCGGCCCTAGCTCGATACAAACGGCGTCTTAGGGGTTTCCCGCAATCGCGAGTTATGGGCAGCGAGACTCATATAGGCCGCCAGCTCACCGGCACTCCTTTGCTCTGACCATTCGGATGGCAGGCGCCGCAGTGTTTCGGCCACCCGCTCAGGCGTGCCAAGGTCCGACCAGCCGCAAGGCGGCACCGCTACAACCCGGAGAACTGAGTCGTGCCGCTCGAGAACACGATCGAACAACCGTACGGTACCGCACATAGGATCCGTTCGACAAGTCGCTAAATTGTTTCCAGTCGCTGCACGTCCCCGTTTGAATCTTCAACCCAATACAGGACCATCGACTGATTCGGAAAATGCAGCTCCCATCGGCCGTTGTCCAACATACCCGCCGATCCCCCTGCGTCGCGCGCCTTTTTTATTTTGGCGTCGAGATGGCCCATCGCGATCTCCCGAGACTCGAAAGACTCCTTACGAGGCAGGCGTGAGCTGCAAACGCTGAATTGGATGTCTTCGATTGCCATAAGTGGTCCTCGCAACCCGAGCCTCCAAGTATACCTCCGTCGATCGTCATTTAGGGCGGAGCCGCGACACTGCACGCGTACTCCACGCCAAAATCGCCCTCGCGATCCATAGCCAGAGCGGAACCCTCCAGCCGTGTTGAACGTCGCGCGCATCGCGCAATACGGCGCTGCGATCACAAGTTTTCACCAGCATGACTTCGACCTGCCGGGCGAAAGCGGGCGACTCGATCTCCTGGTTTGCCTCCAGGTTCCAGAGCACGCCCCAACGATCCAAATTGCTCGAGCCGATCGAGGCCCAGCCGTCGCACAAGACGAGCTTGGTGTGCAGGAAGCTCGGCTGGTACTCGTAAATCACGACGCCGCTCGAGAGGAGTCGCGCGTAAAACAGACGAGCGGCGCCGCGGGCCGCCGGAGCATCGGTATAAGGGCCTGGGAGCAACAGGCGGACATCCACGCCGCGGCGAGCCGCCCGCCGCAATGCCCGGCGTAAACGATTCGACGGCCAAAAATAGGCGGTCGCGATCCACACCCGAGTTCTTGCCTTGCGCACATGCTTTCTGACCGAACGTTCGAGCTGGTTGGGCCCGGGGCCGCTGCTGGCGGCAACGCAGCCGCGTTCGCCCGGGTGCCGCACCTTGCCCGGATGCATTTCGACATCGAGTTCACGGCGTGCGCTGCGCTTCCAAGTGCGGGCAAAGAGTCCGTGCCAATCGTCCAGAACCGGCCCTGCAATTTCCACGACACAGTCCAACCAATAGTTGTCCGGACGCGCATCGGCGCTGAACACATCCGCGAGACCGGTGCCGCCGGTAAAACCAACGATGCCGTCGATGAGCAAAAGCTTGCGATGATTGCGCAGGAACAAGCGGGGAAAAGTGCGCCAGCGCGGCGTATTAAAAAACACGAGATCGACGCGGGCAGCTCGAATGCGGGCCCGATCCGCCTCTCTTAATCCGCGCGCCCCGAATGCATCGAACAACGCTCGCACTCGAACGCCGCGTTGCGTGGCGCGGGCGAACGCTGCGATGAAGCCGTCCGTAACCTGACCTGATTGAACCAGATAGAACTCGGCGAGGACGTATATTTTGCTCGCGTCGATCGCCGCCAGCATTCGGGAAAAAAACTCACGCCCGTCACCGAGCAGTTCAAAGCGATTGCCATCGCGCAAGATCGCATGAAAACGCCCGCTCACTCTGTGCTCCCTCGCCTGGCCGGTCTCCGGGGCATCCGTTTATGATTATCGCACCTACGGCAGGTCGACGCGCAGGACCGCGTGTTCGAAGGAATCGACGACGGCGAGCGACATGGAGCTGCCCGCCGGGAGCAGTACGAGACCGCCCGGCGCCGTGCCGATCGGCGACGCCCAGGGGCTGCGTCGTGAAGACCGGGGCCGGCGGCGGCGGGGGAGGCGGAGATGAATTACCGCTCCCGCCTCCGCCACCGCAGGCAGTGAGCACCTTGATGTGATTCTGACATGCCTCCCGCACCGCAGCAATTGCGTCGCAATGAGGCTCATTGGCCCGTGCGAAACCGTGTCCACAGGCGCGTCGTCAAGCGAACAAGCTCCGGCGGCGTCGCGGGGAGGGTCTGTAGTTTGGCGCGCGTTTCGGCGTCGGGGTAAATCGCCGGGTCGCTCCGGATCGCCTCTGCGACGAATTTCAGCGAGGCCCGATTTCCGTTCGGATATTTTACGGCATTGGTAATGCCGGCCATCACTTCCGGGCGCATCAGATAGTTCATCCAGATCTCTGCGTTGCGCGGGTGCGGCGCGTCCGCGGGTATGCTCATCATGTCGGCGCCGATCAAGCCACCCTCGCGCGGCACGAAGTAGCGGATTTTCACGCCGTTGGACGCTTCCTGCGCACGGTAGCGCGCCAGCATGATGTCTCCCGACCAACCCAGGATCAAGCACAGACCGCCGTTGGCGAGGTCGCCGATGATTCCGACGGAATCGATCGCGCGCACGAATGGGCGAATCTTCATCAGGGTGTCGGCAGCCGCGCTGAAATCAGCCGGATCGCGGCTGTTGGGATCCTTGCCGAGGTACATGAGCACTGAGGAAAAAACGTCCGTCGGGGAATCGATGATCAGGATGCCGCAGTCCTGCAGCTTTGCCGCGTTCTTCGGATCGAGAAGCAGCGACCAACTATTGATTTCGGCCGATCCCAAGCGCTCGCGGACCTTGTCGAGGTTGTAGCCGAGTCCGGTCGTGAACCACAAATACGGCACGCTGTACAGATTCCCCGGATCGTGCACGGCGAGCTTTTGCATGAGGTCCGGATCCAGATTCCCGCTGTTCGGCAACGCCGTCTTGTCGAGCTTGCGGAAAACGCCCGCCTTCATGAGGCGTTCGAAAAAGAAATCCGTGGGAACCACAATGTCGTAATTCGTGTGTCCCGTCAGCAGCTTGGTTTCCAGCACCTCGTTGCTCTCGAAGGTGCTGTAGCGCACCTTGATGCCGGTCGCGCGTTCGAAGTTCGCGACGGTGTCGGGAGCGATGTAGTCGGCCCAGGAATAAACATTCAACGTGGCTTCAGCCGCCGGCGGCCTGTCGTGATCGCTGCACGCTACTATGCCGGCGGCCGACAAAAGTGCGATCGCAAGGCCGGCGTTAAAGATAGGTCGCAGCAGGCATCACCGTGGATCTGCCGGAGTTCCTTGAATCTTGACGTTCGCAGCATACCGTTACTTAATGCGCAATGTTCAAGAAACGGCCGCGTCGGTGATTCCGGACAAATTCACCGCGACCTCGAGCGGGCTGCGCCATAGCTTGAAGCAGCGGCATATGACGATGATTGCGCTCGGCGGCGTCATCGGCGCCGGTCTTTTCGTCGGCAGCGGGGTGGTCATCAAGGCTGCCGGACCCGCCGCGGTTTTTTCATTCGTGATCACCGGGCTCTTGGTCGTGCTGGTGATGCGCATGCTCGGCGAGATGGCCGCCGCCCTGCCTGCGGTGGGCTCGTTCTACGAATATGCGCGGCTGGCATGGAGCGACCGCCCGCGGCTCGGTGAGCTGGCCGGTTTTCTGACCGGCTGGATGTACTGGTATTTCTGGGTCATCGTCGTGGCCCTCGAAGCGGTCGCCGGCGCCGGGCTCGTTCGCTTTTGGCTGCCCGATGCACCGACTTGGTTCATCAGCTTGGCGTTGCTGCTCTCGCTGACCCTGACAAATCTCATCTCGGTGAGGTCATTCGGCGAGTTCGAGTTCTGGTTCGCCTCGATCAAGGTCGCGGCGATTGTCGCCTTCCTGGTGGCCGCGGGCGCCTATGTCCTCGGCCTGTGGCCCGGGGTTGCTCCCGGGGTCGCCAACCTCACGGCGCACGGCGGTTTCGCACCAAACGGCATCCTTCCAATCCTGACGGGAGCCGTCGCGGCCACCGGCTTCTACTTTGGAGCCGAGATAGTCACGATCGCAGCCGCGGAGGCGGCGGAGCCCGCCAAAGCGGTCGCCAAGGCGACCAACTCGGTCATCACGCGCGCGCTGATCTTTTACGTGGGATCGATCCTATTGGTCGTGTGCCTGGTGCCTTGGGATGCGGCGGGAATCTCAACTCCGTACGTCAGCGCACTTTCTGCGATGGGAATTCCCGCCGCGGCGCAGATCATGAACGCCGTCGTCCTCACGGCGGTGCTATCGGCTCTGAATTCCGGGCTGTTTGCGTCCTCGCGCATGCTGTTCGCGCTGACGGGGCGGGGTGATGCGCCAGCCGGCCTCGCCAAGCTCAACCGCAATGGGGTGCCGTCCCGTGCCATTCTGCTCGGGACGCTGTTCGGCTACCTCGCAGTGATCATGTCGTACGTCTCGCCCGATACGGTATTCGCTTTTCTGGTCAATTCGTATGGAACGGTGGCGATCTTCGTCTACGTGCTGATCGCGGTTTCGCAACTGCGCCTTCGTGCGCGATTGGAAAGGGAAGATCCGGCGCGGCTCCGAATACGCATGTGGGCATATCCCTATCTGACCTATGTGGCGATATTCGGCATGCTCGCCATCGTGCTGGCGATGGCCTTCATCCCCGAGCAGCGAATGCCGCTCATATTCGGCGTAATGAGCCTCGGCATCGCGCTGCTGGGTTTCAGCGTGCGCCTTCGTTACGGAAAAAGACCGGATATTGCATCGCTTGCGATGGAGCCGCGTCGATACGAAGAGTTGTAGCTACGATTAAAACGGCCGGTCGCCGATGACCGTTGCACGATGCATGACGCGCCGCTCGGGCAGATAGTCCGCGACGGCGTAATGGTGGGTGATGCGGTTATCCCAGAACGCGATGTCATCGACGCTCCAATGCCAGCGCAGCGTGAATTCGGGACGCGCCGCATGCGCAAACAGAAAGGTCAGCAAGGCATCGCTCTCGCTCGCACTCACCTCGTGGATACGGGTGGTGAATCCCTGGTTTACGAACAGGGCTTTGCGGCCGGAGACCGGATGCGTGCGCACCACCGGATGAGTCACCGGTGGATGCTTTGCCACCGCGCGGTCGTAGCGCTCCTTGAATGCAGGGTCCGTCCCCCAGCGACCCGCCGGGAAGGACTTGACCACGGAATGCTCGGCAGTCAGGCCTTCGAGCAGCCGTTTCACCGGCGCGGACAGGGCATCGTAGGCGGCGAGGTTGCTCGACCAAAGGGTATCCCCGCCCACGCTGGGGAGCTGCTTGGCCGCCAGGATGCCGGCCAGCGGCGGTGTCGGACTGAAGGTGACGTCGGTATGCCAATTATCATTGTCGGGGAGAAAATCTCCGTGCGTGTCGAGCACAAGGATCTCTGGCAGCTCCGGCAGGACCGGATAAATCGGATGGACGTGGAGCTCGCCGAAGTATGCCGCAAACCGGCACTGCTGTTCCGGAGTGATCGGCTGCCGCCGAAAGAACAGGATTTGATGTTCGACCAACAGTTCACCGAGGCGGTCGATGGATTGCTTGGTCAGCTCTTCGGCCAGAGAGATGCCGTCGACGATGGCGCCGAGGGCCGGGGTCAGGCGGGAAATAACGATGCTCATGGCCCTTAGAATCATGACACGGGTCACCCTCCGGGGGCGAGGATATGGGCGACCTCACGCATGGGTGTAAACTCCAAGGCTGCATGGCGTAAACGCGGGGGGTGACTTGTGCCTCGCGCGTTAATTGGAGGAACCGATGAAGTCTAGGCCACCGCCCCCGAAGGCCTCGCTGGGATTCGGGATTACCCGCAAGGCAGAGGAATTCAGGTACCGGAGCGAGGATGATGAGTCGCCGGCGATCCGCAAACCTAAAATTCTCGTCGTAGACGAAGACCCGGCCATGCGGCGCCTCATGGCGACCCGGCTGGGTGCGGCGAATTATGCGGTGGAGACTGTCGGCGATGCGCATGCGGCACTGGACGCCTGCGTGATATCCCGCCCGAATCTCGTGATTGCGGATTTGCGGATGAAGGAGGCAAACGGACTGGCCTTCCTCAAGGAGCTGAGGGGTCGGTGGCCACAATTGACCGTGATTATCCTGACCGCCCACGGGAGCATACCCGAAGCCGTGCAGGCGACCCAATGCGGTGCATTCGGGTATCTGGTCAAGCCGGTCGAAAAGGAAGAGTTATTGGCACAAGTGCAGCGGGCCACCGCGGTGTCGACTCATGCGCTGACCGAGGGTGAATGGCGGTCGACTTTCGTGTCGCGCAGTCATCTCATGGAGGATCGGCTGGGACTCGCCAACCGAGCCGCGGCCAGCGATGTGCCCGTCCTATTGACCGGTGAAAACGGCACCGGAAAGGAACTTCTGGCGCGTGCCATCCATGCGGCAAGTGCGCGCCGCAGCGAGCCGTTTGTCGCGGTCTCGTGCCGAAGTACGCCCGGCCATCCGCCGGCAGCCGAGTTGTTCGGCGCGGGGTACGATGAATCGGGCGATGCAGAATCGGCCAGGGAAGGGGCCTTGCAACGGGCGCGCGGCGGCACTTTATTTCTCGACGAAATCGGCGACCTGTCCATGGAGACTCAGCTCGCGCTCGCCAAAGCCCTTGCCAAGGAACATGTTCCGTCGGGAAAGTGGCTGGGCGCGGTGCGCGCCGACGTGCGGTTGATCTGTACCACGTCAGGCGACCTCAAGGCGCTGACGGACACCGGCGCATTTGCCATGGACCTGTACTATCAAATAAACATTCTGCCGATCGAGATACCTCCTTTGGGCCGTCGCCGAGAAGATCTTCCGGTGCTGGTATCGCATTTCCTGGAGCAAGCCACCGAACCCGGCGGCGAAGCGAAGTTATTTTCCCCGGAGGCCATCGAACTGCTTGCCACCACGGACTGGCCGGGAAGCGTGCGGCAGCTATTCGACCTGGTGAAAAAGAATGTTGCACTCGCGCATGGCGAGGCAATACCCACGTACAGTGAGGCGCGGGATAAATTTTCGCGCGATTATCTCGCCGAGAACCTGCAACGAACCGCCGGCAACGTGACCCAGGCCGCCCGTCTTGCCAAGCGCAGCCGGACTGATTTCTACAAGCTCTTGGCGCGACATCGATTGCATGCCGATGACTTCAAGAAAGGGCATCCCCGGAAGGACGCGGACGATACAGACGACGCAGACTACGCAGACGACAAGGACGACAAGGACGACAAGGACGACAAGGTCGAATAGCCGCACGCCCGGCCGGCAAAAGCGCTTTTTTCTCGACACTGACCCTTAAATAAGCTTACCGTCGAGCGCATTCGACCCGGGCACCAAACCCGGGCCATGACTTTTCAAGGGGCAGCGCGATGGCGTTGGGACAGGACGTGATCCTCGAGACGCACAGTCTGGTCAAGTCGTTCAAGGGATTCGTTGCGGTCGATGGGGTGTCCTTGCAGGTGCGGCGCGGAGAAATCCACGGTCTGATCGGCCCGAACGGCGCCGGCAAGACCACATTTTTCAATTTGCTGACCAAGTTTCTGCATCCGACATCAGGCGCCATTTTCTTTCACGGCAAGAACATTACGGCGGAAAATCCGGCGGATATCGCCCGCCGCGGCATCGTGCGGTCATTTCAGATTTGTGCTGTCTTCCCGCACCTGACGGCCCTCGAGAATGTGCGCGTGGCCTTGCAGCGGAGCCTCAACACCTCGTTCTATTTCTGGCGCTCGGAAAAGAGCCTGGCGAAGCTCGATGAGCGCGCCATGCAGCTGTTGGCCGAGGTCCGCCTCGACACGCTGGCCCGCACGCCGGCGGCGGACCTGTCCTACGGGCGCAAGCGCGCCCTCGAGCTTGCCACGACGCTGGCGCTGGAGCCGGAGCTTTTGCTGTTGGACGAACCCACACAGGGCATGGGGCACGAGGACGTGTCGCGCGTCACGCAGCTGATCAAGCAAGTCTCGGCCACTCGCACCGTGCTCATGGTCGAGCACAACATGAGCGTCGTCGCGTCCATCGCTGATACCATCTCCGTGTTGCAGCGGGGCCGCGTGATCGCCGCGGGACCCTATGGCGAGGTCTCGAAAAATGCCCAGGTCATCGAAGCCTATATGGGCACCGCGGGCACTGAGCTCGCGGGAGGCGGATGATGGCGCGGGAAATGCTGAAGGTTGCCAATCTCGAGGCGTGGTACGGCGAATCGCACATCCTGCACGGAGTCACACTCACCGTGCAAGAAGGGGAGGTCGTTACGATTCTGGGACGCAACGGCGCAGGACGCACGACCACCCTGCGCTCGATCATGGGGATGGTCGGCGCACGTACCGGCTCGGTGCTCATCGACGGGGTGGAGACGGTGCGCCTCGCGCCGCACCGGATTGCGCGCATCGGGGTGGGGTATTGTCCGGAGGAGCGCGGTATTTTCTCGGCGCTGTCGGCCGAGGAGAATCTGCTGCTGCCGCCGCGGCTGAACGGCGCCCGGGCGATGCAGCTCGAGGAAATTTACCGCATTTTCCCGCAGCTGCTCGAGCGCGCCGCCAGCCCCGGCACGCGGCTCTCGGGCGGCGAACAGCAGATGCTGGCCGTGGCGCGCATCCTGCGCACGGGCGCGCGGCTGCTGCTGCTCGATGAGATTTCAGAGGGCCTCGCGCCGGTGATCGTGCAGAAGCTCGGCGACGTCATTCGCGGCCTCCGCTCGAAAGGATTTACAGTGGTGCTGGTCGAACAGAACTTCCGTTTCGCGGCTCCCCTGGCAGACCGGTTTTACGTCATGGAGCACGGACGGATCGTCAAGCAATTCGGGCAATCCGAGCTCGCCTCGCATATGGGGTTGCTGCAGGAGTTTTTGGGCGTTTGATTCAACATCTTAAAAGGGGACAAAAGATCATGCTCAAGCCAGGCATCACCGCGCTGTGCGCGCTCCTCAGCCTCTATGTGTCCGCGCAGGCCGCCGCCGGGGACCAGATCGTCATTGGCGACATCGATGATCTGTCCGGGGTCTATGCGGATGTCCAGGGTCAGGGCGGCATCGAGGCCGTCTACATGGCCATCGCCGACGCCGGGGGTACGGTGCTCGGCAAGAAAGTCATCGTGCTCAGCGTCGACCACCAAAACAAGCCGGACATCGGCGCATCGAAATTTCGCGAGTGGTCCGATCAGAATGGCCTGAACATGCTCATCGGCGGGTCCAATACCGGCGTGAGCATAGCCATGGCCAAAGTGGCGGCGGTTAAAAAAGTGCCGTTTTTCGCCATCGGGGCGGGGGGCGCCTCGCTCACCGGCGCCGACTGCACGGCCTACACCGTGCACTACGCCTATGACACGACCGCGCTCGGCAACGGCACGGCCAGTGCAATCGTCAAACAAGGCGGCAAGAGCTGGTTCTTCATCACGGCGGATTACGCGTTTGGAACGCAGCTGCAGGAGGCGGCGACGCGAGTCGTGATCGCCAATGGGGGCAAAGTGGTGGGTGCGGTACGCGCACCATTGGGCACCACCGATTATTCGTCCTTCCTGCTGCAGGCACAGACCTCAGGGGCGCAGGTCTTGGGACTTGCGAACGCCGGCACCGATTTCTCGAACTCGCTCAAGGGCGCGAACGAATTCGGCCTTACCAAGACCATGACTCCGGCGGCGCTGCTGGCCTTCATCAGCGACATACACAGCCTGACTCTGCAAACCGCGCAGGGTCTGTACCTCACGACGGCGTGGTACTGGGACCTGAACGACGAGACCCGCGCGTTCGCCAAGCGTTTCTTCGCGAAGATGCACAGGGAGCCCACCATGACCCAGGCCGCGTACTATTCAGCCGCCCTGCAGTACCTCAATGCGGTCAAGGCGGTGGGATCGACCGATTCGGACTTGGTGATGGCGCACCTGAAGCAGGCCAAGATCAACGACATGTTCACCAAGAATGGCTACATTCGCGCCGATGGATTGATGGTTCACACCATGTACGTGATGCAGGTGAAGACGCCGGCAGAGTCCAAGTACCCTTGGGATTACTACAAGGTGATCAAGGTCATGTCGGGCGAGGAGGCCGACGGGTCGCAACCCGACCCAGCCTGCTCCCTGGCCAAGAAGTAGAACCGGCGGTGATGGTGTGTGATCCATGACAACCGTCTTTGGCGTGCCGTTGCCCGCGATTCTGGGCCAGCTCATGCTGGGGTTGGTCAATGGATCGTTCTACGCGCTTCTGAGTCTGGGCCTCGCGGTGATCTTTGGGCTCATGGGGGTGGTCAATTTTGCGCATGGGGCCTTCTACATGTTGGGCGCGTTCGCCGCGTATGTCGGCCTGCAATTCCTCGGGGTGAACTACTGGTGCGCGCTCATCCTCGCGCCGCTGGCCGTTGGTCTTTTGGGGATAGCCGTCGAGCGCTTGTTCCTGCGACATTTGTATCAGCTCGATCCTCTGTACGGATTGCTCCTGACGTTCGGCATTGCGCTGATATTCGAGGGCATCTTGCGCGGCCTCTTCGGCGCTTCCGGCAAGTCCTATCCGGTGCCGGCCCTTTTGCGGGGCGGCCTTAATCTCGGCTTCATGGTGCTGCCGATCTACCGGGCCTGGGTGGTGCTTGCTTCGCTGACCGTGTGCGGCATGACCTGGTTCCTGATCGAGCGGACTCGCCTCGGGGCGATGCTGCGCGCGGCGACCGAGAATGCCCGGCTGGTGCAGGCCTTCGGCATCAACGTTCCGCTCCTGGTCATGAGCACCTACGGCGCGGGTGTGGGGCTCGCCGCGCTCGCGGGCGTGCTCGCAGCACCGGTCGTTCAAGTGAGCCCTTTGATGGGCACGTCACTCGTGATCGTGGTCTTTGCGGTGGTGGTGATCGGGGGAATGGGTTCGATCGTCGGCGCCATCGTCAGCGGGCTCGTGCTCGGCCTCATCGAAGGGCTGACCAAGGTGGTATATCCCGAAGCCTCGAACATCGTGGTGTTCGTCATCATGGCCGTGGTGCTGGTATGGCGGCCCACCGGGCTGTTCGGCAAGGAGTGAGGATGCGTGCCCAGATTGCCGTGTACGCG